>Ga0075018_10000119_pt1 | contig 19420 bp, 19 predicted proteins | sample ColStrG_CSR_2014_FD_71471 | JGI IMG/M metagenome (GOLD analysis project Ga0075018, IMG submission 71471) | Freshwater sediment microbial communities in response to fracking from Pennsylvania, USA - Cold Stream Run_MetaG_CSR_2014 | ecosystem: Environmental > Aquatic > Freshwater > Creek >... | reverse complement strand
CCGCGCAGCAAGGCGCCGATGTTGAGAGCCGTCGCCGTCACCATCGATTCGATCATGAATCCCGTCTTCGGCACGCCGGTTGGAACCGGGGTTGCGCTGACCGGCGGGATCGCCACCCCGACGCCGATACCGAACACGTTGGGGAAGGCCGGATTGCGCTGGTGCTTGTCGATGAGGATGAAGCCTCGCGGATTGGTGAGCCCTTCGAGCCCACGCACGGCGGGAACGCCGCGGAACGCCGGCAGCATCATGGAATAGCTGAATGGAAGCTCATGGGTCTTGCGGATGCTGCCGTCCTCGGCGACTTCCTCGACCGCCATCTTGCCGGCTTCGACCGCCTTCACCCGGGCATTGGTGATCCACTTGATATGGTGCTCGCGCATCTCGCCTTCCAGCAAGCCCTTGGTGTCGCCGACTCCATCGAGGCCGAGATGGCCGATATAGGGCTCCGGGGTCACGAAGGTCATCGGCACGCGATCGCGAATGCGCCGCCGGCGCAGCTCGGTGTCCAGGATGAAGACGAACTCGTAGGCCGGCCCGAAGCACGATGCACCCGGCGCGGCGCCGACCACGATCGGCCCCGGCGACTGCGCGAAGCGCTCGAAGGCGTCCTTGGCTTTGACGGCATGGTCGACGTGGCAGATTGATTGGGTGTGCCCGTTAGGGCCGAGGCCCGGCACCTCGTCGAACGCGAGGTCAGGACCGGTGGCGACCACCAGATAGTCGTAGGCGACCGACGACCCGTCTTCCAGCTCGATCCGGTTTTCCTTCGGGTGAACCCGGCGCGCGCCCTGCGCCAGGTAGCGGATACCCTTGCGCCGCATGACCTCTTCAACATCGACCTCAATGTCCTGGCGTTCGCGCCAGCCGATCGCCACCCACGGGTTCGAGGGTACGAAATGATAGCGCGGCCCCTGGCCGATGACGGTCAGCCGGTCGTCCGGCCGCAATTGCGGCATCAGCTCGTAAGCCATCAATGTCCCGCTGAGGCCTGCTCCCAGTATCACTACCTGTGCCATGGCGTTTCTCCTCGAGGGTTCAGGGCGTCGGCCGCGCAGATTTGCGGCCGGCAGCCGCCGTGTTGCTTGACAATATATTCGATATTGCGTATATACGCAAGTATGAAAATTGAAACCGAACGCATGCACGCGGCCGCCGATGAGGCCAGCGACCTCCTCAAGGCGCTCGCCAACCGCCATCGGCTGTTGATTCTGTGCCAGCTCATCGGGCAGGAACGCTCGGTCGGGGAGCTCGCCGGGTTCCTCGGCATCCGTGATTCCACGGTGTCCCAGCATCTGGCCCTGATGCGCCGCGACGGTCTCGTGCTGCCCCGCAGGGACGGACAAACCATCTGGTACTCCATCAGCAGCGTCCCGGCCCGCGCGCTACTGGAGACACTCTATCGCGTCTATTGTGCGCCTCCCGACACACGGCCGCAGACCAAGCCTAGAAAACAAACCATAGCGAACGCCGCACGGATGAAGTTGCGCTAGATCAATGATCGCCGCCGCCGAACTCTCGAAGGTCTGCCGCAGCTACACGCCTGCGGGCGTGAGCGCGTGCCGCGAAATGAGGAAATGCGAATGCGCGTTCTTGTGATCGCGGCGATGTGGATCGGCATCGCCTCGCTTGGGCCGGCGAGGGCCGAGGATGTCTTCGTCGTCGCGTCCCGGATGGTTCCTGACCAGAAGGCGGTCTTCGCCACGGTGGAGAGCCGGCGGGTCGTGCCGGCGCGCGCGCGAATCGGCGGTACCGTGGCCGAGCTCGCCGTCAAGGAAGGTGACCGCGTCGAGCTCGGACAGGTCATGGCGTCGGTCGGCGACGAGAAGATCGCGCTGCAGATGAAGTCGCTCGATGCCCAGATTGCCGGCCTCGAAGCCCAGCTCGCCCAAGCCCGGACCGATCTCAGCCGCGCCGAAGATCTGGTCGGCAAAGGGACGATACCGCGGACGCGCCTCGATGAAGCGCGCACGGCGTTCAGCGTCGCCGACAACGCGATGCGGGCGCGCGTCGCCGAGCGCTCGGTCATTCAACAGCAATTGGCGGAAGGCAGCGTGCTGGCGCCGGCCGCCGGCCGCGTCCTCAAGGTGCCGCTGACGACCGGCACCGTCATCATGGCCGGCGAATCCGTCGCCGACATCGCGGAGCAGGATTTTGTGCTGCGGCTGCGGGTGCCGGAGCGGCATGCCCATTTCCTCAAAGCCGGCGATACGATCCGGCTCGACGCTGCGGAGCTCGGGCAATCCGAACCGCGCTTCGGCACCATTACGCTCGTCTATCCGCGGATCGAGGATGGGCGCGTCGTCGCCGATGCGCGCGTGGACGGCCTCGGCGACTATTTCGTGAGCGAGCGCATCCGGGTCTGGGTGGCGGCGGGCGATCGGTCGGCCTTCATCGTTCCGGCGCCTTTCATCACCACCCGTTTCGGCGTGGACTACGTCAAGATCCGCGGTGCCGGCGGTGCGGATATCGACGTTCCGGTTCAGCGCGGGCGCGAGCAGCCGCAGCCCGGCGTTCCCGACGGCATCGAGATCCTGTCTGGGCTCACCTTCGGTGATCGATTGGTGCGGCCGTGAATCTCGGCCTATCGGGGCGCCTGACCCAGGCGACGATCCGCTCGCCCCTGACCCCCTTGTTCCTGCTGGCGGCCTTGGCGGTCGGCCTGCTCGCCCTGCTCGTCATTCCGCGCGAGGAGGAGCCGCAGATCAGCGTGCCGATGGTCGACATCACGGTGCGCGCCGACGGGTTGAAGGCGCCGGACGCCGCCGAGCTGGTGACCAAGCCGCTCGAGGCGATCATCAAGGCGATCGACGGCGTCGAGCACGTTTATAGCCAGACCATCGACGACCGCGTGGTGGTGACGGCTCGGTTCTTCGTCGGCACCAAGGCGGATGACGCGATCCTTCGCGTTCACGAGCGGATCCGCGCCAACTACGATCGCATTCCGGTCGGGATTCCGGAGCCGCTGATCGTCGGCCGCGGCATCAATGACGTGGCGATCGTGGTGCTGACGCTCGCCCCCAAACCCGAGGCGGCGGCGCGCTATACCGACAAGGATGTCTATCAGATCGCCGACGAGCTGCGCGCCGAGCTCACCAAGATCGACAATGTCGGCCTGAGCTACATCTCGGGCGGCAGCCCGGAGCAGATCCGGGTCGAGCCGGATCCTGAAAAGCTGTCGCTCTACGGCGTGACGCTGGAGCAACTTATCGCCAAGGTGCGCGACGCCAACCGCTCGTTCCTGGCCGGCACGGTACGGGATGCCGGCGGCGTGCGCACGGTCGCGGCCGGCCAGACGCTCGACGGAATCCCCGACATCGGGCTGTTGCTGGTCACTACGCGGGATGGGCGTCCGGTCTATGTCCGTGATGTCGCCAGCGTCGTCATCGGGCCGAGCCCGCTCGAGCACCGTGTGTGGACCGATGCGCGCAGCGATGACGGCGCCTGGGCCCGCAGCCCGGCGGTCAGCCTGGCGCTCGCCAAGCGCGCCGGCGCCAACGCCGTGGTGGTTGCCGCGCAGGTGCTCGATCGCCTCGATTCGCTCAAGGGGCGGCTCGTTCCGGGAGATGTCGACGTCGCCGTCACCCGCGACTATGGCGAGACCGCCAACGAGAAGGCAAACGAGCTCCTGTTCCATCTCGGCCTTGCGACCGTGTCGATCGTCGTCCTCATTGCCTTCGCGATCGGCTGGCGCGAGGCGGTCGTGACCCTCATCGTGATTCCGACCACGATCCTGCTCACGCTGTTTGCCGCCAACCTGATGGGCTACACCATCAACCGCGTCAGCCTGTTCGCGCTCATCTTCTCGATCGGCATCCTGGTCGACGACGCGATCGTCATGGTCGAGAACATCGCCCGCCATTGGGCGATGCCGGATGGTCGGCCGCGCTTGCGGGCGGCGGTGGAGGCGGTCGCCGAGGTCGGCAACCCGACCATGGTGGCGACCCTCACGGTGGTGGCCGCGCTGCTGCCGATGCTGTTCGTGTCGGGGCTGATGGGTCCCTACATGGCGCCGATCCCGGCCAACGCCTCAGCCGCCATGCTGTTCTCATTTTTCGTCGCGGTCGTCGTCGCGCCCTGGCTGATGCTCCGCCTCGCGCCGCGCTCCGGCCTGCAAGGCAATGCCGCGCACGACGCGGCCGCCCACCACGCGGGCCGGCTCGGGCGCGTCTACCGTCGGATCGCCGGGCCGATCGTCCGTTCGCGGCGCAACGCCTGGATTTTCCTGCTCTCGGTCGGCTTCGCCACCATCGCGGTCTGCTCGCTGTTTTATCTGAAGCAGGTGACCGTGAAGCTGCTCCCGTTCGACAACAAATCGGAGCTCGCGGTCGTGCTCGATCTGCCGCAGGGCGCGAGCCTCGAAGACACCGAGCGTACCTTGTTCGCGGCCGCCGACATCGCCCGCAGACTCCCGGAAGTGACCTCGATCCAGACCTATGCGGGGACGCCGGCCCCGTTCAATTTCAACGGGCTGGTGCGACATTACTACTCGCGTGAAGCGCCCGAGCTCGGCGATCTTCAGGTCAATCTGGCCGCGCGGGCCGCGCGCAGCCGCACCAGCCACGCCATCGCGCTCGATCTGCGCGGCCGCCTGAAGGGCCTGAAGCTGCCGCAAGGTGCGATCGTCAAGGTCGTCGAGGTCCCACCCGGCCCGCCGGTGCTGGCTACTCTGCTGGCCGAGGTGTACGGGCCGGACGCCGTCACACGCCGGGCCGTGGTCGACGAGCTCAAAAAGATTTTCGGCGCGGTGCCGTTCATCGTCGACGTCGACGATTCGATCAAGCAGCGGCGTCCCCGCCTGCGAATCTCGATCGACGAGGATCGCCTCGAATTCTTCGGGGTCGAGCAGCGCGATGTCTACGACACCATCCAGGCGCTGCTCGGCGGCGTGTCGGTCGGCTATTCGCATCGCGGCGAGGGCCGCAATCCGATCGAAATTTCCGTCCGCCTGCCCAAGAGCGATCTTTCCTGGACCGAATTCCTCGCGTCCTCGCCGGTGGCGGCCAACACCCTGCCTGGCAACAAGACCGTGGTCGAGCTCGGCGACGTCGTTCACGTCACGCAGGAATTGGGCTCGCCGACCATCTTCCGTCGCGATGGCCGTTTCACCGACATGGTCATGGCGGATCTCGCCGGCGCTTTCGAGGCGCCGATCTACGGCATGCTCGAAGTCGCCAAAGGCGTCGACACGCACGATTGGGGAAATCTGCCGAAGCCGGTCATCGGTTTCCACGGCCAGCCGGCAGACGAATCGAAGACGACCCTGCTGTGGGACGGCGAATGGGAGATCACCTACGTGACTTTCCGCGACATGGGTGCCGCGTTCGCGGCGGCGATCGTGGGCATCTACGTCCTGGTGGTGGCGCAGTTCGGCAGCTTCAAGCTGCCGCTGGTGATCCTCACCCCGATCCCGCTCACCCTGATCGGCATCGTGCTCGGGCACTGGTTGTTGGGCGCGCCATTCACCGCGACCTCGATGATCGGATTCATCGCGCTTGCCGGAATTATCGTCCGCAATTCGATCCTGCTGGTCGATTTCATCCGTCATGGACTGGGAGACGGAAAGCCGCTGCGCGACGTCTTGTTGGAGGCCGGGGCGGTCCGCTTCAAGCCGATCCTGTTGACCGCGCTCGCGGCCATGATCGGCGCCGCCACGATTCTGCTCGACCCGATCTTCCAGGGCCTGGCGATCTCACTGCTGTTCGGCCTGGCGTCGTCGACGCTGCTGACCGTGCTGGTCGTTCCAGCCATCTACATCGTGCTGCGCGGCTCGGATGTTCGCACGCGGCCACAAGCTGTTACACCGGAATGAGCCGGGGCGATCAGATTGGATTTTTATTGTCTGGCACGCCGGTGCCGAATCCCTCCCCTGAAAGGGGGAGGGTGGCGCCCAGCGGGCCCGGCCCTTGGCCGGCCCGATGACAGGCTCCGGCGCCGGGTGGGGGTCCCGCCCACCGGCAGATTTAGCGTTTGTAGCGTGACCGCCACCCGACCCGCGTTGCGGGTCGACCTCCCCCTTTCAGGGGGAGGCGAGGGCGTGCACCATCAATGCTTGTCCGGATATCGGCTGACGAATCCGTTCCGGTTCGGCATCTGCACCTTCGGCAAGGTCTCGGCGTTCATCGTATCGTTCTCCCCGATGATCTTGTTGCCGGCGAGGATGAAAGCGGTGAGCGCGTAGGCCTCATCGTTGGTCAGCGACTTGGGCTGCGGCCACGGCATCGCGCGCCGGGTGAAGTCGAAGATCGTCGTGGCATGGGGCACGTAGAGCGCCATGTTCCGGTCCGACTTCCCGGGCGGATTGATCAGCGTGGCATTCGTTCCGCCCTGGCCGTCCTTGCCGTGGCAGGCTTCGCATTTCTGCGCAAAGACGACCGCGCCCTGAGCCGGCGTGCCGCTGCCGGGCGGCAGACCCTTGCCGTCCGGCCCGATGCTGATGTCCCAGAGTGCGAGATCGGCCTCGCTGACCGGCTTGCCGAGCCCCGGCTGATCGGCCGCCATCGCGGAACCGGCCATGCCCAGCGCAAGGGCGAGCGAAACCGCCAGACGCTTACCCGTAGACATGCTTGGCCTCCCCCTTGCTGTCGATGGCCCAGCTCGTGATGACGTTCATGTGCCCCATCGGGAAGGCAGTCACCGGAACGTTGACCTTGGGCTCGCCACGCTCCGCGAACATCTCGCTGCGCGTCGGCTGGATATTGCCGGCCTCGTCCCAGGCGCGGCTTTGCAGCACGACCGGCTGGCCGTCCCAGCGCCAGGGCGAACGAAAGCGGGTCAGGGCCTTGGGGAGCACCGGCGCATCGAGCGCCGCTTCCGCCCAGCTCTTGCCGCTGTCGGCCGACACCATGACCTTGGCGATCCGTCCATTGCCCGAATAGGCAAGGCCGGAGATCTCGTAGAAGCCGGGTCCTTTCAGGGTGAGCCCCGGCGACGGGTGGGTGACGAAGGACTTGACCTCCATCGGGAAGAAGAACTGCCAGATCTTCGGACCCGCCACCCGATAGGTGTATTGCAGGGTCTCGTTGATGGCCATGACCGGCTCCTCGATGAGCTTGATCCGGTGCAGCCATTTGACGTTCATGTTGCCTTCGTAGCCGGGCACCAGAAGGCGCATCGGATAGCCCTGCGCGGAGGCGATACGCTCGCCGTTCTGGTAGAGCGCGATCATCGCGTCATCGAGCGCCTTGCCGATCGGAATGCTGCGATTCATGCTCGGTCCGTCGGCGCCTTCCGCCAGCAGCCACTTCGCCTTCGGATCGATGCCGGTCTCCTCCAGCAGCGTGGACAGCCGCACCCCGGTCCATTCCGAGCACGACAGCAAGCCGTGGATCGCCTGCACGTTGGCCTGAACCGGGTCCTTGTTGAAGAGCGGCGCGCTGTTGCCGCCGCATTCGACGAAGTTGACGCGCGTCACCATCGGATAGCGCGCCAGCGCCTCGAGATCGAACACCAGCGGCTGCTTCACCAGGCCATGGATCGCCAGGCGGTGCTTGGCCGGATCGATATCGGGAAAGCCGGTGCGGGATACCACGAAATGCAAGCCGGCCGGCGTAATGGTTCCGTTCAGGAGATGATGGGGCGTGCGCGCCTGGCTGGTGCGCGGCTCGTTGTTCGGATTGGTCAGGGTGCGCACCACCTTGCTTTCGTACTTCGGCGGCACCCCATAGGGCGGGATGGCGGTGCCGGGCGCGAGACTCCAGGGATCGACCGGGAGCGGCTCGGCACCGGCGGCCGTGAGCGAAGTGCCGACACCGGCGCCGGCGGCGCCGGCCAGGAGCAGTCCGCGCCCGAGCAGAGCGCGGCGATCGAGCAGGCCGTTGCCGGCGGCGTCCGGCGCAGGCGACACGCGTTTCTGGTGGTTGCTGGTCAGTTTGCTTGTCATGGATTCCTCCCTCGAGGCTTGACGACCGCCTGAACATCTTCAGGCCGTCGAATTCCAAGTCGTCAGCATACCATGTTCCGGGCACCCTTCCATCGGCCCGCAGGGGCCGATCCGAGATTTGCCGGCTGGCTCCCGATGCCCCTCCACCACGCTGCCGGTTGTGCTAAGGTGCCTCATCAAACCAGGGAGAAACGCAAATGGATCGCAGAGGGATATTCAAGGTGATGGCGGCGACGCTTCTGGCGGTGCCGTTCGTCGGTCGGAAAGCCGCCGCTGCCGAAGGCGACAAGAAAACGCACAAGCTGGCCATTCACGTCGACCAGAACGATGTCGACGTCATGAAGCTCGCGCTCAACAATACGCGCAATGCTTTCGAGCTGTACAAGGCGAGCGGCGAGGAGCTGGCGGTCGAGATTGTTTGCTACAGCCAGGGTCTGCATATGCTGCGCGATGACACATCGCCGGTGAAGACCGAGATCCGGGACCTGCGCAAGATCGTGCCGCAAGTCGCGTTCGGGGCCTGCAACAACACCAAGAACGCGATGGAAAAGCGCGAAGGCAAGCCGGTGCCGATCATCGCGGAAGCCACCATCGTGCCGGCCGGCATCGTGCGGCTGGTGGAGCTGCAGGAAGCCGGCTACCACTACGTCAAGCCGTAGCGCGCATGTTGTCAGGCGGGACGGACCAGCGCTCCGCCCGCTCTCCCGGGGAGCGCGACTGAACGCACTTTTTTCCGCCGCGAATTGCGACAGTTGATGTGTGAGATGGGCACGGCGTTTCACTCCCTCGCCATCGCAAGTCGAGCTTGCTCGACTTGCGCACTATTCGTGGCGAAATCGGGTAGACCCGATTTCGCGTGGGGAGAGGGGGGCACGATGATTCCGTATCGCACCGCCGGAGCCCCCTCATCCCACCTTCTCCTCCAAGGGGAGAAGGAGTGAGAGGCCGTGCATTCCTAACGGCGGTTCTTAGGTGCGCTCGACGAATACGGGGCGACATCGTACCGGAAATTGGTGCGTGCGGATCTCCCGTGCCTCGCTCACGCCTTCGCCTGTGCTTGCAGCAGAGCAACGGCGCGCCGGCCGGGTAGCCACATCCCGACGACTGCGGCCAGGAGCGACAAGGCGGCGGAAACTCCGATCGCCGGGACAAACCCGGCACTGAACGCCTGCGGGGAGTCGACGCTTCCGTTCCCCGTGAACACGGCGACCAGGACCGCGATCCCGAACACCGCCCCGAGGAAGCGCAGCATATTGAACGTGCCGGACGCCTTGCCGACCTCATTGGCGGCGACCGCACCCAAGATGGCGTTCTGGACGGCGGGCATCGCCATGGAAACCCCGGTGCCGGCGAGGATGAGCGGCGCGACGAGCTTGCCATAGGCGAGGTCAAGTATAGCGATCATGGCGATCCAGGCAAACCCGCCCGCCTGCAGGAATACCCCGCCGACGACGAGCGGGCGTTCGCCGATCCGGTTGACGAGCGTGCCGCCGATCGGCGCGAATACGAACAACGTGGCGGTCCAGGCGATCAGTCGCAGTCCGGCGCCGAACGGGTCGTGGCCCTGCGCGACCTGCAGGAACTGCGGCAAGAAGAACAGCACGCCATACATCGACGCGTAGAACAGGAAGCTCGCCGCGATGCCCGCCGAGAAGGCGGGGGAGCGGAAGAACCGCATCGGCATCATCGGCTCGGGCGCGCGTGTCTCCCAGGCCACGAAGGCGACCGCGAGCGCGATCCCGGTCGCCAGTGCGCCGACGACCTCGAGACTGGTCCAGCCCGCGTTGTTCGCGCGCATCAATCCCCACACCACGCCGAGAGCGGCGCCCGTCACCAGCGTAAGCCCACCGATGTCGAAAGCGGCGCTCGGCCCGACGCTCTCCGGGATGCGGCGCAGCACCAGCGGAATGACGATGAGGCCGATCGGGATGTTGATCCAGAATATCCACTGCCAAGCGAGCCCCTGCGCGATCGCACCGCCCACGGCCGGGCCGGCGATGAGCGCGAGCCCACTGACGCCGCTGAATATCCCAAGCGCCCGGCCGCGCTCTTCCCGCGGAAAGGCCGCGCTCAGCAGCGTCATTGCGAGCGGTACCACCAGCGCCGCGCCGGCGCCTTGGGCGGCACGCGCGACGATCAGCCAACCGGCGCTGCCCGCCAGCGCGCAACCGGCTGATGCCGCGACGAACAGCGCAAGGCCCGCCGCCAATGTGCCCCGGCGCCCGCGGCGGTCGCCGAGTGCCGCACCCGTCAGCAGAAGCATCGCGAAGCTCAGGTTGTAGGCGTTGACGGTCCACTGCAGCGCTTCCATGGAGGCACCGAGGTCGCGCCGGATCGTGCTCAGGGCCGTCGTCACCACCATGGCGTCGAGAAAGACCATGAAGGACGCAACCGATGTGAGCGCAAGCACCCAGGTTTTCGTCGTCCTTTCAGCTGATTGCTTCATATTGATGCTCCACGCAGAAACTGTGGTGGCGAACGCATTGCCATTGGTTCCACGACGCTGAGACGAATGGCGTCGGGGAAAGGATTCCAAAAAGAATCGCGTTTCCGCCGAATCCTTCGGCCGGTCCCAAACGTTTCCAACAGAGCGGGCCGGCGCGGTTGTCGGGTCTTCGGAACCCGTGGCGCCGATGGATGGAGCACGCCAAAGGGAGCAGCTGAATGAAACGGACGGTGGTGCGGTACAAGGTCAAACCGGAAATGGCGGAGGAGAACACGCGCCTGATCCGGAAGGTTTTTGAAGAGCTTCGTGCAAAATCCCCCGAGGGCATTCGTTACCTGGCGCTGAGGCTCGGTGACGGCACATTCGTGCATTTCTCGACGGTCGACACCGAGGACGGCGTCAGCATCGACGGCGCGGAAATGATTGCGGCGGATCAGCCCGGTTGCGATCCATGAGTGGATCGGACCCGCCGCAAACGATCGTTCCGATGACCGTTCGGCCTGCGTTACGCGCAGAGAGTGCGCCTTACCGCGGCGCCGCCGCTTGCGCCGCCAGTTCCTTCACCTTGGCGCGGATCGGATCGAACGGGCCCAGCTTGTGTTGCTCGGGGCTGAAGTCGTCCGCATAGGGTCCATAGGCGGTGTCCACCGGCTTCTGCAGGCGGTTCGGAAAGTCCTTGTCGAGATTGGCCCGCTGCGGCCGCTCGGCGCTGTTGATGAAGCCCGCGACGTCATAGGCGTCCTGGTCGCTCAGAACCGGGGCCGTGTAGGTGGTGCCGAACGGCATGTTGTGCTTGATGAAAGCAGCCGCGCTCAAGACGCGGGACATGCCGGCGCCGTTGTTGTAACTGTCGGGACCCCAGATCGGCGGAAACTGGTAGCCGTTCCCGCTCGCGGCACGTTGTCCTAACCCGTCCGCGCCGTGGCAGGTCGCGCAAACTTGCGCGTAGACCTCTCGGCCGTGGCCGAGATCGGCGGCGCGCCCGGGTTCCTTGACGTTCATGGCGCCGGCCCCGATCAGCTTGGCGCCGTCCGGGATGCCGGTCGAAACCCACTTGGTGTATGCCAGGAACGCCTTCATCTCCCGGCTCGCCAGCGGCAACGCACGGCCGTTCATGCTGCGCTCCATGCAGCCGTTGATGCGCTCCTCGAGCGTTCCGACCTCGCCCTCGCGCCCGCGATATTGCGGGAACTGGCCCCAGACGCCGACCAGCGGCACCGCATAGGGCTGCGTGCCCGCCTTGAGGTGGCAATTTTGGCAGGTGAGATTGCTGCCGGCATAGCGCTTGGCCGGATCCGCAACCGCCGGCCCGATCTGGTTGGCGGTATCGGTCATCAGGGCATAGCCGTATTTGACCATCTTTCCGAACGCGTCGTCTCCGACGGTCTTGATATCGGGCGGCGTCCACTCGGTCAGATTGATTTGCGGAACGTCGGCGGCCAGCACGTCGCGGGTTGCCGTCACGTTCGCGGCCACAACTATTGCAGCAAGCCACATCAGGCAGATGAGACGTCGCATGGGATATTCCCTCGATGGCCAACAGACCAATCGCGCGATTGAGCCGCGCGATTGCTCTCCGGCGCCGGCACGGCGGCCGAACGAGGGTATTCTGTCTTGAGCATCAATGGTTTGCAAGCTCACCCTTCGCCATCATGAGATGATGGATCTGGTGATGCGTGCCCTGGACCATGATACCCAGGAAGCCGAGCGCCTTGAGCTTGATAGCCTGCTGCGGGTCGTTGCTGGTCACGACCAGCTTTACGCCGTTGGGCAGATCCTCGGTCTGGATTGTCCAGCCGATTTGGGCGAGCTCTTGGGTGAGTTCTTGGGCATGAGCAGGAAGCATGCGCTTGATCGCCTCGCGGGTCCGACCCTCGCCGGTGACCGCGATCTCCACGCCGTTGTCGAGCGCACGCTCGGTCGCGAGGGCCCGCAGCGTCACCTCGTTCATGTCGATGAGGTGCTCGCGCAGCGCCCCGATATTGACCTTCGACCAGTCGGTGGCGGGATCGGCCTCCAGGATTTGCACGACCTCGGCAATCGTACCGAAGGCATCCTGGCCGGCCATCGTGGGTTGACCGGCTGATCCCATCTGACGACCCATCATCATGGGGTGTTGACCCATCGGGCCGCTCGTTCCTTGTTGCCCGGGCATCCCGTTTTGGGGCGGCGTCATCTGTTGCTGGCCGCCTGGGCTCATCTGGCCATGCATACCTTCATGCCCGGCAGGCATCTGTGCGAGTGCATAGGCGGTTGCCGCCACGATTGCCGCGCCGGCGAGACTGGCCTTCCATGACCATGACGACATCATCGACCTCACTCTCTGTTTGCGTCCCCTTGTTCTTCCTATAGGCCGGAACGGCCGATCAGCATATGATTTGGATCATACGGAGGCGTTTGCCAGCCTGATGCTGCCCTTGCGCCGCTCGATCTCGCCTTCCGCCGCCATGACCGAAAGGGTCCGGTACAAGGCTTCGTGGGTCAGCCCCAGCTCGCCGGCCAGATCCTTGACGGTGCCGGAGAGCGCAATCGTCCTTCCATCGGCGCCGACATGGACCGCGAGATAGTGCCGGATGCGGTCGCGCGCCGAGTGGATGTTGCGTTGCTCCAACCGCGTTCGCAGGCTCATGACCTGACGGGCGAGCATCGCCATGAAGGCCTGTGCGGCCTTCGGATCGCGTGCGAACGCGGCAAGCAGGGCCGCCTTGGGATAGAGCCGAACGAGCGCATCGCCCGTCGCAATCGCGTCGCAATGATAGGTCGGCGAAAACAACGAAGCCTCGGCGATCGTGTCGCCGGCTGCGGCAACATAGAGGATGGCCTCGCGGCCGCTCGCGTCGACACGCGCCAGCCGAACCTTTCCGCGCACGATCTCGTAGAGGCCGGCCGTGCGGTTGCCGAGGCGGAACAGAGTCTGGCCGGCCTTCAACCTGCGCTCGACCCCGACCGCCCGAACGGCCGCAGGGAGCCAGTTCGCTGTCGCCATGGCTCGGCCTCTTGCATTCTTGGGAACGACTTCCCGGGGCGCACCGTCTCGCGCCGGAACCCCGTGTCGAAGATCCGGTGCGGCCGGGGGACGGCGATCAGGTTGGGCGCGCGTGCGCCCCAATTTACGACGACTTGCCGCCGCGGCCAATTGCGAGGCTATATGCGCGAAGGCGCGATGGCGCGCGGAGATCTCCATGTCCGGCCTCGCTGACGTTTTGGCCATCTTTTCCGGCACTCTGGTGGGCTTCACGCTCGGGCTGGTCGGTGGCGGTGGGTCGATCCTCGCGGTTCCGCTTCTGGTCTATGTGGTCGGCGTCCCGTCCCCGCACGTGGCGATCGGGACCAGCGCGGTCGCGGTGGCGGCCAGCGCGGCGGGCAATCTGTTCGGCCATGCCCGCGCCGGCAACGTCAAGTGGTCCTGTGCCATCGTGTTTGCGGCCTTCGGAGCGATCGGGGCGGCGGGCGGAGCTGCGCTCGGCAAGATGGTGGACGGCGGCAGGCTTCTGGCCATGTTCGGCGTTCTCATGGTGGTGGTCGGGGTGCTGATGCTGCGCCCACGCCGGTCCGACGGCGATGCAGACGTGCGTCTGACCTTGGCGAGCGCGCCGCGCCTGCTGCCGCTGCTGAGCGGCTTTGGGCTTGCGGTGGGGATGCTGTCGGGTTTCTTCGGGATCGGCGGTGGTTTCTTGATCGTGCCGGGGCTCGTGGCCGCGACCGCGATGCCGCTGATCTGCGCCATCGGATCGTCTCTCGTCGCGGTGACCGCCTTCGGGGTGACCACCGCGATCAGCTACGCCCTCTCCGGGCTGGTGGATTGGCGCCTCGCCGTCCTGTTCGTCATCGGCGGCGCGGCCGGCGGGGCGCTGGGCATCTGGCTTGGCGCACGCCTCGCTGCCCGGAAACGGGCATTGACCCTGGTGTTCTCCGCCGTCGTGATCATGGTCGGCGTCTATGTGTTCGGTGCTGCGATCTTGACTTAGGGCTTTGTCGAAATTGATCTTTCGCAAAGCATCGAGCGCGCCGCAGGTCGTACCGTGTCCTCGATCGACGGAAGATCGGCTCCAGCGTCAGGTGACAGATGTCCTACAAAGTCTTGATGGCCCACCTCGATTTGGACGACGATACGGACGGGCGCATCGGCCTCGCCGTCGAGCTTGCGGGACGCTTCGACGCCGCCCTGATCGGCATCTCGGCCTGGGCGCCAGCTCCCGTATTCAGCGCCGACGTCGCGGTGGTCGAATCCGTGCCCGAGATGCCTGACTTGCGGGTGATGGAAGACTTTCTCAAAGCCAGGGGCGACACGTTTGGCGCCATCGCCGGCAAAGCTGCCAGGCCGGCAGAATGGCGATCCGCGCTCGAGCTGCCGACCGAATTCGTCGTGCGGGAGGCCCGGGCCGCCGATCTGTTGATCGTCGGCGGCACCCGTCATCCGGTGTTGCGGGATCCCTATCGTTGCGTCGATCCGGGCGCCGTTCTGCTGCGGGCCGGCAGGCCCATCCTGCTGGTCCCGCCCGGCGTTACGTCGCTTGCCGGCAAGCGCGTCGCGGTCGCATGGAAGGACACCAGGGAGGCCCGCCGTGCCCTCGCGGACGCGCTTCCGTTCCTGCAGAAGGCCGAAGCGGTCGCCCTGGTCGAATTCTGCGAGCCCGGCGAGGAAGCAAGTGCCCAGCATCACCTCGAAGGCGTCCTGCAATTTCTGCTGCGTCACGGCGTCAACGCCGCCTATGAGCGGGTCAGGCCGATCGACGTGACGGTGACGAACTCCTTGCTTCATTTCGTCCAGGACGACGCCATCGACCTGATCGTCGCGGGTGGCTACGGGCATACGCGGCTCGGCGAGTGGATTTTCGGCGGCGTCACCCATGATCTGCTGACCAACAGCCCGGTCTGCTGCCTGCTGTCGCATTGAGTCCGGCCGTCCCGGTTACGGGCTGCCGGCCTGCTTGATCTGCATCAACATGAGTTCGCCCGCGGCACCTTAGGCTGACTACGGAAAAAATTGCGGGACGTCGCTGTAAAAAAGGAGCTCTCGAATGACCTTGCCACATGAATTCAAGCGTATTCGGCTCAATCTCGCGCGATCGAAGGAGTTTCCGTCCGGCTCGGAGCGTTACGGTTATGAATTCGTCGCCCCGCTCGATGCCCACGGCCACATCGACCCCAAGCTTTGGCAGCAACATCGCGAGCACTGCGGCGTGCGGCGCTTCTGGGGCAACGATGATGAGACCGGTCACCTCGTGCACAAGCCGGGCGGCGCGGAGCATGCGCGCTGGGTTTTCCAATACGATCCCGCGCCCGAGGATGACGACGAAGCCGGGTATCGCTTCGGGACGCACGTCTTCGCGCCGGGCGAATATGTCTCGATCCGCGACCACGACAATGACGAGACCCACACGTTTCGGGTCGCGTCGGTGGAGTCAGCGTAGCGATCGGGCTTTGAGATCACGGCCGAGTTGCCGGGGCTCGAGGACAAGGACGTGGAAGTGAATGTTGCGGACAACGTCCTCACCATCCGCGGCGAGAAGAAGGCGGATAGGGACGAGAAGAACAAGAACTACCAGATTGTCGAGCGCAGCTACGGTGCGTTTGCGCGCACGATTGAGCTGCCCGACGGAGTCGATGCTGCCGCGATCAAGGCGAGCATAGCGAAAGGCGTGCTCAAGGTGACGGTGCCGAAGCCGGTGCCCGCGAAGTCGACGAAGGTCGAGATCAAGAGCGCCGCCTGATCTGGGATGGTTCCGCGAGCGCGCCCTGCGGCCAGCGGCGTGGGGCGCGCTGATCATTTTCAGAGGCCGAGAACCCGTGCCGCATTCGCCGCGCCGGCGATGAGCCACTCAATCCGCAGCCAAGCTGCTGCGGCTGACGATATTGGGCCCGTGAGGCCTGCTGCAAGGGGGGTGGGCGGTTTGGCTGCTGATCCGGGCGTTTGACCCAGATCAAAGCGCCGCACGATAATTGCTTCATAGTCTTCGCCCTCAAACCGAGGGAGTCAGGCAATGTCCATAGAAACCGTCGTCGGGGTCGTCGCAGTCACCATCCCGTTCGTCCTCTTCGCGGTCGTGCTGTTTTGGGCCGAGGCTCAAACGCGCGGCATTCACCATTAGAGCGTGGCCAACAGGCTTGAAACCACACGGCAGGCATCCGTTCACCTCTTCACTTCGAGGAGGGTTGAGGACAGCGCGGGCAGGTCAACTTCGTCGAAACCCGCTCGAGGGTTTGCTCGCGTGAGGGTGTGATCTCAATGGCTTCGAGACCGCGGTCCATAAGGCATTGTCCGATCTGCGGCGTGGCGATGTTGGCCAGCAAGTCCAACCAAGCCAGTCCGGATTTCGATACGTATAGTTGCTTGAGATGTCAGGCGGTGATCAGCGTCGCGCCTGCGCGCACTAAGCCTGAACCCGACGGATCCGGTTCCGAATAGGGCAGGGCTCGAATTGGTCCATCGGGCAAGATGACTTAGATCAATACGCTCCCGACAAATCTCCTTTAACCATCGTACCAATGCGCTCGGCGCGCATCACGGATGGTCACGCAGAGGAGATTTCGATGATTCCAGCAGTCAGGCCGCACCACATCGGCTATTCCTTGCTTTTGGCGATAACGCTGCTGCCGCGGCCGGGAGTCGCCGCCGATGCCGACAACGGCAGGCGCCTTGCGCAGCGTTGGTGCCAGGCATGCCATGTTGTGACGGACGGGCCGCGGGCATCGACCGACGGGGCGCCGTCCTTCGCTTCGGTCGCGGCAAAGCCCGACTTCAGCGCCGCCAGGATCGCGCTGTTCCTGCTCGATCCGCATCCGAAAATGCCGAGCATGTCGCTGACCCGCACGGAGGCCGGCGATCTCGCCGCCTATATCGGGTCCCTGGCACGAGCGGTTCCTTGAACGCATTGCGGGAATGTCTTGGCGCGGACTGGCGTCCGATTTCGAGCGCGCCATTCGACCAGGATCTCGAGCTCAGCGTGATCGAGGAGGACGAGGTGCACGCCCTCGTGTTTCCATGCCGGCGCACGGCCCGCGGGTGGGTCAATGCATCGGCTAAAGGCGCGGTTTTGGTGCAACCTACCCACTGGCGCCCGTGGCCGGACGCCGGGTTGATGCGAATCAAGGTCGTGGCGGAGTGATCGGTGCAAGGTCAAAATCGGGAGCGGTGCCATTCGTCGGCAGCCGGATCATCGGAGGAGACGCATATGCGCTTGCTATATTTGAGGCTCATGGTCGTCGGGGCAGCGATTGCGGCCTCGCCGGTTCACGCGCAAGGGGTGACCGAACTGGAACAGGGCCGCGCCCTGGCGCAGCAGGTTTGCTCCGAGTGTCATGCGGTCGGGACCGCGGATGGGCGGTCGCCCAATGCGCTCGCGCCGCGATTCGAGGCTGTCGCGGCGACGCCCGGCATGACGGGGGCGGCCTTGAATGCCTTCCTCCACACTTCCCATCGCGCCATGCCCAATCTCATTCTCACCGCCGATCAGACCAACGGGATCATCGCCTACATCCTGAGCCTGAAGAAGTGAGAGCGCGGCGGTGATGCTGCAGCGATTGTCGGCGCCGATGCGTAGCGCGGCGGTGAGCGTGTTGCTGGCCTTACTGTCGGCAAGTCCGGTCCGCGCGCAATCCGCTGCCGCTCCGCCGTTGGTGCTGGAATGCGCGCCCTGCCACGGCTTTGATGGAATCGGGCAGGACGACGGCATCCCAAATCTCGCCGGCCAGCACCAGACCTATCTCAACCGCCAGGTGCTGGCATTCCGCAGCGGCGCGCGCCGGCATCCGGAGATGAACTTCTTTGCGCGTCAGGCGAGCCAGGACGAGTTCACGATAATCCTCGACTATTACGCAGGCCTGCGCCGGCCGTAGCACTGTCCCGTGGTTCGAGACGCCGCGCTATGCGCGGCTCCTGTGCGTCTGTGAGTACGCGTTGTCTGCACAGTGGAAGTCCGTGCCATGTGAAGTCACCATCTATGCAGCCGAAGGCAACTGCGTCGCCGCGAGGCGGGGTGGGGAGCAGCCGGAGGCGGAAGGGCGGCCCGTAGGATTACGAACCCGATTCGGCGGCGTGAGCGCGGCGAGCTTGCAGGAGTGAGGGCGAAGCCTGGGCCTGAAAGGCCTGACCGGACGCACGAGGTGACAGGCACGTGACGTTCGGGCGCACGACGTGGTTGGGGACGGGATGCCCGGAAGGCAAAGCGAGGTAGGCAGAGAGGCCTGTCGCGCTGGCGAGGCGCGGCAGGAGTCAGAGCCCGCATAGTACTGCAGCGGTGATGAGCCGCGAAAAGCGTGGGTAGCAAAACCGCGCCGCAGACGGTTGCGCTCGCTTCTGCGCAAGCAGGAAAAGCGTCCCGGCTTCGGACGCTGTCAAGCCGATCATCAACGCTGGCCCAACGTCTTCTTCGCTCAGGCCGGGCTGCTCGCACTACACACAGCTTGGTCGACGGCGAGACACTCCCGATGAGGAAACCCGGAGGGCGGGGAGGGTAATTCCTTCCCGACCCCTATCACCATGAGGCCTTATCTCCTCATGGTGAGGAGGCCTCCGCGGCCGTCTCGAAGGACGCCATTTGATCTTGATCAATGCGTCCATGCCTGCGGTGCGGGCTAATTGACTTGTCCGGAACACAAATGGTCCGATTTCCTGCCCCGATCCGAGGAGAATGATCATGACAGCTGCCGCCACCAAGCAAAAAACCGCACCCGCCAGCACTGCGGCGCCCGTCAAGGCGCGCGAACTGATGGAGCAACTCAATGCCGATGCCGGCAAGCTCAATATCTGGGTGCGTACCGAGCTCAATGCTCCGGCCCAGCGGGCGTGGTTTGCCGACACGGGAGGCGCATCCGGGGTCGGCAAGCTGGCGACTGGCCGGGTTGCGGCCAACCAGATCAAGACGCTGCCCTGCCGATGGCGCTGGAAGGACTACGGTCCCTTCCTGGAGCGCATCGAAGCGATTGCCCGCCGCGCCGACGTCTCGCCCATCGAGTTTGCGGATCGCCAAAGCATTCTCCTGACCAATCCCGGCCTCGGCGGCCGGCTGCAGGTCACCACCACGATGCGAACCGCGATCTCGATCTACACGCCGGGCGACGTCGCCCCCGCGCATGTCCACAGTGCCAAT
>Ga0075018_10000117_pt1 | contig 19451 bp, 15 predicted proteins | sample ColStrG_CSR_2014_FD_71471 | JGI IMG/M metagenome (GOLD analysis project Ga0075018, IMG submission 71471) | Freshwater sediment microbial communities in response to fracking from Pennsylvania, USA - Cold Stream Run_MetaG_CSR_2014 | ecosystem: Environmental > Aquatic > Freshwater > Creek >... | reverse complement strand
CTCCACCAACGGCGTCCGGTCCCGGTTGGCCGACATCTCGAAGGCCCGCGACCAACTCGGCTTCACCGCCTCGTTCCCGCTCGAAGCCGGCCTGGCCGATCTGGTCGCCTGGTGGCGAAGCCGCCGGGCGATTCTCGAGGTCGTTCCCACTTGAGCAGCTCTGCACTCCCCGGCTCGTGGGATGGGCTCGTGGTGGTGTGCGCCACGACGCCGTGGCGTGGGCATCATCTGCTCGACCAGACGTTGGCCCGCGAGCTTTCGCGCCATACGCCGGTCCTCTACGTGGACCCGCCGGTCTCGGTGGTCGGCCGGCTGCGCAACCATGGATCGGCCGGAGCGCCGCCGGCCCTTCAAGCCATCGGACCCAACCTGGCTCGACTCACGCCGACCGCATTCCCGCTTCATCAGCGACCCGGCATCAAGACCCTCAGCCTGGCCGGCACCCGCCGCGCCCTGGCCCGAGCCGTGACCGCGCTGGGCTCGCCCGACGTGCTCGCCGTCATCGTGCCCTCGCTCAACCCGCTGTTCGGGGCGTGCGGCGAACGGACCAAGGTCTTCTACGCCAAGGACGACTACGTCGCCGGTGCTCGCCTGATGCGCATTGCTCCGGCCCGGCTGCGGCGCCGAGACACGCGCCAGCCGGCCGACGCTGATCTGGTGGTCGCGGTATCTGAAGTCTTGGCCGATCACTATCGGGCCATGGGCCACCATCCGCTGGTCATCCCCAACGGCTGCGATGTCGAACACTTCGCGGCGACCGACGAGGTCCCGCCCCCTCCGGACCTCAGCTTGCGCACCCCGGTGGCGGGACTCATCGGCACGCTCGGAGGGCGGATCGACGTGAGCCTCCTCCACGCCGTCGTCAGCGCCGACGTCTCCCTCCTCCTAGTGGGAGGCCGACCCTCACCGGCCACCGACGGGCTCGAACCGCTGATCGATGAGGCCCAGGTGAGCTGGGTTGGCCCTCGGCCCTTCGAGGCGCTTCCGGCTTACCTCCAGCTCATGGATGTTGGCCTCGTCCCGTACACGTCGAGTGACCCGTTCAACCAGGCCAGCTCTCCGCTGAAGGTGCTGGAGTACCTGGCGGCAGGGCGTCCCGTTGTGGCCACCGACCTTCCCGGTATCCGGGCGCTGGACACCGATCTAGTGACGATCGCGGAGGGACCCGAGGCGTTCGCCGCCGCCGTGCGCGACGCGGCGGCCACGGCCCACGACCCGACGTTGGTGGCCCGCAGGAAAGCCTTCGCCGCCGCCCACGGGTGGTCAGCGCGGCTCCGGCCATTGATCAGTGCTCTCGGCCTCACGCCGGCGCAACCGCTGGCCTCCGCCCTCACCGACGAGGTGGTGGAACGATGACCGTCCCGGTGATGCGTCCCTGGCTGGGCCAGGAAGAAGCCGATGCCGTAAACGAGGTCCTGGCCTCCGGCTGGATCGCCCAGGGTGCCAAAGTGGCCGCCTTCGAGGCCGCCGTGGCCGCCGTGGCCGGCGCTCCCCACGGCGTGGCCGTGTCGAGTTGCACCGCCGGTTTGCACTTGGCGCTCCACCTGCTCGATGTAGGTGCAGGCGACGAGGTCGTGGTCCCGTCGCTCTCCTTCATCGCCACCGCCAACTCTGTGCACCAAACGGGCGCGACTCCGGTATTCGCCGATGTGGACGAGGACACGCAGAACCTCACGGCCAAGTCCATCGAGCCGTGTCTGACCGCCCGGACCAAAGCGGTCATGGTCGTGCATCAGGCCGGAGTACCGGCGGACTTGCGTTCGATCCACGAGCTCGTCGATGGGCGAGGGATCGCCGTGGTCGAGGACGCCGCCTGTGCGCTGGGCAGCACCTACCGCGGCGAGCCCGTGGGCGCATCCGGCAATCTGGCCGTCTTCTCGTTCCACCCCCGCAAGATCATCACGAGCGGTGAGGGCGGGATGATCACCACCGCCAACGCCGAATGGGCCGACCGCCTGCGACGGCTGCGCGAGCACGGGATGAACGCCAGCGCGTTCGCGCGACACGCGTCGACCGGCCCAGTGCTCGAGGCCTACCTGGAACCCGGCTTCAACTACCGCATGACCGATCTGCAAGCCGCCGTCGGCCTCGCCCAGATGGGCCGACTGGACACCATCCTCGCCGAGCGCCGGGCCCGAGCCCAGCGCTATCAGGATCTGCTGCTCGATGTACCAGGCCTCCAGGTGGTGACCGATCCTTCATACGGAACGACGAACTACCAATCGTTCTGGGTCGTGCTCCCCGATGATTTCGCGGTCAGCCGCGACGAGGTGTTGACGCGGTTGGCCGACGCCGACATCTCGGCCCGGCGCGGCATCATGGCGGCCCACCGCGAGCCGGCCTATGCGGGCAGCGCCCCCGGGCCTCTGGGAGTCACCGACCGACTGACCACCCGTTCATTGATCCTGCCGCTGTTCCACGGAATCACCGACGACGAGCAGGACCGAGTCGTGTCCGTGCTGCGGGCCGCCGGGGGTCGACCATGACGGGCGGACGCAGGCCGCTCATCCTCGTCGGCGCCGGTGGGCTGGGGCGCGAGACCGCCGAGCTGGTGCGGGCGATCAACGCCCAGGGGCCGGGGTGGGATCTGCTGGGCTTCGCCGACGACGACCCGGCGCTGGCGGCGACGACCGTGGCCGGTCTCCCCGTGTTGGGGTCGATCGCGTCCGTGGCCTCGCAACCCGTCGATCTGGCCGTGTGCACTGCCCGTCCCGCCGTGGGCTGTTCGCGGCGCCCCATCGTCGCGGGCCTGGGACTCACGCCCGACCGATTCCCGACGCTGATCCACCCCGAAGCGTCGATCGCGCCCTCGACCGAGTTCGGCCCCGGCTGCATCGTGTTCGCGGGCGTGGTCGCCACGGCGTCAGTCGTGGTCGGTGCTCACGTGGTGTGCATGCCCCAGGTCGTGTTGACCCATGACGACCAGCTGGGCGACTACGCCACTTTGGCCTCGGGGGTGCGCTTGGGCGGGGGCGTGCGCGTCGAGACCGAGGCCTATCTGGGCGCCGGGGCGCTCGTGCGCGAAGGCGTGCACATCGGCCCGGCCGCCCTCGTGGGTATGGGTGCCGTGGTCCTGAACGATGTCCCCGCCGGCGAGGTGTGGGCCGGCGTTCCCGCTCGAGCCCTGACGGCGTCGATCGCCGAGGCGGTGGGCGCATGAAGGTCCTGGTCTACGCACACCGACTGGAGCTGGGTGGGACCCAGACCAACGCCATCGAGCTGGCCGCCGCCGTTCGTGACCGTCACCACCATGAAGTGACCCTGTTCGCGTCGCCGGGCCCGTCCACCGCCCTCATCGAACCGCATGGCCTGCGCTATTTGGAAGCGCCCACGGTCGACTCGCACCCCTCGATCACCATGATCCGAGCGCTCCGTGAGGCCGTCCGCCAGGAGCAGCCCGATCTGATCCACGTGTGGGACTGGCCTCAGTGCCTCGATGCGTACTACGGCGTACATCTCCCCAACGGCATCCCCCTGTTGTGCACGTGTATGTCCATGGTCGTGCCCCGCTTCTTGCCGTCCACGACGCTCACCACCTTCGGCACGCCGCAACTGGTCGAGCAGGGCCATCAACGGACCGGCGCACCGGCCGTCCTGCTCGAACCGCCGGTGGACACGGTGTTCAATTCCATGGACGCAGTCGACGTCACCGCCTTCCGCGACCGCTACGAGCTCACCGGAGACGCGGTCGACATCGTCGTGGTGTCTCGCCTGGTGAGCCGCCTCAAGCTGGAAGGCCTGATCCGGGCGGTAGACGCCGTCGATCGCGTCGCAGAGCATCACAACGTCCGATTCACGATCGTCGGCGAGGGGACCTCGGCCGACACCCTCGGCCGCCACGCTGATGCCGTCAACGCTCGTCACGGCCGCCGGGTCGTGCTGTTGACGGGCGGTCTCGTCGACCCCCGCCCGGCCTACGCGGCGGCCGACGTCGTCGTAGGGATGGGCAGCTCGTCGCTACGGGCCATGGCCTTCGCCAAACCCCTGGTGATCCTCGGCGAGCGGGGGTTCTCTCGGATCTTCGAACCGGACTCGGCCGCTGACTTCCTCTACCAGGGCATGTACGGGCTGGGCGATGGGGACCTCGACCCCGCCCCGCTGGCCGACCAGATGGAACAGCTCGTCACTAATCCGACCCGACGCACCGAGCTGGGAGCGTTCGGGCTCGAACTCGTCCGAACCCGCTACGGCCTCGACGCCACCGCCGATCGGCTGGAGGGGTACTACCAGGTGGCGATGGCACGACGGGTGTCGGGGTGGACCAAGGCGATCGGAGCGACGCGGACGACGGGCCTGCGAGCGGGCGACCTCATCCTCCCCGACCAGATGAAGCATCGAATCCGGAGCCTGACAGGGAGATCATGACTACCGAAACCGTGCACGCACCAATCCCGCTCGTAGACCTGGCCGCCCAGCACCGGGAGGTGGCCGACGAGGTCCTCGCCGGGTTCGAACAGCTCATGTCCACGACCGGCTTCATCGGTGGTGACGCCGTCACTCAGTTCGAAGAGGAACTGGCCCAATGGTGGGGCCGTCGAGCGGTCGTCGGCGTGGCCAACGGCACCGACGCCCTCGAGTTGATGCTGCGGGCGGCGGGGATAGGCCCGGGCGACGAAGTCATCGTGCCGGCCAACTCCTTCATTGCCACGGCCTCGTCGGTCGTGCGCGCCGGCGCCCGCCCCGTCTTCGTCGACGTCGACCCCGACTACCTGCTCATCGACCCCGCTCAGGTCAGCGCCCACCTGAGTCCGCGCACGCGCGGCGTGGTTGCCGTCCACCTCTACGGCCAGATGGCACCCATGGAGGTGCTGCAAGAGGTCGTCGACGGCCATCCCGCCCTGCTCTTCGAAGATGCGGCCCAGGCCCATGGGGCACGTCGCCGGGGGGCCACGCCGGGCACCATCGGTCTCGCCGCCGCCACCAGCTTCTACCCGGGCAAGAACCTCGGTGCCTATGGAGACGCCGGCGCAGTCCTAACCGATCGCGAAGAGTTGGCCCGGCGGGTCCGCCTACTCGGGAGCCATGGGGCCACGAGCAAGTACGACCATGCCGAACTCGGATTCAACTCCCGCCTCGATGCCCTCCAAGCCGTGGTGCTGAGCGCCAAGTTGGCCCGCCTGGATGGCTGGAACGAGGCCCGCCGTCAGGCCGCCACTCGATATCACGAGCTGTTGGGCGAGCTGTCCAACGTCTGGCTACCGACGGTGATGCCGGGCAACGTGCACGTGTGGCACCTCTACGCCATCCGCCTCAAGGGGCGAGATCGCCTCCTAAAGCGCCTGCAGGGCCATGGCGTGGGGGCCGGTATCCACTACCCGATTCCGATCCACCTGCAGGGTGCGTTCAAGGAGTTCGGACATCGCCGCGGCGATTTCCCCATTACTGAGCAGGCCGCCGATCGGCTGCTGTCGCTCCCGCTCCATCCCCACCTCACCGTGGATGACCAGGAACGGATCGCCGAGATCGTCTCCGAGGAGTTGATGTGATGAGTGAGGTCCGAACCACGCCGCGCCGGGCGTCGGATGCTGTGAAGCGAATGGTGGCCGACGAGCCGGCGTTCCACTCCGGCGGGACGCGCGCATGGTTGGCCCTACCCGCCACGCTCGACCTGCTCGCCGATCTGGTCGCGCCGGGCTCGCGAACCGTCGAGACGGGAGCGGGCGCCTCCACCGTGGTGTTCGCCGCGTTGGGAACCGAGCACCTGGCCATCAGCCCCACGGCCGATGAACACGAACGGATCCTGGCCTACTGCGCCAGCATCGATGTCGATGCCGCCGGAGTCTCGTTCCGGGCCCAACGCTCCGACGATGCCTTGGGCGAACTCGATCCGACCGTCCGCTTCGACGCCGCCTTCATCGATGGTCGCCACTCGTTCCCCCAACCGATCGTGGATTTCCACCTGATCGAACAGCGCCTCGCCGTCGGCGGATTGCTCGTCCTCGACGATGTGCCCATCCCGGCCGTGGCGGTGGTGCACCGCTACCTCGAGTCCTCGCCCGACTGGACCTTCGTGCGCTACGCCGATGATCGGGCCTCGGCCTTCCGCAAGGTCGCCGACGCCGACACCGACGACAACTGGAAGCGGCAACCGTTCAACCGCTCCTGGCCCGACTTCTCGTTCCTTCCGCTCCCACGCCGGATGGCGGCGTCGACGATCGAGCGGATCCCCCAGAGATTCCGGCGCCGATGACAGAGGACGCCGCGCTCGGGCGCCAGGTGAAGCGGGGGCTCGGCTGGAGCCTGACCAACAACGTCATCAGCAAGCTCGGCACGATCGTGATGGGCATCGTGTTGGCCCACCTGCTCGATCCCGCCGACTACGGCGAGTTCACGGTCGCCATCGTGGCGCTGATGATCATCGCCAACCTGAACGACCTGGGCCTCGAGCCCACCATCGTGCGCTGGCCGGGTTCGATAGATCGGATCATCCCTACCGCGTTCACCACCATCTTCGGCTCGAGTTGCGTCCTCTTCGCCATCGTGTGCGTGGGCGCGGTCCCGTTCGCGTCCGCCATGAACGCGCCGGAGGCCACCAATATCGTTCGCCTGCTGGCCGTGGGCGTGGTGATCAACGGGCTTTTCGCGGTGCCATCCGCGGTGCTGACCCGAACGTTCCGCCAGGACCTCCGGACCGCGGCCGACGCCGCCGGGTTCGCCGTGTCCGTGGTGATCACGGTCTCGCTGGCCGTGAGCGGGCATGGCGCGTGGAGCCTGGCTTGGGGCCGGGTGGCTGGCAATGCCGTCACCAGCGTGATGCACGGAATCTTCGCCCACACCCGGGTTCGCCCGGGGTGGTCGACTCCCCTCGCTCGCGCCCTGCTGGCCCAGGGTCTCCCCATCGCCGGGACCTTGCTGCTGGCCACCGTGATGATCAACGTGGACTACCTGATCGTCGGTCGGGTGTTGGGGCCGGTGGCGCTGGGCTACTACCTCATGGCGTTCAATCTCTCGACATCACCGATCAAGTTGTTCTCCACCGCCGTGGCCAGCGTCGCCCTTCCCGGATTCGCGGCGCTCCAGGGTCGCCTCGAGGAGCTGCGGACCGCGTTCGTCCGTTCGTTGAGCTGGCTCATGTGGGTCACGCTGCCCGTCTCACTGGCCCTGTGCATCGCCGCCGTGCCGCTGGTGACGTTCGTGTACGGCGACCGGTGGGCACCGGCTGCCGAGGCCCTCCGCTTCCTGGCGCTCGTCGGCGTACTGAGGGTCGGTCTGCAGCTGGGAGCGGACCTCCTGGTGGCCGTGGGTCGGAGCCGGACCACGATGTGGCTCCAAGGGCTCTGGCTCGTCACCCTCATCCCCGCGCTGGTGATCGGCATTCACCTGGACGGAATCCAGGGGGTGGGTATCGGCCACCTCGTCGTGGCCGGCGGGATCATGGTGCCCGCCTACCTCGTCGCGCTGCGCGTGGTGGGGTTGCGGGGACGAGACGTCGGAGCACCGCTCCTCGGTCCTTTGCTCGGTTCGGCCGTCGCCCTCGTGCTGGGCTTGACGCTGGTGCCCCAGGTCGGCAATCCGGTCCTAGCCATGCTCCTCGCCGGGGTTCTCGCCGTGGCCGGACCGCTGATCCCGGTCTCGTCACATCTGCGTGAGCTCGGCACCCAGGCGGTCGGGTCGTGGGCCGAACGTCGCAACGAAAAGGCTCTCGCCGAGCGTTGACTAGGGGCTGATTCGGACGCCGTTGTCCATCCAGGTGTTGTTGGCCCAGGTGGTGGCGACGTTGACCCGGGTGGGTCCGTAGCGAGAGTTGCGGAGGAACCGGTTGCCGGTGACGGTGATGTTGCCCACGAGGTACTGACCGTTGTTCCCATCGACGACGTAGATGGTGTAGTTGCCGCCCCCCAAGATGTTGTCTTTGATGGTGAGGGGGCCGCGGGTCGACGGTCCCAGGTCGGGGGCCAGGAACAGGGCGGCGTTGCCGGGAATGTCGATGTAGTTGTGAATGACGGAGGCGTTCACGACCCCGTTTTGCATCTGGACGCCGTCAGCATGGGCTCCCGGTGAGGGGGTAAACCCGTGGATCCATGAGTCTTGCAACAAGGTGTTGCTACCCAGTTTGAAGCCGTCATCGGGGAGGTTGTGGACGTTGAGCCGTACCGCAGTCCAGTTGTCGAACGCGATTGCCGCCGTCGAGTAGTTGCCGCTGATCTCGGAATCCTCGATGCGGACGCTGCCTGACCGGACGTAGATGGCGTAGTCCTGGCCGGTGCCAGTGAAGCGGCTGCGTTTGATGGTGACGTTGGCAGCGGCGATGGTGACGGTGCCGGTGATGTTCTTGGCGTCGATGATGGCGCCCGCGGTGGTGACCGTGAACCCGCCCGACGCCGTGAGCACGGTGCCCGCCGGGACTCCGGTGTTGCCCCGGCCCGGGGTTCCTGGCGGCGAGGGCGTCGTCGTTGGGGTCGGAGGCTTCGTGGTGGAAGTCGTCGCCGCCGGCGGGTTGGACGTGGTGGTCGTTGGCGCCTTGGTGGTCGAGGTCGTCGTAGCTGGAGGCTTGGTCGTCGACGTGGTGGTGGTGGGGCCGGGGACACCATCTGGCCCGGTGGTCGCGGTGGCACCGGAGGCGAGCGTCGAGGTCGTTGCGCCCCCGGCATCGACCCGAGCCACCCCGCCGCTGGTGAGCAGGATCGCCGCGGCCAAGACCACGATGCTGGCCGCGGCAACCCTCGGTCGAAGGCCGGCGCCGGCGAACTCCTTCATCCTCCGCGATGGCGTTTCGTCGGCTGAAGGGGAAGGGGAGGGGAACGTCATTCCATTACGAAACCATGACAATGGCCATCAGCGGTGGATTCCCGGCCGATTTTTCGACATTTCTGTCACACGATCGACATATTTTCCACGGAGCGTGGGCGGATCAACCGGTACCCGTGGGATTCGCGCGGACCGTGCTTTCCCTAGGGTCGGAACCAGACCGACCGGCGGGCCCCGCCGGCCTCGACCAGTTCGCCCACCGACATCGGCTCGAGCCCCCGGCCCCGGAGCCCGGCGATCGTCAGCCGCGCTACCACCACCGGGTCGAACGACCGCGGAGGCGACGCCACCTCGGGCTCGCGCCCGGGTTCAGGGCGACTGATCTCGTGAAGCAAGACGATGCCCCCGGGTTCGGACCCGGTCACCGCTCGCGCCGCGATCGACTCGGCGGGCTGGTCGACCCAGTCCTCCCCGTCGGCCGACCAGACGACCACGTCCATCCCGGCCCGGCGGACGGCAGCAAAGGTGCGCAAGTCCTGCGCCCCGAACGGCGGACGGAACCAGCGGGGGGTCACACCCAGGACGGCGGCCAGCCGATCACGGCCGGCCCGGATGTGTTCACCGACCTCACCGGCGCCCATGGTGGTCAGCCGACGATGATCGAGGCCGTGCAGCCCGACCTCGTGACCCTCCCCCAGCGCTCGCCGGAGCAGGTGCGGGGAGGCCTCGGCGGCATCCAACAGGACGAAGAACGTGGCATGCACATGCTCGTCGGCCAGCACGTCGAGGAGGCGCTCGGTGACCTGGACATCGGGGCCATCGTCGAAGGTGAGCGCTACAGCTGCCCCCGCTTGTCGACCTCCCGCCACCGAGCCGATCGCCCAACCACCTAGCGCGTCGACGACCCGTCGGACGCGGGCCCGGGACCGAGGCGAGAGCTGCTGGCGCACCCTCCAGTAGCGGGGAATCGGCACCCACAGAGCCTAGGCCACCACACCGATGGGGCCGTCGGGCCCAGGGTGCGTAGACCATACGGCCTATAAGTCGCTCAAGTTCGCCACTGATTGTGGCCGATGAGTCACTCAGACAAGTTCAGCGGCCACGCCACCGCCGGCTGCCACCTTCATCTACTGACCCCTCCGAGGCAGATACATGCGCTCCAACCCTCTGTTCAGCCGCGCTCGTGCTCAGGTGAGCAGCCCCCAACGCCTGCTGGCGCTGCTGGTGGCCGCAACCCTCTGCCTGACGATCGGGGCCTACGCCGCCCACATCGATCAAGCGGACGCGTGGTGGACCACCCAGACGATGTTCGGGTTCACCCGACCCAACTCGGTGCCCGACCACGACACGAAGGCCGTCGAGTTGGGTGTGAAGTTCCGCACCGCCAAGGCCGGCACCATCCAGGGCATCCGCTTCTTCAAGAGCCTGGACAACACGGGGGAGCACACCGGCACCCTCTGGAGCCGCGATGGGCAAGCACTGGCCACGCTCACGTTCACCAATGAAAAGGCGAGCGGATGGCAGGCGGCCCTCTTCGACAAGCCGGTGGCCGTCGAGGCCGGCGTCACCTATGTCGCCTCGTATCACACCAACACAGGCCACTACTACGCCGACACCCACTACTTCGGGACAACCGGAGCAGGACAAAAGGACATCAAGGCGTTGGCCAGCGGCGTCGACGGACCCAACGGCATCTACTCCTACGGCGGATCCCAGAGTTTCCCGACCCAGGATTGGAATTCGGCCAACTACTGGGTGGACGCCATCTTCCAGCCCGCCCCAGCCGCGCAGGGCGACAAGCCCAATGCCACCACGGGCGGGAACACCGACCCGACCTATGTCGGGGTGACCACCACGACGGCGGATCCCGTGACCACCACGACGGCGCCCCCCGAGACCACGACCACACCTCCCACCACCACACCACCGACGACTCCCCCGCCGACAACCACACCTCCCACCACCACACCACCCACCACTACTCCACCGCCGCCGCCGCCGCCGGGAACGCCCGGGGCCGGTAACACCGGCGTCCCGGCGGGCACCGCACTCACGGCCTCGGGCGGGTTCACGGTCAGCACCGCCGGCGCCGTCATCGACGCCAAGGACATCACCGGCACCGTCACCATCGCCGCTGCCAACGTGACCATCAAACGCAGCCGCTTCACTGGCACCGGCCAGGACTACGCCATCTACGTCCGGTCAGGCAGCGTCCGCATCGAGGATTCCGAGATCAGCGGCGGCTACCACACCGCGGGGATCGCCTTCGACAACTGGACTGCGGTACGGCTCAACGTCCACAACCTCCCCGATGATGGCTTCAAACTGGGTAGCAACGTGTTGTTGCAAGACTCATGGATCCACGACTTCAGCCCCGAGCCGGGGGCCCACGCTGACGGGGCCCAGATGCAAAACGGCGTCGTGAACACCTCGATCATTCACAACTACATCGACATCGCCGGCAACGCCGCCCTGTTCCTGGCCCCCGACCTGGGACCCTCGACGAGCGGCCCCCTCACCATCAAAGACAACATCTTGGGGGGCGGCAACTACACCATCTACGTCGTCGATGGGAACAACGGTCAATACTTCGTCGGCAACATCGCCGTCACCGGGAACCGGTTCCTCCGCAACTCTCGCTACGGACCCACCCGGGTCAACGTCGCCACCACCTGGGCCAACAACACCTGGATGGACAACGGCGGAATCATCAACTCCTAGCGGCGGTGTCCCCCGACAGCACCGAGTCGACGGCACCCAAGACGTCATCGGCCATCCGCTCCCAGGTGAAGTGATCAGCCACCGCCGAGCGGCGGGCCCAACACTCTCGATAGAGGTCGTCGTCGGTCAGTGCGCCGGCGACGGCCTCGGCCAATTCTCCCGGGTCGAGCGATCCCACGAGGGCACCGTTCTTCCCCGGCTCGATGAGTTCGGGCATGGCAAAGGCATCGCGGCCCACGCAAGGCAACCCGCGTGACAATGCTTCGGCAAACACGATTCCGAAGCCCTCCAAACGCGATGGCATCACGAAAAGATCGTGGGTGTCATACAAGCGGACCACCTCGGCGGGGGGCACGCTTCCCACGAACGCCACGCCCTTCGGCGGGGCGCCCCGCAACGGCCACGTCGGCGGACCGGCCACGGTGAGCGTGATGTCGGGATCGACGTCGCGGCGCAGGATGGCCAGCGCCTCGAGCACGACATCGCCGCCCTTCGTGTGAAAATCCCGGCCCACGAGCAGGAGTCGGGTGCGCTGTCGCGCCGGCCGGGCCGCCACCGCCCGCGGGGCTCCGATGGTGGAGACGGCGCCGGGGTTGGCGACGAAGATCTTCTCACCGGGCAGACCTTCGGCCATGAGCTGGCGAGCCAGCCATTGGCTCATCACCACGACCCCCGCGGCCTGGGCGTACACGTCTTGTTGCCAATCCAGCCGGCGCTGAAGGGCGGTGCGGCTCATCCCCGGGAAGTGCGGCACCCCCGAAACCTCGTCGTAGTGATCGAGTAGCACCCGGATGCTGAGGTCCTGGACCAGGAGGTAAGGCACGTCCACGGCACCGAGGTCGCCGATCTCCACGACAACGTCGCACCTCCCCGTCCCTACCTGCCGCCTCAGGTTTCGGCGCAGTGTCCGCAGACCGGGACCCGAGTGCTTCCACGGGCTGATCCATCCGCGGTCGTGACGGCGGACGGCGGAACCCTTCAAGGCGAACCGCGCCGCGGCACCAGGCGAGACATCGAGATCGACCAGGTCCACCCGGTCCTCGAGGGCGGTGCGCAGTCGGAAGGGCGTGCCCGACCACGTTGCCCGCGGATCTGGCCCCCAGTTACAGGCGAGACCGACTCGGGGAGGCTCGACCACACTCATGAGGTCGCGACCTGAACCGGCCGACGGCCACCCGGACCCTCCGCCGTCAATGGCGTGTGGGTGACCCGCCACAGCGCACCGGTGGCCCCGACCAATAGGAAGATGACCCCGTCGACCATGGCGAACCCGAGCCCGTCGAACGTGGCGAACCCGACGCCGGCCACCACCGCCGCCGCCGCCAACGACTGGGCTAGATCCCGATCGCCCACACTCGTAAGATGACGCCGCGCCCCACGGGCCGTGAAGTACATGATGACGAAGAAGGCCAGCAGGGCGGCCATCCCCACGTAGCCACACTCGACGACCATCCCCAGGTACTGGTTGTCGAGCACGAAGAAGTCCTTGGGGATGAACGTGCCGAACCCGCGGCCCAGCCACGGTGACCGGTCGATGAATTGCCCGACGACGGCGTAGTCCTGGGTCCGGCCTTTGATGCTGTCGTCCTTGCCCAGGTTGGTGAACATGCTGGAGATGGTCCCGACCAAGCCGGGAATGGCGATCCGCATGAGCACCACGAACACGGGCGCCAACAGCAACGTCAGGGCGCGACGTGTCCCCGGCCAGGTGAAGAAGAGGAAGATGAACGCACAGATCGTGCCCAGGATCGCCGCGCGCGACAGCGTCATGGGAATGGCGATGCCGATCACCAGCGCCATCAGCTGCCAACGGCGCTTGTGGGTCGCGGCGTAGGCCGCGTAGTGCAAGGCGAGGGGCAACATGGTGGCCAGGACCATGCCCATCTCGATCGGGTGGGTGGCCGTCCCGGCGACACGCCGGAAATTGGATCGCTCCCCGATGAAGTGGAGCGCATGGTTGGCCTGGAGCCCGGGGATCTTCACGAACTGCGCGATATCGAAGCCGGTACCGAACTGCAGGATCCCGAGACCGGCCAGCATGGCGGCGGCAATCACCAGCCGTCGCAGAAGCGCCTCGACGGTCTCCTTCCGCCCCAACATGTCGTTGGCAACAAGAGCCACCCCGGTGAACGACAAGATGGCGAGAGCGCCGAGGTCCGCCCCGCTGCGCTGGTCCGCAGCGAGGGGGTGCAGAGCTGACCAGGCATAGCTGGCGGCCACCGACGCCACCAGCAGAGCCACCGCGATCCGGATGGGGGAGAAGCCTCGGGCCACACCCAACGACGGAACCACCCGAGCCGTGATCCACCAGAACAGGAAGCCCAGGCCCATGATGGTGGCCGGCGAGCCCGACGCGCCGAGGGGGCCGAAGACCAGTCTCGCCGGCACCGCGAACAGCACCACCACGTAGACCGTCAAGGCTCCCAGCGCGTCGCGGGACCTTGGGGCCGACACGGTCACGATCTCATCAGTCCTCAGCGAGCAACTGCCGCAGTTGGGCGAGGGCTGCGTCCATGTCCGAACTGGTGGCGCCATCGGTGTCGGCATTCGTCTCGAGGTCCAAGTCAGAGTCCGTCGCGACCTCGGGCATGACCCAGGCATCCAATCCCAAGTCGGCCTTCGCCTCGGAGTGATCGTTGCGCCGACCCGCCAACGGGCGAACCTCGCCTTCGCTCTCGACCGGCCGGGGCAAGCGATTCTTGGCCCGGTGCTGCGAGATCGACTCGACCACGAAGGCGGCCATCACCGTGGCGCCGAGGCCAAGCACGAGGACGCCGATGAGGGCTCGGATCCGACTGGTCTGTTGCTTGGACGCCCGCTCCGGGACGAGCACTTCCTTGGTACGGATGAGATCACTCGAGGCCCCGAGATCGATCTGGCTGTTCTTGAGCTCGTCCTGCAGCACCTGGGTCGCCATCTGTTCGGTCTTGAGCGCCACCGCCGGCGAGTCGCCGGTGGCCGAGAGGGTGAGGACCGGTGCATCGCCAGGGGCCAGGTCGGCGACGTAGTGGCCACTCCCACCTCGGTCGGCGACCTGCTGTTGCATTTGCTCACCGTTCATCGCCTTGGCCATGAGCTCGGCCGTCACCTTCAGCGACCCGCCGAAGGCCAGGTAGGGATTGAGCGTCTTCGCCACGCCATCAGTGGAGGTGGACGGAGCTGTCCCCGCCGCTACCGCGAAGAAGCTGGAACCATTGGCCTTGTAGGTCGGGGGGATCGCCGTCATGGCTGCGAAGGCCACCAAGAGCGTCACCGCCAAGCCGGCGCCCACCACCTTCCAACGCCGGCCGAGGACGGCCAGGGAGGAGAAGAAGTCGGCCGGCGCCTGCGCCGATGTGGTGTCCGCTGAGGTTCCCCGGCTGTGCCGCGGCGGCGGAGGGGGCGGTGGCGGTCGCTGGTCTTCGTCTTTATCGCGGTGTAGTGCTCTCACGCCGGTACCTCAAGGTCGTAGTTAACGGAAGCCGCAGGCTGCGGTATCCGCACGTGTTCCACCAGAGTGGCCGCTCGACGATCCCATGAGGCGTCGGCCACGGCCGACCGACGCGCCTCGGGCGTCGCGAGCCCCTGACCCGCCAAGGCCCGCTTTATGGCCTCGACGAAGTCGTCCCCTGCGGGGGTGATGGTCACCAAATCACGGTAGCGCTCTGCCTCTGCGAACGGCGTGGTGACCACGGGGAGACCGAGGGCCAGGTATTCCTTGAGCTTGATCGGGTTGGCGTAGCGAATCCACTCGTTGTCCAGCCACGGCATGATGGCCACGTCGAATCCCGAGCCGTACTGGGGAATCTCCTCATGCGAGCGGTGCCCGAGCATGTGCACGTTCGGGAGTTCCGCCCACGATCCGAGCGCGGCATCGGCCCGGCCGATCACGACAAGGTGCGCGTCGGGCAGCGCTCGGGCCACCCTCTCGAACAGCGCGAAATCGATCTGATAGCCGTTGAGTCCGCCGAAGTACCCGACGCGAGGATGCGGGATCGCCGCCAAGTCCGCGGGCTCCTCGTCGGCCGGACGATGGCGGAACAGCTCCAGGTCCACACCGTGATCCAGGAAGTGGGCCCGCTCCCCGGTCAGGAAGGCCTCTTCGGCCATGAGCTCATGGCTGGTGTATTCGACGACGTCGGCCGCCCGCAGCAGGTCGAGCTCAAGGGCGCGAATGGCCTCCTGGTCGGCTTCACCGAACGCCGAGTGCTTGTCCGAGCGGTTGTAGACAAGCGCGCGACGGTCCATGTCTTGGACGACATCCCACGAGGTCGGCAGGGTGCACATGACGACGGGGTCGTCGATACCGATCCATCGGCGGGCCACCTCCACCTGAGCCCGGACGAAGCGGGCATTGGCGGACCGCCAGCGCGGACTCCCGGAGATGGGAACGGACAGCGGCGTGAAGACATGGAACATCGGGAGGTCCGGAACTGGTCGGCGAAGAAGGTGTCCGACGCTGGCGGCCTTGCGGACGATCCGGCGAGCGGGGTGGGTGGTCTTGCCGGGCCGAGGAACCCGCATACCCATGCTGTTCACCAGTAAGACCGGTCGTTGCTTCGCCACCCGCATCATCAGCTGGAAGTCGGAGTGAGCCCGGTTGTGGCACCACCAATCCTGGCCCGAGAAGCAGATCCAGGGCTCGTGCCCGGCGGCCGACGCCACCATGAGCCGCTGACCAGCCCGCCCACGGATCACCGTGGCCAAGGCGGAGCGATGCGTAGGCCCTCGACCCAAGCGGACCGCTTCGTTGAGGGCAACCGAGGCTCGGTAGGCCGCTCCCGATGCCCGACCGTGGCGTCGGCGGTACAGCTCCACCCGGTTGGCGGCACCCAACGCCCACAAGCTCGGAGCGACGGCCTGGTCTCCACCCACGTGGGTGATCGAGGCGTCGGGGGTATAACGCACGACGAACCCGGCGTCCGCCGCTCGCAGCGCATAGTCGGTCTCCTCCGAATAGAGGAAGAACTTCTCATCCCATGCGCCCACCGCGGCGCGACAGGCCGGAGCGACCAACATCGCGGCACCGGTGGCCCACGCTGTCGTGTGGGGACGGTCGTAGTGGTCGGCTCGGGCCTCGACTTCACCCAATGCCGTCCACCGGCCGGCCCGACGTCCCCCCAGCACGGCTTCACCGATGGCTCGCAGCACCGTGGGGCGGCGACGCAGCGACAGGTGGGTGACGCCGGAGCGGTCCACGAGCCGAGGCACGGCGATACCGGTGCCGTCCTCGGCCAGCAGCGCCATCAGGGGCGCCACCGATCCCTCGTGAAGACGCACGTCCGGGTTGAGGATCAGTACGGGATCGTTGGGCCCCGCCCCGGCCAGGGCGGCATTGATCCCGGCGGCGTACCCGCGATTGTCGGGCAGCACGACCAGTTCCCCGCTCGGTGGCAGCACGGCGGCTACGACGTCAGCCGTGGCGTCGGTCGACGCATTGTCGACGACGACGACCCGCCAAGGGCCAGCGTCAACCAACCCGATGGGCAGGGACGCCAGCGCTTCGCCGATCACCCCTGCGCTGTTGAACGTGACGATGACAACGTGGATCACGACCGGCTCGGCCTCGCCAACTCGGGCGTCGGGCGGCTGGCCGGGCGACGGAATGATGGGCGGCGCTGGGCCAGGGGCCGCACCGGAGTGATCGAACGGGGACCCATATCGACGACGGCAGGTGAATCAGGTCCGAGGAGTTCTTGGTACACCTTGCGGTAGGCCGCGGCCTGGTGGGGCCAGCCCAACGACGACTCGATGCTGCGCCGTCCCTCCGCCCCCAGCCGGGCACAGCGCTCCGGGTCGTCGAGCAGATCAGCGATGGCGGTGGCGTAGGCCTTGGGATCCTCGCCGTCGGCGTAGACGGCGGCCTGGCCGGCGGAGACTCGGGTCTCGGTGAGGTCGAAGGCCACCACGGGAAGGCCAAAGGCCATGTACTCGAGGGTCTTGTTCATCGTGGACGCGTCGTTGAAACACGTCACCGGGTCCGGCGAGAGGCCCACGGTGGCCGTCGAGAGGTAGTCCGAGATGACGGGGAGCTCGGCCCGGCCCGTGAACGTGACGACATCGTCGAGCCGCAGTTGGGTGCAGAGCGCCCGCAGCTCATCGTAGGTATCGCCAAACCCCATGAGGGCGAAGGCGACGTCGGTGCGGCCCCACTGGTTGACCAGCACATCGGCCGCTCGCAGGACCATGTCGACACCGTCCTGGTGGCCCATGATCCCGAGGTAGCAGCACAGGTGCTGGCGGCCCAGCTTCAGGGCCGGGACCGCGGTGCCGGGCTTCATCACGGCCGGATCGGGGCCGCTGCGCACCACGGTCGTGTCGGCCCGGCGCTTCCGACCCCGATTGAGGGCGACGGCTCGGTACGACTCGTTGGTGCTGATCACATGGTCGGCGGTGGCAAACGTGGCCCGCTCCAGCGCTAACAGCAGATGCAAGGCGATCCCACCGTCGCGCCCAAAGCGCGAGCGATAGATCTCCGGGCACAGATCATGGTGGTCGAACACGAAGCGGACGCCGCGCGAACGGAACAGGCGGCCGATCAGAAAGAACGTGTCCGGCGGGTTGCAGGCCTGGATGACATCGAACGGTTCATCGTTCCAAAGGCGACGAGCCAACCGATAGGTATGCAACCAGGCCAGGACGCACTCCACCACGAACCCCGCCAGACCGCGGGCGACGGGCGGTGGGTCGTACTTCAAGATGCGCACGCCGTCGAGCATCTGGGCCGCGGGGTCGCCGGGGCCCTTGGGGCAGATCACCGAGACCCGGAAGCCCGCCGCCACCAGCGCCTGGCACTCGAGCCAGACCCGACGGTCGAGTGGCACCGGCAGGTTCTGCACGAGAATCAGGACGTGCTTGCCCGCCGCCGGCCGCGAAGTCGTCGCCGTCATGAACCCGTCCCTGCCTGCTCCGTGGCCGGGCTGACCGGACCTACCGCGACTCGGTGGCCCCGCCGCTTCGAGATGCGGGTGCGAAATGCGCCGACCATGGCCCGGAGGCTGTCGCGCAGGACGGTGTCCAGCGTTGCGGCCAGGACAGCGATGTCGAGGCTCAACTGCCAGTTCTCGACGTAAAAGAGATCGAGATGGCGGTAGGCGAAGAACGAAGGGTTGTGCCTCGCCTCCACCTGCCACAAACCGCTCACCCCAGGGCGCATCTGCAGGCGTCCCAGGAGCTCCTCATCGAACTGGGCGACCTCGGCGGGAAGCGCGGGCCGTGGCCCCACCAGGCTGAGGCCTCCCTCGAGCACGTTGATCAACTGCGGCAGCTCGTCGATGCTGGTCACCCGAAGCCACTTGCCGACACGCGTGATCCGGGGATCGTCGGCCACCTTGAACAAGGGTCCTCGGCGTTCGTTGGCCCCCTCGATGGCGCCCAGCTGGTCCTCAGCCCGGACGGTCATCGATCGGAACTTGCGGATGGTGACCGGAGCGCCGTTCTTACCGACCCGACGCTGATAGAAGAAAACGGGTCCACCGTCGGAGAGCTTGACCAACAGCGCCGCCACCACCATGACGGGGATGGCGATGATCAGAACCAGCAGCGCCCCGACGATGTCCATCCCCCGCTTGACCGCCATGGCCCCCCAGCGAGAGCTGGCGGGCTCGAGGTAGAAGAACGGCTCGTGAGCCATGGGCAGCTGACGAACCCGTCGATGACCAATCCGCGCCAGCCCGCTCGACAGGTGGACATGAACCTCTGCGGCGTGCAGGTCGCGGACCAGGGTGTTGAGCTGGGCCGAGGGGAGGCCGTTGGCGGCGATGATGACGCCAGTGGCCCCCGCCTCGACGACCGAACTGGCGGCCGTGCAGAGTGGTCCGAGCCGGGGCAGGTCGGCGGCCCCTTCCGGACCCTCGGCCAGGTCGCCGTCGGGCGCCACGAACCCGACGGGCCGATAGCCGATCTCGGGATGACTGGCGAGCAGATCCACGAGGGCGTCGATCTCATCGACCTGGCCGATCAGAACAACGGGGCGGCCGATGCGGCCGGTGCGACGAAGCACGGAGAGCCATGAATCGAACCCGGCGCGCCCGATGGCGAGCCCCACGAAGAGCGCCATGCCT
>Ga0075018_10000110_pt1 | contig 19795 bp, 17 predicted proteins | sample ColStrG_CSR_2014_FD_71471 | JGI IMG/M metagenome (GOLD analysis project Ga0075018, IMG submission 71471) | Freshwater sediment microbial communities in response to fracking from Pennsylvania, USA - Cold Stream Run_MetaG_CSR_2014 | ecosystem: Environmental > Aquatic > Freshwater > Creek >... | reverse complement strand
CTTGACCGGTCCCGGGACCTGGGGCTGGAGCTCGTCTCGGTGGGGGCGGTCGACGGAGAACCCGAAGGGCCCGCCAAGCAGCCCTGACACGCGCGCCATGGAAACGCTCGGACCCGGCGCGGTCGCTGGACGGCAGCCGGGGTGACCGTCTGCTGTATTTCCGGGTCGGGAAGGGCCTACCTTGGGCCAATGACCTCCTCACGGGGCGCCAGCGCGGAAGCGTCGGCGCGAGGTGACTTACCTCCGTCAGTTCGAGCGAGTGGGCCTCCGCGACAGCGTGAAGGGACCGCGGAGCTGTCGGTCGACTGGGGCGAGACGGTCCTTGTCGAGACCAAGCTGGTGGCCCCACCGGTCAGGGACCAGCTGGTCGGACGAGATCACCTATTGCAGCGGCTCAGCGCGGGTGCCGAGCGCAGGCTGACTCTCGTGGCCTGTCCGGCAGGGTTCGGGAAGACCAGCCTGCTCACCGCCTGGTACCTGGCCGAGGCCGCGCGACGGCCGGTGGCCTGGCTGACCTTGGACAAGGACGACAACGACTCGGCGTTGCTGTGGTCCTACCTGCTTGAGGCCCTTGGTCGGGTCTGTCCTGACGTCGCACAAGCCACCCAGCTCCGGTCGCCTGGTGGGCGCCCGGTCGTCGAGGTGCTTCTCCCACGTCTGGTCAATGCGCTGGCTGAGCAGGCCGGCGTGACGTTGATCCTCGATGACTTCCACCTTCTGGCGGATGGTCGGGCTCGGGAGACACTGAACTGGCTCGTCGAGCATGCACCGCCGTCGTTCCAGTTGGTGCTGTCGACAAGGAAGGAACCTGACATCGCGGTGGGCGCGCTCCGTGCTCACGGTGACCTCCTCGAGCTACGGGCCGACGACCTGCGCTTCACCGTTGAGGAGGCGGATACGTTCCTGAACAGCCGTCAGATGCTGGGACTTTCTTCCGCCGATGTCGACCTGCTCGTCCAACGGACCGGCGGCTGGCCAGCTGGGCTATACCTGGCGGCGTTGTCCCTGCGTCGTGCCGACGACAGGCACGACCTGGTCGCACGTTTCGGGGCCTCGAACCGCCACGTTATCGACTTCCTTGAGGCAGAAGTCTTGGACGCACACGACCCGGACGACCGCGACTTCATGGTGCGCTGCTCGGTCCTCGAACGGATGTCAGGTCCGCTCTGCGATGCAGTTCTGCAACGTGACGGGTCAGTTGAGACACTGCGACGGCTGTCGAGGAGCAACCTGTTCCTGGTCCCGATGGACGACCAAGGCGGCTGGTACCGGTTCCATCCATTGTTCGGGCAGCTTCTCGGAGTCGAGCTCGAGAGGCAACTGCCAGGCCTTGGCGTGGAGCTGCACAGCGCGGCGCACTCCTGGCACTGCGCCCAGGGCAACACGACCGAAGCCTTCGGCCACGCCATCGCAGCAGGGATGATCGCCGAGGCCGCTGACCTGGTGGCGACCACATGGTTCCACTATGTGAACACCGGCAGGCACGAGACGGTACTCGCCTGGATCGAACGATTTCCGGTCGATGCCCTCGACCAGGATGTGCGTCTGCTCCTGGCCCTGGCATGGACCGAGTCCATGTCCGGGCAGCAGGTGCTGGCAGAGGGAGCCATCGCTCGCGTCGAGCGGCTGCTCGATGCCGGTCCGACGCCAGTCTCTGACGGGTTCAGCTCAGCTGAGGCAAGCCTGGCTTGCCTGCGGGGAGTGTTCCCGTGGGGCGATGTCCGCGCGGCCTACGACCACGCACTTCGAGCCTTGGAGCTCGAGGGACCCGGTTCGCCCTGGCACCCGGTCGCCTGCTGGGCCGTCGCGCTGGCCCGACTGTCGCGGGGGGAGTACGCCGAGGCAGATACGCTGTTCGTCGAAGTGAGCTCGACCTCGCCTGGACCCGGTCACTGGATTGTCTCGTGCACGGCGCTGGCATACCGCTCGCTGATCGCCGGGCACGCTGGTCGGATCGAGGCGCAGGCACGGCTGGCCGAGGCTTCACTCGGGATGGCCCGCGCGCACGGCCTGGAGAACAGCACCGCCGGACCATCGATGGCTCTCGGGCTGTCGTTGACTGCTCGCGGACGGCCGATCGAAGCGCTGCCGATCCTGGAGCAGGCAGTCGCTCTCGCGCACTTTCAGGCCCAACCCCTCGTGCTCGTACGAGCGCTGCGCTATCTCGCCGATGCGCTGACGATGCTCGGGCGGCACGACGACGCTAGAGCGGCCAACGCCGAGGTGAGCTTCATCCTCGCAGCGTGCGTCGACCCGGCGGCCCTTGCCGGGGAAGGAGTCGTTCCCGCCAGCCAGGTTCACGTCCGAGGGGTGCCGATCAACGGTCAGCTCACCCACCGTGAGCCGGCGATCCTCAGGCTGCTCGCGAGCGACCTCAGCGAGGCGGACATGGCACGTCAGCTGTTCGTGTCCCACAGCACCGTCCACAGTCACGTCAAGTCCATCTACCGCAAGCTCGACGTCTCTTCCCGTGCCGATGCCCTCGCACGCGCCGAGGCCGCGGGCTTCCTGGTGCTGGCCCCACGTCGGCAGCGATCTCCCCTAGGTGAAAACGCTTGGTAGGTGATGCCGGGGTTGGGGTGTCCTGTGATCCTCCTAGCGTCGGTGGCGGCTTGATCCAGCCATAGGGTGCCGCGGCTCGCCGCCCGATCTGAGGAGGCCCATGGCCAGATCTACCGTGATGTCCCAGCCTGCCGGGTCGGCGCGCTCTCAGAGGTCGCACGAACCGCGGACGTTGGCGACGGCTCTGTTGGCGCCGACGCGTGGCGGTCTTCGGCGCAGAAGCGGTGCGGACGCGGCGCGCCTCGCCCTGGCGCTCCTCCTCCTCGTTGCCATGGGTGCTCTCTACGGCACATCCGCGTACATCTTCGGGGCGGTCGTGGGGTGGATCTATCCGGTACCGCACGCGCTGAGCTGGCTGGTCACCTCGCTCTGGCTGGTCAGCAGCCTCGGGATTGTCCTGCTCATCATCAGCGTCATCTTGCTGGCGCGTCAGTTCGAGATCGTGCGGGACATCGCGGAGGCGGCGGTGCTTGCATGGCTCGGGTGTCTGGTCATCAGGTTGGCACTTGGGTCTCAGCTTGGGCTGTCGTCAACGTCAGACGTAACGTGGAGAGGGATCGACCTGGGCTTCCCTGCGCTCCTGCTGGCACTGACCGCCGGGGTCTCGTTGGCGGCGAAGCCGTATCTCAGCCGGGCGATGCAGCGTGTCCTGCTGGCCAACCTCGCCCTGCTCGTAATCACGGGATTCCTTTATGGCGCTGGCCTGCCGTTCAGCCTGGTCGGCGGCCTGGCCGTCGGGTGGGCGGCCGCGGCAGGCATCCATCTGCTGTTCGGCACACCCATCCCCGTGCCGGCGGCGGCCGAGGTCAACAACCTACTCCAGGACCTCAGGATCACCGCCGGCTCGGCGCGCGCCGTCCCCTACCAGCAATGGGGACTCACCCGTTTCACCGCCATTGACGAGTCAGGCCGGACCCTCCGCATCGCGCTGTACAGTCGCGACGCTCGGCAGAGCCAGCTGTCCGCGAAGGTCTACCGCAGCCTGATTTACCGCCGTGACGCGGCGCCTTTCGCCTTGACCCGGCAGCAGCAGATCGAGCACGAGGCGTACATCACGCTGCTGGCGCAGCGAGCCGCACCAGGGCACACCGCCGAGCTGGTGGTCACCGACATTCTGGGTGCGTCCGACGATGCGGTGGTGGTGACGGCCACGCACGCTGGTCAGCTGTTGCACGAGCTCCTCGACGCCGGCAGGGCACCGAGCGCCGCCGCGCTGTCTTCGTTGGTGAAGGGCGTGAGTCTCCTCCGCGAGGCAGGCATCGCGCACGGCTCGGTCGACTTCGACCATGTGGTCGTCGACGGGGACACAGCGGTGCTGGTGAACTTCGATGCCGGAGCCGGCAACGCCGGCCCTGACGTGCTCTCCCGGGATGTTGCCGCCGTGCTGGTGACGGGAACGCTCGCCACCGATGTCGACACTGCCGTCGCGGCCGTGGCCTCCGGACTGGGTGGTCCAGCGCTTGCCCACGCCCTGCCCCTCCTGCAGAACGCAGCCCTGTCACCAACCCTCACCACGGCGTTGCACCACTCCAAGCACCACGGCTTGCTGAAGGAGCTGCGTCAGAAGGGGGCCGACGCGGCCGGGGTGCCGGTTCCCGAGGTCGAGCAGCTGGGACGCGTCAACGTGGGCCGGCTTCTAGCCGCGGTAGGAAGCCTCGTCGGGGTGTGGGCGCTGGTCGGCGTCCTTGTCAACGCAGCACACTCCTCCTCGACTATCGGGCGTGCGGACTGGCCGTGGGTGATTGCTACCGCGGTGATCAGCTCGCTGACATTCCCATGTGCGGCCTACGCCACCCGGGGGACGGTCCCGGCTCATCTGCCGCTGTGGCCACTCGTCCTGTTCCAGCTGGCGAGCACGTTCACCATCCTCATGTTCGCCGGGGCGTCCACGGCGGCGCGCATCAGGTTCTTCCAGCGTCAGGGCATCACCGCTACCGTGGCCGTTGGTTCAGGTGTGCTGGCGAGTGCCACGTCATGGCTGGTGACAGGCATCCTGTTCGTGGTCAGCCTCCCGTTCGCGCTGGGCCAGATCGACCTGCAGACGATCGTCACGGACAGTGGGATCGGCCGCAGTCACGTCAACTGGTCGTTGATCGTGGTCGTCCTCGCCGCTGTGATCGTGCTGATTGCGCTGGTTGTCTTGGTCGCGTTCAAGGTCCCGAAGTCTCGAGCCGCCATCGACGAGAAGGTGCGGCCGAAGTACCACGAGATGAAGGCCGGCCTCTCGGACTTCACTCACCAGCCCAGGCGGCTGCTGGAGACGTTCGGTGGTCAGGTGGGTGCTCAGCTGGTCACGGCACTCGCCCTCGTGACGGCCCTCGAGGCCTTCGCCGAGCAACGCTCGGTCGCGGTAGCGCTGGTGGTGGTCATCCTAGCGTCGACGCTGGGGATGGTGGTCCCCGTCCCCGGCGGCATGGGCGTGATCGAGTCCGTCACGATCTTGGGGCTCAAGGCGTCCGGGGTACCGACGGGCCCAGCCGTCGCCGCGGTGTTCATCCAACGCCTCTTCACCGGCTACCTGCCACCGTTGACCGGCTGGTTCTCGCTCATGGCGCTGCGCCACATGGACTACCTGTAGACGAGCACGCCGGGCGTTTCACCTAGCGGATTCGCCCGCAAGCTGATGCGTCACCGCCCAGCTCGCGCGACGTTGGCATCGTCAGTCCAGCGTCCGGCGAGGTGCCCGATGGCAACACGAGACGGATCTCGCGCCGCCGCCTGCGATGAGCGGGTGATGTGCGGGGCGGCATCACCTTGCAGGTGAGTGCGAAGCTGCGGGAGGCATTGTTCGACGCGCTGGAGGCCGCGGGTCAGACCGGGGTCAGGCTGGACGTACGCCAGGTGCCGTCGATCGACAAGAGCAGAGTCGCGCTTCTGGTCGGGGCGAACCATCGAGCTGCCGCCCTCGGCCGGACCCTGGTCCGCACCGACCACAACGGACCTGTGACCCGGGCGTTGTCTGAGTTGCGTCTCCTCCGCGGCTTCCACATCACTGAGGTCGTGCCCCCCGGTGACACTTCCATGGAACCTGCCACCGGCTCCGTCCCGGCGCCTCGGTCGGAAGTCTGAGCAGCGGTGCAGGAGGTCGCCAAGCCACTGTCCGAGCACGAGCAGCGAGTCCTCCAGCAGATGGAACGAGCGCTTCCCTGGAAGACACCAAGCTCGCGTCGAGATTGCACCGAGCCGACCCGCACGGACGGTCCACGCGCTGGGCCTTCCTCGGCATCCTCGGGCGCCGTCGGGGCGACCCTGCTGCCGGTCGGCGCTTCGTGCAGAGTCCCGCTGGTCAGTGTCGTGCGGTTCTTGATCACACTCGGGTCGGCCAGCTGCACTATCACCAAGTGGCGGCCGCGTCGCACTCGGTCATAGCGGCAGCGCGGTCCGGACCGGGTCCTCGCGTTCGGAGGAATCCGTGAGCCTCAGCGCTCGGAGCTGACCATCCGCTCGATCTCGTCGCGATCGACCTCGCGGCCGGCCACTCGAAGACCTGGGCGAGGACCCTCGCCTCGGCTGTGGCGCGCCCGGCGGGTGCCCGGCTGTGGCCCAGCGCCGGCGCGTCTCGTACGCCAGCTCCCGTGCGCGCAGCGCCTCCTGGAGCCGTTCATCTACACTTGGGTCGTGTCGAGGCGGACAGGGTCCTCATGATTTCTGACCTCCTCGTCGTTCCGGTCGAGGCATTCCGCTTCCGCATTCGCCTTCGCATCCGGGGTGCGGCACGCGTAGCCGGCTGCGTCGATCCCGTGCTTTCTGCTGGCGGCGACGCTGGCGTACTCGACGGTCCACACCGGGGTCCACACCCCGGCGACGTCGCGGCAGGGACCGTGCTCGGACTCGGGTCAGCCGCCGTGACCTGCCTCACCATCGACCAGTTGTCGCGGCTGCACCCCAGGGCTAGTCGTGGAGGGCCTCACTGTTGGGCCCGGTGAGCCCGGCAATCGCCTCGTCGATCGTCGAATAGACGTCGATCTTCGTGTGGTTCTCGGTCGCAGAGCGGCTGACGACGTCGCGGATCTGCCCGACCGGGTGGGCGATAGCGAGGCGTACGTGGGTGCGATCGAGCTCAGTGGCCGCCTGGGCGAGCATGCCGGTCGCCGTGACGTCGATGAATGGGGCGGTCTCCGCGTCGACGACGACGGCACGGGTGCTCGGTCCAACAGCTGCCCGGATGGTCTCGTGGATGTCGTGCGCGTTGGCGAAGAAAAGGCCGGACTCGACCCGGAGGACCGGCACCTCCGGGTGCGGGGTGAGGTCCGGGTGCCGTGCGACGTCGACCCAGGCGCCGGTCGACTCGCGCGCGAGCGTCGCGATGTGCGGGCGTGAGGACCGGTCCAGCAGGAGCAGCATCGAGGCACCGATCCCGATGAACAGCCCGGTCAGCGTGTCGAAGAACAGGACCCCGAGCAGGGCGGCGAGCGCGGCCAGGAAGTCGGCTCGCGCGGCCCAGCCGTAGTCGTGACCCAGCCGCCCGGTCCAGATCTTGTACAGCCGGACTAGGGAGGGGATGTTGACCAGGTCGACGACGGCGGCGATCACGACGGCCGCCAGCGTCGCCTCGGGCAGGTTCTCGAACAGTCCGGTGAAGAACAGCAGGGTGATGATGGTGAGTGCGGCGACGGAGAGTCCGGACACCTGGGACTTCGCGCCGGCGCCGCCGTTCACTGCGGTCTTGGACAAGCTGCCGTTGACGACCATCCCTGAGCTGAACCCGGCGCCGAGGTTGGCGGCACCCAGGCCGAGCAACTCCTGGTTGGCGTCGATGTCGTAGCCTGCCTTGGCGGCATAGGTCTTGGCTGCGGCCAGACCTCCGCGTAGCCCACGAGGAGTATCCCGACCGCCGGGCCGATCAGCTGGAGCCAACTCACGCCGCTGGGTACGGACGGCAGACCGAGCTGTGGGAGGCCTGAGTCGATGTGGCCGACGATCCCGACGCCGTGCTCGTTCAGGTTGAACAGTGACACCGCCGCGATGCTGAGCAGGACCACGACGAGCGACCCGGGCACCAGCGGCAGCCATCGGCGCAGCACCAGGATCGCGGCCAGACTGACTACCCCGACCGCCAGGGTCGCCACGCTCGCGTCGCCGAGGTGAGTCAACAAGTGACCGAGCTTCTCGAAGAAGTTCCCACTCCCCTTGGGTATGCCGAACAGCGCCGGCAGCTGACCGACGATAATCGTCAGGGCGAGGCCGACGATGAACCCCTTGAACACCGGCCCGGAGATGAAGGAGGCCAGGAACCCGAGCCTGGCCAGCCCTGCGAGCAGGCCGAGCACTCCGGTCACGATCGCGAGTGCCGCCGTCAGGTGCACGAAATTGTCGGTGCCGCTCTTGGCGAAGCCCGCGACGATGCTGACCGACAGGGCTGCGGTGGCCGACATGGGTGAGACCACCAGATGCCTGGACGATCCGAACGCCGCGTAGAACACCAGCGCGGGCACCGCCGCGTACAGGCCGACCACGGGAGGAACTCCGGCAATCGTCGCGTAAGCCAGTGACTCGGGTATCAGCACCGCCCAAACGGTCAGCCCAGCGATTAGGTCTGGCCGCAGCCAGCTGGCTTTGTACCCCCGCAGCGACCCGAACAGAACTGGTGCGTGCTTGGTGGCGACGGTTGAGGCCATTCCTGCTCCCTAGGTCTGCACCGGGTCGGGGGATGCGAGTCTCCCGACGGAGGCTGGCACTGCGGCTACTCCCTCGCATCACCCGTCGGTCGATCTCCCCTAGAGGAGATTCACTACTTGGTCACCGGCGGTGGTGTGCTGTTGGCAACCGCGTCCTTGACCTGTTGGGCGCTGTGCGCGTCGACGTTTTGCGTGATGACACTGGTTGGGCTCGAAAGTGCCTCCGGGACGTTCGCGGCCCACTGCGGCTGGACCATCGCAACGATGCCGGAGCTTTCCACAGGGTGCACGGGGTGCACGTCTTCGACGTCAGCCGCAATCTGCGCCTTCGCCCAGTGAGATACCGGGCCGCCGACATCAAGACGTGCTCCGGCGCCGACCAGCGCCCGACTGGCAGCGAGGGCGGAAGTAGCAGGCCTACGAGCGCGCCCCCCACGCCGCGCCCCTTTGCCCCCTTGTGGAACGAGTCCTCGACACCGATCTTCCCCTCCAGGTCTCGCCTGACCAGGACAGCCCGTCGACCGTGATCACCCGGTCGGAGGCGAGCCGCCTGGTGGGCCCCAGTCGGCTTGAGCGCCGCCTGGTTGGCGTATGCCGCGATGTACAGATCGACCGGGCTTTTACGGTTCGGAGCGAGGCCACCTGCGACCGTGCCTTGCATCACCGTCATTTGACCGACTCGTCGAGCGACGCGGCCGGGTCCGGCGTGGTCCCGGACGTCCGTTGACGGGACCGAGACACCTGGGACTACCCGGAATGACACCACCTCAGCGGCGCTGGGACCGGGCTGCTACCCGATCTCCCCTAGGTGATTTCGGTTGGTAGGTGATGCGGTGTGGTCGGGAGGGTGTGAGTGTGCGGGGGAAGGCGAAACGTCGAGTTGGTGGCCGGTCGTTGGTCGGCCGCTCGAGCAGAGGAGAGGCTGATGGCATCCGACACCGACGCCCCGGTCGATTTGTATGTGGCGGCGTACCTGGACGCAGATGCGGCAAGGCAGGACTGGGACGCGATCAAGCAGTTGGCGGCCGATGATGTGATCAGGCTCGAGGGGTTAATCCTGGTCAGCCGCCGCAGCGACGGCAAGATCCACGTGGAGGACAACTTCCACACCGCTGGAAAGGGTGCGGCGTGGGGTGCGGTGGGTGGGGCGGTGGTCGGACTGATCTTCCCGCCGTCGTTGCTGGCTGGTGCGCTGGTTGGTGCCGGTGCGGGGGCGGGGATCGGGGGTCTGATCTCGCGCGGTCAGAAGAAGGAGATCAAGGCGGATGTGGAGAACGCGCTGCCGTTGAACAGCTCGGGCATCGTGGCGGTGTTCGACGAGCAGTGGGCCAGCGACGTCGACAAGGCGCTGGGTCAGGCGTCCAACGTGACCAAGGACCAGGTCGACGGTAAGAGCGCGCGGGCGGTCAAGACCGCTGCCAGCAAGAACCCGCCCAGCACCCCCAGCTAGACGACCCACCCCAACAGACATCACGAGGGCACGGCCCAGCCGGCCCACTTGTGCCGACAGGAAGAGGACATGGTCATGAGTACTCGCTTCAACGGTGTCATCAACACCGACATCCAAGACTCGACCCCGGACTGGACGCCCTACGCCCAGCCTGTTCCGCCAGCGGGTGCGCCGAGCGTGCTGTACGTCGTCCTGGATGACGTCGGCTTCTCGGCGCTCGAGCCGTTCGGCGGCACCATCAAGGTGCCGAACATCCAGCGGCTTGTCGACAAGGGACTGCGGTACACCAACTTCCACACGACGGCGCTCTGCTCGCCGACCCGCTCCTGCCTGCTTACCGGTCGCAACCACACCACGAACGGGATGGCCTGCATCGCCGAGGCGGCGTCGGGCTTCCCGAACGCGAACGGGCACATCCCGATGGAGACCGCGATGGCTTCAGAGGTGCTGGGTGAGCTCGGCTGGAGCACCTTTATGGTCGGCAAGTGGCACCTGTGCGCCGAGGACGAGGAGAACCTGGCCTCGCGGCGGCGGGGCTGGCCGTCCGGGCGCGGCTTCGACCGCTGGTACGGGTTCCTGGGCGCCGAGACGAACCAGTGGTACCCCGACCTCATCCATGACAACCACCCAGTCGACCCGCCGAAGACGCCGGAGGAGGGCTACCACTTCTCGGTCGACATCACCGACAAGGCCCTGTCGTACATCCGGGACATGAAGGCGGTTGCGCCGGACAAGCCGTTCTTCCTGTACTACTCGTTCGGGGCAGGGCACGCACCGCACCAGGTACCGCAAGAGTGGGCGGACAAGTACAAGGGCCAGTACGACATGGGCTACGAGGCCTACCGGGAGTTGGTCTTCGCCAACCAGAAGAAGCTGGGCATCATCCCCGACAGCGCCGAGCTCTCGCCCATCAACCCTTACGGAGACCTCAAGGGGCCCAAGGGGCAGGCGTGGCCGCAGGGCGACTCGGTTCTGCCGTGGGACAACTTGAAGGACGACGAGAAGCGGCTGTTCAGCCGGATGGCCGAGGTGTACGCGGGCTTTGTCAGCCATGCCGACCACCAGCTCGGTCGCATGCTCGACTACTTGGAGGACTCCGGTCAGCTCGACAACACGTTGGTCATCCTCGTCTCCGACAACGGGGCCTCTGGGGAAGGCGGCCCGACCGGCTCGATCAACGAGAACAAGTACTTCAACTCGATCCCCGACTCCCTCGAGGACAACCTCAAGTACATCGACGTGCTCGGCAGCACGAAGACGTACAACCACTACCCGACCGGCTGGGCCTGGGCCTTCAACACCCCGTTCAAGATGTGGAAGCGGTACGCCAGCTACCAGGGTGGAACAGCCGACCCGCTGATCGTGTCCTGGCCTGCGCAGATCAAGAAGCCTGGATTCCGCCGGCAGTACCAGCACGCGATCGACATCGTCCCGACGATCTACGACTGCCTCGGTGTCGAACTGCCGGACACCTACCGCGGTGCTACCCAGATCCCGCTCGAGGGCAGCAGCTTCAAGGCGACCTTCGATGACGAGAACGCGAAGGGTCGCGAGACACAGTTCTACTCCATGCTCGGCACCCGCGGCATCTACCACAAAGGCTGGAAGGCAGCGTCGGTGACTCCGGCGATGCCGGACGCATGGGCCGAGTTCGCCACGCAGAAGTGGGAGCTGTTCAACACCGAGACCGACCCGAGCGAGTGCCACGATCTTGCCGACAAGCATCCGGACAAGCTTGCCCAGCTGATCGCGCTATGGTCCTCGGAGGCAGGCCGGTACAACGCCCTTCCTCTCGAGACCCGGAGCGCGGTCGAGATCCTGACGACGGATCGTCCGCAGCTGTCCAAGCAGCGTGACCAGTACGTCTACTACCCGGGCTGCGAAGAGGTACCCGAGGCGGTCGCTGTGAGCATCCGGAACCGGTCTTACGCGATCAGCGCTGACGTCACCATCGACTCGGACAAGGCCGGTGGCGTGCTCTTCGCCCACGGCTGCCGATTCGGCGGGCACGCCCTCTACATCAAGGACGGCAAGCTCAAGTACGACTACAACTACGTCGGCGAAGAGGACCAGTACGTCGAGTCGACCAAGACGATCCCGACCGGCGACTGCCGGCTCTCGGCCTCGTTCGAGAAATCGGGCACCGGGATGCCGACTGAGGGCCTGCTGTCCCTGTATGTCAACAAAGAGAAAGTCGGGGAGGCGAAGATCAAGACCCAGCCCGGTAAGTTCTCCTTGGCCGGCGAAGGGCTCAACGTCGGCATGGACCGGGGCGAGCCGGTCACCGATGACTACCCCGGTGACGCGCCGTGGGCGTTCACCGGTGGGACGATCCACAAGGTGATCGTCAACGTCTCCGGGGACCCCTGGGTCGACCGCGAGAAGGAAGTCATCGCCGCGTTCGCCCGCGACTAGCGCAAGGTTCGGTGCAGCCGGCCGGGTATCCCGCCGGCTGCACCGCTGCGGCGGAGGAGACGGAGACGATGTCCGAGACGACGGTCAAGCAGGGCACCGCGCTCACCATGCCCGGGATGCCCAGGGCCTTCCACGTTATGGTCAAGCCGACGGGCGCGGTTTGCAACCTGGACTGCGAGTACTGCTTCTTCCTTTCCAAGGAGATGCTCTACCCGGGTAGCCGGTTCCGGATGGCAGAGGAGCTGCAGGAGGCGTACATCCGGCAGTTGCTCGACGCCCACGCCGGCATGCCAGAGGTGGTCGTGGCCTGGCAGGGCGGCGAGCCGACAATGATGGGCCTGGACTTCTTCCGCCGCTCGATCGAGCTCCAGCGCGCGTTCGCTCGGCCCGGGCAGCGCATCCTGAACACACTGCAGACCAACGGCACCCTCCTGGACGACGACTGGGGCGCGTTCCTCAAGGACAACGACTTCCTGGTTGGCATCTCGATCGATGGACCCCCGGCCATGCACGACGCCTATCGGGTCGACAAGGGCGGCAAGCCGACCTTCGAGCGGGTGGTTCGTGGGCTGGACGTGCTCAAGCGCCACCATGTGGACTGGAACGTGATGACCACGATCCATGCGGTCAACGGCGATCATGGCCGCGAGGTGTACAGGTTCCTGCGCGGCGACCTGGGAGCGACGTTCATCCAGCTCATCCCGATCATCGAGCGGGCCACGGACGAGACCTTCCAGATCGCCGACTCCGGATGGGGGAGCGGTGTGCACGGCCGGCCGCTGTACGTCCAGGCGGGCTCGCTGGTCACGCATCGGTCGGTCAGTCCGCAGCAGTACGGCCGGTTCATGGTCGGGGTGTTCGAGGAGTGGGTCCGCCAGGACATTGGCACGGTGTACGTGCAGATGTTCGACACCGCGTTGGCCAACTGGTACGGCGAGGGTGGCGGCATGTGCGTGCATGCCGAGACATGTGGCGACCAGCTCGCGCTGGAGCACAACGGCGACCTGTACTCCTGCGACCACTACGTCGAGCCCGGCTACCTGCTGGGCAACATCGGCGACCGCACTATGCTCGAGCTGGTCGCTCTCCCGCAGCAGCGCAAGTTCGGCCGGGACAAGCGCGACACCCTCACCCAGTACTGTCTGGACTGCGACGTGCGGTCCGCCTGCAACGGCGGATGTCCCAAGGACCGGTTCGCAACCTCTCCGTACGGCGAGCCCAGCCAGCACTACCTCTGTCCGGGCTACAAGGAGTTCTTCCACCACATCCGGGAGCCCATGGAAGCGATGTGCCAGCTGCTGCGCGAGGGACGCGCGCCGTCCGAGCTGATGGCGGTGTACGCGGCTGAGGACGCCAAGCGGCCTCGCAACGACCCGTGCACCTGCAGGAGCGGCCGCAAGTGGAAGAAGTGCCACGGGGCCCCCGAAACCCTTCTTCCGTGATGTGAGGGCGGGCCGATGTCCGAGGAGCACCCCCGAAGCCGACGCCGACTGGCGCTGCGCTCAGCACGGCTGGAAGGATTCAGCGACGGGATCTTCGCGTTCGCGATCACTCTGCTGGTACTCGACATTGCGCTCCCGATCCGGTCCCCGGACCTTTTGCGCTCACTGGCCGCCGAGTGGCCGGGCTACCTGGCCTACTTCGTCAGCTTTTCCACGATCGGGGCGGTCTGGCTGTCTCACACAGTCATCACGGAGTATCTGGATCATGCGGATCAGGTTCTGCTCCGTCTGAATCTGCTGCTGCTCCTGGTCGTGTCCTTCCTGCCCTTCCCCACCCGCCTCCTCGCCGCGTACCACGGCCAAGCACGGCCGGAGCGAGTCGCCGTAACGGTCTATGGAGTCAACCTGCTGCTGTCGTCCCTCCTGGTGTCGGTGCTGTGGCACTACTCGACACGAGAGGGTCTGATTCGCCCCGATGCCGCAGACGACGACGTTCGGTTCCTGACTAAGCGGCTTAACCCGGCAATCGCCGGCTACCTGGCACTGATCGCTCTCGGCCTCTTCCTGCCGTTCGTCGCAGTCACCGGCTACCTCCTTCTCGCCTTCTACTTCATCCTGCCGATCGGGCTGATCCGGCCCAGGCGGATCCGAGTCTCCCCTAGGTGATTTCGGCTTGAAGGTGATGCTGAGGCGCTCCACTGGGTGAGACCGTGCCTACCGGTTGAGACCGTGTGGTCGGGCTCGAACATGGAGGCTCCCTGTGAACGTGGCCAAGCTGGTCTCTCTGGCGTTCGTGATGGTTGCCGGCCCGCAGATCCTCACGGCGATCTTCTTGGCCACCACGCCGAAGTGGCGTCAGAACTCCGCGTCATTCGTGGTCGGAGCGGCGCTGTCGATCACCACCATCGCCACTCTCGCGTTCGTCCTGGGGACGGGCGCCTCTCACAAGGGGGCCTCCAACAAGACGCTGAGCATCGTAATCCTTGTGCTCCTGCTGCTGGCTGCGGTGCACAAGTTCGTCACTCGCAAGCAGTCCAAGCCGCCGAAGTGGATGGGCGAGCTCGAGGCTGCCACGCCTGGCAAGGCGTTCAAGCTGGGCTTCTTGCTGCTCGGGGTCTTCCCGTCCGACATCCTCACGGCCATCGCCGTCGGCGGGTACGCCGCGAGCCACCACCAGCCTTGGTGGCAGATCCTGCCGTTCGTGCTGATGACCTTGCTGCTCCTGGCACTCCCGGCGCTGATGCTCTTCGTCTTCGGGGCCAAGGCGCAGGCCCTCATGCCGAAGGTCAGAGACTGGATGGGTGCAAACTCCTGGGTGATCAGCGAGATCGTCCTAGGCCTGTTCATCGTTCTGACCCTAAACAGCCTGCGATGACGGGTACCCCGCCGTGATCAGACGGCTGAGGCTACACCGGGTCGCCAGCCGGGTATGGGACAGCCTCTGGTTCGTGCCCGCCCTCTACGTGTTCGCGGCGCTCGGCCTCAGCGTGGTCCTTGTTCGCTGGGACGAGTCGGACCCGATCGTGCTGACCCGGGAGCTCAACGCGTCCAGCGCCACGTCCGCGCTCTCTGCGCTGGCGAGCGGCATGATCGCGTTCACGGGCTTCGTCACCTCGGTCGTCCTGCTGGTGGTCCAGTTCGGGACGAGTGAGTTCTCGCCCCGCTTCGTCGCCTGGTTCCGCCGTGACCGGACACTGAAGTTCGCGCTCAGCACGTTCAGTGCCACATTCGTGTTCGCGCTCGTCTCAACGGCGCAGGTGGGTCGCGGCACAGACTCGTTCGTGCCATCGCGGACGCTCATCGCCGCACTTCTTCTGACGCTTCTGAGCATCCTGATGTTCCTGCTCCTCGTAGACGGCGCGTCCAACGACCTCCGGGTGGCACACGTCGTCCAAGCTGTCGACGCTGAGGCCCGCAGAGTCTTCGACACCGTCTACCCCAGCAGTGCCGCGGACGCTGCTACGGCCGAACAGGCCGCACGGTCACTCAACGGGCTCACGCCGGTCCAGACTGTCTCGATCGGTGCCGTGGGCGAGGTCGTGGTGGCGCTCGACCGCATCGGCCTCGCAGACCTCGGCACCAGGTACGACGCCGTGATTCAGCTCGTGCCAGCGATCGGAGACCATGTCCCCAGTGGCGGCACGCTGCTCAACGTCTACGGCCCGCGCAAGGTTCATGAGCGGCGACTGCGGCACGCGATAGTGCTGGGCTCCGAGCGGACGATCGATGACGACCCGGCCTTCACGATCCGGATGCTGGTGGACGTCGCGATCAAGGCACTCTCCCCGGCGATCAACGACCCCACGACCGCCGTCCAGTCCCTCGACCGCATCGAGGACCTGCTGCGCTATGCCTCGTCGAAGCAGCTGTCCACCGGGACGGTCACCGACCGGGCTCGGACTGTCAGGTTCGTGTATCTGACGCCCACCTGGGAAGATCTCGTCGAGCTAGCGCTGGACGAGATCCGTGCCTTCGGAGCGGGCCAATACCAGGTCGCCCGGCGACTCCGGGCCCTCCTCGACGACCTGATCGCAGACCTGCCCGAGTCGAGGCGTCCGCCGCTCGTCGAGCAGCGCTCACTTCTCGACGACGCGGTCGCAGCCGCCATTCCCGAGCGCCAGCGCGCCGCGGCCCTGGTTCCCGATCGCCAGGGGATCGGGATGTCACGCCGTGGGCCAGTCGGTGCGGGTTGACGAGGCTGCGGCTGGTACTTCCTAACAGGGGGATGCTTTGCGTCAGGCCGAGGGCCGCACGCAGGCTTCGACGGCCGCCGTTACGGTCGCGTGGAGATGCTCGGCGCCGATCAGCTCCGTCAGGCCGGTCTCGCGGAACTCATCGCGCAGCTCATCGGTCGCACGTGCTATCTCGAAGGAGATGTTGCGGTTGCGCAAGCCCGTTTGCACTTCGCGGACCGCCCCCACGGCGCTGGCGTCGATCCCGCTGATCATGGCGGCGTCGAGCACCAGGTGCCGGACGGGCTTGGGCGCACCGTCCACTGCTGCCCACACCCGACGCTTGAAGAAATGGGCGTTAGCGAAGAACAGCCGCTCCTGGATCCGGTACACCACGACGCCAGGGGTGACACCCGCCTCGGGGTGCGTACTCACGTCCGCGTACCGGTGATCCGGCTCGGACAGCCCGAGCACGGCGTCGCCGGGGGTAGCCGTCCGGCGGACGACGTCGATGATGGACAGAGCGACCGCGGCGGCGATGGCCGGGAGTACTCCTATGCCCACGACGACAACGGCCGTTATGGCCGCGATGGCGATCTCGATGCGGTTGCTGCGGGCGAGCTCGCGCCACTGGTTCGGGTCGATCAGCTTGAGCGACGCGAACACGATCACGGCGCCCAGGACCGCAGAGGGTAGGTACTGGATGGGGCCGGTGAGGAACAGCAGGATCACGGCGATAGTGCCGAAGGCGACGAGCCCACTGACCTGGCTGGTGGTCTTCATCGAGTCGTTCACAGCCGTTCGTGATCCGCTGGCTCCGATCGGCATCCCCTGGGTAAATCCCGCCGCTATGTCTGCGGCGCCGAACGAAAGGAGCTCCTGGTCCGCGTCGATCGTCTCGCCATGTCTGGCGGCGAACGAGCGTGCGGTAAGGATCGCGTCCGAGAAGCTGACCAGGAAGATGGCCACGGCCGGCATCGCCAGGGAGAGCATCTGCGAGCCGGAGATGTGCGGACGCGCGAACGACGGGAGCCCAGCCGGGATCGACCCTGTCACCGAGACTCCGTGGGCCTTCAGGTCGAGCAGCCAGGACACCGCGATGCCCATGACCACCACCACTAAGGCGCCTGGCCAGCGCGGGAGAAAGCGGCCGAAGGCGATCAGCACGACGAAGGCGGCGACCCCGACAGCCACTGTCGTCAGGCTTGCGTGCCCGATGTGCGCCATGAGATCGATCGTCGACCGCACAGCTTGGTCGTACTTGCTCGACAGCCCTGTCAGCTTCTCCATCTGACCCAGGATCATCAGGACGGCAACTCCGGTGATGTAGCCGACGAGCACCGACTGTGAGAAGTAGTCGGCGACCCAGCCCAGGCGCAGGAGCCGGGCAATCAGGAAGACGGCGCCGACCGCCGCCGCCAGGGCCGTCGCCAGTGCTGTGTACTGCGCCGATCCTGCGGCCGCCAGCGGTCCGAGGGCACTGGCCACCAGCAGCGCAACTGCGCCTTCGGGACCCACGACTAGGCGAGTCCCGGAGCCGAGGAGCGCGTACGCAAGGACAGGAAGGAGGAGGGCGTACAGGCCGGCCGTCACGGGAAGCCCGGCCAGCTCTGCATAGGCCATAGACGCCGGCAGGGCGAGCGCCGCGACCGTCAGCCCCGCCATGGCATCGACGCTAAGTCTGCGCCGCGAGTAACCCTTGAGCATCTCAGCGAGAGGAACATAGCGGCGCGTCCACGGCGGTTTGGTTGACGATGCAAACGGGGAGCGACCCTCATAGGCGCTCTCGAATCGAACCAGCGGGACCTCCCCTCCGGTCACGCGGCCCTCGGTCACCACGCCTCCTCCGCGAGCGCGCTGCTTACGTCGCAACACCTTTGTGGTTGCACGGAGGTGTTCGCGTCCCTTCAGGTCCGGCGTCCTGGCCGGGGAGGAAGAGCGAGGCCTGTGCACGGTCGGAATGCGGTGTTCTATAAACACTCCAAGAGTAGCTGGAGGGCCCCGAGCGGACGGACTGCTCAACGAATTCCCCTAGGTGAGATCCAGTGAGAGGTGAGGCGGAAAGAAGGCCGCCAGGGCGAGCGTCTTGGGAGGGAGCGCCCCTCCTTACGGCGGTCAAGGCGCGGGACACGACAATGATGTTGAGGGGGATGACATTCGCATCACAAACGAGACTGGCTTCGCTGACGAAGGCTTGGTCCCACCGTGACCGGACGCGACTTGCTTCCCAGCTGGAACGAAGGCGCTTCGAAGGCGGCCATCGTCGAGTTTGTCGAGCAGACAGTGTCCGACGCCGTGCCGCTCGAGGAACGCGTTGCCGTTTTCGACGCCGCCGGCACGCTGTGGTTCGAGCATCCGATTGCTATTGAGCTCGACTTCATACTCCGACGGCTGGCCGAGATGGCAGAGGCCGACCCCCGGGCTCCGCGACCGCCAGCCCTGGATGGCCTCCCGGAAGCGGGACATGAACTGGCTCGGCCGGGTCATCACCGAGCACTACTCCGGCAACAATGCGAAGGCGCAGACGCTCCTGGCGGGCGTTTCCGCTGCGTTCGCAGGGATCAGCGTCGAGGAATTCGAGGCGCTGCCGGGCGCGTTCCTACGCAGCGCTAGGCACCCGTCCCTCGGACGAGGGTACCTCGACACCGCGTACGGTCGGTCGCGGAAGCCGGCTGGCCGTGGACACGCGCGAGACTGTGGACCTTCGCCTCGGTCGAGCCCTTGAGGTTGATGCGTAAGGCCGACCAGGTGGTGTGCCAGGTGCCGAAGGTCTGACGGGAGTCCCCACGTTCGACGTAGCCGCTCCCCCGCCGGTCCGCGGTCACCCGGTCGAGGTAGGCCTGGGCGTCCCGCTGGAGCGCGCACGTGCCTGCCGACTTCCTCGCTGCTGGGTGCACCGGCGGGCTACGCACCTGACGTCTCGCTTGACGATGCTCGCGCAGTAAGCGGCCATCTACGCGGGATGGGCACCCCTGGCGATCAGCTCATCGTCCCGTCCTGCTGCCCGCTGCGCCGCACTGCGGACGCGACCAGTCGCCGGCGGGAGACCCTAGGCCCACTCCCGCGTTGTGCCGGCGCAGGCGTTGGTGCCATACGACGTCGTCCGTTGGGACAGTTTCTGACTCGTGACGTAGTCCAGGCGGTGGGCAGTCGCTAGGGTCCGGTACAGCGCTCCGTGCGTGCTCCCGGTAGCGGAGCTGCCTGTCGTGGGGTGCAGGAGGTGTCGAAGGTGGGTTCGTGTGCACGCTGCGGGAGGGAGGTGCCTGGGGGCGCGCGCTTTTGTCCGAGTTGTGGCGCCCACGTAGCCACGACGTGCGCCTCCTGCGGCGAGCCGCTGACGGGTGGGTGGCGATTCTGCCCGTCGTGCGGCATACCCAGCGAGCCAGGCGACCAGGCTGAGTCATCTGTCAGCATCGGCGGCCAACCGACGGCCCCACAATCCGGGGTCGCTGAGCGGCGCGTGACCAGCGTGCTCTTCGCCGATCTCGTCGGGTTCACGCCGCTCGCGGAGTCGCGGGACCCCGAGGAGGTCCGGGAGCTGCTGACCGCGTACTTCGATCGGTGCCGGACGGTGATCGGTCGGTACGGCGGCACTGTGGAGAAGTTCATCGGCGACGCGGTGATGGCGGTCTGGGG
>Ga0075018_10000109_pt1 | contig 19799 bp, 19 predicted proteins | sample ColStrG_CSR_2014_FD_71471 | JGI IMG/M metagenome (GOLD analysis project Ga0075018, IMG submission 71471) | Freshwater sediment microbial communities in response to fracking from Pennsylvania, USA - Cold Stream Run_MetaG_CSR_2014 | ecosystem: Environmental > Aquatic > Freshwater > Creek >... | reverse complement strand
TGCGGTTCGACGCGGCCCTCGTCCGCGCGCTCGACGACAACGCCGTCATCGACGAAATCAACCCGCGCCGCTGATCAAACCCCGCCCCAACCACACCCCTGCCCAGGCCGGACGTTTACGTTGCGGCAGTAGCGCCCTCCCCGATACCAGCCGTTCACCTCTTTCGGCGGTCAGTTCACTATGCGCAACGGCGACTGAGGGCCGATGGCGTACGTGCGAATGGGGTTTTTGCCAGTTTCACCCAGGATACCCCGGTCCGCCGGCGAGTATCTTGTGGCACCCTGACCGCGATGACACCACATCATTTCACTATCAGCGCCGAGGGTGTGGAACACCACAAATCCCGAAGCCCCGCGATGCGCAATGTCTACGATGCCTTTATTTCCAGGGTATTTTGCTACCCGCCAAATCAATTGACAGTATTTCCTGGCGCTGGAATCGCTGGAAAATTTTTACCGTCAGAAATACCGTCAAAAAGTTTCGCTTGAGGGTCGAAGACCGAAAATATGGCATTGCACCAACCCTGATTCTTCAAGGACTTGCGCGTGCAGGCGATAGATAGCGATAGATGCCGAAAGGCCCTTTTCACTCCCACTCAATTGTCTCCGGCACTGCTAACTTGCTGAATATTCTGGCTTTCGTGAACCGGTCGTTTATTTTTACCGTCAGATCTACCGACAGATAGTTCCGTTTGGGGGCGAAACTTCCCGATAGATGGCGAAAGACTCATCAAGCGTGTGGCGCAAATCCTGCCTACAGCGCAGCGTCGGTGGCGATCGCTATGGATCCCGCACTGTCTCAGGGCCTTTCGGGGACGGCAGACCCACCCTCGGCGACCACGATGCCCTTCAATACACTCGGTTTGCGCTCGATGACGAAGCCCGCGACCGGTACGAGATCGTCTTGTTCAGCACCGGGGGAAAGGTACACGGCAAAGAGGATGTTCGAGCCCTCACGCCAGCCCACGCCGTTGTGACCGAGCGCGCCCAGGTAGAGCCGCCCGTCCAGCATCAGCGGGACGAGGACGAATTTCACGTAAGAAAAGCCATAGTCCCAGACGCCATTCGGCGCTTCGTGACCGAAGGTCGGAAAGACGCTGGCCATCGTGCCGTACGACGGCGAGATACCGGGGTACTCCGCTTGCTGGCGACGCTTTAGAACCTGCCAACCGGCGTTCACGACGGCCTGCGCCTGTGGTCCACCCGCGTTGCCGGCGGCCGCGATGAAATCGGGAACCATGTCCTCATCGATTGAGCGCATCGGCCACTGACCTGCGGCATAGTAGGCAACGTACTCACGCGCGATGTCCGGAGCAATTGAGCCCGCCGCACGGCAGGGCGCTGCCACGCTGTAGAATTGCTGCGCGAGCTTGATCATGTAATTGAACTCCACAGTGAGTTGGCATGGCGATGCCCAGTCGTGCCCCGTCCACGGGGTGACACGCACCACCACATCAGCGGAGGTCGAACTAACCGTCCCACTTTCCACGTACGCCGGATGGCCGAGGACTCTGGCGAGACTGCCTGGATGTTCCAGCAGGCGCCCGTATAACCAGTTGGCTCGGGCAGGACGCGCCCCACGCCGTCGGGGGTGAGCGTGGCGAACGCCGCAGTCTGACATTCGGCCGTTCCCGCCACGACGCTGCCCATGTAAACCGAGGTATCTGGCAAATGCTCGAGCTCCATGACCGAGCCGGGCCCTTCTTCGGACAGCGCGCCCTTCGTTTCCAGAGCCTTCCGCAACCTGGCGTTCATCGCTTTTTCGCGCGGCCCCCAGCGGTCGGGCGGCTCCGGCTGGGCAATAACGAGCCCTGTGCTCAACGCTTTCTCCGTATCTGTGGGCGCCGATTGCCGCACGAGCTTGGCCAGTTCCTGGCACAACGACTCAGGCTCAGCCGCCACGACAGCGGTGAACGACGAGGCTCCGAGGAGCAGCACGACGAGATGCGGTAGCGACTTCATGTAGGCGACGACTAACTCAGATCGTCATTCCGCCCCTTCTCCGGGCTGCCGGAAACATCATCTGGCTTGGCATCTTGATCCTTCTCGGCGGAGCGATCAGGGGGATCCCGTGATTTCTCTCGCGCTTGTTGTTGCCGTAATTTCAGCCAGTCTTCACGGCCCTGCGCTCGCAATTCCTCAAGTGTCTCTTCCGAACCCTTCTGCTGTCGCTGCTTCGACCAGTCCTCGCGCCCCTCTTTCCTGATTTGCTCAAGTTCATTTTGATCGCTCTTGGCGGGAAACGAGGGACTTTGCTGCCGATCGATCTCCTGGCTCTGGCTGCTTTCGCGTAAAGCATCGACATCGATCAAATCCTGTGCTCGGCCAGCCGCAAGCTTGGCAACCACCAGATCCTGTCGCGAGATAAAAGGCACGGACAAATTATCGTCTATTTGTACATGAACTCGCCGGCTCCATGCCTCCTCGAACTCAACGCCGGTGATTTTCGGCATGATGTCTACCATCACTGGCGGCGTACCCATGCGAAAGAAGTTATCGGGCTCGGCGAAATCCCTGGCGCTCAAGCCTTCGATTGGTGCTCCAAACTTTGCGAGAGCGGCATATACGGCTTTGCTGTTTTCAGCATCGGCGCCGATCAAGATGTCCAGGTCCTTGGTCGCACGCGGCTGGGCGTGATACGAAACCGCGTATCCGCCGACAATCAGGTATCTAACCTGTCCGGCGTTGAAGGCTGACAACAGTTCTTTGAAGTCTTGGTGCATCAGCGGCCTGGTTTTTCATTGGATACAGGTCAAGGTTGAGGTCCATGACTGCGCGAATGCGTTCGCGTCCTGGCAGGCGCTGCCAGGCCCGATATTCGTCAGACTTCATCGCTTTCAGGCTGTTGAATCGTGTGATGGTCTTATCCATCGGACGAAACTACCACATACAACTGTCGGCCACACTTCGGGCACCCAGACATCGCAATCGAACTGCAAATTTCGGACCGGGGTTCTTGCCAGTTTCGACCCGGTTTACGGGGTTCCGTATTAGGCGAGAACCGTGGCAAACTCTATAGGCCGCCCCCTCACTCCCACTCAATTGTCTCCGGCACTTATAAGAGACTGAAACTGTTAGTATTTTCCTAAGCGTACAACGAACTTACCGTCAAATCTACCGCCAAAAACTTCCGCTTGAGGGCGATAGACGGCGATAGATGCCGAAAGATTCAATTCATTCGCGGACGCGTGCTGCAAATAGATTTGGCGCTCGCCGGTAACCACGCCACACCGAACTCACGAAGAGCCTGGGTATCGCAAAGCCTCTACGACCAACGTCAACGCTGGCGACGCGCGACGACTGGCGTAATAAAGGTGGTAGCCGGGATAGCTGATCGCCCAATCATCGAGAACCTTTATCAGCCGGCCGGCAGCGACGTGTTCTTCGACGATATCTGCAGGCACCCAAATGAGACCGTGGTCGGTCAGCGCGGCCGCGACCATGAGGTCGCTGCTGTTGAAAACGAGTAGCCCCTTTACGCGGGCGTTCAGACTTCTGCCACGGCGCTTGAACTCCCAAGCCATCAGTCCTCCGTGCGTCGGCAGGCGCATGCTCACGCAGTCGTGCTCGGTCAGATCCCGCGGTGTAGTCGGCCGTGGGTGGCGGGTGAAGTACCCGGGGCCGCCGACCACCGCCATGCGCATATCCGAGGCTACAAGCTTATTCGTCATCCGCGCACGTGCGAGAGAGAATCCGAACGGTGGCGTACACCCTCTCCACCCTACTGGTCACTTTCTTGAGACCAACCCAGAACGGCCGACGTCAGTGCCGGTTTTCATCATTTGCATGATCCTTTCCTGCACGTCCTTGCGCGGAAAGGTGGGCAACCGGCAAATGCCAGCCGTGTCCGATCGCCATGAAGCGAAGGCCGAAGCACAAGATCCCCCCGGTCAGAGCTGAGGCGCCATAGGGAAGGCCGAGCACATCGCCAATGACGACGATGGACGCACCCGCCAGCGCTGCAACGGCGTATAGATCGGACCGCAGCACCTGCGGTATCTCCGCTAGGAGAACGTCGCGCATCATGCCGCCGCCAATGCCGGTCAACATGCCCAAAAGAGCTGACATTACCGGGTTCAATCCAAATTCAATGGCTTTTTGTGCACCGGCAACCGCGAAGAACGCCAGTCCCGCCGCATCGAACAGAAGCATGGGACTGCGCAGCCGGTCGACGCCAGCATACGAGAAGAAGGTGATGAGCCCGGCCAGAACAGAAACCAGCAGATATCGGCCATCAGTCAGCGCGGCCGGCGGCACCGCACCAATGAGTACATCGCGAGTGACCCCGCCAAAATTGCCGGCCACAAAGGACAGGACGAGGATGCCAAAGATGTCGAGCCGACGATTGACTGCGGCAACCGCCCCGCTGACCGCGAAGACAAACGTACCGCCCAAGTCAAGCATAGGCACGAAGGTTTCAATGGTAATCATGACGGCTCCGCCCGCGAAAACTTACGGCATCCAATAGAAGCACAAAGCGGCTCTGGGATAATTTCGATAGACACGCCCCGCAGTGGGTGAACGCCACCGCACACTGCTGTCGGTTCGAATCCCGCGGCCAAACGACGTCAGCTTGCGCCAAGCCAGGCCAGTGCGCCGACGACAAGCGCCTCAACGCCAGTCTCCAGGGTCGGGTGCAGGACCGGCGCGAATTGCGGGCTGTGATTGACTGGTAGTCCGTTCAGCTTGCCCGTCGCCTTGGCCTCGGCATAGGTCTTGGGATCATTACCGCCTACGAACCAAAACACCGAAGGCACTTGCCATGCGGTTCCGAAGCAGCCGAAATCCTCGCTGGCCGGCGCTGGTCCCGTGTGCTTCACCCGATCGGCTGAGAAATAGCGGCGAAACGCTGCGGCGATTCGATTGCTCGCGGTTTCGTCATTCACGTTGAGCGGGTAGCGGTCGAGCGGTGTGATTTCTGGTTTGCGCAGGGCGCCCGAGGCTTCCGCCTCGGCATTGACGATCCGTTCGATCGCAGCAAGCACGTGTTTGCGCACTCCGGCGTCGAATGCTCGCACATTGAGCTTGATGACGGCTTCGTCGGGAATGACGTTCTCCTTCGTGCCGGCCTGCAATACGCCGACCGTGACCACTGCCGCGTCGTCTGCGGCAACCTCGCGGGACACGATGGTCTGAAGCCGCAGGACGACGGATGCCGCCATGACGACGGGATCGATGCTCGCCTGCGGCATCGAGCCGTGCGCACCACGCCCGAACAGACGGATTTGCAGACTATCCGCGGCGGAAGTGATCGGTCCGGCGCTTCCGGCGACGCTGCCGGCGGGACCGACCATGACGTGCTGGCCAAGCACGACATCGGGTGTGGGAAAGCGTTTAAGCAGGCCGTCGTCAATCATAGCCTGGGCGCCTTGTGCCGTTTCCTCACCCGGTTGAAAAACGGCCATCAAAGTGCCCCTCCAGGCATCGCGCGCCTGCGACAGCAATGTCGCCGCACCGACTAGCCATACGACATGCATGTCGTGGCCGCACATATGGCCCACTGGCACGGCGTTCCCTTCCGTATCCTTCGCCGAGACCTTGCTGGCATACGCAAGGCCAGTGTTCTCGGCGATCGGTAGTGCATCCATATCCGCGCGGAGCATCACTGTTGGCCCTTCGCCGTTACGCAGCAGTCCCACCACACCCGTCTTGCCCACCCCGGTCGTCACCTCGAAGCCTGCCTTCTCGAGCCTGTCGGCGGCGAGGCCCGCCGTTCGTGTCTCCTGCATCGACAGTTCGGGATGGGCATGAATGTCCTTATAAAGCGGTTCAAGATCGGGTAGCAGCTTGCCGAGGTTCGTCAGGACAACGGATGCGCTATTGAGGGACGTATGCTCCGCCATGATGATGTCCTTCTAAAAGACCGCACTCTCTTTCTTTGGATGATCTGCGGCCGTGCTACTTTCCTGGTCGTCTACTGTTGGACATTTGCTGCGATCCACGCCTCAAAAGCATGCATGAAGCTTTCCAGAAATTTCCTCGTCCCGTCATTGATCAGCTTGCCGCTCGCATCGAACAGCTTGTCGGCGCCACCGATATAGGCTTCTGGCTGTGCCATCGCCGGGACATTCAGGAAGACAAGAGACTGCCGCAAATGATGGTTGGCGCCGAACCCGCCGATACCGCCCGGCGAGGCACTGACGACCGCGCCCGGCTTACCGCTCCATGCGCTCTTTCCATAGGGTCGCGAGCCGACATCGATGGCGTTCTTCAGCGCAGCGGGCACCGATCGGTTGTGCTCGGGCGTGACAAACAGAATGGCATCGGTCGCCCTTATGCGCTCGCGAAACGCCGTCCATTCCGCCGGCGGTTTGTCATCGCCGTCCTGATTGTAGATCGGCAATTGCGCTATCTCGACAATACTGAGCTCTAGCCTCGCGGGCGACAACTCGGCAAGCGCATTGGCAACCTTGCGATTGATGGAATCCTTCCGGAGACTGCCGACGATTACAGCGACGTTGCGTGTCTTTTCCATGTGGTCTCTTCCTTCTGTTAGTGAGCGGTACGTGCGCCGTCGATGGGATAGACAGAACCGGTGATGACGCTTACCAGGTCGGATGCGAGTGCGGTCACGGCTGTCACTGCCTCGTCATGGTTGAAGAGTCCGCGCGCCGCCACGCGAGGTGCGACTTGACGGTCTTGCCGCCCGAGGAGATCGGGTTCGCCGTGCTCAGGAAAAGCTGATCGCCCTCGATCCGAACCAAGCGCGGCTGGGTCTGGCCGATCCAGTTCGGAAACAACGAAATGAACATCGAGTGGGTGAGGTTGTGTTTTTCCTCGTCGACATGGAACGGGCCGGTGTAGGCGATGTAACTGGTTGCTTCGTTCTTGAATTCCGCATCAGTCGCCTGAAACCAGTCGCCTGAGGTGAAGGGCTTTCGGTTCGGTTGGGACAGTTGCGCCGACATGAAGCCATCGGGTGTGTACAGGATGAGCCCCATCGGGCTTGTGCCCATGGGGAAAAACGAGGGCGAACCGTCGACGGGCCGTTCCTCGTAGGACACTAGGCTCCAGGCGCCGATGAGGCGGTCGCGCAGACTTTGTTCAGCCATGGTGAATCTCCTCGCACGCTGCGGCGCGCACCGTCTCGACGCAGGTCATTGCGGGCCACACGTGATGCGGGGCCCCGGGCTCAGTTTCGTTGCATGTCGCCATCGATCGGCACGATCTGACCGGAGATCGACTTGGCGGCGTCGGAGGCCAGGAAGACGGCGAGTGCGGCGATATCCTTTGGGTCCACCAAGAACTGCAGCGATTGGTTGGCCATAGCCTGCGCCTTCACCGCATCGAGCGTTGCGCCTGTGGCATCCGCTCGGTCCTGGAATACTTTCTGGATGCGCTCTCCATCGACGGCTCCGGGGAGAATCGCGTTGGCCCGGATGTTGTGAATTCCGAGCTCCATCGAAAGCGTCTTCATGAAACCGATCAGCCCCCACTTGACCGTCGAATAGGGGCTTCGATTGGGGTACCCAAACCGTCCGGCCGCCGAGGACATGATAATGATGACGCCATTCCCCGAGGCAATCAGATGCGGGATCGCGGCTTTTGTAACCAGGAACGTCCCGGTTAAATCAATCTTGAGGACTGCTTCCCATTGGTCTGGATCGACGTTCTGAACGGGTGCTGTCGAACCGGCGATACCCGCGTTGTTCACCAGGATATCGATGCCGCCGAGTTGCGAAACCGCATCAGACATCATTGCCGCGATTTGTTTGCGGTCGCCCACATCGCACAAGCCGATCTTCAGGCCCGGCAATTCACGCACCGCCGCGTCGAGTGCGGCTCGGTTGATATCGCATGTGTAGACACTGTCGCCAGCCGATAGGAATGCGGCAACGATCTCCTTTCCGATGCCGGAAGCACCCGCTGTAACCAATACCTTGCGCATATTTTTTCCCCAAGGCGTGCCGACATTGGAAGTATCCGCGCTTGTGGCTCCTTGTGATACCAACCTGATCAGAGGATATGAAACGGGGAGCCAAAGCCGCGGTCGGGCAAACAATCTGACCCGCTCATACTGGCCGTTGGTCCTCATTCGCGCTAGTCTTTCCCGAGAAGAAGACCCTCGATCATATAGCGATGGGTGCACAGGCCTATGCAACGATCCCCAGCGCCCCGCCCAGATGTATTTAAGTCCGCCGCAGAGGGAATTGTAGTGGCGCTCGCAAAGGCCCGAGACGTCGCCGAACTGGACAATATTTTCATCTCGCGGATCGAACCCCTCGGGTACCAGAACGCCGGTTATCTGCGCGTGTTCGGCGAGGGCCGCTTCCATACGGCCGTATTCCTCTTCGGTAGCACCGCCCCGGGTTGGGCCGAGCGATACCAACAAAAGCGGTACTCAATCGACGATCCGGTCGTGGTAGCAACTTGTCGCTCGACTGGCGCGTTCACGCTCAACGAAGTTGCCGCCCCTTCACGCGCCGGCGCTCCCATCCTTGCGGACAGTCGAATGCATGGGCTGTTCGACGGCCTTTGCGCGCCGATCCGCACCGGATACGATGAGGTGGGTTTCGTTCTCTTGGGAGCTGATCACCTGCTCGAGCCCTCCGACTATGAGCGCTTTCTTTTACAGGGCATGTGCGAGGCCTACGCTCGCGCCGGTCTCGCGCTTCTTCCCATGCCGGCTGATCCGCCGTCCCTGACGCGGCGGGAAATTGAATGCCTCAGATGGGTGGCTGTCGGTCGCAGCGACCCGCAGATTGGCATGATCCTAGGCCTATCACCGAATACCATCCATGCCCATGTGGAGTCAGCGAAAACGAAGCTTGACGCCAACTCTCGTGCGCAACTTGTGCTTCGGGCAGTGATGGCGGGCATCCTAAGGTCGGACCCAACGCGATCGCTCAGCGTTTAGTGCGACGGCCGAGCCCATCGCTCAGGGCCTCAATCCCTTCTTTGAAACGGGACCTTGCCAACGTCAGGAATCATGGCTTGCGCCGTGCTTTCGGCAGGCGATTCGTCGCCGTCGATTCGCATCCAAGTATTTTGTGTCGCCGTGTCGATAAAAGCGACGGCAACTGATCGTCAATCACTGTTGGCGCCCCTTTGGCGAGCATTGTGTGTTTTGCATTGGACTCGAACGGTGTCGTATTCGCTGCAGGGGTCCATGAGCACGTTCCGGTTGTCACGATCCGCGGTCGCCGCAAGCTATTCGATCTGCACAGCCAGCATCGAAATGGATCCCCCATCAACGCCTACGACCGGAAAACGGACATTTTCGCCTTTCTGTTGGGCGCCAAGAACGTAAAGCAACGGTAGATAGTGATCCGGCGTCGGAATTGAGAGGGCCGCGTCCGGTCCAAGCGTTTCGTAATCGATGAGAGGGGCGTGCTCGCCGGACAGCATCATGTCCCTGGCGGTGCTTTCAAACCGTACTGCCCAATCGTAGGGATCACGCGGATGCCCGCCCCAGGCATACCTGCGGAGGTTGTGCACAAGATTACCACTGCCGACGATTAGCACGCCCTCGTCGCGTAGTGGCGCCAGCTTCCGGCCAGTCTCAAAATGGAACAACGCGGGCCTGGTCTCGTCGATGCTGAGCTGTACGACGGGAATGTCGGCAGCAGGATATACATGTCGCAGCACGGACCATGTGCCGTGATCGAGACCCCAAGAATTATCAAGCTTCACTGCCAGCGGGGACAAAAGCTGCTGAACCCGGCGGGCGAACGCGGGATCGCCCGGCGCCGGGTACTGCACCTGATAGAGTTCCGGCGGAAATCCGCCGAAGTCGTGAATGGTGCGCGGCGCCGTCGAGACGGTGACACCCGTCTCGGGCACATACCAATGCGCCGAAATCGACAGGATCGCCTTAGGCTTCGGTATCTCCTCGCCCATCCGCCGCCACGTCTTGGTGTAGTCGTTATGCGTGATGGCATTCATCGGACTGCCGTGGCCGAAAAAGACTGCGGGAAGCACGTTGGCCATCAGCGTACGTTTCCTTGTTACCTACGTAGGATGAACACTCACTGTCGAAGTGAACTTGCGCGCTGGAACCACGCCATGCCGATGCCTTGAACGGGTCGAACCAGAAAACCGGCATTGCTCTCGTACGACAGCAATAAACCCAATGCAACATCTGAGGTTGGCAAAGACACCGACCTAGCCACAAGCGATCATCCGGATCGAATCAGATTTTGTCAAAGCCCCGCGCTGCCGCGACGAAGTCGCCGGTCATGCGCAACGAGCGCTGTGAACACGGCGATGAACAGGCTACCGTCCGTAGCCTCGTCTATCCCGCCGTGCTCGACTACGGCCGTTTTCTGGCCGGCCTGCGCCAGGCGCAAAGCAAGGTCCGTGCGGCCTTCCCGCTACCGACGGTAACTACGTCGTACCGCTCGGCCTCACACAGCGCCGCCTCCAGTTGATCACTACTCGCGGTCTTAGTCACTATGGCGCGCATGATCGCCAAGCGCGAGTGAAGTCAAGCATGCGCGGTGCAGCAATCGCCGATTTTCGCGCTTCCGGCGGCCGTCGTAACCTCACCCGATTAGGTGGCTACCTTTTCTCGCTCGCGAGATCGAAGATGCGAATGTCCGGGCGAGGAATGGAGCATTTTAGCGTGGTCGTTATGGGAGATTGGGACGGCGCAGACTTGGATCTTCGATGAATTCGCTGCCACTCATCGGTCTTTCGACGCTGCCTAGAAAGCGCAGTGACCCGTTACTCATGAGCAGCCCAAGATGAAAATAGCATTGGTTGGTATCAGCGGACGTGTCGGCGTCCGCGTTCTCACGGAGCTTCTCGGGCGAGGGCACACAGTGACGGGCATTGCCCGAAACGCGACGAAGATGGCACCCGAACTTCATGTCCTGCTCAAGAACGCCGACGCGACCAGTCCGTCACAACTCCGGGCACTGCTTCCCGGCCACGATGCCGTCATCAGTGCGACCCGACTCGCTACTTCCGATCCGTACGCGCTGATCAGCGCGGTCAAGCAGGCGGCCGTAGAACGCCTGATAGTGGTGGGGGGCGCCGGCAGTCTAGAGGTGGCGCCCAGCAAGGCCTTGGTTGACACGCCCGATTTCCCCGAAGCCTACAAGGCTGAAGCACTTGCGGGAGTCACTTTTCTCAATGTGCTGCGAGCTGAAACAACTCTAGACTGGACCTTTCTGTCCCCATCCGCCGAGTTCGCACCCGGCACCAGAACAGGTAACTTCCGGCTTGGAATTGACCAATTACTGATCGACGGCAACGGCAAAAGCTGGATATCCATGGAGGATTTTGCCATTGCCCTGGTCGACGAGTTGGAGGTGCCGAAACACTCTCGACAACGCTTCACGGTTGGTTACTGACCCAGCCCGACGATGATACTTACAGGCGAATCAATCATTTCTTAGAAATGCGGAGACGAACATGGATTACTTCGAATCCCCGAGTATTCGTTGCGGCGCGCCGCTCTTCATTCGGATCCATTCAATCGGAATTGTCGCGGTGGCCATGCTGGTCAGCCTGTCACAAATGTGCGCAGCGGCGTCGAACACCGCCGCCGATGTCGACTGGCTAGCCTATAACGGCAATTCCGCGGCGGATCGCTTCTCGCCATTGAACGAGATCTCGCGTGCGAACGTTCGAACGCTCACGGAAGTCGGACGCTACACATTGCCGGAAACGACCTCATTTCAGACAGGGCCGATCGCCGTGGCCGGTGCGCTGTACGTGACGAGTGCGACGGGGACGTACGCTCTGAACTCCACGAACGGCCAATTGCTCTGGTCTCAAACCTATCCGGCCAAGAGTCTGGGGCTCGGCACGGGCAACCGCGGTGCGGCGTATGCGGAGGGGATTCTGTACCGCGGTACGCCGGATGCGCACGTAATAGCCATGGATGCCAAGACGGGTCGAATGATCTGGGACGTTGAAGCGTTCGAAGCGTCCAAGGGCGAATATATCGTTGCGGCACCGATTGTCTGGGAGGGCCGGCTGTACATTGCCAATGCGGGGAGTGATGTAGGTGGCATTGGCCACGTACGAGCCCTGGATCTCAAGGATGGTCATCGGCTATGGAACTTCGACGTCGTTCCCTCCTCCGGAGTCGGATCGGACACGTGGCCTGCCGACTCCAAGAAAGTGCGGGCGGGCGGCGGCATCTACACCTCCTTCGCGCTCGATACATCGGATGGGAGCCTCTACACGCCCGCCGGCAACCCGGGACCCGACTTTGCCGGGGACTACCGAACGGGTGACAATCTCTACACCGGATCGGTGCTGCGGCTCGACGCGAGGACGGGAGCGCTGCGCGCCTTTCATCAGTTCGTCCGACATGACGTGCATGATTGGGATATGGCGGCGAGTCCCATGCTCTTCACTTCCAAAGCCGGACACAAGAGAGTGGTCGCTGCGGGCAAGAACGGCTACGTGTACGCGCTGAATCCGGACCTTTCGCAGGTGGCGTACAAAGTTGCGGTGACGACGCATGCCAATGTCGACGCGCCGCTCACCGCGACAGGCACTCGGTTCTGTCCGGGAACGCAGGGCGGTGTCAACTGGAACGGTGCCGCCTACTCCCCGCGCGAGAATGCCGTGTACGTGAACTCGATTGAATGGTGCACAGTCATCAAAACGAGCCCAACGGCCCCCGAGCATCAATACGGCGTGCCGTTCCTCGGATCAAGCAACGCGTTTGGAGACTCCGATCCTAACGTCAAAGCCGGCTGGCTTCACGCGATCGATGCGGATTCCGGGAAACTGCGTTGGAAACACCACGCATCGAAACCGTTGGTCGCTGCGGTGACTCCAACAGCCGGAGGACTCGTCTTCACTGGCGATCTCGATGGAAATCTGCTGGCCTTCGACGCGGCGAGCGGAAAGCTGTTGCTGACCAAGAAGGCGGGCGGCCCGATCGGCGGTGGCATTGCGTCTTATATGTCGAAAGGAAAACAATACATCGCCGTCGCCGCCGGCATGAAGAATGCCATCATGAAGACCGATTCGGGCCCGGCGACCGTGGTCATCTATGCGTTGCCAACGACGACTGCCGCGCGAGCGGAAACAACGACTTCGCCGTAATCGAAGCGGGACGCTGCGATTACGTTCACATGGCCTTGTTATCCACCACACGGGAGACTGTCAATGTTCAGTAATGTTTTGAGCAGACGCCGCGCCTTCGAATTGGCCGTGGCACTGGCGTTCGCGTTGGTCGTTACTTCACCTACCCGCGCCGCCGACGACGATCTGGCCCGGTATAAGAAGGCGGAGGCGATGGCCAAGGTGCACATCGCCAAGTTCGACAGGCTTGATTTTGATGCTTTCACCAACCAGAAGTGGGATCTCTTCAAGGAGAGTCATTCTGCCGATATCGACGTGTACTGGCCGGATGGCCACGTCACGCATGGCTTGGAACGGCACATCGCTGACCTGAAGGCCATGTTTGTGTATGCGCCGGACACCCGAATCCACGAGCATCCGGTGAGAATCGCCAATGGCGAATGGACCAGCGTCATCGGGATCATGGAAGGCACGTTCACCCAACCCATGCCCATTGGCGATGGCAAGACCATCCCGCCCACCGGCAAGGCTTTCAAGTTGATCATGTGTACTGTTGGCCACTGGACGAAAGCCGGAACGATGGACAAGGAGTATCTGTTCTGGGACAACCAGTCATACATGTCACAGATCGGATTGGGCAAGTAATCAAGGGATAGACCCAAACCCCTTGGCCTGCCTCAGATTCCGGGTGGCCGACATTGTTGAAATCAAAGGCGACACTATGCAAGTTTTAGATCCTGACCTGATCAAGAAACGCTCACCCGAAGACCGCTAAAATAGAAAGCCCAACTGAGGTCAAAGCGAAGGATCCAACTGGACGGGCAAGAGCGGCTCACGCAATGGCCTAGAGCCGGTGTGAGGGAGGAGATATGGAATGGCCGCGGCGCAGCCGACGCAGGTAGCCCACTCGCCGTGGAGCCCGTTCCGCCACGCAACGTTTACGGTCATCTGGATCGCGACGCTGGTCTCCAACATCGGCTCGTGGATGTACAGCTCGGCATCCGCTTGGCTGATGACGAACCTCGATGCCGATCCCCTCCTGGTGTCAATGGTCCAGGTGGCGGCGACCCTGCCGATGTTCCTGTTCGCTCTGCCTGCCGGAGCGCTGGCCGACATTGTCGATAAACGTCGCTACCTTATCGGCGCGGAAACATTTATCGCCATCGTCTCGACGCTGTTTGCGGTCCTCGTATGGCTGCGTTTGATCAATCCCTTGACCTTGTTGCTGTTCACCTTTTTGATCGAGGCCGGTAACGCGGCCACGTCGCCGGCCTGGCAATCGGTCGTGCCTCAGCTTGTACCAAGACCGGAGCTGCCCGCGGCGATCGCTATGAACAGCGTAGGAATTAATGTCAGTCGCGCCCTGGGTCCCGCACTCGGTGGCGTCATCACGTCGGCCTTTGGAATCGCGACGCCCTTCTGGGTGAACGGGTTGAGCAACTTCGGCGTGATCGGAGCGCTCTGGCGCTGGCGAACGACGCCCCATCAGAGCTCGCAGCTCCCGGCGGAACGCTTTTTCAGTGCTTTGCGCACCGGCATCCGACATTCTCGGAATAATCGGCATCTTCGGGCGACGTTGGTGCGGGCCATCGGGTTCTTCCTCTTCGCCAGTTGCTACTGGGCGCTGCTGCCGCTGGTGGCGCGCAAACAGATCGGGGGTGGCGCGACGTTTTATGGCTTCCTGCTGGGCACCATTGGGGCGAGTGCAATCGCGGGAGTGTTCTCACTCCCCTGGCTCAAGGCGAACCTGGGTCCTAACCGCGTCGTCGCCGCCGGTTCGGCGGGAACAGCGGTCGCCATGGCGCTGTATGGCGTGGCCCGCGATCCGGTCGTGGCTGTGGCGGCCAGTGCCATCGCCGGTGTGTGTTGGATTGGCGTGCTCTCGACGCTGAACGTTTCCGCGCAGCTGGCATTGCCCGAATGGGTGCGCGGCCGCGGCCTCGCTGTATACGTGACCGTTTTCTTTGGGGCCCTGACGCTCGGTAGCGCGGTTTGGGGTCAGGTGGCCCGGCTCGGCGGGGTACCTCTTGCTCATTTCATCGCGGCTGCTGGCGCCCTCCTCACTGTCCCGTTGACATGGCGGTGGAAACTGCAGACGGGTGCAGAACTCGACCTCACGCCGTCCATGCACTGGCCGACGCCGGTTTTGAGCCAGCATGTTGAGAGCGATGCGGGGCCCGTGTTGGTGACGATCGAATATCGAATCATCGAAGCAGAGCGCGAGGTCTTCCTGCGCGCTCTAGACCTGCTATCACACGAGCGCGGGCGTGACGGGGCCTATGGGTGGGGCCTGTTCGAGGATGCCGCCGAACCCGGGCGGTTTCTGGAAACGTTCTTGGTCGAGTCGTGGCTCGAACACCTGCGGCAGCACAAACGGGTGACCAATGCCGACCGGGTGCTCCAACAGCACATTCACCGTCTTCTCAAGAGCCCAGTGACGACGACGCATCTGATTGCGGCGCACGCGTTGCCTGAGCATTCAGAGAGCGGACGAGACGGTTCATAGCCGAGTGTCAACACCCAGGCGACAGAACCCAATTCAATAACGATTAAGAATTTCACTGCACCCACCGGAGATACGCGATGCCTCAAAAAGCAACCATCAACGCAACGGTCAAAATTGTAAAAAATGGTCCTTACAAGGTTTCCGGTAACTTGCCGATGACTAGCCAAACCATCGGCACCAATGCCGCCGGCGAGTCGGTCAAGTGGGTAGCAGGCCCGGCGATCCCAACACCAGAGCCGTACGCCCTGTGTCGCTGCGGACAGAGCGCAAGTAAGCCGTTCTGCGACGGCTCGCATACAAAAGCCGGCTTTGACGGCACCGAGACGGCCCGCCGCGAGCCCTATCAGGACCAGGCTAAGGTGATGAGGGGGCCCACGATGTCCCTGACCGATGCGGAGAGCTTGTGCGCGTTCGCGCGCTTCTGCGATCCGCACGGGCAGGTGTGGAATCTTGTCAACCAGACCGACAACCCAGCGGCGAGCAAACATTTTGTGAGAGAAGCCGGTGACTGCCCGTCGGGACGACTGGTGGCGTGGGATAGCGTGTCGGGCCAGGCGATCGAACCGAAGTATGCGCCCTCGATTGGGCTGATCGAAGACCCCGCCAAAGGGTGTTCGGGGCCCGTCTGGTTAAGGGGCGGAGTTCAAGTCATCGGATCGGATGGTTTCAAGTATGAAGTGCGAAACCGCGTAACCCTGTGCCGCTGCGGCGCGTCGCAGAACAAGCCTTTCTGTGATGGAACCCACGCAGCGATCAACTTCAGCGACAAGCAGTAGCTGTGCGAGACTGGGACAGACGCAGTCCTCGTGATCAATCGCTCAGTTCAACACTGTCTCGGTCGTAGCGGGCGTTTCCAACTGCAGTCGAGACAATGGGGGCACTAGCAATCCGAGCTGACCAGATCGGAGAGCTGGTCGGTCAGTACGAGCACCGGGGCGAACTGCGGCCGCGCAGTCTGGACTTCGACCGGCTGGTTCACAGGCGCATTGCCCTGCCATGATGCTTGAGCAGAATTACTGCCAGTTTTGCCCATGAACTCGGGGTTCACTGCCGCCGCCAACCGTGCCATACTGATGTGTTGCCCTAGTCACTCCCACTCAATAATCTCCTGGCCTGGTAACTCTTTGACGCAGAAAGTACTACCGCAACGCTAGTGCGCCGGTGTCCGTCAGCCGGTACGCCACAATTCTCCGCTTGCTGGCGATAGTTTCCAATAGATGCCGAATGCTGGACCGTCAGCGATGTGCTCAGCTCTCAACGAGTTATGCGCCCCCTAAGTTGCATGCCACGAGGAGCAACCTCTTCAGGAGGAATCAGCCACGGGCTTAGAATCCGGCGCAATTCTTCCATGGTGAACGGCTTAGCCAAGTAGGCATTCATCCCCGCATCGAGACACTTCTGCGCAGCGCCCGGCATGGCGTTGGCGGTGACCGCGATGATGGGCAGGCCCTTTCCCTGCCCGTTGGGTAGAGCGCGAATCGCTGCCGTGGCCTCGTACCCGTCCATGACGGGCATCTGGCAGTCCATCAACACCAGATCGAACTCGTGCACACGCAGCTGATCAAGCGCTTCCTGGCCGTTACTGGCGAGCCGGGCGTTAACGCCGAGGGCCGTCAACATGGCGAGCGTGATTTCCTGGTTGATGAGTGTGTCCTCGACCAACAATACGGAACCCCTCAGCAGCACGTCTGGCGCACTTGCACTCGGCAGGGACTCAGTGACCGAATTCGCCGCATGCGGTAGTTGAAGGACAAGGGCAAACTCGGAGCCGTGCCCGAGGGTACTTCGGACGCTCATCGTGCCGCCCATGTGATCGCTGAGGCGTCGGCAGATTGCAAGTCCCAATCCAGTGCCGCCGAATCGCCGTGTCGTGCCGCCATCGGCCTGGGCAAACTGCTCGAAAATGGTCGCCTGCGCTGCCTGCGCGATGCCAATTCCGGTATCAATCACGCTGAGGTGAATGCCCACTCCGCCGGCGGTGCGCTCTTCAATCGCAACACGAACCACAACCCGGCCACGTTCGGTGAACTTGATCGCGTTAGCGAGCAGGTTGGCGAGAATTTGTCGCACACGCAGCGGATCGCCCCGGACCAGTAGCGGCTCATCGCGAGGCGGCGAAAATTCGGTCTGCAGCTCCAGCGCCTTGGCTTGCGCGAATTCGGCGAACAAGCCTAGCGTGCCTTCGACCAATTCGACCAAGTCAAAGTCTACCGCTTCGAGTACCAGCTGGCCGGCCTCGATCTTGGAGAAATCCAGGACATCATTGATGATAGCCAGCAGGTGGCGGCCGGCCTTGGCGACCGACTCCGCCCACCGGCGCTGCTGGGGCGGCAAGTTACTTCTGAGGAGCAATTCGTTCATGCCAAGCACACCATTCAAGGGCGTGCGGATCTCATGACTCATGGTGGCCAGAAATTCGCTTTTTGCCTTGGAGGCTGCCATGGCAGCCTGCAGCGCCTGATTTCGGCTGCGCTGGGCTCGCCACATCCATATGCCACTTACCAGGGCCAGTAGCATCGCGACCGCGGTGCCCAAACCTGTTGCCGAGCGTATTTTGCCAATTTCGGCGGCATAGCGTTCGACCCGCATCGTCAAGCCGACATAGGCGACCATCTGGTTGTCGCTGTCGCGGATAGGCGCGTAGGCACGGAGCCCCACGCCCCAGGAGGTGGGGGTAGGTGTCTCCTCGACCGTGAGTCGTTGCGAGGTCCATACGGCTCGCTCGCTGGCGAGGGGGGCTTCGGGATCAACATCCAGAAACGCACTACCATTCACGGGGTCGGCATCAAATACGTAATACATTCTGTTGCCGCGCAGGATCGCGCTGTAGGCAAAGCGCAGGTCTGGATTTGAACGCAGCATCAGTTGCAATGGCTTTACCGCCGCAGCGTATTCCGCCTGGGTCACGGAGCCATTGGCCAGAAAGCGCCGATGGGCGTCCCCATCCATGAGCGCGGCCGCGGTTACCGCAATCTGACCCAGTGATCGGCGCAAGTCCGCGAGCAGCACCCGCTGTGCGGAGAGGCTCAAGAGTGCGATGCCGACCGTCGCGGTACCGCCGACGATAGCGGTCTGTAACAGCGCAGCTACCCATGGGCGCTGGGCATATCGACGCCACGAGTCGAGTCGTTCGTGCATGCCCAGGATCATCCGATCAGGCGCTTGAAACGTTGCGAGCGCGTCGCGTCGGCACTGTCGGCGAGCCGGCGCAGCAGCTGCCGGGCTTCCGCGGCAGGAAGCGGGCGGCTGAGCAGGAATCCCTGCGCCAACGCGCAGCGCTGCTCCTGCAGAACCATCAGCTGGGCGATATCCTCGACACCCTCCGCGACCACCTCCAGCTTCAGCGTCTTGGCCATCGCAATGATCGCTGAGGCAATGGCATGATCGTCGCCGTCACTGTGGATACGCTGCACGAAGGTTCGGTCTATCTTCAGGCGATCGATTGGAAATTCCCTCAAGCGGGCGAAGCTGGAATAGCCGGTGCCAAAGTCATCGATGGCAATGGCGACGCCGATCGCTTTGAGATCCCTGAGCACCTGTTCTGTCCAAACCTCGTTTTGCATGACCACGCTCTCGGTGATCTCGAGTTCCAGGAGGTCGGGTTTCAAACCCGTTTCCGACAGCACTGTTCGCACCAACTCGGGAAAGCCCCGCTGGGATAACTGGAGCCCCGACACGTTGACCGATACGCGCGCCACCGGCAGGCTCTCATCGCGCCACGCCCTGACCTGAGAGCACGCACCGCGCAGTACCCATTCGCCGATGGGCAGGATCAGGCCGGTCTCCTCGGCAAGCTGAATGAACTCCGAGGGGGGCACGGCGCCCAGCTCCGCGTTGTTCCACCTGACCAGCGCCTCCATGCCGCACACCAGGCCGGAGCTGATATCAAACTGGGGTTGGAAGTGCAGTGACAGTTCATTGTTGGCGATGGCGCCGCGCAACTTTCCTTCCAGCGTAAGGCGCTTCAATGCGCCCGAGTTCATGTGTGAATCGAAGAAGGCGAAGGTTCCCGGGCCTTGCCGCTTGGCGAAGTACATGGCCAGGTCGGCGCTCTTGAGTAGCGTCTCGTGATCGAGGCCGTCGGTGGGGTAGACGGCGATGCCAATACTGGGCGTCACCAATACCTCATGCTCCCCCAGGCGCATGGGCTGGGTGATCGTGCAGACGATGCGCTCGGCCACGAGCGCGGCTTGCTCCGACCCGGCGATGTCAGGCAACAGTACCGTGAACTCGTCCCCGCCAAGCCTGGAGAGATCCCCCTCGCCCACGTTGGCACTGGGAGCTCGCCCAACCGAGTCGCTCGC
>Ga0075018_10000108_pt1 | contig 19809 bp, 16 predicted proteins | sample ColStrG_CSR_2014_FD_71471 | JGI IMG/M metagenome (GOLD analysis project Ga0075018, IMG submission 71471) | Freshwater sediment microbial communities in response to fracking from Pennsylvania, USA - Cold Stream Run_MetaG_CSR_2014 | ecosystem: Environmental > Aquatic > Freshwater > Creek >... | reverse complement strand
ACCCGGCTTCAGGTCGAGCATCCGGTGACCGAAGCGATCACGGGCCTCGATCTCGTGGAGTGGCAATTGCGAGTGGCGGCGGGCGAGAAGCTGCCGCTCACGCAGAGCGCAATCAGGATGGACGGCCACGCCTTCGAGGCGCGGGTCTATGCCGAGGACCCGGCCAACGATTTTCGCCCCGCGCCGGGACGGATCGCGGCGGTCCAATTCCCTGATGGCAATGTCCGAATCGATTCCGGTGTGCGGGACGGCGACGAGATCACGCCATTCTACGATCCGATGATCGCCAAGCTGACTGTCCACGGCGCGGATCGTGCGGCGGCGCTGGTCCGGCTGACCGGGGCGCTGAATGCCAGCCGTGTCTGCGGCATCGCCAACAACATCACGTTCCTGGCCCGGCTCAGCGCGCAGGCCGACGTGGTGTCCGGCGATGTCGATACCGGGTTGATCGGGCGCAACATGCCCGCGCTTGCCGTCGAGCCACCGCCGACGTCGCGCTTGATCGCCATCGCCGCGCTGGCCAGCCTGAAGCTGCTCCACCAACCCAAAGGGCGAGACCCCTGGATCACGCTCTCGGGTTGGCGGGCCTGGGGATCGGCGGAGCAACCGGCCGATCTGAGCTCAGGGCAGGACGCGATCCCGGCGCATGTGCGCTGGCTGGGTGACCGCAAGTTCGACGTTCGCACGCCCTCGGGTCCGGTCACCGTCGATGCCTCGGCGATGAATGGTTCGATGGGCTATCTTGAGATCGACGGCCAAAAAGTCGTACCCGTCATCTGCGAATATTCCGGTGGATTCGATGTCCGCATCATCGGCGGCGAGCGGGCGGCCTTCCGGTTGCGCGATCCGGCCGGCAGCGACACAGCGGCCGAGAAGGCCCAGGATGGCGTTGCCTCGCCCATGCCCGGCATCGTGAAAGTTCTGGACGCCAGGCCGGGCGCCAAGGTCCGCAAGGGCGACCGCTTGGCCGTCGTTGAAGCCATGAAAACCGAATACGCGCTCGCCGCGCCGCGCGATGGCGTGGTCGCCGAGGTCGCGGCGGTGTTGGGCGGAACCGTCGCCGCCGGGGCCGTGCTCGTGCGCCTGGAGGCCAAGGCCGATGGCTGAGCATGTCCGCATCGTCGAAGTGTGCCCGCGCGATGGGCTGCAGAACGAGTCACGGCTGGTGCCGTTGTCCGACAAGATCATGCTGGTCGATCTGCTCAGCGGTTGCGGCTTCGAGCGGATCGAGGTGACCAGCTTCGTGTCGCCCAAATGGGTTCCGCAACTGGCCGATGCGGCCGAGGTGATGGCTGGGATCGCGCGGCGGCCGGGAACACGCTACACGGCGCTGACGCCAAATCTCGAGGGCTACCAGCGTGCCAAGGCTGCGCGGGCCGACGAGGTTGCGGTCTTCGCGGCGGCCTCGGAAACCTTCTCGCGGCAGAACATCAATTGCGGCATCGCCGAAAGCATCGAGCGGTTTCGCCCGCTCGCAGCGGCGGCGGGGTCCGATGGGATTCCATTGCGCGGCTACGTCTCCTGCGTGACCCATTGCCCCTACGAGGGCAAGGTCATGCCGGCGCAGGTTGCCAGCGTGGCGCGGGCGCTCTCGGCGCTCGGCTGCCACGAGATCAGCCTCGGCGACACCATCGGCGAGGCCCAGCCCGATGACACCAAGGCGATGCTTATTGCGGTACTTGATGAAGTGCCGGTGGATAAGCTGGCTGGTCATTTCCACGACACGCGCAGCCGTGCCCTCGCCAACATCGCGGTTTGCCTGGACCACGGCTTGCGGGTGTTCGATGCCTCGGCCGGCGGGCTTGGTGGCTGCCCCTATGCGCCCGGAGCGGCCGGCAATGTCGCGACCGAGGCCGTCGCCCGGTTCCTGGAGGCGCGGGGCTTGGCAACGGGGCTGGACTTGGAAGCGCTCGATCGCGCGGCGGCGTTCGCGCGCAGCCTGAAAGGGAGCCATCCATGATGACGGCGGCCACCACCATCACCTGCCAGATCGACCCGCGCGGCGTCGCCACCGTGACACTGGCCAGGCCCGACAAGCACAACGCCATAGATGCCGCGATGATCCGCGATCTGCGCGCGGCCGCCGAGGATTTGTCGACCAATGAGAGCGTGCGCGTCGTGGTGCTGACGGGGCAGGGTCCAACATTCTGCGCTGGCGGCGATCTGCGCTGGATGCAAGACCAGATGGCCAAGGACCGCGCCGGGCGGATCGCCGAGGCGACGGAGTTCGCACTGGTGCTGCGCGGGCTCGACGACCTGCCCAAGCCACTGATTGGCCGCGTGCAAGGACCGGCCTATGGCGGCGGCGTCGGCTTGATGTGCGTGTGCGATGTGGTCGTTGCGGTCGATACGGCGAAATTCGCGCTTACCGAAACGCGGCTCGGGCTGATCCCCGCCACCGTCGGGCCCTATGTCGTGCGCCGCCTGGGGGAAGGAGCGAGCCGGCAGGTGTTCTTCAACGGCAAACCGTTCGGCGCCGGGCGGGCCCGCGAGCTTGGCCTGGTCTCGCGGGTGGCGGGAGCAGCTGGCCTCGATCCGGCGGTCGAGGAGGAGATCGCGGCCTGCCTGCACTGCGCACCGGGCGCGGTGGCTGAGGCCAAGGCGCTCTGCAAGAGCCTCGCGCGCCAGTCCAACGAGGATGCGCTCGCAATGACCATAGGACGCCTTGCCGACCGCTGGGAGTCCGCGGAGGCCAAAGTCGGGCTCGACACCTTCTTTGCCCGCACGCCCGCGCCCTGGCTAACGAAGTGAGAGACGGCGAATTGACCGGGTGGGAGAAAGTAAGCCAGTCTGGGCAACGAGTGTTGATGGAGCGCGATCATGACTGACCCGGCTGGCTTGCTGCCGCGCGAGCAGATAGCCGACAACTTCGCCGACCTGCATCCCGCCTTGTCACGGCACGAGGCGGCGGTGGAGGCCGACCGCTGCTATTTCTGCCACGACGCGCCCTGCATCGCCGCCTGCCCGACCGGCATCGACATCCCACTGTTCATCCGCGAGATTTCGACGGGCAACGCGACCGGCGCCGCCAAGACCATATTTGCCCAGAACATTCTCGGGGGCATGTGCGCCAGGGTCTGCCCGACCGAAACGCTGTGCGAGCAGGCTTGCGTGCGCGAAGCCGCCGAGGGCAAGCCGGTCAAGATCGGACGGTTGCAACGGTTCGCGACCGACGCGCTGATGGCGACGGGCGGCCAGCCCTTCGAGCGCGCCAAGCCGACGGGCAAGCGGATCGCCGTCGTTGGTTCGGGCCCGGCGGGCTTGGCGTGCGCGCACCGGCTGGCCGTTCACGGTCATCAGGTCACGATCTATGAGGCAAAGCCCAAATCCGGCGGCCTCAACGAATACGGCATCGCGGCCTACAAGACGGTGGACGACTTCGCCCAAGCCGAAATCAAGTTCATCCTGGGTATCGGGGGGATCAAGATCGAGAACGGCAAGGCGCTTGGCCGCGAACTGAAACTCGCCGACCTGGCCAAGGCATTCGACGCGGTGTTTGTCGGTCTCGGACTGGCTGGCGTCACTGGCCTGGGCATTCCGGGCGAGACGTTGAAAGGTGTCGAGGACGCCATCGCGTTCATCGCCAAGCTGCGCCAGGCCAGGGACTTGGCCAAGCTGCCGATGGCACGGCGCGTGGTGGTGATCGGCGGCGGCATGACGGCGATCGACGCGGCGGTGCAGTCCAAACTGCTCGGCGCAGAGGATGTGACAATCCTCTACCGCCGTGGCAGGGAGCACATGAAGGCCAGCGCCTACGAGCAGGACCTCGCGCAGATCAAGGGCGTGCGGATCAAGCATTGGCTGCAACCGCGCATGATTGTCGGCGAGGCCGGGCGGGTGGTTGCCGTCGAGTGCGACTACACGACGGAAAAGGCAGGCAAGCTGGCGCCAACCGGAGAGACGTTCCGCATCGAGGCCGACACGGTATTCAAGGCCATCGGCCAGGCCTTCGTTGGCGACCCGCTTGGCGGGTTGGTCGAGATGTCGGGCGGGCGGATCAAGATCAACGCGGAGCGGCGGACCAGCGCCAAGAATATCTGGGCCGGTGGCGATTGCGTTGCCGGCGGCAAGGATTTGACCGTCTCGGCCGTCGAGGATGGCAAGCGGGCGGCGGAGTCGATCAACCGCACTCTGTCCGGTGTCACTTGATGTGACCCGCCAACCAAATGGACCCCAAGCATCATCCTCGGGACAAGCCCGAGGATGACAACAATCGCAATGGCATCGTCCGGAGACCCGCAATGGCCGATCTCAGATCATCCTTCATCGGCATCAAGTCGCCCAACCCGTTCTGGCTCGCCTCGGCGCCGCCGACCGACAAGGAATACAATGTCGTGCGCGCCTTCAAGGCCGGCTGGGGCGGGGTGGTCTGGAAAACGCTTGGCGAGGCGGGGCCGCCCATCGTCAACGTCAACGGCCCGCGCTACGGCTATGTCCACGGGCCGGACCGCAGGCTGCTGGGCTTCAACAATATCGAACTGATCACGGATCGCCCGCTGGAGGTGAACCTGCACGAGATCGCGGCGGTCAAGAAGGCCTGGCCGGACCGCGCGATGATCGTCTCGTTGATGGTGCCGTGCGAGGAGAAATACTGGGTCGATATTCTCAGCCAAGTCGAGGTCACGGGGTGTGATGGTGTGGAGCTCAATTTCGGCTGTCCGCACGGCATGAGCGAGCGCGGCATGGGCTCGGCCGTCGGCCAGGTGCCCGAATATATCGAGATGGTGGCGCGCTGGTGCAAGGCGCACACGCGGATGCCAGTGATCGTCAAGCTCACGCCCAACATCACCGATGTCCGGTTCCCCGCCCGCGCGGCCAAGAAGGGCGGAGCCGACGCGGTGTCGCTGATCAACACGATTTCGTCCATTGTCAGCGTCGATCTCGATAGCTTTTCGCCCAACCCGAGCATCGACGGCAAGGGCAGCCACGGCGGCTATTGCGGTCCGGCGGTCAAGCCGATCGCCTTGAACATGGTCGCGGAGATTGCCCGTGACCGCGAAACGCACGGGCTGCCGATCTCGGGCATTGGCGGCATCACCACCTGGCGCGACGCCGCCGAGTTCATGGCTTTGGGCGCCGGAAACGTCCAGGTCTGCACCGCGGCGATGACCTACGGCTTCAAGGTCGTCCAGGAGATGATCTCGGGACTGAGCGGCTGGATGGACGAGAAGGGGTATACATCGGTTGACGAGATTATCGGCCGGGCGACGCCCAATGTCACCGACTGGCAATTCCTGAATTTGAACTACGTGACCAAGGCCAAGATCAACCAGGGCCTTTGCATCAAGTGCGGCCGCTGCCATATCGTCTGCGAGGACACCTCCCACCAGGCCATCACGGCTATGGTGGACGGCAAGCGGCATTTCGAGGTGATCGATGCTGAGTGCGTCGGCTGCAATTTGTGCGTAAGCGTCTGCCCGGTGGAGGACTGCATCGACATGGTGCGGATGGCCAAGGGCACCGATCCGCGCACCAAGCAGAAGATCGTGGGGACACCCGCGAACTGGACGACGCACCCGAACAATCCGGCGCGCAAGGTGGCGGCGGAGTAGGGGCGGAGGCATTGAATTCGCGGCACAATCACTTTCTGACGTCATGGCCGCGAAGGCGGCCAACGACGCATAGTCACGTCAATGCGCTGTTTCAACCGACCACGAATGAAGTGCTCGCGGTTGGCTGAGCGGGTGGCCGCCTTCGCGGCCATGACGGAGTAGCGACAACGGAGTGCTTGCTACCGTTGACCGAGCAAGTTGCACAATGGATGCCCGGGGCAAGCCAAGGAATGACAAATTTCAGCGGCGTGGATTCGGGATGAGGCGCGTCGGGCCCCCTCACGCCACCTTCTGCAACTCGCTCACGATATCCCCCACGACCCGGTTCACCAGCCCCTCGTCGTCGCCCTCGGCCATCACCCGGATCAGCGGCTCGGTGCCCGAGGGGCGGATAACCAGCCGGCCGGTACTGCCGAGCTGGAGACGCCCAGCTTCGATGGCCTGCTTGACGGACTTGTCCTCAAGCGGCTTGCCCTCGCGGTAGCGGACATTCTTGAGCACCTGGGGCAACGGCTCGAACCGCTTGCAGATGTCGCTCACCGGCTTCTCCAGCTGCACGACGGTCGCCAGGATCTGCAGCGCGGCAATGAGGCCGTCGCCGGTGGTCGAGAAATCCGACAGCACGATGTGGCCGGATTGTTCGCCGCCGACATTGTAACCGTGCTTGCGCATGTACTCGACCACATATCGGTCGCCCACCGGCGTGCGCGCCATCGATAGCCCGAGGCCCTTGATGTAGCGTTCCAGGCCGAGATTCGACATGACCGTGGCGACGATGCCGCCCGCCGCCAGCCGGCCGCGCCGCTGCCAGGTTTCGGCGATCACCGCCAGCAACTGGTCGCCATCGATGATGCGGCCCTGCTCGTCGACCAGGATGACCCGATCCGCATCGCCGTCGAGTGCGATGCCCATGTCGGCCCGGACCTCCCGGACCTTGTCGCACAACATCTCCGGCGAAGTGGAGCCGCATTTCTTGTTGATGTTGGTGCCGTCCGGATCGACACCGAGCTTGATGACATCGGCACCCAGCTCCCACAGCGCAAGCGGCGCAACCTTGTAGGCGGCTCCGTGCGCGCAATCGATGACCACGCGCAGTCCGTCGAGCTTGAGGTTGCGCGGCAGCGTGCGCTTGGCGAATTCGATGTAGCGCTCCTGGGCGCTGTCGATCCGGGTGGCGCGGCCGATCCGGGTGGCATCGGCGAGTAGGTCCGTTGACGGGCTGTCCATCAACGTCTCGATCTTCTCTTCGATCTCGTCGGACAGCTTGTAGCCGTCTGGACCGAACAGCTTGATGCCGTTGTCGGAGAAGGCATTGTGCGAGGCTGAAATCATCACCCCGAGGTCAGCGCGCAGGGAGCGCGTGAGCATCGCCACGGCGGGCGTGGGCATCGGCCCCAGCAGGAAAACGTCCATGCCGACCGAGGTAAAGCCCGACTGCATCGCCGACTCGATCATATAGCCCGAAAGCCGCGTGTCCTTGCCGATCACCACCCTGTGCCGGCGTGACCCATGCGTGAACAGATGCCCCGCCGCCATGCCGACCTTGAGCGCGACCTCGGCGGTCATCGGATGCTTGTTGGCAAGCCCGCGGATGCCATCGGTGCCGAAATAGCGTCGGGCCATGTGGTCTCCTGGGTGGGCTGTGATGGGCTGCGGGGCATTGCCTGCCCCGAGCCGGAATCCTGCGCGCGCGTTGCCTGAAATGCTAATCAAACATTATGACCAAAACCTCAAGACGCTTGCGGCTTACCCGTAGCCTCTTCCGAGCCGGGCGCGGCGTCAGCGCGCCTTAATGTTCGCCGCCAAATCGGCTATCAGGGCAACCATGAGCCCATCAGGGCGCGTGCCGATCAAGGTCCATTGGAGGAGTCGCGAGTGGCGTATTTCCTGGCGATAGCCAACCGCAAGGGCGGCGTTGGCAAGTCGACGACGGCGGTGATGCTCGCGCACGCTCTGGCGGCCTGGGGGCGCAAGCGCGTGCTGATGGTTGATCTGGATGCGCAATGCAACTCGTCGATGATCCTGATCGGTGGCGAGGGCTGGGCCAACGCCCGCAACAAGCGCGCGACGATCGGAGACTATTTCTTTGACCTCTATGACGGGGTGATGCCCAACGCCAAGGACTACTTGCTGCAAAGTGTCGGCGACGTCGCGGCGCCAGGCCAGGCGGGCATAACTCTTATTCCGGGGTCGCTGCTTCTTGAGGATGTCCAGGGCGAACTCTTCCTCAAGCAATCGCGCGAGAGCACCGACGCCGATGTGGTCTCCAAGCGTGTGCAGGGACGGATCAAACAGCTCATCAAGCGCTTCGAAGGCGATTTCGACCTGGTTCTGATGGACTGCCCGCCCGGCATTTCGTTCGCCGCGCTCGCCGCCATTCAGCTGTCCCAGAAGGTGCTAGTCCCATTTCGCCCGGATTACGTGTCGCAATTCGCGGTCGAGCGAATAGCGATGCTGGTCGAAGACAAGGCCAATCTCGAAGCCGTGACGGCGGTGCCCAAGGACAAGCGCCGCTATGTCACCGTGGCAAATTTCGTGGAGCCGACTGGCCAGGACAAATTCTTCATTGATCTGATCGCCGACGATCATCCAATGCTCAAGACCCAGCTGCCGCTCAATCCGACCATCGCCCGCTCGTTCAATTGGCTGCCGCAGAAACGATCGATCGAGGAGAAGTACGGTGCGGTCGTCGGTGATGTGCGTAAATTGTATGACGAGCTGGCCGCGATCATGGCCATCTGATACCGAAGCGATGCGAGGTACCACGGAGGAACCGATGTCCAAGCTGATCGGCAAGCGCAAGCAGGACTACCTTGCTCATGTCATCGGCCAGGAGCCCTCGGTTGACGCCAAGATCGCCGTAAATCTGACTGAGCGGCTCGACGGTGCGATCCGGAGCCTGCGGGTGACCAAGGCTGATCTCGCCACCTTGAAAGTGGTCGGGACCGGGCCAAAGGCCAAGGCGGCCGCCAAGCAGGCCGCAGGACCATTTGATCCCTATGCCTTCAACGCGATCCTGGTGTTCAAGCGAGCGGGCCGGGACGCGCTTATCGAGAAGCTCGGTGAGATCGAGGAAACCAGCCATCTGAGGCAGCTTGCCGAAGCCCAGCTGATCGGCCTGGACAAAGACATGAGGTTGGGCCCTGTCGCCATCGAGGACCTTCGAGAGGCGGTGCTTCGCGGAGTCGAGCGGCTGGTCGCGGATCGGCGCGCGGCGGCCAGCTGAGGCCGCATTTGGCCTATCAGGCCAACTGGGCCGTGGCCTCGATGACCAGCGGTACCAATCCCTTGCCGCCCTCGGCCACATAGGCCTTCAGGGCATTCTTCATCCTCGGTTCCCAGAAATCGCGAATGTGGCCGAGAACGCCATTGACGGCCTCGTCGTGGGGATAGGCCGAGAAGAATTTGGCGATCTCGTTGGCCATGCGGACGATTTCTTCAGAGGTCATGTCGAAGGCCCGGTGTTGGTCATTGATCCAAAGAGCATGATGCCGTCGGGGCTGCTCGCGGCAAGGCCCATTCCGGCGGCATTGGCAAGGCGGACCGCCAGCGCTGTCGGAGCCGAAACGCTGGCGAGGAAGGGCACGCCCGCCATCGCAGCCTTCTGCACCAGTTCCATGCTGCAGCGGCTCGAAACGATCACGAAGCCGCTGCGCAAATCGAAATGCTTGAACATCAAATGCCCCAGGAGCTTATCCAGCGCGTTGTGCCGGCCAACATCCTCGCGGACCGCCTGGATCGCGCCGTCGGCACCGGCGAAGGCCGCGGCGTGTGTGGAATGGTTCTTCTGGTTCATGACCTGAAGGGCGGGCAATTCGCGATAGGCGCGCGCGATCGCCGTGATACTCGGCATTGGACCTGAAACGGGCCTTGGTGGCGCCACGGCGGCGTCCAATGACTGGGCACCGCAAATTCCGCAGCCCGACCGGCCGGTCAACACGCGGCGGCGGGTATCGATGGCCGTCATGCGATCCGCCGGGATTTTGATGTTGAGCGCAAATCCGTCCATCACCTCGGCGACCTTCACTTCCGCGATTTCACTCACGCCGCCGACGATCCCTTCAGTCACCGTGAAACCGGCGGCGAAGTCCTCAAGGTCGGCCGGCGTCACCATCATCACCGCGAAGAACTGGCCGTTGTAGAGCACGGCGGCAGGCACCTCCTCGGCGAGTCGCCAGCTTTGGTCCGACCGCGACCCATCCACGGCGACCAGCTGGCCGGTGAAGGTTGGCGAGGGGTCGGGACCGGGTTCGCTCATGTCTTCGATTGTCTTCTAGCCAGGTGCGCGCGTGCCGCCGCCAGGCGCGCCACGGGCACGCGGAACGGCGAGCAGCTCACATAGTCCAGCCCCGTGGCCTCGCAGAAGTCAATCGAGCGCGGATCGCCGCCATGCTCGCCGCAGATCCCGAGTTTGAGGCCTGGCCGGGCCTTGCGTCCCCGTTCGGCCGCGATGGCGACGAGTTCGCCGACGCCCTCGGTATCGAGGCTGACGAATGGATCGACCTGGATGACGCCCTTGTTCAAATAGCTGGCCAGGATCGGCGCGGCATCGTCGCGAGACAGGCCGAGCGTCGTCTGCGTCAGGTCATTGGTGCCGAACGAGAAAAATTCAGCGGGACCTGCGATCTCGGCGGCCTTGAGGGCTGCGCGCGGCAGCTCGATCATGGTGCCGACCTGGTAGCTCAGCTTGGCGCCGGTTTCGGCCTCGATGGTCTTGGCCGTCGCGTCGATCACCATCTTCAATGTTTCCAGCTCCTTGGCATAGCCCACCAGCGGCACCATGATCTCCGGTATCACCGGCTTGCCGGTGCTCCCGGAGGCCTTGATCGCGGCCTCGAAAATAGCACGCGACTGCATCTCGGTGATCTCCGGATAGACGATGCCCAGACGGCAACCCCGGAACCCCAGCATCGGGTTGAACTCGTGCAGCTCGATCACCCGGCGCTTGACCTTGTCCGCGCCGACGCCCAGCGCGGCCGCGACCTCGGCAATCTCCTTGTCCTCGTGGGGCAGGAACTCGTGCAGCGGCGGATCGAGCAAACGGATGGTGACGGGATAGCCCGCCATGATCTCGAACAGTTCGACGAAATCCTGGCGCTGCATCGGCAGCAGTTTCGCCAAGGCGCTCCGCCGTCCCGCCTCGTTCTCGGCCAGGATCATTTCGCGCACGGCCAGGATGCGATCGGCCTCGAAGAACATATGCTCCGTGCGGCAGAGGCCAATGCCCTCGGCGCCGAACTCGCGGGCCTGCCGGGCATCACGGGGCGTCTCGGCGTTGGCCCGCACCTTCATGCGGCGGGTCGCGTCGGCCCAGCCCATGAGCTTGGCGAAGTCGCCCGATAGTTCGGGCTGGCGCATGGCGACGCGGCCCTTGATGACCTGGCCGGTCGAGCCGTCGATGGTGATGATGTCACCTTGCTTGAACGTCTGGCCGCCAGCAATCATGATGCCGGTAGCGTAGTCGATCCGCAGCGCGCCCGCGCCCGAAACGCACGGTCGGCCCATGCCTCGCGCCACCACGGCGGCGTGGCTGGTCATGCCGCCACGAGTGGTCAGGATGCCCTTGGCCGCGAACATGCCGTGAATATCCTCGGGGCTCGTTTCGACACGGACCAGAAGGACGTCACGGCCTTGGGCTTGCAAATGCTCCGCTGTGTCGGCGCTGAACACGATTTCGCCGGTAGCCGCGCCGGGGGACGCAGGCAAGCCGATGGCCACCACTTCCTTGTCCGAGTCTGGGTCGATGGTGGGATGCAACAACTGATCCAGCTGCGCGGGATCAATTCGAAGGATCGCCTCTTCCTTGCTGATCGTGCCCTCCTCGGCCAGATCAACGGCGATCTTCAGTGCGGCCTTGGTGGTGCGCTTGCCCGAGCGCGTCTGCAGCATCCAGAGCTGGCCGTCCTGAATGGTGAACTCGATGTCCTGCATGTCGCGGTAGCGCTTCTCCAGCTTGTCGCAGATTTTGACGAACTGGGCGAATACGGTCGGCATGGTGGCTTCCAGCGACGGCTTGGTGTCGCCCGCCGCGATCCGTGCCCGCTCCGTGATGTTCTGGGGCGTGCGGATGCCGGCCACAACGTCCTCGCCTTGGGCGTTGATCAGGAACTCGCCGTAGAGCTCGTGGGTGCCGGTCGAGGGGTCACGGGTGAAGGCTACGCCAGTGGCGGAAGTCTCGCCGCGGTTGCCGAACACCATCGCCTGGACATTGACCGCAGTGCCCCAGTGCTGCGGGATGTCGTTGAGCTTGCGGTAGGTGATGGCGCGCGCGTTCATCCAGGAGCCGAACACCGCCTGGATCGCTCCCCAGAGCTGCGCGCGCGTGTCCTGCGGAAAGGGTGCCCCGGATTCCGATTCCACCGCGGACTTGTAGCCCGTGATAACCGCGATCCAATCATCACCCTTCAGATCGGTATCCTGCGAAAACCCATTGAGGTTCTTGTGATGGTCGAGAATGTCCTCGAACACGCCATGATCGACGCCGAGCACCACGTCCGAATACATCTGGATGAAGCGGCGGTAACTGTCATAGGCAAACCGCTTGTCGCCGGTGCTGGCCGCAAGGCCCTCGACGGTTTGGTCGTTGAGGCCGAGATTGAGGATGGTGTCCATCATCCCGGGCATCGACGCGGGCGCGCCCGAGCGGACCGAGACCAGCAATGGGTTGCGCGGATCGCCAAATTCAGCGCCTACAGATAGCCCGAGCTCCGACAGCGCCGCCATCGCCTGGCCCTCGAGGTCTGTCGGCAATTTGCGGTGATTGGAATAGAAATGGCTGCAAACGTCGGTGGTAATGGTGAAGCCAGGGGGCACCGGCAGTCCGAGGCTCGCCATCTCGGCGAGATTGGCGCCCTTGCCGCCGAGCAGTTCCTTCATGCCCGCTGAGCCATCCGCCGTTCCACCGCCAAATCGATAGACCCAACGTCTGGATTGATCCTTGGTCTGGACACCCGCCATTGCCCTAGCCCTCTCCGGTCAAACTCGTTGCGTCCACTTCGCCGTTCGTGGCGCAAGGCCAATTTATGCCTTGTGCAGTGCAGCGGAAAGCCGTCCAGGTCAACCCTAAGTCGCAACCTTCAGCGGATGTCGGCGCCATCGTCCAGAAATCTGCCACCGGACAAAAGCTGCGCCCCGGAAACATCCCAGGCATAGAGGTAGGCCAGCGCCTGAACAGCCACGCCGTCCGAAACGACCACGCCGGTCCGGCAGCGGAGGAACTCGCGTGGTTCTGGCCAATCCGCCGAGCAGTGCTCGAATTCGTCGAGGGCTTCGAGAAGCCCCTCCGAATCGGGCCCGAGGGCATACAACTCGCCAAACACCCGGTTCGCCGGGTCAGCGCTAGGTACGGCGCCCGGATAGGCGTTGGTGCTGTCGTGGGGATCACGGACGATATAGAGGTGGGCCTGGATGCTGCCGGTGCCGATCAATCGCGCATTCCGGCGCAGCAGATCGCCGTATCGGTGGTTGGCGCTTGTTTGCAGGCTGCCATAAACGAACAAATGCAGCGCATCGCTTGCCGTCATCGGGCGACAATCTGCGAGATGAAGGCCGGAAGAGCGAAGGCCGCTTGGTGAACGGCGGGCGTGTAGTATTTCGTCGCGAAGCCGGCTTCGGCAAAGCGTGCTGTCAGGGTAGCCAATTTGACGTTCCTGAGCCCGCTGTCGTCGGTCGCCCAGCCGAGGGCCATCTGCCCGCCGACATAGGTTGGCACGGTGGCCAAGTAGCAGCCGCCGTCCTTGAACAACTGCTGGAAATAGCCCACCGATTGCTTGAGCTCGGCCGGCTGCATGAATGGCACGCCGTTCTGCGTGACCAGGACGCCACCCTTGTTCAGGCACCGACGGCAGTCGTCATAAAAGGACTTGGTGAAGAGCACGGCGCCAGGGCCCTGTGGATCGGTCGAATCCACGAGGATGGCGTCGAACCGCCGATCTGTCTTGGCCACGAATTCGAGGCCGTCGGCGATCACGATCTCGGCGCGCGGGTTGCCGAAAGCGCCGGCCGAGATTTCAGGAAAATGCTTCAGCGACAGATCGACAACAGCGCGATCGATCTCGCACAGCACCGCCTGGCCGATTGATTTGTGTTTGAGAACCTCGCGCAAGATGCCACCATCGCCGCCGCCGATCACCAGCACCTGCTTGGGCTCGGCAAGCGCGAACAGCGGAACGTGCGCCATCATCTCGTGGTAGACGAATTCGTCCGCCAGCGTCACCTGCACCGCGCCGTCGAGCATCATCACGCGGCCGTGGCTGGCGTTCTCGAAGATGACCAGATGCTGATGCGAGGTTGTGTCCTCGAACAGCACCTTGTCCACCCGCAGCCGTTGGCCCCAGCTGGGATAGAGCGTTTCTTCGAACCAACGGGTCATGGCTCTGGGCCCTCGTCGGCTGGCACTGCGCCCGGGAACTGGCGACTTGGTTTGGCAAGGTGAAAAAGGGCGGGCCGAATCGACCCGCCCCATTTTTCCTGTTGGCCACCTGGGTTCAGGCAACCGCGAACTCGACCGGCACCAGGGCCGGCCTGTCGTTGGCAGCCGAAGCTGCCCAAGCCAAGGTGCTCATCTCCTTGCCGCGCAGGTGCTCCTTGACGACCACCTGGTCGGCATCGAACGCCTCGCGCAGCACGGGGACTGCGAGCTCCGGCCGGGCATCTCCACACATGAAGATGTCCAGCGCGGCATAGTTGGCCTCTGGCCAGCTATGAATACTGATATGCGATTCGCTAAGCACAGCCACACCGCTGACCCCGCCATTGGGGGTGAAGTGGTGCAGATGGATATGCAGCAACGTCGCGCCGGCCACATCAATGCAACGCCGAAGCGTTGTTTCGATATGCGCCAGATCATCAAGCCGCCGGGCACCGAATAGATCGACTAAAAGGTGAGTTCCGGCAAAACGAACGCCGTCGCGTTCAACGAAGTAGTCCTTGCGATCCTGAAGCGCTACGTCTGCGCGTGATCCATGTTCTTCCTTTTGGGCGGTGCTTGAACCAATTTCCAAGTCCATCCCCAATTGGAAGAGGGCGTCATCGTGTGCCATATGGCGACCTCCCCAACCAGCAGATGTGCGGAGGAACACCCCCCGCAACGGGGGGTGCATATGACCCCCTTTGTTGTCAAGTTCAAGAAGAAATTGAATTTGGGGTCAAAAAAAGAAGTGCGACGGATTAACGGGCTGTCAACGCTGCTTGTGGCTAGGGTCCAAAATGCTCCGCCGGCTCACTGTTGCGGGGGCTGATCCGTGGCCGGATCGGTCTGCTTCTGCGCCTTGCCAAGCAGCCCGCCAATGAGATCGCCAAGCGCCTTGCCTTGCTTGGTCTCGGCGAACTTGCCGACTGCCTTCTTGACGGTTTCGAGCGCGGCTTGCGGGTTCTTGGCGATGGCCTTCACATCCACCGAGACTGCCGGTTTGGCCCAAGGGCCCGTGACGTGAACAGGTAGTGTCAGTCCGGCATCCGCCACACCAGCGTCCGTTGCTGCCTGGCCTTGCGCCGAATCGATGAAAGTGGCGCGTAAGCCATAGTCCAGCCTCCTTTCTGGAAGGCTTGCCGTGCCCGTGCCCGTCAGCCGGATCAGTGGCGCGGTCAATACGAGATCACGGTTTTCGACGAGGCCATCGGTGATCGTGCAGGATGCCGTCAACGTGCTGAAATCAGTCTTGGCCGAGGGCTGACTGTCCCATCCGCCGAATTGGCCGTTCTGCAGGGCCTTGGCACCGGCGGCAAGGTTGACGCCCACATAGGCTCCGTCGGCAAGATCAAGCCGGCCCTGTCCCATCAGGCCTTTGACGATCTCCGATTGGTTGTGGCCGCTGCCCACGAAGTTGAAAATAACGTCACCTCGACCGGCGAGGCGGGTGAGGCCGACGGCGTCCGAGAGAAACGGCTGCGCTTGGATGTTGTGCAGGGCGAAATTTGCCTCAAGCCTGTTGTCGGGCGTGCGGGCATCGATTGTGACGGTGCCCGACCCTTTGCCGCCGTAGAGTTCCATGTCACTCAAGCGGTCTTTCATCACTCCATCCTTGACCGCGACTTTCAGCAAGGTCCGGCCGGATTTGAGCGACCGCCACTGCAAGGCACCGAGTGTCAACGCGATATCGGCGTCGGCCAGCCGCAGCGCCGAGAGGTTGATCGGCGCTCCGCTCCACCCGGCGTCATTCACAGTGGGTGCTTTGTTGATGGCCGGACTGTTCTGGTCCTTGGGCGCTGTCGCCGCTGGCGCCTGCTCATCCGCCAGATACGAATTCAGGTCGAGATGATCGATTGCCAATTCGGCTCGCAGCATGGGCCGATCTGGTCCGTGCATGAGCGACAATCCTCCCGTCATCTTGCCGCCATCCAGCGCCAGATTGGCGTTGCGCGCCGTGAAACCATCCGTTGACAGGCCGAAATCGGCGGCAAGCGTCAAGGCGCCAAAACCGGGACCTGCCGGCAGCGGGTGCTTGAGCCATCCCATCAAATCGCGAAGCGATGGCGCCGAAAGCTCCAGGTGGCCATTGAGCGGAGACGGTTCGAGCTGGGAGAATGTTCCCTTGATGGAGGTGGTGGCCAATCGTCCAGCCAGTGTCATGTCCAGCGCCACGGGATCGCCCGTCAGCACGCTTGAGGCCGAGCCGAGCGTGCCCTTCACATTTGTCGGCTCACCCGACCAGATGACCGTGCCGTCGAACCGGACGGGGCCTTCGATCTCGTCGAGAGCGAGGTTGAGCGAAACGTCACTCAAGACCTCGTTGAACCCGGAGCGGTCGTCGATCGCACGAATTGTGCCCGACGTTATGTGGACGTCGCGAAAACCCAGCCCCTGAAGTGCAGCAACTCGAACCGGGGCAGGCTTGTTGATGGCCACGGCAGCTGCGGGGTTGGCGGCCGGGGCGCCTTTGTCATCGGTCTTGCCACTGCGCAGACGCGGCTGGTCACTGGCATCCTTGCGCAGATCCCAGTTGCGCCGGCCGTCAGCGTCCGTTCTGAGCACGATGACCGGATGATCCAAATCGACCCGTTCGACTTGCAACTCCCGCCTCAACAGCTGCCACAGCGGTAATTTCAGCGTCAGCGACCGAATCGACACCGCCGCATCGCCTGCCATGCCGGGAGGCGGCGACAGGCGCACATCGTCAAGCTCAACCGCGGCAGAGGGGTAAACCGAAATCGAGATTGGCCCCGCCACGGTCAAGCTGCGCCCGGTGCGCGACAGCACCTGGGCCACCAGTTCATCGCGAACGAATTCCGTGGGCAGCGCCACGTAGAAAAATGTCGCTGCTCCCGCCAAGGCCATGGAGACGGCCACGACGATGTAGAACATCAGACGCATCGGCCATTCCCTTGTTGCCATTGCAGACGCGCGCCGCGAATCAGTGCGTCGATCATAGCCCAATGCCTTGCCCATCGGCGCCCGATGGCCGGCCAGCGCCGAGCGCGCAAGCTATTGCGGCTGCGAGGTGATATTGTGTCCTTCGCCAAGCCGTGCGGCGGCCAGGCGCTTAGAACGAGCGCGGCCGCTTGCGGAATTCCTGCTCGATGCGGGCAAACAGGCTGCGCCCCCATCGGGTGGCGCCAGCAACACCGATCCTGACAATGCGAAAGGCGTTGGTAAGCCGGACCGAAATCGGACCTTGCCGGGCCTCGTACCAAATATAAACACCGATCGCGACCAGCATCGGCAACAGGTAGTATAACACCCGAAACACCAGCAGGCTCGCCAGCATCTTTTCCGTCGGAATATTGGGCACGGCTAGAAGCATGATGCCTTCAAAGACGACGACACCACCCGGTATCCAGCTGAGCAATCCCAGCGTAATTGCTGCCGCGAACAAGCCCACGAAAATCGCATAACCCGTGCCGGGGTCGCCCGGGAGCAGCAAATACAAGGCTGCCGAGGCACACAGCATGTCGCCAACGCCCGTGGCCATCTGGGCCAACGTGGAAACCGGTCCAGGAAGCGAAATCTCGTAGCCGGACAAGCGAACCGCCTTGCGGCCCGAACTAACCCAGCCGACATAGCCACCGAGCGCAGCGACGATGAAGAAGCCGATGGAGAAATTGATCCAGCTTGGCAGCCCATCGACGATCGTCGCGCCCTGGGGCGAAAGCAAAAGGCTGACGCCCAGTATCAAGGTGGCGCTGAGCGCAAAGATCAGCCCTGACATGATGGTGATGACAGCCACATCGGGGGCCGTCACGTTGGCCGGGCTGTAAACCCGGTAGCGAACGCCACCGGCGATAAGCAACACAAAGCCGAGGGTATTGGCCAAGGCGAACGACACGAATCCGCCGACCGCGACCGCCAATAGGGACAACCGCTTGCCAAGATGATTGAGTGCCAGGAGGTCGTAGGTTGCCAGGGATATGTAGCTGAATGACACCAGGACGAGAGCGCCAAGCACGCTGACCATGCTGGTTGCGCCAAGGGCCGCTGTGACCTCGGCGAGTTTGACCCGCTGCAGCACATGAACGAGCACCCAGGCCATGGCAATAAGCATGGCGAAAGCCAACACAGGCCCGAACAGCCGGGCCGCCAGGCGCCAACGCCTCATGCGTCCACGCTGGGATAATGGCACCCTGACGCCATAGGGCACGATCAGGCCATCGATGCCATCCGAGCCTTGATCGTTGTCCGGATGTTGAAACATGGTCAGCGAAAACCTGCCTGCCAGCCAAGGTTTGGTGGTGAAAATTCGTCGCGCGACAAACCGCAGGACCTGCGCGGCACACGATCACCGATCGACACTGCCGCAAAAGCACAGACGAAGATAGCGCGCCGCCCAAATCAAATTAAGGCGCGGGCGACCGTTCGACCGCAGGCATCGATATAAAGGCCTGCACTGAAATCGCAACTGGCGAGCGCCTCACAGGTTCCGGTCGCCCCGGAAATCAAGTCTGCAATGGTGCCAAAATGCATCACGACTGGCGCCAGCGAGATCGGTGGCCAAAACATCGGCGAGGCAGCAGGGACACCACGCGATAGGTGTCCCCTATGGGTCTATTGTGCGGGTCAATTTGACCGCAACGAGGCCTCGGTTCAGACTTGGCCAACCGTCGCTAATGCGGATTGGATCGGTAGCTCACCCATGCAGGACGATAGACCAGGCCGCACGGATTCATCAGCTGACCCGGTGCGAGATGGTCAAGTCACGGCGATCTGCCAACGTCACGGCAACCAACCCGGCGAGCTGATCGAAATCCTTCATGATGTGCAGACTGCGCTGGGCTTTGTGCCCGACGGCGTGCTGCCGGTCATTGCCCAGGCACTCAATCTGTCGCGGGCCGAGGTGTATGGCGTGCGAACCTTCTACCATGATTTTCATGCCGAGCCCGCCGGCAAGCACATTCTCCAGCTGTGCCGCGCCGAGGCCTGCCAAGCCATGGGCTGCGAACGGCTGGCGGCATCGCTCGCCAAATCGCTAGGGATTGCCTTTGGCGAGACCACGGAGGACGGAGCGATTACCCTCAGGGCCGTCTATTGCCTCGGCAACTGCGGCCTGGCGCCGGCAGCCATGCTTGATGGCCGGCTGATCGGGCGAGCCGACGCGCAAGTCATAGCTACGGCACTTGCTGCGGCAAAGGCAGGTCGCTGATGCCCAACACCGTTGATATCTATGTTCCCTGCGATGCCGCCGCATTGTCGGTCGGTGCCAATGAGGTCGCCGAGGCGATTGCCCGGGAGGCGGCTGCCCGCGACGCCAGCGTGCGGATCATCCGCAATGGCAGTCGTGGCATGTTCTGGTTGGAGCCTCTGGTCGAGGTTGCGACGGCCAAGGGCCGTGTGGCCTACGGCCCGGTGCGGCCCCAGGACGTCGCGCCGATGTTTGATGCGTGGCTTGGCGGGACGGCCCACCGTCTACTGCTCGGGCCGACCGATGAGATCGCCTATCTGAAGAACCAGGAACGGTTGACGTTCGTGCGTTGCGGTATAATTGATCCCCTCTCGCTTGAAGATTACGAGGCTCACGGCGGGTTGGCGGGGCTGCGCAAGGCCGTAGCGACGCCGCTGCCGCAGGTGGTGGCCGAGGTGCTTGAAGCAGGCCTGCGCGGGCGCGGAGGCGCTGGTTTTCCGGCAGCTATCAAATGGAAGACTGTCGCCGAAACCGAAGCGTCACAGAAATACATCTGTTGCAACGCCGATGAGGGCGACAGCGGGACGTTCGCTGATCGAATGTTGATGGAAGGTGATCCCGGTTCGCTGATCGAGGGCATGGCGATAGCCGCGCTCGCGACCGGCGCGACTGAGGGCTATGTCTATATTCGTTCGGAATATCCC
>Ga0075018_10000107_pt1 | contig 19864 bp, 16 predicted proteins | sample ColStrG_CSR_2014_FD_71471 | JGI IMG/M metagenome (GOLD analysis project Ga0075018, IMG submission 71471) | Freshwater sediment microbial communities in response to fracking from Pennsylvania, USA - Cold Stream Run_MetaG_CSR_2014 | ecosystem: Environmental > Aquatic > Freshwater > Creek >... | reverse complement strand
CGACGATTCGGGTGACGAGTGTGGTCACGTTGGATCCATTCTCCCGGGCCGGCGCCGTCGATCCCGCTCCGGCGCGGGCAACCGCCTCGTCGACGGTGTGGGCCATCCCCTGGGTACTGGTCGCCGTCCTCGGCGTGCTCATCGCCGTCATCGTGTGGCGGCGTCGCGTTGCTCGGCGTCGGCGGTCCACGACGACTGTCTCTCCCGACCACGTTGGTGTTTCTTGACACACCGGCGACGGTGGATGGACGGCCGATGGCTGCGGCTGGTCGCTGGCCTGATGCTCGTAGGCGCAGCCGTCGTCGCGGATAGATCAGGCCTCGCCGCCCAGGCCGTTGCGTCGAGCACGACGCTCCGACCACCGGAGATCGGCGTGACGCCTCCGACGTCTCCCATCGGATCGACGGTTCGCGTCAACCTGAACAACTGGCCCGACCGCTTCGTGACGGTGACCGTGTGCGGCGACAACGCCATTCGGGGCTCGCAGGATTGCGACCAGGTGGGATCCAACGTCGTCCAGATGGCGGATGGTGAAGGGTCGGGTCTGGTGGTGGTGAATCCTCCGGTGCCCTGCCCATGTGTGGTTCGGGGCGCGACCGCGAGCAATGGCCTCGTCCTGACGGCACCGCTCGAGATCCCCGGGTTCGCCGTCGCCCCCCTGGCCCAAGTGCAGCCGGATGGAACCGTGAGGGAAGCGGCCCCACCTGACGGTTCAACATCGTCATGGTGGTGGGTTCTGGCGGTGGTGGCGCTCGGTGTGGTGGGCCTCCTCGCCTGGTGGCAACGGCGCCAGGGCGCCACCCCTGAGCCGTCGAGCGTTGCCACGGTAGGGTTCCCGACCATGTCACGAGCATTCCCCGAGGGGTTCCGATGGGGCACCGCCACCGCGGCGCACCAGGTCGAAGGCAACAACGTCAACAACGACTGGTGGGAGTGGGAGAACCGGCCCAACAGCGTGTGTGTCGAGCCCAGCGGCGACGCCTGTGATCACTATCACCGCTATCCCGAGGACATCGCGCTGATGGCTGCGCTGGGGTTCAACAGCTATCGCTTCTCGCTGGAGTGGAGCCGCATCGAGCCTGAGGAGGGCCAGTTCTCGACCGCCGCGCTGGACCACTACCGCCGCATGTGTGCCGCCTGCGCTGAGCACGGTCTCGACGCCACCGTCACGTTCCACCACTTCACGACGCCACGCTGGGCCACCGCCGATGGGGGCTGGCATAACCCGGCGATCATCGACCGTTTCACTCGGTTCTGCGAGCAGGCCACCGACCACCTCGGCGACCTCATCACTCGGGCCTGCACCATCAACGAGCCCGATGTGGTGAGCTTCGTCAGCTACCAGATGGGGGCGTTCCCTCCGGGCATCGTCGACCGTGATCTGTGGCTCACGACGAACGACCACTTCATCGCCGCGCATCGCCAGAGCTACGACGTCATCAAGGGCGGTCGGGGCGACTTCCCCGTGGGGCTCACCCTGTCGATGACCGACTACCAGCCGGTGCCCGCCGACGACCCTCAAGCCATCAACGCCGCGGCGCGGATCCGGGGCCACGGCGAGGACAACTTCCTGGAGGCATGCAAGGGCGATGACTTCATCGGGGTGCAGACCTATAGCCGCAGCCGCGTCGGCCCCGACGGCCAACTCGGTCCCGAGGATGGCGTCGAGGTGCTGCCCATGGGCTACGAGTTCTGGCCCGAGGCCCTGGCCGCCTGCATTCGGCGCGCTTGGGAGGTCACCGACCACGTTCCTGTGCTCGTCACCGAGAACGGCATCGGCACCGACGACGACGACCAGCGCCGCCGCTACGTCGAGCTCGCCCTCAACGGGGTGCTCGACTGCCTCGACGAAGGCATCGACGTGCGGGGCTATACCTACTGGAGCTGCCTCGACAACTTCGAGTGGGCCTTCGGCTACGGGCCCCGCTTCGGCATCATCAATGTGGATCGCACGACGCAGCAGCGCACGGTGAAGCCCGCCGGCCATTGGCTCGGCCAGATCGCCCGGGCGAACGCCCTCGGGTGACCTGACCGGTCGCGTTCGCCGCATCCCGACCTCCACTGGCGGCTCGGGTATCCGAACAGCCCGAGCCATCCGTCGAGGGGTCGTGTATTTCCAGAGGCGTTCGTGCTCGGATGTGTTTGCTTGACCCAGCTGAGTGGTGGCCTGATCATGGTGGCCAAGGGGTCGGTGGCGGCCCGCCGACAAAAGGGGTGTGCCGTGTCCGTCTCCGAGGGTGAAATGCGAGTCCCGATCGCCGAGTGGGAGGCCTTGAAGGCCCAGGTCGCCGAACTTCAGCGAGCGGTACGGCTACCGCAAGGCGCCGGGACGACTGAGTTGGGTGAGATGGCGACGGATCGTCGTCACTTGCTCAAGCACGGGGCGATGTTGGCCGCGGGCGCGGTCGCGGGGAGCGCGGTTCTCGTCGCAACCCAGGCGGCGCCGGCAGGGGCAGTCACGGGCGCGATGCAGTATGGGGCGCCGAACAACGCCGGCGGTGACCTCACCACGCTCAACTCTTCGTCTTCGGTCAGCGCCTTCGATGTGAACCAGTCCGGCATCGGCGGCGGCCTTCGTGCATTCACTTCCGCCGGAGGTGACGCCCTGCTCGGCGAAGCCGACGGTGCGAGTGGCGCCGGAGTCGTCGGGCTCGTCACCGGGGCCTCGAATGGCAGCGCTGCAGTTTCGGCCTCGACCGCCGGCACCGGCTATGGCGTCCTCGCGGAACAGACCAACGCCAGCAGTGGTGCCAGCGCGCTCTATGCCCACTCCTTCGGCCTGGGCCCAGCCGTCCTGGCCATCATGGACAACGGCACCAGTACTCAACCGGCGGTCAATGGACTGACCTCTGGATCGGGCGCCGGTGTCTACGGCAACTCCCTCAGCGGACCCGGCGTCTACGCCTTCGTGAGCAACGCCGGGTCGACAGCCCACGCGGTGCAGGCGCTCACGTACGGTACCGGCGACGCCGTTCGCGGCGAGATCGTCAATACGTCCAGTGCATCCTCAGGCGTCGAGGGAACAACCAACGGGCTGGGCAATGGGCTGCTCGGCACCATCACGAACTCCGCCAGCACTGCCGCCGCGGTGGTCGGTGGAACCGGTGGTGTTGGGCAATGCTTCTATGGGTTCAGCTCGAACGTTTCGAATAACCAGGCGTGCGTGCAGGGCGACACCAACGGGATCGGCCACGCTGTGCTCGGCCAGATCAACAACGCTGGAAGCACCGCCGCCGCGGTGCAAGGCAACACCAACGGCAAAGGCCCCGGCGTGTATGGCGTCGGCCTCTCCGGCCCCGGCGTGCTCGGCGCGTCCAACCTGGCCGGGGTCTTCGGCATCGGCGTCCAAGGCACCCAGTCCAGCAACGGGACCGGCGTCTACGGCACCTCGAACGGCGGCAACGGCCTGTCCGGTAAGGCCACAAGCGGCGTCGGAGTCCGCGGCACCGCCACCACCGGACGCGGCGGGATCTTCACCGGCGCCGCTGCCCAGGTACAGCTCACTCCCGCCACGGTCGCCACCCACCCCACCGCGGGCAAGACCGGTGACCTGTTCCTCGACTCCACCGCCCGCCTGTGGTTGTGCACCATCGGCGGCACCTCCGCCACGTGGAAGCAAGTCCAAGTGGCCTGAACCAGTCAGGGTTGCACGCGGGGCGATCCAAACGCTCGGACGGCGTGGCAACCGTTGCCGATGGCACCGCTTGTTACAAGCCGACCGATCGGATCGTCGTGATATGGTCCAGCGCGTACCCCACGCGAGAAGGCAGGGTCGGGATGAAGCGGAACATCCATGTCGGTGTGATGGTCGTGGCCTCTTTCGTGCTCTTGGTGCTGGTCGTACCACCGATCGCCAACGGGCTGGGATTGTCCAGCGTGGTGTCGGAGCGCGTCATGGGTACCTGTGGCTCCGGCGCGTCTGGCAGCTCTGGCAGCTCCGGTTCGTCGAGTGGCTGCTGCGGGTCGGGGTCGAGCGGCTCGAGTGATGACAGTGGGAGCAGTGCGAGCAGTGGGAGCTCCGGCTCCTCGAGCACATGCACCGTCGCGCCGGGCGCACCGGGGCCGCCCCTGCATCCAGTGGCGTCGCCCAAGGTGAGGGGCGTCCTTGTCAGCTGGTCGGCTCCGCTCTCGGATGGCGGCGCGCCGATCGACACCTATGTGGTGACCTCCGCGCCGGGTGGGCACAGCTGTGTCGTGGCCAAGGGTCCGCGGAGTTGCATCGTGTCAGGGCTTTGGCCATGGATCCGCTACACCTTCACCGTGAAGGCCCACAACGCGGCTGGTTACGGTCCCCCGTCGGTTTCCACCGCGCCGGTGTCGGCCCGCCGGTTCTGCTTCCCGTGGAACCGGGACTGCGAGCACGATGATCGCACGGTTCGCCTGACTTCCAGCGAGCCGGGTCCCTGACGGACCGGTGCCCGTGGGCACGACAGCGCCGTCCGCGATCCTGACCGGGACGCGGCGCGCCGTGCGGATCGTCCTACAGGTGCTCGCCGTCGTCGCCTTCATCACGATCCTGCTCGTCCGTCACGGTCCGCCCTCGGGGGGTGACACGCCGTCGATCACGGCGCCGTCGGTGGCCCTGGCCCAGGGCCACCTTCAGGCGGCGGCAACGGCAGCCGTCCTTCCCAGCCCTCCGGGCTACGCGCTACTGACCGCGGCGGCCATCTTCGCGTTCCGACCGTTGATCGGGGAGTCGACGTGGTGCACTCCGCCGGCGGCGATGCCGAGGAGGGCGACACCGGACCCTTTCCCGTCCGCCGCCGAGCGCGCCGGTGAATGCGGCGCGTTCGCAACTTCGTCGTCGACCGGGGAGGGAGCTGGCCCGCTCCCGCCGTGGTATCGGTCCCAGGCCACAGTCGCCATCCTCGCCTGGGTGGTGATGGCGCTAGGGGCGATCTCGCTGCTGCGTGCCGCCGGGATCGAGCCGGGATGGCCCGAGATCGGCCTCACCTGGGCGATGGCCATCCTCCCCGCCGCTAGCAACTCCATCGTGCAGCTCTTCCATCCCCAGGACCTGCTCTGTCTCGGTCTGGCTCTCGCCGCTCTCGCCGAGGTGCTGCGCCGGAGGTGGGTGGCGGCCGGGCTCCTGTTCGGCCTGGCGATGGCCACCAAGCAGTTCGCCATCCTGATCCTGATCCCGTCGCTGGTCGCCGTGCCCACCTGGCGTGCTCGGGGCCGAGTCCTGGCCACTGGGGCGGCGATCGCCGGGGTGATCGTCGCTCCGTTCTTCGCCGTGGCGCCCCGCCGGACGTTCGACGACGCGGTTGGGATCGGCGCGGCGGGCGCGGTCAGGGGTGCGACCGTGATCGGGCAGCTGAACGTCAGTTCCGGGGTGGAGTCGGCCCTGGCCCGAGGCGTACCCATCGCGTTCGCCGTGCTGGTCTGCTTGTGGGCCCTCCGGCGGACCCGGGTCGCCGAGCTCTCGCCGGTGCAGGTCATCGGCCTGGTCCTCGCCTGCCTGGCCGGTCGACTCGTCTTCGAGTCGGTGATCATCCCCTATTACCTGTTGGCGACGAGCGTCGTGATCCTGGTGCTCGACTTGGCTGGCCGGCGCCTCCCATCCCGATCATTGGCGTGGATCGCCTGCTCGGCCGCGTTCGTGGCCGTCGACCCCCGGAGGGCCTGGCTCGACGCGGCGGTCACGCTGGCGCTCGCCCTCATCGCGGTGGCCATCGGGCTGCACGACTACTGCGCCGGCTCGCCGGGTGCCGCCTCGTCCGAGCTCGATGCGTCGCCGATGACCAGGATTGCCTGATGTCGCTGCTGTCGATGCCGGAGCGGCCGGGACCGGCGGGCGAGGAAACGCCGTCGCCCGCCGACGACCACTGGGCTGGCACCGCAATCGTCGCCGCGGTGGTGGTCGGGATGCTGGCGGCGGCGACCTACCGATCCGGTGGCTTCTTCCCGCAGGTCGCGGTGGGCATAGCCGCGCTCGGCGCCATCGTGATCGTTCTGGCGCTGTTTCGTGGCCACGACCGCCGCGGGCTCCGGGTGGTGATGGCTGTCGGCGCCCTCGCGCTCTGGTGGCTCGTCCGCTCCTTCACCGCCGACACGCCGAAGGCGTTCCTCCCGCTCGGGGCCTCGATCCTGGGATTCCTCGCCGCATTCCTCGCCACCCGACCCCTGACCCAGGCCGGTCGTGCTCGCGTCGCCCAGGCGCTGGTGGCGATCGCGTCGGTGTCGGGGGCGGCGAGCATCGTCGCGGTGCTGATCCACTGGTCGGCGCTGTCCAGCCGAGCGGGTGAGACATGGCGGGTGGCCACCACCATGGGGTACGCGAACGCGGCCGGCCTGGTTCTCGGAATGGCGTTGCTCGTGGCACTGGGTCTCGACGAGACGGGTCCGTGGACCCGGATGGCCGTCGTGGTATGCCTCGCCAGTCTGATCGCGACCCAGAGCGTCGTCGCCTTGCTGGCCGTCGCCGCCGGTCTCGTCCTGGTGCCCCGGGCCCGGTGGACGGCGTTCCCGCGGGCGCTTCCCGCCGGCGTGTTGCTCGGGGCCGTCACCGTCGCCGCGTCGACCCGGGCGCCGAGCCCCTGGCTACTCGCCCCGATCCTCCTCGGCCTCGCTTGGGTGTGGCTCGCCCCCGAACGCACGGCGTCCGACCCCAGGACGCGCCGACCCATCGTCCTGGCCATCGTGGTGCTGGTGTCGCTCGCCGTGGTGATCGTCGCGTCACGGGGGTCGGGCCATCATCTGTTCTCCGCCCAGAGCGACCGGTTGGACCTGGCGTGGCACTCGATCATCGATCAGTGGTGGACCTCATCCGTCACCGGACTCGGGCCCCACGGGGTCACCAACCTCACCGGGGCCGTCGGTCTGTACGACAACTTCCTCGGCAACGACTATCTGCAGGTCCTGCTGGACGCGGGCATCGTCGGCGCGGTCCTCCTTGCCGCGTCGGTCGCCGCCGTCGCCGCCACCGTAAAGCGGTGCTCCACGGCCACCTCGTGCGCCGCCGCCGCGCTGGTGACGTTCGCCGTCGGTGGGTTGGTCGACTACGGCTGGCACCTCCCCGCCGTGGCCATCGCCGGAGGGATCGTCGCCGCCCTTGCATCCGAACCGGTCGACGAGGTGGTCTTCACTAGGTCGTCCGTTCCCGTGTCGCCCGCTGCCGGCCGGGGAAGACTGCGTTGGCTGGTCGGATCGGCGCTGGTCGTCGTCGCCCTCGTGGCCGTGGGGCTGGCGGTGCGGCCAGCCTCACACCGAGTGTCGACAGCCGCGGCGGCGCCCGCCGCCGCCGGCACTCTCGCTGGCCCCGAGTCCTCGGCCGTCGTAGCCACGGGGGTGATCGCAGTCGGGCCCGACCTCACCGACCCGTTCATCGTCCATGACGGCGATCAGTACCACCTGTACACCGGCCAGGGCGAGACGCCGATGAACGTGCCGGTCCGAACATCTACCTCGCTGGGGTCGTGGGGACCGCCGCAGGAGGCGCTGCCCGAGTTGCCGGCGTGGGCCGGTGCCGGCCAGACCTGGGCCCCCGACGTCCGCCAGGTCGACGGCGGCTGGGCCCTCTACTTCACCACACTGATGCGCGACGTCGTGCCCGGCACCCACTGCATCGGTGCCGCGTTCGGACCCAGTGCAACGGGACCGTTCGTGGCGCTCGACCAGCCCTTCGTCTGCCAACTCGACCACCGCGGCACCATCGACCCCCGGACGTTCCTCGACCACGACGGCCAGCTCATCCTCCATTTCAAATCCGAGGACAACGCCAACCCCCGGATCCCCGGGCCTGACCAGAACGGCAAGACCGCCATCTGGGCTCAGCGACTCTCACCAGACGGCCGCACCCTCTACGGCCCGGTCACCCAGATCCTCACGCCGACCCAGCCGTGGGAAGGCACCATCATCGAGGCACCCGACATGGTGAACATATTCGGGCACTACTGGCTCTTCTTCTCCGGTGGCTGGTTCAACACCGACGGCTATGCCATCGGCTACGCCCGCTGCGAAGGGCCGTTCGGACCGTGCACCGACCTCTCCCCGACACCGTTGCTGGGGAGCAACCCCGGAGGCTCGGGCCCCGGCGAGTCATCCGTCTTCGTCGACGGGCAAAAGGCGTACCTCCTCTACAACCCGTGGCACGCCAGCGGCGCCACGCCCCTGCCCCCCCGACCGGTTTCCATGCTCGAGATCGCCTTCGGCGTCTACGGCCCCGAGGTCGCACAGAAGTGACCTGAGTGATCCTCGGGCTGTCCCGATGCCGCAGCAGGGCGCGCCGGTCGTCACGACAGCACGACGTGTCGATCACGATCGTCAGCTACGGCCAGGGCACGATCGCTGACACCAACGCATGCGGAAGTCACTCTGGGGGACTCCCGACATCCACTACCGATAGGGAACCAGAGGCCGCACGGGAGCGAGGACTAACTGGCAAACTACGCCGCCTCGGTCGTGGGATAGGGCTGGGGAGAACTTCACGAAGTACGCCATCTGGTGAGGGTCGGCTTGAAGGCACCTAGCCGCGTTGCCTGCCGACCGTCGGCGGGCGATGAAGGCGACGGTCGGTCGTTGCTTCGTCCCTGGGTCCGCCGGACCCCTGACGATGTACCCGTCGTCGGGCCGCCAGGCGACCAGGTTGAGTCCAGAGGGCCGCGTCGAACGATCGAAGGTCGATGGACTCTGAAGGGGGGACCATGGCGACCCGCCGGGTGGACCGGGCGAGAGATCGGTCAGCCGGTGAAACGCGGGGTTGTTCCCACAGCGGCCGCCTTGGCCGCCGGGACGGTCGTGGTGGCCGGGGATGTCGAAGTGGTCGTTGGAGCAGCCGTGGTGGATGTCGTGGAACCGCCGACCGAGACATCCAAGGTGCAGGTGGTGCCGCTCGTCTTACCAGTCCAAGTGAATCGCCACACCGATTGGTCCTGGATCAGCGGGATAGGACCCGACGAGTCGAGGGCGAAGTTGCCAGAGCCGTCGGCCTTGTAGTCGGTATCGCTGGTGGCGCCTGCGCCTGCGCCTGACACGATCAGCTCGTGCTGGGTGAAGGTCTCGGCCGAGTCGAAGCCGGTGATACCGAAGTGATAGTTCTGGCCCGCCTGAAGTGGGTTCGGAGTGAACGTCGGGACGCAGGTGCGGACTGGCGCGGACATCGAAGGAGTGGCTGCGCCGATTGTCGCAAGGGTGGCCACCGTCATGAAGGCGGTGAAGATCGCCAGCTGTCGGATCTTCATGGTTCTGCGTCCTGTTCTCTCGCGATCCTCTGTGCGTGAAGATCATGCCGTGGAGTTGACGATACACGGATGGACTAAAGCGTGGGTTGGAACTTGAGCGTCCTGGACAGGCCGGGAGGCGCCGACCTCTCGGCAGAAGTACTCGCCTCGGTGCCCGACGTCGCCTGGGGAGAACCGAGCGATATACGCCGCCCTGCCTCGGCCCAGATCCGGGCTGTTATGTGCGTGCCGGGTCGCGCCAGGGGCCCGTCGGCCAACTCCTAGCGGGCAGTTCGCCACATGCTCATGACCGGTGGTCCATCCTGGGGAACTTGGAACTCTCCGAGCGGCTCGAACCCAACCGACCGGTAGCGGTCGTTGTTCGCCGGATTCGTTGACTCCAGATAGGCGGGCCGGTGTTCTATGTCAATCAGGTCGAGGTTTGCTCGCATCAGCTGCATGCCCAGGCCTTGTCCTCGGTGGTCGGGATGCGTGGCTAGCAGACTGAGGTAGTAGTGGGACTCGTCGCGGGGATGGGCGGCTTCGAAGCATTCGAACACTTCGAGCAGCAGCTTGGCCCTGTCGCCGAGGAGCTCATCGAGGAGTGGCTCCATTTGGCTGGCGTATGGCTCGGTCAGCTCAGGGAGATCCGGGGGGATCCACAATGATGCGGCCTCGTAGCCCTCGGTGGCCCACACCCAACCATGGTCGATGCTCCCCCTGAGGAACAGGGTCCATAGCGCTTCGTGTTGGGCCAGACGTTCGGAGGGATCCGGGAACGCCCAACCCCACAGAGGATCGGAGTGGAAGGCCCGGGCCATCGTTTCGGCCATAGCCGGCACGTCCTCAGCGCCGCATCGGCGATTCTCCATGACCAAACCCTCCCCGGCGACCGCCTGGCCATGCTACGACACGACCGAGCCTGCAGCCCGTCCCGCCACGGCCGCGGCAACTGACCCCAGCCTGCGACACCCGAGGAAGGCGGCCTCCCAGGAGGCCCCACAGAACCGGCGATCGGCGCTTCCCTGCGCCGCTCCGCACCGCCGCGATGGAGGTGCCCCACTCGGGCCGTCTGGGACGGTGTATATCGCTCACATCTTCGTCGTGCCGGAGGCGAGTACCTCGTGCCGAGGTAGCGCGTCTCGGCCGCTCCAGAACGCGCGTCCTCGAACGACGCGAACAGCGCCCCAGCATTCCTGGACCCGGACCGCTGGCTCGACTCAGCGGCGTCCCAAAACGCCAGGACCGGGACGGGCTCCACTCGCCGGCGAGATGCTTGCGGCATCAACTCCCGTGCTTGTGGGCTTCTTCGGAGAGGCGTTTGATGGTTTCGAGGCGGCGATCCCATCGGTTGGCGACGGCGGACAGCGCCTCGGCGGCCTCGGCCAAGCGTTGCTTGCGTAGCTGGTAGAGCATTTCGCGCCCTTCCTTGTGGCCTTCGACCAACCCGGCACGCTGCAGCACCGCGAGGTGCTTTGAGATCGCCTGGCGGCTCACAGGCATGTCGACCGTGAGCGTTGTGGCCGTCGCTCGACCGTGGGTGACGAGCAGGTCGAGGAGCTTGCGGCGCGTCGGGTCGGTCATGGCCTCCCAGAGCAGGTCTTCGCTGGCCGGGCCGGGCATGGGGTCAGGTGTCGGCGGCGAAGAGTTGCCGAAGGATCTCGCCGCGGGTCTGCCAGCCGTCCTGGTGGGACTGAACGTAAGTGCCCTTCTCGGCGTCGGGCCAGTCAACGCCATCGAGCCCGGTCTCCTCGACCCGCAGCCTCGTCCGTTCCTCGCCGACGGAGACCAGCGTGAAGGTGACCAGTACCGAGTTGGCCGGCATGGCGCGGACCCCACTCGGGTAGCACCACCGGAACGAATAGAGGCGATGAGGCTCGACGGCGACGACGGTGAGGTTCACCACCAAGGGCTCATCGTCGTCGCGCTCGAAGGTGAGCGTGCCGCGGGCACCCGACTGTGGCTCGACCTCGACCGAGTCGCACAACCATCGCCGGATCTGGTCCGGCTCGGTGATCGTGCGCCACACGACCTCGACCGGCGCGTCGATCTCGATGTCTCGTTCAATCGTGTAGGTCGTCATGGCTCCACTCGGCTCCGAGCTCACTGCACTCAGGCTGACACGAGGCGGGGCTCGTTGGGGAGACCCTCGCCGGTCTCGAGGTACTGCCGCAGGCTCGGCAGGAAGTGGCCCCACCCGGCGCGGCACATGTCGAAGCACTCCAGTGACGGAACCAGCCCGACGTGGCGGAACGTCAGCTCGCTGGCGCCGCCGCGGCCGGCGCGGATTGTGAACGTCGGCTCGGTGCCAACCCAGTCGGGCGCCATCTCACAACTCGTAACCGTCCAGGTGACCTCGTCGTCGGCTCGGCGCTCGACGATGAAGGCGAGCCACTGGCCGCCCATGGCGAGCCGGATCACGTCGCCGGTGCGCTCCGATGCGGTCACGGCCGTCCACCACTGCACGATCTCGGCGTCATCGGTCAGCGCGGCGACGATCCTCTCGAGCGGAACGGCGACCTCCATCGTGTAGCAGTAGTCCGCCGTCTCGTCCGACGGCAGCATGTTCGATGCGGAAACTGTGGTCATGGTCGATTCCTCCGGTCAGCACCGAGGCCGATCCCCGATGTGCAACCTACGATTGCACATCGGGGCTGAATGTGCAACTGGAAGTTGCACCTCATCGAGTCAGTCGCTATCGAATACCTCGTGGTCGCGGGCCGGATCGACATCCTCGACGTACGGAGCTCGACCGGTAGCGCTCAGTCCTCGGCCCCGGCTCCGTTGACGTCGACGGTCCCTGATGGCGTTCCGGCTCGCCGCCGAAGCCACGACCGACGCCGGCACACAACCCGATCCCTGCGAGACCCAGGAGCATCCATGAACCCCGACACCGCGACCACTGCGACCACCGTCGAGGCATTCGTCGACGCCCCGATCGAGCGCGCCTTCGAGGTGTTCACGATCGGCATCGGCAGCTGGTGGGACGCCGACAAACACATCCTGCGCGCCCCGCTCACGCGCATGGAGTTCCAGCCCTGGGTCGGCGGCCGCATCATCGATCACGGCATCGACGGCAGCACCTGTGCCTGGTCGCGCATCCTCGCCTACGAAGCACCCACCAGCGTCGTGTTCTCCTGGGACATCACCACCAGCTGGGAGATCGAGACCGACCCCGCCAAGGCCAGCGAGGTCGAGATCACGTTCGAGGCACACGGACCGGACCGCACCCGGGTCGTGTTGACCCACCGCCACCTCGATCGCCACGGCGACGGCTGGGAAGGCATACGCGACGCGGTCTCGTCCGGCTGGAACCTCGACGGGTTCAACGCCTTCCTCACCCAGGACCAGCCATTGCCGTGGATCGGCGATGACGCCATGCGCGCCCGGCTCGCCGGGTCCTCCGACTACACCATGGTCGTCCTGTCCCCCACAGATCAGCTCCAACGCCCGCGAGTCGACCCCATCATCTGGGCCCACGGGCGCCGCAACATTGCCCTCATCGCCGCTGGGCTCGCCCCGATCATCACCCCCGTCACGGCCCCCGACGGACCATCGGGATTCGCGGTCTTCTCGACCGACCCGGACGAGACCCGCCGGATCATGGACGCCGACCCGGGGGTCATCGCCGGCGTCTTCACCTACGAGATCCACCCCGTTCGAGGATTCCCCGGCGCAACCCTGCCATGAGGGGCCGGGCTGCCCGCCCCGTCCACCCCCAAGGCTCCGGGTCGCCCCTAAGGCTCCGGGTCGCCCCCAAGGCCAGCGGGTGCCCTATCACACGCGCCCCGGAACCACGCCCCACCAGCGTCCCCGAACGCCGGCTCCGAGGCAGCGTGCAACCGGCAGCGGTACTCGCCTCGGCGCCGAAGTCGGCCTGGGGAGAACTGCGCAGAGTACGCCGTTCGAGTAGCTCGTCCTAGGTCTTGTTCGAGAACCTACGGAGCACCCAGTGACGGATCGTCCGAGCTGTCCGCGTCGGCCCCACGGCGGCCGGTAGGGCGCCATCGGCTGCCGGCTCGGCATTGGGAGCTGGCTCCGGCCAGTACTCCCCCTGCGGGAAGCCCGTGTAGTCGCCGTAGGCCCAATCGAAATGCGAGTACTGACGTTCCCATTCCACATTCGGCAGGCGGCGCCACGCTGGTCGTAGTACTCCCACGGGCCGACCTGGAGCCATAAGCCAAATAGTGCCAGACCCTGACGATCACCTTCCGGCAGAAGTACTCGCCTTGGCTGCGAGGTCGGCCTGGGGAGAAGTGCGCGCGGTACATCGCCTCGGCGAACCGTTCCCCGGTCAGGGACGGCCTGGATCGGCGTGAGTGTCAGGGGCTGAGGGGGCATCGAGAGGCAGCATGTTGAGCAATATGTGGCGCGATCGGTGATCGCCCCGCGACTAGCTGATGTCGGCGGTCTATTAGTGTCGCCCCCTTGTCCGGATCACTGCGGGCGGCTGAACCGGCCCATACGCAAGCGACCTTCTCCCAGCGTCCAGGCTGGGTGCGAGGCGCCATCGGCATTGGCTGGGTCGGGGTGATCGCGCCATTCGTGTTCCAGGCGGTGGGGATTGTCCGCGCTGATGACTCGTGGCTCGTCAACCGCATGCCCGATGATGCGTTTTACTACCTCGAGATCGCCCGTCGCATGGGACACGGGCAGGGATTCACCTTCGATGGCACCCACGCCACGAATGGGTTCCATCCGCTGTGGCAGGTGATGCTCGGCGCGTTGGCCACGATCGTCCCCGGCCAGATGGCGTTCGTGAGGGTCGCGTTGTTAGCGGGCCTGGTCTGTCTCCTCGCTGCCCTGCTGCTGGTGATCCGCCTCGTTTGGCGGATGGCTGGCCCCGGGCCGGCTTTGAGTGGCGCACTACTGGTCGTTCACGGCACGACTGCACTGCCGAACATCGTTGATGGCCTTGAGGGCGCGGTGCTAGTGCTCTGTCTGTCCGTGGTCGCGACCACGCTGGCCAACTTCGCGGAGCGACCGTCCTCCGCTCGGGCGGCCCTCGTGGGGGTGGCGAGCGCGTTCGTCGTGCTCGCACGGCTCGACATGGTGGTGGTGATTTGGCTGCTCCCCTGTGCGATGGCGCTCCGGACACGCAACGGGCGATGGATCGGCTGGTGGCTAGTGGGCGGAATGATCGGGGCTCTGTGGGGAGTGTGGTTCGTCGTCCGCTACCACCACGTCCTGACGACCAGCGCGACGGTCAAGCAGGCGGAGATGTCCGCCTTTGTAGCGACGTTCGGGGGCCGCTTGACCTCGGGTTTCGTCAACTATGAACGGGTGCGGGGCGCGGAATACGTCCGGTCGCTCCTTGAAACGGCGACCCAGTCCATGGTCCGTGGGGGTGGCGCCCTGAGCTCGATCGTCGGAATGGCCCTTCTGGCGCTTGCCTTCACGCCGTGCGTGGCGTGGGTCAGGGTGCGCTTCGGCGGGCGCGACGAGGTGATCCCGAACTCGAACGCCGCTACGAGCCAGAGCCTTCAGTGGTCGGCGTTCGGCTTCGCCCTCCTCACCACCGCCGTGGCGATCGGGGCCAAGGCGTCCTTCGATCTGGTGAACGCCCCCATATGGGCCGACGCTTGGTACAAGTCGTCGCAATACTTCGCGGTTCCCTTCGCCATCGGTGCCGGTGCTTGGATCGGTGCCCGGATGCTCGCTCGCCGATGGCCTCCCGTCGGGCTGGCCGCGTTTGGTGCAGTCGCGTTCGTCTCGCTCCCCCTCACCGCAGGGTTGGTCATCGACACAACCTCCTACCCCCGTCACTACAACTCGTGGCCCGACCAGGTTGACGAGGCGGCGACATGGATTCGTACCAACGGACCCCAGGGACAGTACGGGGCGGGCAACGCCGGTCTGCTCGGCTACCAGCTGGACGGTGCCCGCGACGTGGTCGACCTGGATGGCTTGGTAAACAACTACGAGTTCGCCACCAAGCTTGCCCGGGGCGACTCGCTCCCTGAACTGCTCGCCGCGACCGGTACCGACTACTACGTCGACCGAATCACTCCGAGTGCGCTGCAGCAGTTCCCCTGCGCGACCGTGCTGTGGACATCGTCGGGCCTCATTCCCTACCCGAATCCCGACGGCACTACCAGCAACGCGCCCGTACACGTCCTTGACGTGCGCGAGTGCCGGAAAGGCGCGGCCTCCAACTGACGACCGACCCTCCAACGCATGATCTCACCTGGCAATCCCCGCTCCGGTAGCCGAGCGACAGCCTGGACGCGGAACCATCGCTTCCACGGGGGCGAGCCTTCCGACCGGACAACTTGTTGGGCTGGCAGGGCCAAGGCCCCCTCCCCTAGGTCGACGAATATCGACGCCGGGGACCTACGGCCCGGGGCGACTGGCAAGTGCCGAAATCGTTCGTCTCGCGAGCGTTTCGATATACGGGGATCACAGGCCGGCGACGCGAGGTGCCTTTGACGCCGGGGAGCCGTCGGGCCCGGTCCCGTTCCAGGCGAGTGGTCAGTTGCTAGGTGGCGGAGGCGGCTGGGTGTGGATGGCGGGTCGGTAGCCGACGGAGGCGAGCCAGAATCGGGCTCGTCCTCGTTGTCGGTCGTCGGCGAAGGCTCGCCATCGGTCGAGTTCGTCGGGCCAGCGCGACACGAGGCTGGCGAATCGTTTGAATACTCCCCGGCCGGTAAGCGATCGCTTGAGACGCTCGGCGCGTTGTGGATCGGTGACCGTTGCGACGAAGTCGGCCATGTCGTGGTAGCCGTCACGCGACCCGTTGCCGGGCACGTAGAGCCAACCGTCGGACTCGTCGACCGTGTCGGGGTCCAACTCGCCGGCCTCGATGGCGTAATCGATGGCGCTCTGGTCCCACACCTCGCCTGTTTCGAGGTCGATCCGGCCGCCCTCGTCAATCGAGTTGCCCTCGAGGAGCATCGACAATTCATCGAGGCGGACGTCGAGGTCACGGAGCGGCGGTTCCGCCGCGAGGCCGAGCGCCCATTCGAGCTGATCGGCCATCTCGTTGTCGCCGTCCCAGCCACGGGCCCGCAACCTTCCAGCGAGCTCCCCGGCCGGCCCACCGGCGCCTTCGACGTCTTGGACGAGGGCGATCAACAGGCCGTCGCCGACGTAGTGAAGCGCGATCTCGGGCACGCCCGTCGCCGACACGACGGCCACCACCGTCTCGCCGTCGCCGCCATACACCGCCACTCGAGACAGGCGACGCCACTCCTCAGAAGCCATGGCGCCATCCTCGCTCCCACTCGGGCTGGCATCACCCCGAAACTGCTCAGACTCCAGACTGGCGCGCCGGCAGGTGAGACTGTTGGCGCCCTCCTCGATGACTCCATCCCCTACTGACCGAGACGTCTCGTGTATCAAAACGCTCGGGTAGGCGGCGTAGTTCGGCACTTCCTCATCGCCCCCAGTCCTCGGGTCTGGCCGTCGTTATTCGTCGGATGGGACGCATCGGGAATCGTGGGAGGCTGCGGCAATGGAGCTGATCGATGCGTATGACCAGGCCCAGAGCCTCTATCAAGGCGTGGCCAGCCTCACGGAGAATCCAACGCCGAACGTCACCACGCTCAGGTTCGGCTCGGGCGGCCATGCGTTTCTGGCCGAGCTTCCGAAGGTGGATCTCTGGACGGCACGAAACTGGCTATGGGCACGGCGTAACGAGACCGGGCTGTTCCCAGTCGTTGTCGAGGAGTCCGAAGCGTTCCTCGATGACTACGACAGCGAGCAGGAAGGCAGCGTGTCCGAGATCCTCGCGGCTGCTTCTGCTCTTGAGACCGACGCTGTGGTCGACGGTTTCCGCAAGTGGGGTGAAGACCACTTGGCGGAGTGGCGAACCGGCGACTATCACCGCGATCTTCAGATCGGTCCCGGGGACGAAGGCTTCTGGCGGGAGGACGAGGGAATCTCTGAGCCCCGGTTCTTCGGTCCATGTTGCCTGGCCCTCTTCCCGGTGCGGCAGGCCTCCCACGTCCTGGCCGAGGTGGGCTGGCAGCCATTCAACGGCAGCTCTGCACCAGAGCATGTGGTCATGGTCAGCTACTTCACTGATGCCCTCGGTATGGAGCTGATCTCCATATCTGGTGACGGATACGGCTTGAAGATGACCGACCCAATCCATCACAAGCACCTGGCGTCGGACGTGGCGACGATCTTGTTGGGCTACGCCGACACCGCAGTCTCTGGCACTGACAGGAGCGGCCTCTCCGAGCTCGCGTCCTATCTGCGGGTTGGCCGGTTCCTCAGGCCTTGGTGGGACTGATTGCGGCGTTCAACTCCGCCCCGTTGTCCCGAAGCCGTCGTCGCGATGGAGGCGAGCGGTATTGCCGGTTGCTGCTCACACGACACTCACCTGAGGGCTCGGCCAGACTGCACCGATGGCAGACAATGACTCGGCTTGGTACAGCGTTCGGACGATCATCCGATTCCCGCACCTCGGACCGACCTATGAGGAGCGAGTAACGCTCTGGCGGGCCTCGTCTTTCGACGAGGCGATCGTCCGGGCCGAAGAGGAAGGTCTCGACTACTGCCGAGACCTCGACGCCGAGTGGTGCGGGCTGGTCCAGGCGTTCCTTATCGGTGTTGAACCCCTGGAAGCCGGATCCGAGGTCTTCTCGCTCATGCGAGACAGTGACCTTGACGCCGACGCCTACGTCGACAGCTTCTTCGACACCGGAGCCGAGAGACAACGGACCGTCACCGAGGGCGATGGATAACGCGCACTTCTCCCCAGCCCGCCGTCGCTCCGGAGGCGATGACCTTTGCCGGTTCTCGGGGTGGTCCGGCGCGATCGGGGTCGATGGTGCGTCTGGCTGCCGTTAGGCCATAGTGCGGCGTTTGCCCCGGGCGCAAAAGACCTTGATTGCCTCAGGATGGGCACGGGCGGTGATCTCCGCAGCCACCTCGGGGGAGCAGTCGGAAACATAGACAAACGGCAGGAATTGGCCCTCATGAAGACTCGGGCTAACCCCGACCACGGCACCATGTCGATCTCGACCTGCCATCAAACGTTCGCCGAGCCTTCGACTCGCAGCTTGCACCTCAACCAAACTGCGGTCGGCCGCCCGAATGCTCACCAGTTCTGGACGACTCAGGAGAACCCGGAGAGCAGCCTTGTGAACGGCCAGATGGCCAGTGAACAAAGCACCGAAGAGGTGCTCGCCATCGGAGAAAGCACCGCCGAATTCGTCGCTGTGGACAGCGCAGTACTTATCGAAGCACCACCTGTCTGTCTCGTATGACACCGACATAGGCCTCTTCAGGAACATGGCCAGAGAGCGCAGTACACCACCCCCATCATACGCGGACCGACCGGTGTGCCCGCGGTAGAAGCTGCAGCGGGGCTGACTCAGTCATGAGCACCGACGGCGGCGTACTTCGTCGATGGCCGGGTCGGCAAGATTCCCAGAGCGGCGGAGATCGGGCGTTTCTCCCCAGCCCGACCCAACCGCCGAGGCGCGCGATATTGCCGGCTGGCGCTCGCCCGCCCGAGGCACACCTTCGGTACGTTGACGCCCCACTTGGTCGTCGGCTTTACAGGTCGCCGCCAGGCCCGATGTCCGACGTGTTTGCTTGACTGGGTTGAGTGGTGGCTTGATCATGGGTGGCCACGGGTCGAGGTGACCCACGGATGGGTAAGGGGTGGTGCAATGTCCGACCGTGACGGTGCAGTGATGGTGCCACTTTCGGAGTGGGAGGCGATGAAGTCTCAGTTGGCCGAGCTTCAGCGGATGGTGGGTCTCCAGCACCGTCCGGGGGTGGGTGTGGTCAGTGAGGCGCTGACCGATCGTCGCCATCTACTCAAGCATGGGGCGGTGTTGGCCGCCGGCGCGGTGGCGGGAGGCGCCGCTTTGGCCGCCGCGCGGGCTGGACCCGCTGCCGCCGCCACCGGCGATGTCATGCATCTCGGGGACACCGCGATGGATGCGGGGATCAGTACTACGTCAGTGACGTCGTCTGCGTCGGAGCAGACGCTGCGGGCCATCAACACCTCGGCCCTCGGTAGCGCGTTGTACGGCGATGTGACCACTGGCCAGGGCATCGCGGTGCTTGCGATCAACGAAGGGACCGGCCCCAGCGTGTTCGGATACATCAGCAATTCCGCGAGCACTGCCGAGGGGGTGCACAGCGAGACCAAAGGGTTGGGACCTGCCATCTCCGGGTTTGTCCTCAACTCCAGCAGCACAGCACCGGCTACGGAAGGCACGACCGGCGGCGCCGGCCCCGCCGTGAAGGGCACCAGCAGCGGCACCGGTTCAGCGATCTATGGCCAGATCACCAACGGCGCCAATAACGCGCCCGCCATTTTCGGTACCACCTCAGGGGGCGGCTCCGGCGTGTACGGCCAGGCCCTCGGGGGATCGGCGGCGGCGGTGTACGGCGACGCCACCTTGGTGCCTGCCCCCGGCGTGCAGGGAGTGGCCTCCGACTCCCAAGGAGTGCTCGGTCAGAGCGGCTCAGGCCCAGGCGTGTCCGGCACCAGCGGCACCGGTCCCGGCGTCGCGGGCCAGATCACCAACACCACCAGCACGGCGGCGGCGGTGTCGGGCTCCACGACCGGCAAAGGCCCCGCGGTACAGGGCACCGCCGCTGTAGGGCCCGGCGTCCTTGGCGCGTCCACCCTCGGTGGGATCTACGGCGTCGGCGTCGAAGGCACCCAAAACAGCGGCGGCACCGGCGTCTACGGCACCACCGTCAGCGGCAACGGCGTGTCGGGCAAAGCCACCAAC
>Ga0075018_10000106_pt1 | contig 19919 bp, 32 predicted proteins | sample ColStrG_CSR_2014_FD_71471 | JGI IMG/M metagenome (GOLD analysis project Ga0075018, IMG submission 71471) | Freshwater sediment microbial communities in response to fracking from Pennsylvania, USA - Cold Stream Run_MetaG_CSR_2014 | ecosystem: Environmental > Aquatic > Freshwater > Creek >... | reverse complement strand
ACCCGACCACGTGCCCGGCAGTGGGGGCATTCACGGGTGGTCCCGGTGCCTACATAAAGGTCTGTCCTCCGGGACAGCCGCACGGCGCTTGCATTTTATCTATTAACAATGTGGCGTACCACGTGAAGACTTACAATCCCAGTAGCCCGTCACCCAGCCTACCCGCTACAGATATCGTGGAACTGTGGTCTGACGAAATTGCTACAGGCTTTGCAGGGAATAGTGGTACACTCCCGTTTGTTACCACTCCGATTACATACACGCTGTGCAATCGTGGTTTGAACCCTTTTGCTCAAGTCAAGAATATTGTAGACCGCTACGGAATTGGCCGACATATTATGGCTGGCTATCAGGTGCAGACTGCACCGAGTTCCTTCTGCAATGATGAAGCTCAAGGTGTCCACAATGTTACAATCCACGATCAAAAATTGTATGACGTGGATGGAAAAGCATGGTTCAACGGTAACTCGGCAAATGGATGCTGCAATGAGGTTTGGGGCGTGCGCCTTCAATCGAACTCTACAGTTAATAGCGGGCCTACGATTCCTAGTGGTATCACGGTAATTCACAATGATTTTGCGCTAAATAACTGGCAGTCAAATTTTTCTGGCAGTATCATCATATTCGACAATCAGTACGATGCCACCACAGCTGTTTCAAACGCGGATTATATGCCCAACATCGTAATTCGCGACAATATCGGCTCCAGTGTGTTCGGCATTACCGCTGGGCACGGTACAGGCCGATTTATTTGTGGAACGTTGGGTGGATGCACGAACGGTCCGGTCAGTCAGGGGGTAGCAATCTATGGTTCGCCCACGCATAATGGTGCAGGTTCTACGTGGGATGTACGAAGAAATTTGACGCTGCAAAATATTGTGCCCATTGCCTACAACGACCTGCCGGACATGAACAAGGGTTCCAACTCTATTGAAGCTTGTGGCTGTACGGCTCCTAACTGCACGCTGAGTGGCGGCGTGCCCACATGGACGACGCCCGTCAGCACCGGGCAGACAGATGCCTGTGATCGCATAACGACGGTGGCCAAGTATGGTGACATTTGGAATTCCTACGATATCTCGTACCCATATCAGCCAGACGAACTGCAGGCAGGCACCGTAGATTTGAGTTTTCCGGTTGGAAGCCCGTACATTGCGATGGCTTCGGATGGTTCCAACCTAGGCGCTGATCTGGCAACGGTCGCAGGGAAAACGGCGGGCATTTACGCGCCTCCTAATCTGCTTTCGTTAAACCTGATCACTAGTCTTGGAACCATTACGCACGGCGCGGCAATTACGCCGCTGGCACTTTGCGCGGGGCAGTCTACGACTTCGCCGTATGAAGGCTGCGGCGCTAGCCCCTTTAAGATTTGGACCATTACAGCGGGAACGGTTCCCGCTGGACTGGCCCTGGACTTGAACACTGGCATTCTCTCTGGCACCGCCACGAGCGCCGGGGCCTACAGCGTTACAATCAGCACGACGGATGCTGCGCGTCAGACAGCGATAAGGACATTTTCTGGAACAATCCTTTAAAAGAGAGGTATCGTGGAATGAACGTTCGCATTGTAAGGGGGGGAACTCCGACCGAGCGGCTTTCAGCTGCAGTCTACAGTTTCTACGCTCGGTGGACGGATGCGCACCGAAATGACGCGAATCCCCGGATGCCGGATTATGCTGATATCCAAGAAGCGCTGGACCCCTTTATTAAGCGTGAAATGCTAATGCAAAGAAGCAAGGAAGCAAAGTTAGCCGTACACAACCGACACGCGGAGCGCATCAGCGAACTAGAACGGCAACTGGCAAAGTTGAAACTGCCCAAACTATGAGCCTAGAAAGCTTCATTCTACCAATTTTGGCGGGCGTCTTTAGCGCGGGTGGCGTGTACTTTTTGATTCGCCAGTCGCGGCGAGACGTGGATGGGCTGGGCGGCAAGCTGGGTCGTGAGACGCGCCTCGCCGCTTGCCGTCACCACAATACCACCATGGCCATTCTGCTACTGGCAAAAGACGATGCGCAACGCAGCAAGGTCGCCGACATGCTAAAAGAACCCGTAGACTAAAAGGAGAACTATGAATCCAATTACACTGCTGACCATTGTTTTGTGGATCGCCTTTTTCTTAGGCGTGGGTTTGAAAATTCTTTCCCGCGCTGGCTTTGCCATTCGCAACCCCATTAACCCGGTGGCCAGCCGCTGGCAGTTCGTCGCCCGCAACTGGGATACTCTGGTAATCCGTTCAGCATGGGACGTGGTATTCTTTGTGTACTGGCTGAATCATCCCGGTGCATTAAGCGATCTACTAGGCATGGCGCACATTCCCTTGAATTTTGACCTGCCTGTCACGCACTACACAGCGGGCGTCTTCGGCTTCCTAATTGATTACGTGATGGACTGGCTGGGCAGCGCGGCAGTGAACAGCAGTATTCTTCCGTTGAAGTATCTGGGCATGATCATTGGCGGTTCCATTCCCCCGCTGCCGCCCATGGAGCTCGTGGCCAAGGCTCATGCAGACCAAACACTGGGCAATGCTGCTGCGGACGCCGTGGACGTTGCCAAGAAAGCAGCAGATGCGGTGGCTGACAATAGTGAGAAGAAAGGATAACCATGGACGCGCTGAGCATTCAACGATTGGCCGCCGCAGCACCCGAGTTTCGGCGGCGGGCCACCCTGATGACCGACCAATTGGAAGCCGAGGGCATTCCCGTCCGTTGGACTGAAGCCGTGCGCAGTTACGCTCGGCAGGCTGCACTGTGGGCCATTGGTCGAACCCTGCCGGGCCGCAGGGTGACAAACGCGCCACCCGGTGAAAGCATCCACGAGTACGGCGGCGCGGGCGACTGCGTACCCATGACGTTGCCCCACGGGCAGCCTGATTGGGACGAGACGCATCCGGCATGGGCGCGGATTGTGGCCGTGGGTGAACAGTGTGGCTTGCGGGCCGGGGCGCGGTTTGTCCACAACCCGGACATGCCGCACTTTGAACTGCCGGAAATGCCCGAGAAACCGACCGATGCAATGCGTATAATGTTAAGTACGGGGGGACTGCCCGCAGTTTGGGCGGCGATGAATGTTTTGACGCCGCCTATTTTGCCTGCCGCCGCGCCCGTAGTGGCAACTAAAACCAAGCAGCAAACCAAGGAGAAATCAGCATGAAACCGTTTCTGTTCCGCGTATTCGCTTTGAACCTAATCGTGGCAGGCATCTTGTTTATGACGGGATGCAATGCCAGCTGGACCAGCCAAGCCATTAACATCATTGCCCTGCTCGAGCCCGCTATTCTTTCCGCGCTGGGCATTGTCACCGCGTTCGGCGTGGGTATTACCCCCACTGCGCTGACGGCCTTGCAGGCATGGAGCGAAGAGGCACAAACAGCGCTGCGCGAAGTTGCCCTGCTGATTCAGCAGTACAACGCCGCCGAAGCCACGGCCAAGCCGGGCATCCTTGCACAGATTGATACGTTTCTGAAATTGATTACCGTCAATCTGAGCGCATTGCTGCCCGAGCTGCACATTACCGACCCGGTAACGCGAGCGCGGATCATGGCTGTAGTGGGCTCCATTGAAAGCGAACTGCTGGCCCTGGAAGCCCTGCTGCCCGTGCTACAGGGTAAGACTAGTCCAACACATGCACAATTCCGTGCCCTGATGCATCAACTCAAGAGCGCTGACGAATTTGAAGATGAATTCAATGCGCAAGCAGGTAGTTTTGGTGACCAGTACAAAATCAGCAAGATGGCCGTCCAAACCAAACCGGGCCACGATGTGCGTGGCGACTTCCACGAGGAGTTCCGCACCAAGCCTACAGCCAATGACGAAGCAGCAAAGACTGCCGCGCCACCCGTAGAGCCAGACCAGCCCAGCACCGCAGCCGATTTTGCCGACGCCCACAAGGCTGCGGCAGTGGCCGCGCACGGCGGCGAAGTGCAGGAAAACAAGGACAGCCAGCCAGAGGACAAGTAAGTGTCTGTGGGGTACCTAGCCTACTTTTGGGGTGGGGGGTACCCCGTTTACTACGCCCTGCACGCTTAGGACTAGTCTTAGGCCATCAGATTCCCGCTTTAAGGAGCCGCCTTATGCCTACACCCGCCCTACCCGTTAGCCCTGCTGACCGCCGTTATGGCCGTAGTGCTCCACCGCCCATGCCTTTACACCGTATGCTGCGCCGCATTACGCCCGGCCTATCGCCCGCCGTGAGCCTGTTGGCCAGCGCCGGGCCAGTCAAGAACCAAAGCGACGAAGGCAGCTGCACCGCGCACGCCGGGACAGGCGCAATGGAGTGGATTTTCCGCGCCTACCACAAGGCCCAGCCCATCCTCAGCCCACAGTACCTGTACGCTTGCGAACTGTTGCGGCAGGGGAACTTCCCAGAAGATTCGGGCAGCGATGGGCAAACCCTGTGCGAAAGCATGATCTTTAAGGGCTGCTGCCTCGAGAGTGCCTATCCGTACGTGGCCGGGCAAATCCTTTCCCCCACGGCTGCGCAGGATGCCACCGCTCGGCACTACGCCATGGGGGCCTATCATGGCGTGGGCGGCAGCGCGGTAGCCGCCAGCGTACTGGGAGACCCTGTGCCGTGGCCACTGCTGATTGGCTTTACGGTGTACAACTCTTTTGAGAGCGATGCTGTGGCGGCCACAGGCATTGTGCCGTTGCCCAAACCACAGGAAGCCGTGTTGGGTGGCCACGAAGTGCTTTGCTTGGGATACGACATCGGCGTGAACCCCACGATCCGCCCGCAGGGCTGCCCGCCTGCGTTCTTGATTCGCAACAGCTGGGGCGCAGGCTGGGGGCTGAACGGGAACTGTTGGATGCCCCGTGAGTATTTTGACATGGCCGATACGGACATCAAAATTGCCCATAGCGGGCATCCATGGGCAGTTTAGTTCTGTACTAGTGTTGGCCCGGCAGCGTCTCCCATCCAGTGGATGCCGAAAGCGTGCCGGGCCATTGCCCACGCCGCACCCAAGGCTTCCCCGATAATGAGTAGGTCTCTTTGTGTTTCAAACTCCATAGCGTCAGCGTTTTCTAAATCCTGTGCATCAAAGCGCCATTTTGAAGCTCCGTTCACATAGACGGTGCCGCTGGCAAAGGCGTCTGCCTTTTCAATTTCCGTAGTCAACTCACGCGGCATGGTGCAACTGCCACGCAGTAAGAACATCGGGGCTTGATTGACCAGTGTGCGTTCAATGATGCGGTAGATTTTTGCATCAACTTCTTTGAAAGAAACTGTTCCAAGCCGAATGGCAAATTCTTTAACGTTCTTCATAAGCTACTTTCTCCAATTCGTAGGATTCTTGGCAGTTCATGCAGAACACACGCACAGGGTCGTCGCGCTGAACGCGGGGCATCAGCGCAAGGTTGCCGCGCCCGCACTTGGTACAAATGGGGAACCATGTGAACTTTTCGCTCATCGCATACCCCACACCACACGCCACGCCACAGTCCCGATAATTACAATTATACCCAGTACGACGGGCCAGAGCGCGGGTCGTTCTGGCTTTATGCTTTCTATCGTCGGGGGACTGTAGGGCCGAATGGCCCCACGGTCGCTGCGAATCATGCGATGTGGTATGTGGCCCATCACTTCTTCTCCAGCAGCTTCACGCTGACAGCCTTGGTGGCCGGGTCAATGGTAATGGTTGCGCCCTCGGGTAGTTTAGCGGCCTTGCCTTCCTTGATCACTAGCGCGTTGTACGCGTCCACAGTCTTTTGGAATGCTGCCTGTGCCCGCTGCACGTCGGGGCTGGCGGCCAGCGCGGCGGCCTGCACGCGCTGTACTTCCGCGCTGGCATTCATGGCCGTGAGGTAGGCATTCTGCACGCGCAGAACGGCGACTTCGGACAGGGCGGGCGCGATGGTTTCGGCCACAACAAAACCAATCATCGCAAAACACAAAAGAAATTCCAACATGTAGGGTCCGATTTTATTCAGCATTTTACTTTCTCCTTTTGATTGTACTCCACTTGCAAAAGTCCGTGATTTTCTACATCTACCAGCACTGAAACCAGTACACCGTCCGTGCGTCGCGTGACGGCTAGCACGTCAAACTTGACGCCTCCTAAATTACGAGCGGCAATCTGGTACTGGTTGTTGCCCGTAATGGCGCTAGGCTGCCCCAGCGCCACCACCGAGGCCAACTGTTTTCCACACCGTTCGTCCACCGTACTGCACAGCGTTAACCATTCGCGGATACTGATGCGATCGGTGATTTCCTGCTGCGTAATCGGTTGGTGGGTTTGCTTTGCAAGGCCCATCCGATCTCCTCCAGTTCTTGCCTGTCTTGCTGCGTTAGCTCGCCGGGCTTGGCGAGGATTTGCTGCGCTAAAATCAACAAGTTAGTTTCGTGTGGCTCGCTCACTGGAACGCCCGTAGCAGCATGGCCAGCACGCGGAAACCTGCGAATAGGCAGATCAACAAGAAAATGGCAATCCCCACCTCTTCGAGAATTTCACGCATTACGCGCCCCTTATTGCTTACGAATCAGCTTGCGAATCTGTGCGGGCACTTCATCGTCCTCGTCATCTTCGCTCTCGTCAAACAACGCGTATATGGCGTGCCCGTCATCCGTAAAAGCACGTACGCGCAGCTGCTTGCCCGGTTCACCACAGGTGAGCTCGATGCTAGCCGCAGCCCGGCGCATTACAGCGTCCATCTTCTCACAAGCCGCTCGGTGCGCCAGCCCAACAGCGGTCATTTCTGCAAGAAGTATAGGATCAATTTTGTAAACCTTAATCAGCGACACTAGAGTTCTCCAATCATTTTTTCGGTTAGGCGTTTGGCCGTGTATAGCTCCTCAAGGGTAGTGTACCCCAGCAACAGCAGAGTTACATCCTGCACGGCTTGCGTGGGGTGGTTCTCTTTACAGTACTGTGTCCACCCGTGGCGGCTGCGGGGGCCGGGCAGGTGGCCGTCTAGCAGGCCGCCCGGTGTATACAGGCTGATCAGCTTCTCAATATAGTGAACAGCCTTTTCCAAATCCTTGCGCGGCTCTTTGGTGCGGGCCAAGTACTTAGTGGCGCAGCCCACCAAGTAGCCGGGGCCGACAAGATCCACCATGAGATCCCAATGCTGATACTGCGAGCCGCCGTAATGGTCTCCGCCCACCTGCCGTAGATTGGGGTTGCGCACGCCGAATTCACTCATCGCTGTTGCTCCTCCTTGTAATAGTCTATGCAGTTCTGTTACCCAGTCCATAACCCCCAGCATTGGCCCCATGTCGCTGCCCACCTTGTGGTGGCCGCCCAGCACTTCGCCCCGGTCTACGTGCAGGCATAGATCAATTACGTGCACGCAATGCAGCACTTCATCTAGGCGGCGATCGGGCGGGTGCATCATGTGGTGGTGATGCGCTTTTCCGTTTCACGCATGTCAATCCACGTTTCGCAGGCAGCAGCCCAATCGTTGTAGCGTGGGCGCATCAGGTGCAGCCAGTCCTCTCCAGTGCCGCGCTTTTCCTTGCGCTCTTTCCACATGCCGTACATGGGGAACGCGCATTCACGGAAGAATGGGTCGCGGTAAGCATGGTCGCCCATTGGGTCGCGCATGAACAGGTCCAATTCTGCGTCCCATTCGGCCATGTCAATAAGGTTAAACATGGGGCTGATGGGCATCCCACGCACGTAGTGGTTGTGCTGGTCGGCGTCGGCAGCCAGCTCCCATAGCGCGTACTCCGGCCCCAACTGGTGATCGGCAAACAGGCCAGTATACAGATGGTAGTTGTTGCTGAACTGCCTGTACGTACCCACAGGCAGCCCAGCGCAACGGGCCACGTACTCGTGCATCACACTCATGTGGACGGCGTTGGCTCCGCAGGCACCCCACAAAATGTCGTTACTACGGCAGCACACCGTCACGTTCAGCGCACCATCCTGCACAAGGAAGTACGCGTGCGTGTTACAGGGCACGTCCTTGCCGCCATCAATCGCTTTGTGCAGATCGTCGTAGTCACCAGCAAGGTATCCACCTTCGCCCGTTGTTGTAGCATCCCACATTTGCAGCACGCAGCGACGGCTTTCAGGATTTTTCTTTAATTCTTCGACAATTACGGCTAGTTGGTCAAACCCCAGTCCCCCGCGCCAGCGGTCGCCGTAGGCACCATGCACGGTTACACCGTCGTCACTGTACTGTGCGAACTTGCTGTTAAAGTACGCGGGCCACTCCAGATCGTTGCGCCCGGCTAGCATCCACAATGCTTCCATCAGGTGGAAGAACGGGTTGGCGTTGCGCAGCGGACTAAATAGCACCCGCTCGCGGGGCTGGCTGTACACGGTGGTCACGGGTTCGGGTGCCACCAGCACCGGGCCGTTGCGGCTGTTTTGCTTAGTGCCTGCTACACGCAGGTACATCAAGCCATCACTCAACGCTTCATTCACATTCCTAACATGGAGTTCCATTGCGGTTACCTTTCAAAACATAGTTGGGAAATCAACATTTGATTCTGGAACAGTAATGTCTTCTACTTCACTGACAAGGCTTTCTAGTTCGTCAATTGCCGTCTGCAGCTCTTCCGCCTTGCTTGATCCCTGCAGGTTTTCTGGCATACCGTCTAGCCAGTTTTGCAGTTCATCCCGTAGTTCATTGATTTCCGATTCAGCAGCATCCTTCGCGGTGTTGAGTTCTTGTAGCGCCGCGTCCAGCCGCGCTGCCCGGCCTGCTGGGGTGGTGAGTTTTTCTGTTGTGTGCACAGGCACAGGCGCACCAAATGCTTCACGCAGTTTTTTCTCTACGCTGCTGATGTTTGTGGATTCCACTGTCAAGTTAATTTTGTAGCGGGCCACTATTCGCCTCCTTGGTAGCGTTGCTTGGGTCGTCCTGCGCCTGTGCGGGCGCGTTCAAACTTATCGAATTCACAGAGGCAGTTTTGTAGACCTTGTGCGTGGATGCGCGGCATCCCGGCCTTTTTCACCAATGGGCCAATGGTTTGTTGCAGCTTGTGCAGCGCCGCTAGCCATTCACCGCGCGGCCAGCTTGCCGCCACGTCACGCCCGAATACCCAGTTCATACCCCGTATACTGCCCGGCCCCGGCGCAGCAAACGTCCACCAGTCGGGGGCCTTGGCCAGCACCGGGGCGTACTTAAGGTCACACACCACCTGCGCCGCCATAAAGCTGCCCAGCCCATCGTACTCGGTCAGCAGCGCGTGCGCGTCCTGTAGGGTGCAGCTTTCATCTGTCAGCACCTTGGTAATAGCCTCGCGGTCTGCCCACAGCGGCCCCAGCACCTTGGATGTAAGGTAGTCCACCTTTTCCATGGCGTGGCCGTTGGTGCTGACAATGTAAGCGGCGTTGAAGTTCAGCTGGTGCATCCGCTTGCGCCGTTCTGTTACCTGCCGTATGCGCTGCGGGAAGTACGGCACCGGGTATCCCAAGTCCTCCAGCATGGCGGGCTGGTTAAACAGCCGGGCCACCACCATGGCAAACCACAGGTATGGATCCTTGGCGTGGGGCGTGCGCCAGTTCTCGCGGATCCACACGGTAACTGTATCCAGTTCGCGGTCAATGTTCGTAAAGCGGTACTGCTGTAGGATGGGATCCTTGGTCCAGGGTTTGGGTTTGCCAGCGGCGCGGCGCTGGTAGATTAGGTGGCGTTCTTGGATGAACTGGAACAGCTCTTTGGTTCGCATGGTGTACTCTCCTCCACAATAATTCCGTCGCGGTTGGTAATACGCCATGCGTGCTGGATGCGTTGCAGGCTGGCCGCAATGGACTGGGCCATCTGCAGCGAATCCGCAGCATGGTAGGGCAAGAACTTTGAAATTTGATTCTCACACCACACGGTATACTGCTTTTTCACTTTCACCATGCGGCCTCCAATTGCTGTGGGGTGGCATACGGCCCCACGGGCTTGGGTACGTTGTGCGGGTACGCCCCGGCGTGGCAGTCACACACGCGGCACAGCGGCAGCGTGCGATCCTTTTTGTACAGGCGGCGGCGGTACTCGTTGAGGATGGGGTGGTTCCACAACTCAATTACAGTATGCTGGGCTACGTTCCCAATCTTCATCTGCCCGTGGTAGTCTTGGCAGCACACCAGCGCCCAACCCTGCCAGTTAATGTTCAGCAACCGAAACGGCTTGGTACACATGCGCTGCACCGGGGCGGGTAGCGCGGGCAGGAACAGCGGAATGGCTCCGGCGCGGTTGACCAGCCGGAAAATGCCCGTACCGAACGTGCCGGGGTTGCTCTTGTCCAGCATCTGGACAGTTTGTGCCCGTGGGCCAATATTGCTGTAGACGCCCTTGCTGCGGCTTACCGTGGCGGGCAGCGCGGCCAACCATGCCTCGCGCTTGGCATACAGGCCGGGGCTGTAGCAATTGATGAGCAACTGGTTTAACCCGGCAGCGTATAGGCGCTGGATGTTGGCCGGGCCGCGTAGGTAGTCACCGTTGGTGGCCAGCATCAGGCACGCGCGCGGCACCAAGGCGCGGGCCTGCCGCAGCACGGCGCACACGTGATCCATGTCCCGAGTTGGTTCATTGTAAATGTAAAACTCAATGCGCCCCCGGTACTGTAGCGCCCCCAGTTCGCGAAGTACCTTGATGATCAGCTCCGGCGGCATGTTCTCTTCGGGCCGCGTGTTGTAGGCCACCGGGCAAAAGGCGCACGTGCGATTGCAGCGGGCGGCAATCTCAAGGCACAGGGTGTTGAACATGGATGTTGTCTTCATAGGTTTGGGTTTCGCTTGCCAAACGTGGCTCGCCACTGCGCCACCTGTTCCAAACTGTTAAACCGCAGGCGCAGTTCGCCCTGCTTTTTGTCAGGGCTGTTGGCGTTCTTAATTCCAAACAGCTGGCCATACCGGGCGCTGAGTTCCTGCTGCGCGTGCAACATGTCGGGCAGGCGCACAAGGTAGGGGCCGCAGCCACCCGGCTGGTAGTGGACGCGCCGTGGGTGTCCCCACTTGTTGACCAGCACCCGGCCATGCGCAAACAGGTGGGCGGCGGTCAGTGCGTAGTCCTCACCGCTACTCTTGGTGCTTTGGTTCCACGCCAGCCCGCAGTTCCGCATGAGCATCATCTTACCGCATACGTAACCCACGTCGGTAAACTTGCGGGCGCGGAAGGCGGGGTTCTCGTGGGCGCTGAACCCGGCAAGGTAGGCCCCGCGCTTCTCGGCTTCCTTTAGAGTATCCAGGACCACTAGCTTGTAGAACTTGTCCCAAGGCACGTCCACGCTTAAAATCTTTTGCCAGCGGGCGCGGGTAATCATGGTTTCACCCGGTTCCAAAGGCACTTCGTTGTTTCGGCGGTAGAACTGCGCTTCGGGCTGCACAAACCCGCGTACGTTGTCATCGAACTGGATGCACCATTCGCCGCGTTTCAATTTGCTGCGGGTGTACTCGCGGGCCACGTTCAGGCCACCTTCGTTGGGCAGCACCAGCAGGTTGTGCGCGTGCAGGTATTCGGCATAGGCTTTGCGCTGGCTGGGGCGTACTACCACCTTGTAGTCGTGGCACCCGGCAGCGGCCAGCAGCCCGGCAGTGGTAAACGCGGGGCTGCCTGCGCGGTTGTAGCTTGGAATAAAGATTTGCATGGTGTGAGTTCTCCGTAAAGTACTTGCGCCGCTGGTGTGAGCCAGCGGCGCAGCGTGCACAACCCCACGGGTGGGGCGGTTACTCGGCTTTCTTGTCCGGCGTCAGCGTGATGAATCCGCTCTTGACGGCGAACGTGATAAACGTGCGGTCGGCGCCGATCTTTTCCAGCTTCGGCATGGCGTCGTCTGTGTGCTTGCTGGTCAACAGTATGTCCATGGCCTTGGCACGTTTGGTGCCTTCCCGCGCGCCATGTTCCTTGTTAACCACCTTGATGCTGCCGCTGGTGCCAACACGCGTACCGCTAGTGGCTTTCTTCGCGGCCTTGGTGCTTTTCTTGGTTGCCATATTGTTACCCTCCGCGGGTGTATTGCCTGAATTTGAACTCCAATTATTTTGTACTCCTTTCGAGGAAGGTTGTAAAGCGAAATCTCTCGTCCCCTCCAAAATAATTACTTCCGTGCCGGGTGACCAGCTGGCCCGCTCCCTGCCGGGGGCGGTAAAATTTACATCCTCGTCCTTGCGCGTAGTAAACCGCCGCCGCTGCTGGGGCGCATCTAGCTCCACCAGCGCACGCCCGGCCGTGCAGTACACAAGGTACCCGGTGCGCACGTGGCCACCGTCTAGGCCCATCTTGGGGATCTCGCACTTGAAGTGCTGCCCCGGCTTTAGAGCGTTGATGGGCACCGTGGCCCCCACCTTGGGTGTGGGCCGCGCTGCCTGCTCCATACAGGCTTCGCTGCAGTAGTTGCCAGTGGTAGTCTGCACCTTGGTGCCGGGCTTGCCACAGGGGCACAGGAGTGGCTCTGTGGCGGGTGCTACCAGCGGCGCTGGGCCGCTGGGCTTGGGGCCGCGCTGTAACGCGGCAGGGACGCGGCCAGCTTTAGCGCCGCGTGGTTTTAGCTTGATACCGGGCATGGTAGTTTCCTCTCATGTATGAATTGTTGTCGGGTCCGTAAACGTGTTGGCTGTTGCTCGGCCGCTCTAGGATATTGGCCAGTGAAGCAAGGTTAGTATTGCCGCAGTCGCACTGTGCGCTGCAGCTGGTAACGTGTGGGCTGCCCAGTGGGCCACCGGGACAAAGGTAGGCGTCACGCAGAAGAATTGTCATTTGAGCGCCTCTGGGAAACCGAGATACCACGCCAACAAAATCAGGATTGCCACCACACAGCACCCAATCGCTAGTGGCCAGTGGCACTCTGCCGGGGGCTTAGCAGGCATGATGCCGTTGTGCTGCCAGTTGCCGCCCCACTGTGTCACGGCGTCACCACCATAGGCGCCGTCAACAGCGCGGGCAACAACAGCAGCAGCATGATTACACACGTGCCGCAAATTACAAGAAAAGGTCGGCGCATACGCCACAGGGCTTCATTCGTGCTGCCTACTGCGTCTCCGCAACGACAACGCAAGGTATACACTAACGACTTAGGGTCATCAAATTCCATCTCATAATCGTGCAAATGAAACAAACGTTGCATCCATGTGATTTTCATAATCCCATCCTTTCTGCGCACTCAGGGCCGATGCCCGCCGCTACGCTTTCTGGAACGGTAAGTGCGCGACCACAGCGCCCGCAGCGCCCGTCGTGCCACACTTCCAGTGCTTCTGGCATCAGGTCGCCTTGCGCCAATGCAGCCACCGTCCAACTAATCGCCACCACGGGCAGGCTGGTGCGCGTCATCTTGCTGGCCTTGGTCAACCGAAATGCTGGGCGGTTACCGTTAGCCTGTTCAATGACGCCTAGGTAGCTGTAGTCATCCCTGTTTTCCGGCCCGGTCAGCAGGCTGACGAACCAGCGCTTTACGATGCCGCGTTCGTCCGGCCATAGCCCGGCCTGCTCTGCGGTCTTCTTGGCCAGCGCCACGCGGTAGGTATACCGAACGCCCGTGTTCTTGCTGCGCAGCGTGACGTAGGCGTTCCCGGCCAGCGTGTACCGCAGCGCCGCTGCCGGGTCGGTGAACATACCATTGCGTGTGACGGTATCTACGACGTGCATCAGGTCAGTAATGGTAGTGCCTTGGTGCTGCTCGGGGTTCTCGGCAAGGTTTTTGTCTTCCCACTCGAATTCGGGGTTCACGACTGCACCGCCTTGCTGCGGGGCTTCACCAACGTGTGGGTGCGTACCAGTACAACGTCCCCGCAGAGTCGCATCCCAAACGCAATGGACGCCCGCTCGTTTGGCAGCAGTTCCCGAATGCGCCCTTCCTCACTACAGTAGGCCGACTCACCATCCAGCGGCCCGGTGCCCGGTACCAGTTCAATGTAGCCGCCAACCAGCTTCTGTAATTCTGCCAGCGTAAACTGCCTGTCATCAGCGGGAGCCACCATAGAACTAATGTCCCCGTTGGCCCTGTAGATTGTTGCCCGTTGTACTTTCATTTTTTGTTGCTCCTCGCTAGTGAGCGGCTTTGGTGCCCGCCATAGCCAACTGCAGCATACATAACCGTTCGCTTACGCGCAACTGTTTAATTTACAGGCAGCCCCCGTGCTCAACTGGATACTGGTGCCGGGTAGGGCAGCGCCACCACAACCGCAGCAGTGTTAAAAGATTTTTCATTTCCTTACCCCCTATTCATAGGGTACGCCCCCGCCCTCATAGACGCAACACCCTTATCAGCTTTGTAATCAATCACTTACGGCGGGCGTGGGCCCGCAGCGCGTCTAAAAAGCCCTGTTGCGTCTTGTCCTTGCTGCGCAGCGCCCGCAGCTTGGCTTCGTCCACGGTGTTGCGGGCCACCACTAGGTGTACGTAAACCGCTGCATGGGCACACCCTTGCCTACGAACGCGGCGAATCAACTGATCGTATTTTTCAAAATCGTAAATTAGAGAATGGAAAATAATGTGCGGTTCGTTAGGCACCTTTTGCATGTTGATGCCGTGGGACATTGCGGCAGGCTGGCACAGCAACAGATCCAGCCGCCCGGCGTTCCACTCAACCACCAGCCGGGCACACTCGGTCAAGGCTACGCCGCCGCCAATATTGGGCGCACCCTTAAACCGTGCCTGCAGTCGCGCCAGATCGTGCTCATATTCGTACACCACCAGCGCCGGGGCACCGTTAAGTTCTTCCACAAGTTCCTCTACAGCATCTGTTTTGGCATCGTGCAGCGTTACCATTGTTCGTGCCGCGCCGGGCGTTTGCAAATCTGCGTAGACGCCTCCGTTTGCCGCTTGACTGCACTTAATAGCTGCCCCTCCCGCGCCCAGCGCCGTTACCACTTCATCATTGGCAAGCTGCGCAAACATTTCCTCCTCTAGTGCGTCGTACACCTTGCGAGCCTTGGCAGGTACTTCGATACGCACAATGTTTTCTACCACTGCTGGCATCTTAATGTAATCCTCCGCAGCCAATCGTAACACGTAGGGCTTGATCTTCGCTTCAATTAGCTTGTCCGCTCCTTCCTGCAACCGCCACTCGTAGCCCATATAGCCAAACGGCGTGAAGTACATTTGTCTATAGTGAGTAATATATTGCCCCAGCGCCACGCCTTGATCTAGAACGTACATTTGCCCGAACAGATCAAGAAATCCATTACTGATAGGCGACCCGGTAAGCCCCCAGCGGCGGGCAAACGTGCGCAGTACAGGCTTCAGCGTACGGAAGCGGCGTGTTCGCGTATGCTTCAAATAACTCAACTCATCAACCACCAGTGTATCAAGCTCTAAAGCGCGGAACCGCTTCATGTCTGAAAACAGCCACGGCAGTCCGTCGTAGTTGATTACATAGATATCTGCATCCTGTTGAATTAACTTGTCTTTTTTAGGACCGTGCAGAAACACAACTCGCAAATCCGCGATGCGTGCCCACTCTGCACCCGCCCACTCGGCAGCCTCGGTGGGCCAAACTTCATTCGCTACTCGCAACGGGGCCAGCACCAGTGCGCGTCCACCCACGCCTGCATCCTTTAGCGCAAGCAGCGCCCGCAGCACAATGCTGGTCTTCCCCAAACCGGGACTAAGGAACAGTGCCGCTGCGCCTCGTGCCAGCAGGAATTCAACGGCTCGCTTTTGGTAGGAATGAGGTTTACGCATTTTCATTACACCGGGCCAATAAGTGCAGCACCGTACTTTCGCGTGAATCAGAAACGATCACTTCATAGCCCTGCTGCTTCAACTGTGCCGCAACACGTGCTTGAATTTTACTGATAGTTCCCCGGCCATCAGGGCGTTTGAATTCTACAAATACAGGGCATCCACCGGGTACTAGAAATAGGCGATCCGGTGCGCCTGTGTAGTGCCGGGGATCAATCTTAAAAGAAATAAAACCCCTTCCCCGCCACCAATTAACTACTGCGCGTTCAACTGATGCTTCCCGTCTACTCCATCCCTTTGCCCGCGCACGGTTGGCCTCACTCATAGCCTTGCAATGCTCCGGGCTTTTTGGCTTTCCCAGCTGCGCACTGCGCGTTTTTTCTTTTGTTTCTACTGAGTGCCGCTTCCCCTTCATTGGGCTGCCACCGCGTAATCGCATTGCCAGCCGAATGTTGCGGCTAGTTTGTCGTTTTCGTTTTACATTTCCGCCCCAAGATTCCTGAAGTATTTTTTGCATTTTCTCTCTGTATTCGGGGTTATCCCAATTGCGTTTACTGGCTGCGCCAATTCGTTTCTTTGTTGCTTTGGTGTGATTCCAACCAGTATGCGCGCTAACCTTGCGTGCGATTTGCGCTTTTGTTGCTTCGCTGTGCTTTGTTCCCTTTACCATATACTTACCCGCTTCCGCTTCCGCTCCCACGCCCAAGCCACCACGGAGGCCTGCACGTCGCGCTCTAGCTCTTTCATATGTAATGCTCGGTCACGGTAAACCAGCTGGCCCGCTCGTCAAAGCTGAAACTGACGGCCATCTTCAGCAGCCACGGCAGATTGGGCATTACGTGGGAACTGTTCCAGATGACGTAATCGGGAATACAGACAATTTTTTCGTCTTCCATGGTATGCGCCCGTGAAAGTGTTTCCATGCTCTGCCAGCTGTAAAAGAAATGCACCACACTAGTCCCCATACCGGGCGGGCTGCACCGCAGTTCACAGAACTTGCGCCACGGCAGCACCAGCACACCCGTTTCCTCGTGGAACTCGCGTTGCATGGCCTCCAGCGGCGTTTCGTCTTCCTCAATTTTGCCGCCCACGGCGTTCAACTTCCCAGTCAAATACGGCGGATGCGTCTTCTCCACCAGCACCACGTACCCATTCGGGTTCATGGCAAACCCGGCCACGTACTGCGCAACTGTAGGGCTGGGCTGCACGGGTGGCAGTTGATCGGCACAGGTTTTCCCACTGAGCTCATGCAGCGGCACATCTGTCAATTGATCGCGGACAATTTCGCCTTCGCTACTACGCAATAGCGCCAGTCCGCACTGAGAACAAAATGGTTTACTCATGGTATGATCCTCATTTCCTTACCTGTGGCTCGCGCGGCGTTGCAGTGGTAGTGGCATAGCGCCACTACCACCACAATACTGCCGGGGGCTAGGTGTTCCGCCGTATTGGCTGCGGCTCGGGTTTGGTACCGCTGAGCCACCTCCCCACACGGCTGGGGCGTGGCGTGCTTGCGGTACCGCTTGACCTTGGGGTCGTAATATTTGTCTACTAGCGCTTCACATTTAGCCATGCTCACAAGGCCCCGTTTTCAGCTGTGGTCCTCCCGGGCACACGCAGTTGGCGCGTCCGCAAACGGTGCAGTGCGGCGTGCGGCGGAAATGGCACCACTGGCAATTACTGGCCGTGGGGTTGGGAGCAAACGTAGTGTCCGTCAACAAGCCGTGTGTGCGCTTGGTCCAATATTCCTTCAGCTTGGGAAAATCGGCGGCCAACCATGTATCGTGTCGCTCAATGCCTGGCTCTAAGTACCAGTGTGCAGCAGTAACGCTGGCCAAGTCTGGGTACAACAGGAACATGCCCAGCGCGTATAGGCTGCGCTGCTCCTCGTGCTCAGGGTACTCCTTGCCCGTTTTGTAATCAATAATAAAACCATGGTGCGGGCTTTTCTTTTTGTTGCTAGTGCCCTCTCGCTGGATGTAGTGGAAATCCGTTTTGACGCGCAGCCAGCACCGCGCCCAGTCGTCCCAGCGTACAACCTTCCAGTCCGCATCAAAGCCCCAGCTCTGTTCGCCCTTGCCGCTGGTCTTGCGTAGCTGCGCAAACTCTTCGGCAAATGTTTCCAGTTCACGAGGGATTGGCCCCTTGCAATCCAACACCACCAGTTCAGCGTGGTAGCTCTTGTTATCGCGGTCCAGTGGCGGTACTTCCCCGGTCACCCACACCTGCGCTAAGGCATGGACTCGGTTCCCTTTAGCGTAGGCGGCACTGTCGGGTTCCTTCAGCTTATCAACATGTTTGAACCGCGCTAATTGTGGACACTTTTTATAGTCGCTGTATCGAGAATACGACCACGAACTTATTTGAACAAGTCTAGGTTTGGGCATTATTTCCTTCTTCCTTTGTGTAAAAGGCTTTGAGATATTTTTCTGCCTCGTTCAGCCAATTGCTTTGGATTTTTGCTACACCAGTTTGAAATGTTTTTACTGTGCAAGTCTCTTTGCGCAGTGGTAAGCCGGGCTATGCCAGCTGCAATGTTTTGACTACGCTTCTTTTTCTGCGCAGGTGTGTAGCTGCCCCATATACGTCTAATATCAGCCGCAGCTTTTGCTTTGGCTGCTGGTAGTTGCATTCTGCGGCGCAAACTCGCGGATAATTTTTCTCTGCTTTCTTCAGACAGGCGCGTATACTTGTGGCCTTTGTGTGATTTACTGGCGTTTTGTCGTGCAACTTCCGAACGCGGTGGCTGGCCGTTATTGCCAGCGCTGGAGTGAATTGCTTTATTAAACGGCGGTCGCAACTGTGCTATTTCTGCTCGTTCTAACATCTGTGCTTTCGGTAGCGACATAGCTTCTGAAATGTGGACCACTAGGCGCTCAATTCCCGTTCGGCGCTTGAAGCAGTGTTCGCGTTCATCAGGATCTACCGCCCGCCCAACATACAGAAGCAGTACACCCGTTGCATCACAAATCCAATAGACATATTGCGGTTTAGTCATGGCTTTTTCTCAATCAAAACACAATATCCGGGCAGCGTCGCAGCGTACAGGGCGCTGGTGCGCCACCGCGCCCCGCAGTTGCTGCAGGCAACTTCACTGTACTGGCTGGGCGTGTGGCGGTAACCATTAAAGGCGCTGTGGTTGTGGTGGCTGTGTAGCACGCGCCACCAATGCGGTGCACACGGGCCTCACGGCTGCAGGTGCAGAATACGCCGCCGCTCATGCGGCCTCCTGTCGTGCTTTCCACTCCAACCACTGCGGCAATGGCTGCGCAGGCACGTCGTACTTCTGTAGTGCGCCCCAATTCACGCCCTGCTTGCCATCGCTTAACATGGGCACATCCACTTCCACGCTTTCCATGCACTCGCGCAGCACGGCCATTTCACGGGCAATACAATCCTGCACGGCCCGCTGCGTTAGCCCTTTGAGTGATGGCGTGCTGACGTTAATCTCGTCGTACACGGCCACCAAAAAGCGCCCTTCGCGCCGGGGGTGGCTGTCATAGCGGATCATGGCCTCCTTGGTAACGTCGGCGCTGCTGCCTTGGATCAGGTAGTTCAGCAGCTTGTACAGGTAGTCCATTACGTAGCCAAACTTCTTGTTGAAGCCCGGCTCTTCGGCGTAATATTCACGTCCACCCCATGTGCGGATGGGGTTGCCTTTGGCAGCCCATTGTTTGATCTGCGCGGCCAGCCCCGTTACGGGATGGTCCACGCCCGGCATGAGCTCGGCCTTGGCTTTTAAAATCTGCTTGGCTGTGGCTAGGTCCACACCCAGATCTAGGCTCAGGCCGTTCGCGCCCTTGCCGTAAATGCTGCTGAAGTCCACAATCTTGGTTTTGTCGCGGCCCAGCAGGATACCTGTAATCTGCCGGATGCCCAGCTCCATGGTGGTGTGAATGTCAAACCTCGGCTCCAGGTTATAACGCTGGCACAAAGCGCCACCTTCAAAGTGCGCCAACACACGCAGCTCTTGTTGATTAAAATCGCGGTGCAGCCAGCGCCCGCCCACGTCGGGCAGCAGGTACGTGCGCATCAGCGGCAGCGGCGGCAGGCTTCGCATCCACACTGGATGGTAGTAGCCGTCGTTTTTATTGTTCTCGAAATTCTTGCTGACGTTGAACAGGTTGGGGTCATTACAGCTGGGGCGGCCCGTGCGTGTGCCCACACTGTCGCCATCCTTGTTGGCACTGCGCACTTGGTTCCAGTTGGGCTTAATGTAGCCGCCATTGGCCGTGGCGGTTTCCAGCCAATCGCGGGCAAACATCTTCAGCACCGTACCCATCCGCTGGTAGTAGCCGTACACCTGCCCCACCTGCGAGTCGGCAAACTTGTCCATCGTCATCGTTTTCTTGCTTACAC
>Ga0075018_10000103_pt1 | contig 20279 bp, 21 predicted proteins | sample ColStrG_CSR_2014_FD_71471 | JGI IMG/M metagenome (GOLD analysis project Ga0075018, IMG submission 71471) | Freshwater sediment microbial communities in response to fracking from Pennsylvania, USA - Cold Stream Run_MetaG_CSR_2014 | ecosystem: Environmental > Aquatic > Freshwater > Creek >... | reverse complement strand
CGCCAGGGTTTCGAGCAGGCCGACGAGCACCTGGTTGGCCTTGCGGTTCTCGGCCGAGAAGCGCGGGACGAGGTTGCGAAAGTCGTCCTTCGCGAAGGTCGTAGACTCGTTGATCTTGCCAGTCAGGAAGCCCTTGCCGAGCGGGCTGAACGGCACGAAGCCAATGCCGAGCTCCTCGCACAGCGGCAGGATTTCCGCCTCCGGCGCCCGCCACCAAAGCGAGTATTCGCTCTGCAGGGCAGCGACGGGCTGCACCGCGTGGGCGCGACGGATGGTCTGTACACCAGCCTCCGACAAACCGAAGTGCTGGACCTTGCCCTCGCGGATCAGTTCCTTCACGGTCCCCGCCACGTCCTCGATCGGTACGTTGGGATCGGCCCGGTGTTGATAGAAAAGGTCGATACGGTCGGTCTTCAGCCGTTTTAGCGCCGCGTCGGCCACGAAGCGGATCCGTTCCGGTCGGCTATCGAGCCCAGCGGCGACGATGCCGTCCACAAAGCCAAACTTGGTCGCGATCACGACCCGGTCGCGAATCGGTGCAAGGGCTTCACCGACGACTTCCTCGTTCGTAAAGGGACCGTAGGCCTCTGCGGTATCAAAGAACGTGACGCCCCGATCGGCGGCCGCACGGATCAGTGAAATCGCAGCCTGCCTATCAAGGGCCGGCCCGTAGCCGTAGCTGAGTCCCATGCAACCGAAGCCGAGCGCGGACACTTCGAGGTTGCTGTTGCCGAGTTTGCGATTCTGCATGACGCCTCCTAATGTCGATGGGTGCGCTCGTGGCGAGCGAACCTCCGTGCCGTACACAGTAGGCCTTCGACTCTTTGCCGACTAGCCGTTAGAATTTGATTGGACCTATGAACGGAGTGCATGAATGAAACGCGAGCATCTGGCGGACCTGTCCGCCTTCGCGACCGTAGCCCAGGAGCTGAGCTTCACGCGCGCCGCCTCCAAACTCGGCCTGACGCAGTCGTCGCTCAGCCATGCGATTCGGCGGCTGGAGGGACGGCTGGGATTGCGGCTGCTCAGCCGCACCACCCGGAGTGTCGCGCCCACCGACGCGGGCGAGCGACTGCTCCGGACGCTGCGCCCGGCGTTCGAGCACATCGACGCGGAGATTGAATCTCTGACCGCCTTGAGGGAGAAGCCGGCGGGCTCGATCCGGATCACCACCGCCGAGCATGCGGCGGAGACCGTGTTGCTGCCGGCGCTTGAGCGGCTGCTCCCGGAGTATCCGGACATTCACGTGGAAGTCACCCTGGACTACGGTCTCACGGACGTCGTTGCGGAGCGCTTCGATGCGGGGATCCGGCTTGGCGAGCAGGTCGCCAAGGACATGGTCGCCGTCCGCATCGGTCCGGACTTCCGAATGGCAGCGGTGGCCACACCGGGCTACTTCGCTAACCGACGTGTGCCACAGATGCCGCCGGAACTTCACGACCACCAATGCATCAACGTGCGCCTGCCGACGGCTGGGGGCGTCTATGCGTGGGAATTTGCGAAGGGAGGGCGAGAAGTGGCTGTGCGGGTTGAAGGTCAATTGACCTTCAACACCCTGTGGATGCGGCTTCGGGCTTCGAGGGCAGGGCTCGGAATCGCGTTTGTGCCAGAGGACATCGTCCAGCCGGACATTGACGCTGGGAAGTTCGTCCGCGTCCTCGCGGACTGGTGCGCGCCGTTTCCCGGCTACCACCTCTATTACCCGAGTCGGCGCCAGACCGCGGCCGCGTTCGCGATCTTCGTTGAGGCAATGCGCTATCGGCCACCTGCGTCAGCGAATCGATCACGCAGTCGATGATGGCGACGTCGGATTCGCCAGGTCCAAACTGGCCACGCCGGCAATGGCGCGTAGTTGTGGCGCGAATTTCCGTTGGTACTTCTGGTAGAGAAAATCAGAGGTTCTATATAGTCCTTTGAAGACAGCGCTATCGGGAGATGACGTGAATCCCTCGCTCCCGCCAATTTAGGGGCTGGGCGGAAAATCCAAATCGCCGCGGGCGCGCCAGCAGACGCGTGCATCGCCAGATACAATCGATCCAGTTCCGGAACGAACAGTGCCGTACGTGCCCCCGATCGGGTCGCTCGATGACCTATCTTGACGTACCTGCCAGCCCGCGATTCCCAGACATCAATGAATCCAGACCCGCAACTTACGTAGACGCGGTGTCGTCTGAAATCCGTAAAGACATCATCCGCGTCCCCACAGCTGTCGAGGCTTTCCGTGCTCACACCCGAGATGCCGTTCATCAAGATCAGTCGCGCAGGAGTTCGGGTCACTATCCAGAAATCATCGGCGGTTTCTGCCATGGCGAGCGGGTAGTTGCCGTGCACCTCCTGCAGCGGCCAGGAAGACACCGGCTTGCCTGATTTGAGGTCAACTATCGTGACCTCTCGGGAATCGGGAACGTTGATCAGAACCCGGCTGGTTCCCGGGACGATCTGAAACCCCTCGGGATGCCCTGTGAGTTTGAGGTCCGCTACCAGTGCGCGTGTGGCCGGGTCTACCACGGCGAGGGCGCCGTTGCCGTAACCTACAAGCACGCGTGCCGGGTCAATCGCGACCCGAACATTGTCCGCGTCTTCGCCGAGCCTGATCTGCGCGCGCAAGGAGAAGTCTTCGCCACCGAGGATGTGAACCGTGCCATCGCCGCCGTTCGCGACAAATATCTCGTTGGTGGAGGAGACGTAGCCTACGCCCTGCGGCTCGCTGAAGCCCGTCAGTGTTTTGAGCAGGCGGCGCTCCTTCAGATCGACAACGCCGACGGTATCGTTGCCGAGTTCAGCGACAAACAGGCGCTGACGGGTCACGTCCACTGCGAGGTGATCGATCCGACCCTTCACGGCGCCCAGTGGAATGGTTGCTTCCAGCACCAGCGGGGATGGTTCCTGGGCTCGCGCCGGACTGCTGAGTACCGCGCAGAGGAGCGTCGCAATTGGGAGGAGGGAGCCCCTCATTCGAGAGATTCGGAGACCGTCTTGAACTGCTTGCCCTTGAGGAGTTCCACGATCGCCACGGCATGTTGCTGATGGCGGCGCGCGATCACGCTAACGGCGCGATAGCCGCGCGATGCCTGCTCCGCCTTTTGCACGGCTATTGCCAGGGGCGTGACCGCCCTGGTGACCTTGCCCGTCCTGTGATCGACAACGAGCTCGGAGTACGACCCGCCCTTGGCCGTATAGACCGACAGCTGCAGCAGGCCGCCTTCAACTTCGTACTTGGCAGATAGTGGCTGCCCCTGCGCCGCCGCAGCGGTGAGCCCCAGTTGCAGAGTGATCGTGGCGGCTGGCAGGGCCCTGATCAGGTCAGCGTGCTTCGAGGCGCCTTCGGCGCTCAAAGCACCGCTGCTCGTGCACAGGGCCGCCAACAGGCCGAACATCCGTCGTGTCTTGTTCAACATAGCCATTCGCCAGGTAGTCTGATTCCGTATTGCGACGGTCGTGCAGGTTAGTCGCAGCGCTGCTCAGGACGTGCGCTTGATATTCGTTCGGTCAAGCGCCGCACGCAGCTTCCTGGCAAGAACAATCGCATCGTCGGTCGCCCAGAAGTGCATAAACAACATGTGCGGCGAGTCGTTGATCATGTGGCTGTGCAGCGCGGTGATTTCGATGCCGCTGTCCCGCAGGGTCTTGAGGACGGGTTTGACCTCTGAGCCCACGAGAATAAAGTCGCCCGTGATCGCGGCCCTCCCCCCGCCCAGCGGCTGGAAATTAATGGCAATCGCGGTTCCGAGCGATGGCGGTACGGCCATGCCGGCATCGGTGATTGCCTCGGCGCGCGGGATCGAGTACTGCAGGACACCCCCGTTAGCTGTCCCCTTGAAACCAATGGCGGCGTCGAGCGCGGCGGCATCGAGGTCCACCGGCGCCGGCGGACCCGCCACTGGCGCACCCATTGGCGTATGACTCAGGGCCAGTCCCGCGCGCAGCGTCTCGGCGATCCTGGCCGGATCGCCGTGGCCGCCCACGTGCATATAGAACACCGCAGGCGTGGTGCGCAGCAGGTGGTTGTGCACGGCCGAAATTTCTACGCCGCCATCGATCAGCCGCTGCATCACCGGGCTCACTTCGTCGTCCGTCAGCACCAGGTCCCCCATCAGCATCGCCTCCGAGCCCATCGGCATGAACGCAACCCAGGATCCCAGCGCGAAGGTCGGCTTGAGCTGGATGCCGTCCACCGTGATCTTGAGATCAGTGCGCGGTAGTCCCCATTTGTGCACGCCGCCCGGCTGGATGCCCCCGGGCTTGCCGAACGCCTGATCAAGCTTCGACCAGTCAATCTCGGCGGCGCTCGCAGAGGTGATGGCGGCGGCGAACATGGCGATAACGAGCGCGAGTGGGTGGGGCACGGCAGATCTCCCGGGTAATGCGGACGTGGCGCGGCGCCCCCACAAGCATCCCCCTGGAGGGCAACCAGCCTGTGAGTATGGTATAGAGTACTACAGATCTGTAGAGGGCGATACGTGATTGCTGCGAAGTGGCTGCTGCTGATTACCAATTTGCCGGGCGGCAACCAGACCTTGCGCATGCGCATCTGGCGCGCATTGAAGGCGACCGGCGCGGCTTCCCTGCGCGACGGCGTGTACCTGCTGCCCGACTCCGATGACTCGCAGCGCGCGTTCCGCGAACAATCCCGGGAACTTGAGACTGGAGCAGGCAGCGCACACGTAATTGCATTCAGCAGCGACACGCCCGGCCAGCAAGCGGCGCTCATCGCGCTCTTTGACCGGACCGTCGACTACCAGGAGGTCATGACCCGCATCCGCACGCTGCGCAACGAATTGCCCAAGCTCGACGAAGCAGAGGCCCGACGTCGCATCGCAGCCGCAAGCCGCGACACCGCTCAGGTCGTGGCAATTGATTTCTTCGGCGGCGAGGCGCGCAACCAGACCCAGGCAGCGCTGGCCGATCTTGCCATGGCGGTGAATGTGCAGCATTCGCCTGATGAACCGCACCCTGCATCAATTAGGATTTCACGGCTCGATCGAAAGAACTATCGCGCACGCACCTGGGCCACGCGGGAACATATGTGGATCGATCGGGTCTGCTCGGCCTGGCTCATCCGGCGCTTCATCGATCCGAAGGCCAGATTCCTTTGGCTCAAGCGCGTCACTGACTGCCCCAAGACCGCCCTGGGATTTGATTTCGACGGCGCGAAGTTCAGCCATGTCGGCCACCGGGTGACATTTGAAGTGCTAGTGCACAGTTTTGGGCTGGAGCGGGATGCCGGGCTGGTAACGTTGGCCGGGCTCGTGCATTTCCTCGACGTGGGTGGTATTCCCGTGCCGGAGGCGGCGGGTCTTGCGGCGGTCGTGAGCGGTGCCCGTGCATTGCACCCGAACGACGCCGCGTTGCTCAAGGCGGTCTCGCCGATGCTGGATAGCCTCTATGCCGCGTTCCATTCGTCCGAAGGCGATTGAGCGTGCTGCCGGCTGCGGTTCCGCATACTAAGACTCCCTCGGCCGTCAGCTTCTGGGAGGCGGTCAAATTCTGGCTGAAGCTGGGTTTCATCAGCTTTGGGGGGCCTGCCGGTCAGATTTCGATCATGCACCAGGAGCTCGTGGAACGTCGGCGGTGGATCTCCGAGCGGCGCTTCCTTCACGCACTCAACTACTGCATGGTGTTGCCCGGCCCTGAGGCGCAACAGCTCGCGACCTACATTGGTTGGCTGATGCACCGCACCTGGGGCGGCGTTGTGGCGGGTGCGCTGTTTGTACTGCCATCGTTGTTCGTTCTGATTGCGCTGTCCTGGGTCTATATCGCCTTTGGCCACCAGCCGGTGGTCGCCGGGCTGTTTTACGGGATCAAGCCGGCCGTTACCGCGATCGTGTTGCAGGCGGCGTACCGGATCGGTTCGCGTGCCTTGAAGAACGGCCTGCTATGGGCCATCGCGGCGGCCTCTTTCGTAGCTATCTTCGCGCTGAACGCGCCGTTTCCTCTGATTGTCGCCGTGGCAGCATTCATCGGTTTCGTAGGAGGCCGTGCACTGCCAGACAAGTTCAGGATCGGCGGCGGAATTGGCAAGACCGACAGGGGCTATGGTCCGGCGCTCATTGACGACCATACGCCAACCCCGACACACGCGCGCTTTGCGGCGTCTCGACTCGCCAGTGTGGCGCTGATCGGCACTGCACTGTGGATCCTGCCCATGGCTCTGCTCGTTGCTACACAAGGATGGGGCGGGACACTGACGCAAATGGCCTGGTTCTTCACCAAGGCGGCGCTACTAACCTTTGGTGGCGCCTATGCCGTGCTTCCCTACGTGTACCAGGGTGCCGTTGGCTACTACGGGTGGTTGACGCCGACGCAGATGATTGATGGGTTGGGCTTGGGTGAGACCACACCCGGGCCATTGATTATGGTAGTCGCTTTTGTCGGGTTCGTCGGCGGCTACATACAGGCCGTGTTCGGCCCGAGCGCGCAGTTCCTGGCAGGCACCGTGGCTGCGGTGCTGGTAACCTGGTTTACGTTCCTGCCGTCCTTCCTGTTCATCCTGGCTGGAGGCCCACTGGTGGAAGCAACGCATGGAGAGTTGAAGTTCACGGCGCCGCTGTCGGCTATCACCGCAGCGGTCGTGGGCGTCATTCTCAACCTGGCGCTGTTCTTTGCCTACCACGTGATGTGGCCTGGCGGCTTCGCCGGCGCCTTCGACGGGATTTCCGCGACTATTGCCGCTGGCGCGGCGGTTGCGCTTTTTAGGTTCAAGCGCAATGTCGTCCATGTCATTGCCGGTTGCGCGGTGGTGGGCTATCTGGCCAAGGTGTTGCTCGGCTAAAAGCCCGCCTGACTACTTCAGCTCAAGCCGCAGTCGGATTCGGCCTGTATTCACCTGTGTCCGCGTATCGCGGACGATGAACACGCGCTCGGCATTCAATTTGCCTGACCGCAATAGCGCCGACTGGATGTCTGCAGCCCGTGCCTGGGCCAGTTGCTCCAGATCGCCATCGTAACGGATGGCCAGGCCCGGCACTCGCCGGGCCGTCTATGGCTTGCGCCCGACAACCCTGATCAATGGCGCCGAGACCGCCGCGAGCACAAGAATGCCGGCCAGACCGAGCAGACCGGCCGTGAATGCGCCGGTGGCGTCCTTCAGGAATCCCATCATGTACGGGCCGACGAATCCTCCGAGATTGCCAATCGAACTCACGAGTGCGATGCCCGCAGCCGCGGCGGAACCCTGGAGGAAGGCGGGCAGCAGGCTGAAGATTGCTGGACGGCATGCGTTCATGCCAATCAATGCTATCGAAATACCGGCAAGCATGACCGGCAGCGAATCAATGCAGGCCGCCAGCGCAAAGCCGGCGGCCGCCACCACGCAGGCGGTGATGTAACTGCCGAGAAACGCCCGCGAGCGATCCATGCGATACGACCAGACGACCATCCCGATGCTCGCCAGCAGGTACGGAAACGCCGATGTAATGCCGACGCTGGTGGTCGACAAGCCGTGTCGCCGCAGCATCAGTTGTCCCCGATCATGTATCTTGCCGAGGCGCGGTAGCCGGCGCGGCACAGCCGCCCTGCGCGCACTGCTGCCGCACTTGCAGTGGGTCTCCTGAGGCAAGCTGACTCGGGCCGAATCGGCCGGGGTGGGTAGGCTTCGGTGTTGCGGTGAAGCAAGGCTACGATGCAATTAAGTGCTTGATTAGTTGGAAGATGCCCGCCATACTTGCACTATGAATGAATAGTCATTCATAAATTCCCGGGCTCTGGAGACCCTGATAGATATGGTTGCTGTTACCAGCCTGGCCAAGTCACCCGGTCGCCGCAACGAGGGCGCGATCTCATCGCGCACCGAGGCGGCGATCCTGAAAGCGGCGATTGCGATCATCGCGCGCCATAGCCTGTCCGGCACCACCATTCAGCTGGTGGCCAAGGCGGCCAATGTCGCTGTGGGCACGGTGATATTGCGGTTCGCCAACAAGGACGCATTGCTGGCCGCGGCCATGCAGAGCGTCGCGCTCGAATTCGAACAGGCGCGCCGGCAGGCCATTGATGGCGCCCAAGGCAGCGCCAGCGCGGCCTTGAGCGCTCTCATTGAGGTATCGCTTGATCCGGAAGTCAGCGATCCCGCCAAGGTCGCGGTCTGGTACGCCTTCTGGGGCGAGGCGCGCGCCCGGCTGGTGTACATGGAGCGTGTCAGTGCGCTGGATCATGCTTACCAGTTGGATCTGGAGCGGCTGTGCCGCGAACTGATCGCGGCTGGCGACTACCAGCATCTGGACGCCGAGGCGGTAGCCATGGGATTTGCCGGAATACTGGAGTGGCAGTGGCAGGAGATCCTGGTCAGCGGCGCGGCCTTCGATCGCGAGCATGCACGCCAGGTGGCCCGCGCCTACCTGGCTGGTACTTTTCCGCGGGAGTTTCACGGGCATCAGGAGCATCGGCCATGATCGATGAACGAACGAGCAACGATCACAGCGTTGGCGCAGCGGCGTCCCCGGCACCGCGTACTCTGCCTGCCTGGACCTATCGGCATCCGGAATTGACCGACATCGAGTACGAGCAGCTGTTTCGGCCCTCCTGGCAATTCGCCTGCCATATCAGCCAGGTCCGCAACCCCAGGCATTTCGTAGTGCTGGACCTGCTGCGCGACTCGGTCATCGTCGTGCGCGGTGACGACGGCGAGCTGCGCGCGATGATGAATGTCTGCCGTCACCGCGCCTCGAGAATTCTCGACGGTGCGGGGACCTGCAAGGCACGGCTGACCTGTCGCTACCACGGTTGGACCTACAATCTGCAGGGCGAGCTGGTCGGGCGTCCGGCCGAGCAGACGTTCTCGGGCACGACAAAACAGGAACTGGGTCTGCGTTCGGTGGAACTGGAGATCGTGTGCGGCATGGTGTTCGTGCGCCTGGTCCCCGGCGGACCGAGCCTGAACGAGATGTGGAAGGACTACATACACCTGCTCGAACCCTACCGTCTCGAGGAGATGGTGCCGCTCGAGGAGCCGTCGGTCGAAACCTGGAACTGCAACTGGAAGGTGGGCGTCGACAACAACCTGGAAAACTATCATGTGCCAATCGGCCACCCCGGCTATGACCGTCTGCTCGAGAGTGACATGGCTGGGTTCATCAACAAATACGGTGTCGCCGGCAGTCGCAGCGTGCTGCGTGAGAAGCCCTCGCGCGTCTGGTCGGAGCGCATGTATCAGAAGATGGCGCCCGCACTCAATCACGATCTCCCGGCCGACATCCGCAGCCGCTGGCTGTTCCTCACGATGCCGCCCAATATTGGAGTCGACATCTATGGCGACAGTTTCGACCTGTTTCAGTTCATGCCGCTGACGGCCCAGACCTGCACGGTTCGCTATCCGATCTTTGTGCGCCCCAACGCTTCGCGTGAAATGAAAATACTTCGCTACCTGAATGTGCGGGTCAACCGCCAGGTGAGCGCCGAAGACAAGTTCCTGTGCGAAGGCCTGCAGGGCGGTTTAAATTCCGTCGGCTACGAGTTTGGTCCGCTCTCGTCGTGGGAGCACTGCATCCACGATTTCCACGACCGGGTGCGCAGCGCCTGCCCGGTCACGGCGCTGCCCGCGGCGCCAGAGGACGGAACGTTGCGCCAGCACAATCAGGCCCTGCTGAAGGCGCACTGCGCGTGAGCCTGACGATGTATCACATCCCGGGGTGCCCCTTCTCCGAACGCGTGGAGATCCTGCTGGAGCTCAAGGGGCTGGGCCAAATGATGGCCGACGTGGAGATTGACATCTCGCAGCCGCGGCCGGACTGGCTGCTGCGCAAGACCCAGGGCACGACTTCGCTCCCCGCGCTGGAGCTGGACAATGGCGCGACACTGAAGGAGAGCATGGTGATCATGCGCTACCTTGAGGATCGCTTTCCCGAGCTCCCGGTCGCGCAGCGCGACCCCTACCGTCACGCGGTCGAGTCGATGCTCTGCGCCACCGACGGCGCGTTCACGGGCGCGGGCTATCGCATGATCCTGAATCGCGACCGGAGCCTGCGCGATCAGCACGCCAGAGAGGTCGACGCACAGTTTCAGCGCCTTGACGCCTTCCTCAGCCACTACAGCCCGAGCGGAACCTGGCTGTTCGAGGACTTCGGCTGGGCCGAAGTCGCGTTCACGCCGATGTTCAAGCGGCTGTGGTTCCTCGAGTACTACGAGAATTACCTGATTCCAGAAGCACTGGCGCGCGTGCGCCGCTGGCGCGACGCCTGCATCGCTCATCCGGCGGCCCAGCGGCACGGCTTCGAGGAACTCATGAAGCTGTACTACGACTACAGCCAGGGCGGCGGCAACGGGCGCATTCCCGAAGGCCGCAGGGTCTCCAGCTTCGCGCTCGAGCCCAACTGGCGCACGCGCCCGATGCCGCCGCGCGGCAAATGGGGCGGCGCCGCGAGCGATCAGCAACTGGGACTCGTGTTGGTGTAAGCCCCCCCGGAGCGCAGCCTTCAGGTATTCTCTCGCGGGTTGCATCCGCGTACCGATTCCCCCGGGGGGCACCATGTTGATTAGATTTTTGCTGCTGGTGATGGGCGCCACGCCCGTTATCGCTGCCGGCCCCACGCTGTCGGCCAACGATGCCCGGCTGCGCGAGATCTTCGCCACCGCCATTGGCATGCAGACTTCAATTGGCCTCGGCAATGTGCCAAAGCTTGCGGCCTACCTGGCGGCGCAGTTTCGCGCCGCGGGCTTTCCGGAGTCGGACATCCACATCCTGCCGCTGGGCGAGACCGCATCGCTCGTCGTGCGGTATCGCGGCGATGGCACGGGCGGCCGGCCGATCGCGCTGATGGCGCACCTCGATGTGGTGACCGCGAAGCGCGAGGACTGGCAGCGCGATCCCTACACGTTGGTCGAGGAGCACGGTTATTTCTTCGGCCGCGGCACGATCGACATTAAGCAGGAAATGGCCATGCTCACGGCCACGTTCCTGCGCCTCAAAGCTGAAGGCTTCAAGCCGACGCGCGACCTGATCATTGTGTTCACCGGCGATGAGGAGACTACGGAGACGACCACCGCCGATCTGATCGAGCATCACCGCGACCTCATCGACGCCGAATATGCGCTCAACGGCGATGGCGGCGACGGCGTACTTAACGAGAAGACCGGCGCCGCCGAGGCCTTCTACGTCCAGGGCGCTGAGAAGACCTACGCCGATTTCGAGTTGACCGTGCACAACCCCGGCGGCCATAGCAGTCGTCCGCGGCCCGACAACGCTATATACGACCTGGCGGACGTCATCAAGAAGGTGCAGGCCTACCGCTTTCCGGTGATGTCGAACGAGTGGACCACACAGAACCTCAAAGTCGCCGCAAGCTACACGCCGGGTCCGCTGGGCGAGGCGATGCTGCGCTTCGCCGCGAATCCGCACGACGAGGACGCCGCCAACCTGCTGTATCAGAACCCGGCCTACGTCGGTAAAACGCGCACCACCTGTGTACCGACCATACTGACTGGCGGACACGCCCACAACGCGCTGCCGCAGATGGCGCAGGTGAACTTGAGCTGCCGCGTGTTCCCGGGTCACCCGATCGACAGCGTGCGCGCGACCTTGCAGGAGCTGGTGGGCGACAGGGTTGAGGTGAAGCTTGGCAACACCGGCGTGGTGTCCCCGGCCTCACCGTTGGATCCGGCACTGATGGCGGCCATCGCCAAGGCGGTGCACAGCGTGCATCCGGGCATTCCGATCGTGCCGGAGCAGGCTTCCTACGCGACCGACGGCGCGGTGTTTCGCCATGGCGGCATTCCCACCTATGGGGTGCAGGCCTCGTTCGGCAAAGAGAGCGAAAACTTTGCGCACGGCCTGAACGAGCGCATACCGGTCGCCTCGCTCTATGAGGGCGGGGCGCAGTGGTATGTGCTGCTGCGCGAGCTGGCGGGCCACCGATAGGGGGAATCATGGTCGACACTTACCACAAACGCACGGTCGGCAAGCGCACCTTGTCGCCGGTGACGCAGATGATGGGTTTCGGGTACGACCCGCACCTATCGGAAGGTGCGTTGAAGCCTCCTGTGTTTCTGACTTCGACCTTCGTGTTCCGCACCGCGCAGGATGGCAAGGATTTCTTCAACTACACCTCCGGGCGCAAGAACCTGCCGGACGGTGCGCGCGGTGGCCTGGTCTACTCGCGCTTCAACAACCCGAACCTCGAAGTGCTGGAGGATCGGCTGGCATTGTGGGATGAGGCCGAGTCGGCCGCGGTATTCGCCTCAGGGATGGCGGCCATTGCCACCACGTTCCTGACGCACCTGAAGACCGGCGATGTACTGCTGTTCTGCCAACCGCTGTACGGCGGCACCGAGACGCTGATCGCGAAAACCCTGCCGAACTTCGGTATCCGCCATGTCGCCTTCACCGACGGCTTATCGCCGGCCGCCGTGCAGGCGGCGGTTGGCGAAGCCGCGGCGCTGGGTCGCATCAGCCTGATCATGACGGAAACCCCCGCCAATCCCACCAACACGCTGGTGGATCTGCAGCTGATGCAACGTACCGCTGACGAGCTGGGCCGCCGCCAGGGTCACAGGCCGTTGATCGTCACCGACAACACGCTGCTCGGGCCGGTGTACCAGCAGCCGCTGAAATACGGCGCCGATATCAACGTCTATTCGCTGACCAAATATGTCGGCGGTCATTCGGATCTGGTGGCCGGCGGTGTGTCCGGTAGCCGCGCGCACGTGCTGCCCATACGTCAGGCGCGCGGGGCATTCGGCACACAGCTTGATCCCAACAGCGCCTGGATGCTGCTGCGTTCGATGGAAACGCTGCAGCTGCGCATGGAGCGGGCCGGGCACAATGCGAGGATCGTGGCCGAGTTCCTGTCGGCGCATCCCAAAGTCACCTCGGTGAACTACCTGGGCCTGCTGGCAGCCAGCGATCCGCGCCAGGCGGTTTTCGCGCGCCAGTGCACGGGCGCCGGCTCGACCTTCTCCTTCGAGGTGCAGGGCGGCGAGGCGGGCGCGTTCCGCTGTCTCGATGCGCTGACGGTCATCAAGCTGGCGGTCAGCCTCGGCGGCACTGAGAGCCTTGCCAGTCATCCGGCGGCGATGACGCATTCGGGTGTGCCCATCGAGGTACGCCAGCGCCTGGGTATCAGTGAGTCGATGATCCGCCTGTCGGTAGGCATTGAAGACGCCGCCGATCTGGTCGAGGACCTGCGCCAGGCGCTGGAACGCGTCTAAAGCGGGCCGATGAAGACCAAGCAGGAGATCGTCGACAACTGGCTCCCGCGTTATACCGGCACGGCGCTCGCCGACTTCGGTCCCTATGTGCTGCTGTGCAACTTCGGCAACTACGTCGAAGTGTTCTCACGCCTGACGCAGGCGCCGATCAAGGGGCGCGATCGCTCGATGCCCAATGCCACCGGCGATGACATTACGATGATCAACTTCGGCATGGGCAGCGCCAATGCCGCGACCGTGATGGATCTGCTCTCGGCGATCAACCCCAAGGCCGTGTTGTTTCTCGGCAAGTGCGGCGGGCTCAAGCGCAAGAACCAGATCGGCGACCTGGTGCTGCCGATCGCTGCGATCCGCGGCGATGGCACCTCGAATGACTACCTGCTGCCCGAGGTACCCGCACTCCCGGCCTTCAGCCTGCAACGCGCGATCTCCACTGTGATCCGCGACCTGGCCTGTGATTACTGGACTGGAACCGTGTACACCACCAACCGGCGGGTCTGGGAGCACGACGACGATTTCAAGGCGTATCTGCGCAAAACCCGTTCGATGGCGATCGACATGGAGACCGCAACCATTTTCGCCGCCGGCTTCGCCAATTCCATTCCGACCGGCGCACTGCTGTTGGTGAGCGACCAGCCGATGGTGCCCGAAGGCGTCAAGACTGAGGATTCGGATCGGCGGGTGACCGACGAATTTGTCGAGCGGCATGTGCAGATCGGCATCGAGGCGCTGCGGCTGATCCGCCGGCATGGCAAGAGCGTGAAGCACCTGCGCTTCGATGAATGACCGCGTGCGCCGGGCGCTCCCGGGCGTCTACTGGAACTTCAGGTGCGCGGAGAAAAACGGCAGCACCTTGGTCTCGAGCCGCTGGCCGACGCGATTCACGTGATCGCCCTCGTAGATCTCAAAGTCATGCGCAATGCCGTTGTCCCTGAGGATCTGATCGAGCGTACGCACGGTCGCGGTGATGTCCCCCAGGTCCTGGTCGCCCGCCTCGATCGCGATCGCAACATATTTCCGGAGGCTGGGAATGTACTGATGAATCATCGCCAGCGGCGCATTGGCCGCCCAGCGGGCAACGACGTCCGGCACGACCGCGCCGTCCTTGACAGGCAGATCAAAGTACCGCGGCGGATTGCGCGGATTCGGTGACCAGGCGGCGGCCGAGGCCACCATGGCCTTGGTCAGGAATGCCGCCTGCTGCAGGTCCTCGGCAGTCTGAACCTTTGCAGCCAGCTCAACAGCCTGGATCGGCGGCTGCAGGTTGGCGCCCAGGCAGCAGGGATTCATGCTGTATAAGCTGGAAAACACCGCCGGAAATTTCATCCCGATGCGCAGCGTGCCATAGCCGCCCATGGAGTGCCCGGCCAGGCCGCGGCTCGCGCGCCGCGCGAGCGTGCGGTAATGCCTGTCGATGAAACTCACCAGGTCCTGGGCCACGAAGGCTTCCCAGTCACCCGTTACCGCCGAGTTGGAATACATGCTGCCCTGGTAACGGGTGTAGGCGTTGGGCATCACGATGATGAACTCACGCGAGCCGCTGGCAAAAACCTGGTTGGCGGCCGTCGGCACATTGACGAAGTGCGGACCGCTCAGCCCGAACCAGTGATCGTCAGAATCCGTAAAGCCATGCAACAGGTACAGCACGGGATAGCGGCGCCCGCGCGAGGCCACATAGCTGGGCGGCAGGTAGACGGAGACCAGGCGATCCGGCGAGTCGCCTGCGAGATTGCCTACCAGTGCATCACCATGAACGGTGATGCGTTCGACCTTACCGGCTGCGGCCGCCAGCAAGGGAACAACGGCCATGATCAGCAGCAGCGCTGAAACTCTTGATCGCATGTCTGGTCCCCCGTGGTTCGCGCCGCTAGTATAGCGGCTCGTGGGCCGCAGTTCGCAGCAGGCGCTCCAGGCGGCGGTCATGCCCATAGATGTCATTGAAGAACATGACCTGGCCGTCTTCCTTCGCCAGTGCCGTGCCGTACAACACCAGCACCGGGATGGGCTCGGCGAGCGCGATGCGCTGGGTGGCCTCGCCGTGCATCGCGGCCTCGACTGCCGCCGGGGACCACTCGCCCGCGGTCCCGCGCAGCACGTGCACGGCGAGCGCCACCGGATCGGCAACGCGAATGCAGCCGTGACTGTAGGCCCGCTGCGGCTCATTGAAGAGGTGCTGCTCCGGGGTTGAGTGCAGGTAGACGTTATAGCCATTGGGCATCACGAATTTGATCAGGCCGAGCGCATTGTCCGCGCCGGGGCGTTGCCGCAGCCGCAATTCGCCCCGCGCCAGCGCCTCAATGCTCGCCTCGTTGGCCGCGACCACGGTGCCATCGTCACCCTCACCACGCACCAGTTCGAGATCATTGCGCAGCAGGTAGTCGCTCGATTTGCGTATTGCGGCCAGCATCTCGTTGCGGACGATGCTCGGCGGCACGTCCCAGTAGGGCCGGAACACGACGTAGCGCAGATCACTGATGAACACCGGCGTGCGGTTGCGCGGGAAGATGCGCCCGACGATCACCGGCATCTGCAGGATGTCAGCCACGCGATCTTCGGTGGTGCGGAAGGCAAACAGGCGGAATTGCGGGATATTGACGATGATCGGCGGCGCACTGAACGGCGGCAGCCAGCGCCAGCGCTCCAGCGTCAGCTCGATCTGTCGCACCCGGGCGGCCATGGGCACAGTCAGTGCGCGAAAAGTCGCCTTGCCGAGGGCGCCGTCAGCGAGCAGTCCGTGGCGGCTCTGAAACTGCCGCAGCGCGGCGCACAGCGCGGCGTCCATTGACTGTGGATCCAGCGGCTCGATCGCGTGCTGATCCAGATCGCCCTCGGCGCGCAGCAGGCGCCGCAGTGCCGGTGCATCTCCATAGCGGTCACCCGCCTGGAGCGAGCGCGCCTTGAACGGCGGCAGATCCGTCAGGCCGGGTTCCCCGGCGAGCAGCCGATAGCGTTGCAGCGCATCCTTCAACAATTGATAGTGCAGGAACGGCGGCTCCAGTGAGCGCAGCGCGGCGACCGGGTCGGCGCTGGCAGCCAGCCGCAGCAGCGTGGCCGGACCGTCGACAGCCGGACGCGGCGTTTCGAGATTGAAGCCGGCGCGGCGCGCATTCACGCGGCCCGCATGCAGGTGCATCGCGAAGCGCAGCACCGCGGCCGACAGCGCCGCGTCGAGCCGGCCGACAGCCTGCGGGCTTCCGCCACCAGCTGCGGCCAGCCGGGCTACTTGCTCGCTGAGCAGGTCGGCGCCGTAGTCAGCCGGCTGCAGCCCGTAGCGATCCGCCGCACGCATCTCGGCGAGCACCGTCAATGCCTGGGCAGTGGCGCGTCCCTGCTGGAACCAGAGCAGTTGAGCAGCAGGCTGTTGCGCGTTGAGGTGGGCGCAGGCCAGCAGCAGTGCCAGCAGGGTGTGTAAGGTGCGCGTCCGCCGCCGGCACCGCGCCGTGGAACTCATCAGTTCCGGTTGCTGGAGTTGCCGCGCATGGCCAGCATTGCGACCATCGCCAGTACCAGGAATCCAGCGGCGATCAAACCGGCGGCCAGCACGCGGTGGGTGTCCCAGGCGGCAAGCAATATGGTCACGGCAGCAAACTCCAGCGCGGTGAACGCCAGCAGGGCGGCCAGGACGCCCCACAAGATGGCCGACGCCGCACGCTGCACTTCGGAGCGCACCGCGGCGCGGAGCGAGCGCACCTTGTCTTCCACCAGCCGGCCGACGCTCGCGCCAATCTTCTCGATCGAGTCCAGCAGGACAGAGAAGGCACTACCGGACAGGCTCATGCTCAGGCTCCTACAGGTCAGTCGCGGCGCGTCGACAGCGCGCCGAGCAGAAAAGCGATGGCGGCGGCAACCCCCACCGACACCCAGGCATGATCGCGCACGTAGCTGTCAGCGGCCTTCGCGGTGTCGGTGGCGCCGCGCTTCAGGCCGTGCTCCACGTTTCGGATGCGCGTGTGCGCGTCGGCGAGCGCCTCCTTGAGACGATCCGAGACCGTCGCGGCGCCTTCGCTTCCGGCATGGCCAGCTGCGGCGGCGAGGCCTTCGAGGTCTTCGACGACCTTGGCCAGCTGGTGCAACAGTTGATCGCTGCTGGAACTCATGTGGTCCCTCCAATGGGGTCGCCCCAGTTGCGCACCCCGCCTGTGTCGACATGCACAAAATCGGACACTTGGTAGTACCCCACGCCGCCGGCCAGCACGCGGCGCGCCAGCAGCGCGAGTTGCGCCGTATCGACGCCCGGCAGGCGGATGTCGATGGCTCGCCCCTGCATGTGCAGGCTGTGCTCGGCCACGCCGCTCGAGCGCTGGCGCAGCATGGCGTTGGTCTCAGGTGAGCGGTAGCCGCAGATCACTTGGAAGGCGGCATCGCTGCCGAGCGCCGCCTGCAGCGTGTAGAGCCGGTCGAGCAGTTGCGGCTCGATCGGGTACACGGTCTCGGTGCGAAAATCACGCAGCAGATGGTTGATCGATTCCAGCGCCGCGGGCACATAAGCGCCGTCGGCGAAGTACACGGCCGCCAGGCTTTCGCCAGTGTGCGTATGCGCGAAGGCCAGCGTGCGCGGAGCCTGCTCGTCAGCCAGCGCGCGGGGCGCGCGCGCCAGGGCCGCGGCCACCCAGCTGAGCCCATGCAGGAACCGGCGTCTTGTAGGCGGAACCATAGAAGCCCATCATCCGCCTTGTTGTGCCGCATATGTTAGCGGCAAATGCGTATGGGCGGCCGCATCGCCGCGGCGTACGCTTGAGCGTCGATATGGCGGTGCGTCCGCCAGTCCCCAACCCCAATCTCAAGGATATCTGCCATGTTCCACACCAGACTGCCCGCACTGGCCCTGTGCACGGCGCTTGCCCTGCTGGCCAGTTCCTCCGCGGCCAATGCCGCCGACGCCCCGGCCGCGCCGAAGGCCGCGGCACCCGCCGCAGCCCCAGCCGCACCTTCAAAAGAGATGCGCGAGAAGATGGCCGCCATGCATGAACACATTGCCGCCTGCCTGCGCTCCGATAAATCCGTGGAGGCCTGCCATCACGAGATGATGGAAGCCCGCGAAAAGATGCGGGGCGGCGACGACGAAAAGGGTGAACACGATTGTGAGCGGATGATGAAGATGCATGAGCACCACGAGCACGATCACGATGCGACTAAGTAGCAGCGCGGCGCTGCGAGCCTGGGCCTTTGGCCGCCGGTGACAGATCGCCGCGCGTAGACAATGCTGCGGCCAATATTCCGGTGGCGATCTCGGCGCGGCATGTGCACTTGACGCAGGAGACGGTCGAGCAGCTGTTCGGCGCCGGACATCAGTTGCAGCCGCGCGCAGCATTGTCCCAGCCGGGGCAATATGCCGCCGTGGAAACGGTGACGCTGATTGGGCCCTCCGGCCAGCTGCCGCAGGTGCGGATCGTCGGTCCACCGCGCGGCCAGAACCAGGTGGAGATCTCACGCAGCGACGAGTTTGTGCTGGGCCTGGACGCCCCGCTGCGCGAGTCCGGCGATCTAGCGGGTACGCCGGGCATGACGATCGCGGGTCCGGAAGGGTCCGTGCGCATCGACAGCGGCGTGGTGTGCGCAATGCGGCACATCCACATGAGCACCGCCGACGCCGAGGTGCTGGGGCTAAAGGACCAGGATCGCGTCGCTGTCGAAGTGGATGGGGCCGGCCGGCGGCTGGTGTTTGGCGATGTCATGGTGCGTGTGGCGCCGGATTTCCGCATGGAACTGCATCTGGACACCGATGAGGGCAATGCCGCCGGATTGATGCCCGGCATGCAAGCCGCGCTGCTGCCGCCCACCACGGCCGTGAGCGCTGCGCTCGCGCAACCCGCAGCCCCCGATTGAACCGGAACCTGGAGCGACCCATGGCCACAATTCGCAGGATACTGGTGGCGGTGAAAGACCCGCAGGCCCGTTCACAGCCCGCGGTGCTGAAGGCCGCGCAACTGGCGCGCGCCTGCGGCGCCACGGTGGAACTGTTTCATACGCTGAGCACGCCGCTGTACGCCGACCTGTATGCCTTCGGTGCGCAGAGTCTGGAGTCGCTCGAGGCTGATCTGCGTCAGCAGTCGCTGCGCCGGCTTGATGGCATTGCCGATCGGTTACGCCTGCACGGCATTCGGGTCGCGATCTCGGCGCAGTGGGACTTCCCGCCCTACGAAGCGGTGATTCGCCGCGCAATGCGCATCAAGGCCGATCTGATCGTCGCGGCACGTCATGCGGGACGCTTTGTCGCTCCGTGGCTGCTGCGCCTGACGGACTGGGAACTGGTGCGCCAGAGTCCGATCCCGGTGCTGCTGGTCAAAAAGGCCAACGCCTACCGTCACCCCGCGGTGCTGGTCGCCATCGATCCCGGCCACGCCTTCGAGAAGCCACTGCGGCTCGACGGCAAGCTGCTGGCGCTGGGTGAAACTGTCAGTGCGGGACTGCACGGCTCACTGCACGCGGTGCATGCCTATGCGCGCGTGCCGGTGGCGACACTGCAGTCCCGGGCCATGACGACCCGGTTGCTGCAGAAGGTACAAAAGGCGACCGAGCGTACGGCTCAGGCGCGCATGACACGTGCGCTGCGCGGTAGCGGCGTCGCACGGTCACGACGTTATCTCGTCGGCGCACATCCCATCGACGCGATCCTCGGCGCGGCGAGCAAGAGTCGCTGTGCGCTGGTGGTGATGGGCGCCGTGTCCCGATCGGGGCTCAAGAACCTGCTGATCGGCAACACCGCGGAGCGCATTCTCGATGAGCTGGCGTGCGACATTCTGGTGGCGAAGCCCGGGCGATTCAAAAGCCGGGTGCCCCCGAAGACCCGCGGCCCGCGCCTGGTGATCAGCGCGCCGATGGGCCAGCTCGGCTACTACTAGCAGCAAGCGACCCTATAATTTGGTGTGGTAGGATGCGCGCCCCGGACGCAGCCGGCCCCCTGATTCCTCGCTGAATCGGCAGGCTTCGACGGGGGGATAAGAGGGCGAGAGCGGGCTCCGGGTATACGCGACAAGCCGGTCAAGTTGCTGATTTATATAGCTACTTGCCCCTCTGCTGTGCCGCCCCCCGCCCAAATTGACCCTCAGTAGTTTCGTTTCGGCGCGCCTGTAGCTCAGTTGGATAGAGTATCTGGCTACGAACCAGAGGGTCGGGAGTTCGAATCTCTCCAGGCGCGCCAA
>Ga0075018_10000101_pt1 | contig 20512 bp, 10 predicted proteins | sample ColStrG_CSR_2014_FD_71471 | JGI IMG/M metagenome (GOLD analysis project Ga0075018, IMG submission 71471) | Freshwater sediment microbial communities in response to fracking from Pennsylvania, USA - Cold Stream Run_MetaG_CSR_2014 | ecosystem: Environmental > Aquatic > Freshwater > Creek >... | reverse complement strand
CGACAATGAATCCGCGGGACACCAGCGGATGCCGCCAAAATCCTTCCCTGCGTCACACGATCCCGCAGACTGGAGAGAATCTAAGTCGCAGCGTCCCTTTTTCCGCAGCCTGCTAGGCCTCGACGGGCGTGAGAATGTTAGGATGGCGATGTTCTATACATTGTGTGTCTAGAATGCGTCAACTCTACCCCTAGGGATCGCTTTATGCTGAACGTAATGTCGTCGCGTCTTAATGCCTCCGGCCAACCCTGGAAGGATCGCTTGGCGGCCGGTTCGGGAGTATCCCGGTGCATTTGAACTATCTGCCGCTGCGTTTCACTTCGGACGCCTTCAAGGGCGGAATTCTTCTCTTTGAGGGAAATCCCAAGGATCTCGCCAGCAAGGAAAGCGCGCTGTCGGTGAAACTTCGTGAGCTTCGCCAACAGCACGGGAAGACCCATGTCTTCCACGCCTCGGGAGATGCTATTGCCTGTATTCCACTGACACCGGACGCGCAGTTGATGGGCCAGGAAAAGCAATTCGACATCTTCACGGATTTTCAACTCGCCAATGCATTGGCCCGTTCCGCTCTCTACGAGTTCTTCAAAGCGGCTAGAAATGAAACCGTCATTGGCTTTCGGCCTGTCACACTGCTGCTTGAAAAGCACAACCTGGCGAGTGCCAGAAAAGATGTATTCGGGCTTTTCCCGGAGTATACGTTGGATGTTCGTCCCCTGGCTCCGCACGAGGGCGCGATCACGAGTGGTGTTCTGGTTGGATTTGGTATTCGCTACGTCTTCCTCAAGACCGTGGCAGAGCTTCTTGCCGATGGGATCACGCTGACCGGACTGTATGTGGTTCGAGTTCGCGAGGACGAAGACGTTTCCAGCCCGTTTCAGCGCCGATACCTGGGCAGAATTGAGAACATTCGGGATGGGATGGTGACGCTATCAGATTCCGACATCGAGGAATTTCCGGCAGATCAGTGTTACCTCGAAGGAAGCCGCACCAATATGGAAGCGGTTGGGAGGGTGCTTCTGGCCGAAGGTTACGATACTTTCTCCCGTACCCTCTTGGAGGAAACATTCAAGGTGATGGGAGCCGAACACCAGGTACAGCGTTTGAATGCATTGGGTACATGGCTTGAAAAGAGATCTCCAATTGCATGCTCTGTGGGGCTGAGCATACGCGTCCATAAAGCGCCGCACGAATGCCGCAAAGGCACCGACGCCGGGTTCTCTCACGCTTTCCCTACTCCCAATTGTGTTCTTCGCCCAGGCGGTTCGATCACTGTCCCTTGGCCCGTAGACAAGCAGATCGATCTTCATGGACCCTACGATGCCGAATCCTTTCCCGACAAACGAGTCAAAGTCGCAGTCGTCTGCCCCGAGGAGTTCGTGGGCGAAGCCGGACAGTTTCTACGGCAGCTCAAGGACGGCATCAATTCCGCCGACGAGAACGCACCATTCCGCAAGGGTTTCGTGCGCAAGTACCACCTCAACGCTTGCGACTTCACATTTCACGAGGTGAAGCGGGCAACGAGCTCATTGGAAGACGCTTATAAAGCCGCATCGCTGGAGGCGATCAAGGAAAAGCCCAATCTTGTCGTGACCGTGATCCGTGAGCAGCACCGGGATCTAGCTGACGCCTCCAACCCGTACTACACGAGTAAAGCCCGGATAATGGCACAGGGCATCCCTGTACAGCTCCTCAAAATCGAAACGATTCGTCGCCAGAAGGTCGACTACATTCTGAATAATATTAGCCTCGCGATGTACGCGAAGCTTGGCGGGATTCCCTGGACCCTGTCGCCCAATGCCGATCTAGCGCACGAAATTGTCGTAGGGATCGGAAGCGCTCGCTTAACCGACAGCCGCCGCGGAGCCGGCGAAAGGGTCATAGGTATAACGACGGTGTTTAGCGGGGATGGTCAATATCTGCTCGCGAACAACACGCGGGAAGTATCCGCAGAGCAGTACCTGGAAGCCCTGACGGACTCACTTAAGGAGACGGTCGCGGAACTCCGCAGCCGCTTCGGCTGGAAACCGAAGGATCGCGTTCGATTTATTTTCCATCAGAGCTTTAAGAAATATAAGGATGTGGAAGCAGAAGCGGTCAAAGCCTTCGCGGCATCTCTCACAGACTTCGAAGTCCAATATGCGTTCGTCCATGTCAGCGACTCTCACAACTGGATGCTGTTTGACCGCACGGCCACCGGGGTAAAGTTTGGCAATTCTATGAAGGGGAAAATGTTTCCGCAGAGAGGGCAGTGCGTTCCGCTCGGCCCGAACACCGCACTGCTCACGCTTTCTGGCCCCTATCAAGTTAAGACTGCGTATCAGGGTTGCCCGCACCCAATCCTCGTTAGTATTCATGAGGACTCGACCTTCAAGAGCCTGGATTACCTCGCCCGGCAAGTTTTCAACCTCAGCTTCATGCTACTCCAACATGATCGTGGACCTCCTCGGCCATCTGCGCCACGTGAAAAACTGGAACTCCGAAACACTTGCCACGGCGCTCAAGGAACGTAGATGGTTTCTCTAAACCAGAGTCTATATCTACAGCCGAGCCTGGATCGCCTCCGTGTGGCGGTTCTGGAACAAAACCGTCCAGGATCGGTGGAAGGACTCCTCGCACATCATGTTCTCAAAGATGATCCCCGCATCAGCGTTGAGTGGCAAGTCGGCTGCACGCAGGAGTGGATAGACGCGGAATTCAAACCAACGCATCTTGATAATGTCGCGGCCCTAGGCTACTTTTTATGGGCGCAACCAACATCGAAATTCACGCCTCAACTGCTGGATGGCCTCGGACGGATGCGCGAGAGAGACGCCTTTAAGGGCGAACACCTGAGTCTCGCGCGCAATCCCACGCGATTGCTTGGCATCATTCTTGGCTCCCTTGCGCTAGGCACTGCCGCGTCGGAAACGCTAACTTGGTGCCGTGAAGTTCTTGAGAAAATGCGCCAGAAGGGCCTTACGGACTTCGATCCGTTGGTGCCTTACCTTTTATTCCGAGCGTTTGATGAGAAAATGTCGGTTGCACCCCATAGCACCCCAAGCCTTTACGAACTGGCCTTCTCCGACTGGGCCATTCGTCACCAGATGCATCAGAGCGAGCCGTCGCTGCAACGACTCAATGGAGATCGCCAGAGCATACTATTTCAAGCGGCCACGGATCTTCGTTTCGAATCGGCATCCCAGGCGGCGTTCATCTGGTCCGCCGTCACGTCTATCCTTTTTCACGCCTTAGGGGAAGCATCATTGCAACCTAAGCACGTAGCGGCGGTGCTCCTCAATTTTGAAGCCGCTATGAAGCGCTGGCGATGGGATGGGGACGAACTGCAGAAACCTGTTCGATGGCCGGTCACGCAAGAACGCGAAATACAGGACATTTTGTGGCTGATTCTGCGTTCTTACTTTCCGGATGTGGTCGATGAAGATGCGTTGCCGAAACTCGGCCACTCCACGTATAAAGCGGATTTTGGCATCAGATCATTGAAACTCATCATTGAGGCAAAGTTTGCAACGAGTCAGGATGATTTCAAGAAGATCGAGAAAGAAGTCCAGGAAGACTGCATCCCCTATCTTCGCGACCTTCGCTATGAATCTCTCATTGTGCTTATTTATGATGACTCCGCGAGCGTACAGGAGCATGACACCACGCGCCGCGCACTGTTGGAAATCCCGGGCGTCGTGGATGTTGTGATCGTTAGCCGCCCATCACAGTTACCTCCGAAGTCCAAGCCTCCGCAGCCAAGCAAAAGACCCCGCTAGTTACCGAAACGTCCGCGTCTACAGAAAAAGTGTTCTCAGGGTGCTTGCGTAGACAATCCTCCCATCAACGCCGCCTAACTCAACGCGTCGTCCTAGCGGACGGCAAGGACCACTCCCTCTCGCATTTGCGAAAGCAATCCTGCTTCGAGCAGCGCTTCGAGGACCGATTCAAGTTTCTTGCGAGGTATATTCTGATCGTGTGCGACATCATCCAGAAGACCGGGCCGAATTGAGAGGGAGTCACAGCTCGCCAAATAGGCCAAGAGCATGGAGGTCACGAGAGGCCGAAAGAACCTATCCCCTCCTCTGGAATCGATGCGTTCACAGAGGCGTCTCCCTATCTGATCCGAGCCGAAAAAACCCGGCGAGTGCCGTTCGGTCGGCATCCCATCCTGGCGGCACACCGCCGCCCAAAGCGGCGCGGCTGAGCAGATTGTTGCCTGCAATGCAGGCGACTTCGGGAGCCATAATGCAAGCGGGACATGCGCCGCCGCGCTGATCGCAGAGACTGCCGCCATCGCACTTGAGAGCACGATCAGAGAGGAGTTGCTCCAGCACCGTCAGCCCATGGTTACGCCACATAGCGGACAAATTGCCGAGATCCGGCGTCATGCCTCTGCGGTATACGAGAAAAGCAAGGTCGGCGGGAAACAGATACTCGCCGATTGATCCGTGCTCCAGACCGGAGTATTCGACAACGGCGTGAGCAAAATGATGCGCCATCGTATGAAGAAGCAGATACACGAAGTTGGGCAACGAGCGTGGAGTAGGCGGCGTGGCGCGTTCGCGATAGTCCTGCACAAAACGACCGAAATCCGCGTATTCTTCAATCAAAAGCCCGCCGACCTTCATCCCTTCGCGGGGCGGCAGTTGCCCGCCGAGACCGTTTTGGCTGAGCCATTCGATGACTCGAGTTTCGTTTAACCGGATGTAGAAGCCTTCATTTTTTTGTTCAAGGAGATAGATCGGGCGCTTTTTCTTTTCCACGTAATCGAACGCGCACAGCCTCACAGGCATTTCCCTATCCTTGACTGTGGTAGAGGGCGTAGAACTGACCCGTGTGTACCCGAAGCTGAACTCGCAGATGTCGAGCCCGCGCAGGAGTACAAGTTCATCAATTCCGAGCCGCAGCAGATGATGTTCAACTGTCGTCGCATATGATTTGCGTTCGTTGGCGTCTGCCACATCGATGTCGCAGACTTCTGGATTGAGAACGGAGATCGCCGGCAGGCTCGGGTCGGTACCCTGCCTGTCTATGACCTCCTTCCGGAAGGAGGAGTGTTCTACGGCGAGCCGTACCGGGTTGTAGCGCCTTGCCCATTCCTGATTGGCCTCGACTTGGGAGGCGAGGGCCTGCGACTGCTGGTGCTGTTTCGCAATGAGCCCGTCGGCTTCGTACGCCGCGCGCTTCTCGCTCAGTTGTCGCTCCATGGTTTCCTTCATGGCGGCTACCGGAATTACTTTTAGGATGTCCAGAAGATCCTTGTAGTTCTTAGCTTCGTCGTTCCGCCCGTTCTCTTTTAGCTGCCTGATGACCTCGTCGTTCGTTAGTGGGGTACCGGGAAAATTGTAGAGCTTCATGAGACGGGAGACGAGATCGGCGCGGCGCGCCGCCGTGAGCAGAGTTGTGACTTCAGCGTCCCGAAACAGGATGAAGGTGTCGGTCTGGGCGTAGAAGACCGATGAAGCCCTGTACGAGACAGGGAGCATGTTCCATTCCTTGGGGAGGTTCCCACGCCCCGCATCCATTCCGGGCTTGAGAAGTTCTAGCGTTTCCCGATCTGCCTGCACAACTTCTTTCGTAGTGAGGCATTGGACGCATTGGAAGCGCCAATCGCTGAAAAAAGGGGACGCCTTGGTCACAAGCTGGTATTCCTCGTGGCCGCAGTTTTGACATTTCTTAATCTGATTGACCCTGCCATCAGGCGCCATAACCCAACGGTGGGGGCTCAGGCCGCAATAGTTTCCCGCCCAGTGGGCATAGACAACATCAACCTGTCGCCAATTGTGACGCCTCGATTCCGCAATCGCGCAATCTGTACGGTCCTTTGTTTGGGGCCAGCGACGGTGAAGATCCTCCACATCATTAAATTCTGTAAGGCGCCCGCAATCAGGGCACACAAATACGAGCGGGTCCGGGAGAAATCCGATCCTGCTCGGTTGATTGAGGACAAACTTTCCTTGATCGACGAAAGGCTCGTTCTGGTGATTTAGGAATGCACTGTCTATGCATTGTTCGGGCAGAACAGCTGGTTCCTGACGGCAGTTTGTGGCACGCTGAAACCAGCTCTCGACATATTCTGCGAGGTGCTCAAACAATTGCTTCTGGACTGCGGGAGAGGAGGGCGTAACCGGCGCAGACATGGCGACCGAGACGCAACATCCGAGTCCGCCCTCATAGGTGAAGAGCGCACCGGGCGCGTAGGATGTTGCAATTTGAGTTCTGGATCGCTGCATTTTCGTTAAGCCTCTCCATCATCGCTGTCGAGTTCGCCGACCCGGCTGCGCTGCCGTCTCACAATGCGGAGCGCCTCCGCAATCAGCGTCTTCTCATCGGCACCCTTTATTCTGTGCTTGCCGAACGGTCTCGCGGGAATGAATCGCCCGGCCTCGTCAATGTCGCGCAGGGATGTCATGGGCTTCTGTCCCACGGGAGAGTTCTCCCAATAGTCGCTCAACCTTGTCGTGGCGTTTTCGGTGCGGAATTCGTCTGTCAGTTCCTTGGCGAGATTGCGGATGCGGCCGTCATAGTATTCCGGATGCGGGGCAGCCCCCAATCGGCTCACGCCGCGGCCCGGAACGCCAAGCGCAAGAACGCAAAATTCCATGAAATCCTTCGCTGCTCCTGGCAGGTCGCTTCCGGTAAAGAGTCGGTTTACGTCATTTACCGTCTCGAATCTCGGCGCGCGAATCTTCTCGGTATCTGCGTATTCCATGAATAGCTTCTGCTCGGCCCAGCCGCTCAGCCACGCCTGAAAAAGGCTGGTCAGTACGCGGTCATGAGCGGTTGCGGCCCACCGTGTGATCGCAGGCGGGGCGATCATGCGTTCCAGGAAACGATGGAAAACATCGTGGGTTTCGACAATGTATCGGTCCCGGCGCGCCTGGGGCGTGGGTACAAGAAGGCTGAAACCGACGTGAGCACGGCCTATGCGAGAAGACGCTTGAATGAACTCTGCGATGTCGTTGGGCATTCCCGCAAAAAACATCGCGTTAAATTTATCCACGTCGACCCCGTGAGAAATAGCGGAGGTCGCGACGATGTTCCTCAGAGATTGGTCGAGATCAGGAAAATCCTCGCCGCTTGTGATGCCGCTGTCTGCCTGCCGCATAATTTCTTGAATCTCGGCTACATCAATTCCCCCTGAAATCAGGCGCGTGTGGAACTGGGCCATAGTGCGGCCACGGCGCTTGTGAACTTTCGCCACTTCCTCCCTGAATGCATCAATGACCTGATCGCCGCCCTTCTTGTTGGTCACATAAGTGAGTGAAATCCGCATCAGGTCGAGCAGAGTGAGCAAAATTGCGGGATCTTCTTTCGCACAAGCGCTGATAGCGCTCGCATGAAATTGCGTCAACGGAGTGCCTGGCGTGAGAGCCTCCAATAGTCGTTGCGCCACTATTTCCGTGCGGTTGCCTGTCAACAGGTCCTGCCACATCTCCGTGATCGCGAGGTGATATGCGGCGAGCACGGCAACCGTCGTTACGGTATGGTTGCGGCCATTCGTCATGATTGACGTATACAACCTCATCCATGGCGCCTCTATTTCCGGAGCGCACGGACTCCCGCCAGCAATCCCCCGGCGTGCGGGATTGGACGGCGTGGCCGGCACCGAATAGAAAGACTTGTAGATTGAGGTGCCGGGATAAGGGAAATGCATATGACGACGCTGATAGAGCGACCCGAACTGCTGCTGAGGCACGCTAACCGTCGCGGTTGCGGCTATCACCTTAGGGAGACGGGCTGCCCTTGATCCGAACGGGCTGCGCGCTACTCGGTCGCCCAGCAGTACCGATCCGCGCACGAACAACTGCTCCAGCATCGTTTCGAAAAGCCCGGCGAAAGTGCCCAGGCTCTCTTCAAGCAAGTGCGCTTCGTCCTGAATGATCAGGGATGGAAACGGATCGCAGAAAATCTCGCGCCCTTCCCTATAGGCGGGAGCGATAGCCTCACAATTATTTACAGACGGACCTTCCCTCAGCTTTGTCCATGAAGGCATCACAAGACGGCCCGTCGCGGACTCTCGCCACCGGGCGAACCCGAACATTCCCATGACCCTGTTGATTGTTGCGGGATGCTGGCCGATGAGTGCGAGTTTATCGATGACGCCGAGGAGTACCGCCGGGGCGTGACGGTAAATGTCCTTGTCAATAATCAGAAATGGGAGCGGTGAGCGATTTGTTTCCAGGTTCCACCGACATGGCTGGTTAAAACAAAAAATGCCGATTTCATCCTCGGTGCCTGAAGAGATTCGCCGTAACCCTGTACTTTGCGAACAGATCGGGCACTTCGGTGTTTTGTTAAAACTGTCGTTGACCTCGCTGTAGTCGATGCCCAGGCTGTCATCATTCGGATGCTTTGCGTCGTCCAGACGAGGGACAGGGGCTAGGCGATGATCGTCAGGGCTGTTCGGGGTGTTGCCGCTGCCAACCCAGAAGCCGATCTCGAAGGGCGCGCCCCCGACAGACGCGCTACGGCGCAACAATTCTGCGCGCATCAGAATGGAAAGCAGTCTTTGCGCCTGCTGCAGGGTCAGCAGTCTCAGCGGGTATCGGATCAGCGCCGTAACGCCCACGCTCTTGCCGCGAAGGCGATCAAAGAAGAGATTAAAGATGAGCAGGCCAAAGAAGGCTTCCGACTTTCCGCCACCGGTTGGAAAATACAAAAGCGTCGCGGTCTCTTCATCAAATTCGGGGTCGAACCATGGTGCTTTTGCGTATTCTGTCATGCGGGACGCAAGGGTGGGGATATGGGCGAGAACGAACGTGAGCTGGAATAGGCGCCACCTTTCGATCCCGCGCACGAACCCGGCTTCGTGAAACGTTCGGTTCAGCAGCAGCCAGGCACGATACGGGAACGCCTCGCGACATTGAGGCTCTTCCTGAAAGCGCTTGAAGGCTTGCTCCAGAAGACTTATGCCCAGCTCGATCCTGCTGGCTTCTCGGGTATAGCTCGCGATGTCCTTTCTGAATTTGTCTCGCTCTCGATCTGCCTGATCGGCGTCTTCAACGCCGGCGGCAGGATCCAGATTCTGTTGCTCTGCTCTTATCCAGTCTTGGTAGGCCTTGATGAGAGGACGTATGCTTGCGGGATTGAAATTATCGGCGCCAAGGGTTGCAAAATCCGTTGGAACGCCTTTGATTTCGGTAGGCACGATCCGGGGCTGCTGATACCGGGGCATCCATGTTGTTGTCAGCCGCAATCTGGCGCCGATGCGGGCCTCGGAAACCCCACAGTTTATGCCAATCGCAGGATAGGACAGAAAGTCCCGGAATCTGTACGAAGGCTCGACCCGGTCAAGCTTCAGGGCCCGGTGAGCCTGCGCCGGCAGCTCGATCGCAAGTCCTACTTGATGGATGGAGTGGTCAAAACGGTGACGCATCCGCTTGCGCACTTCATTGCTGTTGTTCTCCAGCATCACCCGCAAGTTGCGACGGTCCGGGTCGCGCAGATCGTTGTCGAATTGAACAGTCAGGACAAGGCCGCTCAGGTCGGGCCCTAGCTCTCTCGCCGACGGAGCGGCGGCTCGAAGTGTGGTAAGAAAATCGTTCCAGGTTTTCTCTGAACGGATAAAGCTCGGCCTGATGTTGGCAGGCCGGTACGCCCAGTTTCGGCCTTCGTCAGTTTCGATCCATGCTGCGGTTGCCTGAACCACTGCTTCGCGCATCTGTCTGGTCCACGTTTCGACCGCGACCTGAATGGCCACCTCATCGGACATGTCGACCGAGAGGGGTGCAAGCTCAATGGCAAGCCGTTTCCATTTCTGCGGAATGTCAATCTCCTGAGCCGCCTCGTCTCGGTGGAAGATATAGCGACCCCGTTGGGTCACAAGGCGTGCGCCATTCTCCGTTGTTTCACCCTGATCGGAAGGATCGACCTCCGCCGTCCCGGCAGCTTGCTCAGGGTTCACGCCGGCATCAACAACCCAATCGTCCGACGACACCTCGACTCCGTGATCGCCCAACAGTTCGCGATATATCTCCTGTTGAAGATCACGCCTTTGTCGCCTTTCGTCGGGGGGCTTGGCCTCCTCCGCCGCCAGGGCGACGGTCATACGCTCCCTCATCACGTCGCGAATGGCCGCTTCCAAGTCCCTTCGAAGGGTGATATTGGGGTACAGTTCAAGCTCGGGCTTCGTCAGTTCTTCCCAGCTGGGCAGCATGCGAGCGTAAATCGAAAATGCTGAGCCGATTGCCAGATTTCCTTTGGCGGAGGCTGCAATCTGGCAATCGAGGCCGTGCGCGCTAATGTGGATATCCGAGGTCTCGTCCTGCTCGCCGCCTTCCTCAAATCGCGGCAGCAAGAATCCCGAAACAAATCTTAATGAAGGTTTCGCGCCGAAAATGATCTCGCCTTCCGCTCCGGTGCCACTTGCCCGCTGCCAGGTCAGATTAAGGAGGGCGTCAACGATTCCCTCCTTGGCATCGTCGAGATTGCCGGCGATCCCGGCAGGCAGCGTTCTCAGATCAATGACTTTCATCTGCATTACCTTCTGGATTGTTCGAGATTACAGCAACGAGATGCTGCTCGGCAGTTTCATATATTCGCCAGACTTCCTGGCGGTGCGCTTCAGGAAGGCGTGAAACTGCGCCATCCGGGTCGATTAGTACGCCCATGAAGACTTGGTGGAATGCGGTACCGCTCTTAATACGCTGCGAGCGTGTCCAGAAGATTCCCCAGTCCCAGTAGTAGCCTGCCACATCGTCCGCGATTCCGAGCGCCTTCATAAAACAGAGATAGTGGCGGCGGTCGCGCGGAGCTTGAGGTCTTACTTCGTCCCGCGGCGTATCAACCAGATCTGCCACGTCAATCCACTGCTTAATCGACTGCGGCCCCGGCAACGAGAGGGTTGGGTCGATTTTCATGATCGAATTGCGAAGCGCGTCCGCTCTTGCCGTCATATCTTGGCCCGGCAGCTTCGTCGCCGCCTCCGCAACGGTCTTGTGATACAAGGTGAGAACCTCCGGTGCCGTGGCGCTGAGGTGCAGCTTTTCCCTTGCGGCATCTATGAAGTCAGGACTGAAGACGCATATCTGATCGCCTGGCTGCAGGTCCTTCGCGAGCCGCCGCGAAAACGGTTGCAGCCCATCCGGGTCGTAAACCGCTAACTCCGATCCGTCGAACGCCCTGATTTGAACATCACCGGATGTGCGAATGATACGTGTCGGGCCGGCTCCTGGGGCGTGGGGTCCCGTCAAGTCGATAGTCCCCACGCGTGGCGGCAAGAGGACGGTGTCCAGATCAGGAATATCAATCGTGTGGCCGCTGAGGGCCTTTTGAAGACTTTCCTGCACTATCAGAAAATTCCATTCAACGGGAGCGATGCCGTCCATCTGCAGAAACGCCTCGACGCGTTGAAGGATCTGTTTTGTGCACGCAAGATGGCAGAGCACGGTGACCTTCGAGGGCAGGGCTGGATGCGTCAGGGTTTGCAGAAAATGGTCCGGATACGGCTCCACAAAAAAGACCTGTTGATAGGGATTCTGCAGACTGACGGCGCGTTCAAGCTCTTCCGTCACTTCCTTGGTATCGACGAGCATAATGTCTCGCCTCAGTTTTTGCCGCACATCAGCCAGGGTGCTTACGTTTTCTATGCGCCACTCCGCGAAAGCACGGATCAGGTCGCTCGAAAAAGCCACGATTGATCGCAACGAATGCTTTGCTAGCCGTGAAAGGCAAGCGTCGAATAAGCGTGTTCCGGGATTTTGAGTTGCAGCGACCGAGCAAAGGTTATCGTATGCGCCGAGAAAGGATACGAGTTGTGCGTGATTGGTGCCGGCGGTTCCGAGCTTTATGACGGAGGCGATTTTACCTCTGGGGGTCAAGTGATCGAACCGAGACCCCAAGCTCTGGAGCTCGTATCCCTGGCAATTGTCCGCGAGAAAAGTCATCAATTGTTTCGGCGGGCCAGGCAGACCGATGAGGTTTTGCAAAGCGACGAGGGCGGTCGTCACCGATGAGGCGACCTCATGGTCGCCGGCATCGAGGAGAGAGCGTCTTAGTTTCAGGCCATCATCAACGAAGTTTAGAAGATCTGCGCCGTAGACTTCGGCGGAAAGTTCGTCCAGAGAACCAGGCGCTGCATTTTCCGAGCCAATGACATCGGTCTTGGCATTGAGAATCATTCGCGACCGGGCGGGATGCTTAGGGGTGGTCGCTATCCCACGGCGAACGTCGTAGTCATTCAAGACCTTCCATCTGACTGTCTGCAGCACGAAGACTTCATCTGTCACAGCAAGAACCGGTGGACGAGTTGGTCCGTACAGCTGCTCAACCATTTGAAGAAATCTTGAAACCGCGTCCCGCCAATTGGCCCCGAGTGCATTCCTTGATCGGCGGGCGAGATCGAGCAGGACAATGTCAGGACGCCGGCCGCCACGATCAGTATCCAGACCTGCCTCGCGAAGCAGCTCTAAAGACAAAGCATCCGGATGCACACCGAAGAGAAAAAAGGGGGCTTGGGATGAATCGTTCGCAGCGTTAATGTGTTCACTGCGTTCGTTGATCCATGTGTGGCGTCGCAAGCGGTGGAGAAAGTGATCTCTGTACTCGCGCGCACTTGCGACCTGAATACCTGCCTGCGGAATGATCTCAAACAGCGTGGGGTGCATCAGCCCAGGATCGTCCTGCAAGGTTCTCTGTCGTCGGTTTCCCTGTTCTCCGGTCGAAAGGTGCTTCAGGCTATGAAGCGCCATCAGGTAGCCGAACGCGGGACAACGGGCACCGTGCTGGTGGACTCGATTGAGTGGGGGGAGGGCAGCCTGCACTAGCTGTTCCCTGTCGACCAGCAGCGTTCTCTGCGTTCCTCCGGAGTTGCGGTTCCATGGAAAGAACATGGTCGCCAAACCTTGGCTATCGCAAGTGCCTATTCGGGCAAGCGCCCCTAATGCATGGATTACCGCAATGCCCTCGATACCCTGCGGCCAGAGCAGGAGCGCTTCGCTCTTCCCGTCCGCGATAACACGATTGAAGGTGGCAAGCACCTCCTTCGCGGACGGCCCTACGTCACAAGCTTGACCCGGTTCATTGCGCCGACGAAGGCTCACGTCGTGATTTTGGCCGGACTCTACGGCGCCATGCTTGGCCAAAAGTTGCGCGCCCACGTTTTGACTGCCTGGCATCGCACTTACCCACTTGCCGCCGTTGCGGACGACTTTCGCGCCGTAGCCGTTAGTGATTCGAAATAGGCAGTCTCGACGGCATGGTCGTCTTCAACACCGGGCTTGAACGCGGCACGAACGGTCGTTGCAGCTGGAAGGGGAAGCTGCCTCAGAGCTTTCGTCGACACGCTCACAGAGCCGGAAATTCTGCGGAAGCGCATATCAACAGCCGCGCTGTTCAGCAGGCGGCACAACATCTTCAATGTTACTTTTTGACTCTTGGTTGGATCGGGGATGATAACGATGGTGTGGTTTTCGGTGACGAATCCGCGCCCTCCTGGGAGTTTGGCTTTGCGGACGACCGCAGCGATCAACCTTCGCGCCTGTCGCCGATTGCTGGTTCGCTGAAGTATGACCGCATCCGAGCAAATTATTGCACTGCTCTCACGTTCGATTCTTACAAAACCGATCCGGGTAGAATCTGGCTTTCCATCGTACGGCTTGCATAGACGGTTGGCTTTGACATTGTGAGCCCAGAACAAAGGAACTTCGGTTGGCCGGGGCTTGTTTCCGGTGCGATAGCGATGCTGCTCACGGTTCCATACAAAGTATCCGGTCTTTGCAATGTAGCCGTAGTCTGCGAGTGTTTCCAATCCGCTCAGGAACAATCCTTCCGTCTGTTCTTCGTCCGGGAGGGCCCACATGTGGCCCGCGGCATGGTCTGGAATCTCCAACGTACCGAGGTCACGATTCGACTGGCCCATCATGAGGAGAGAACTCTTCGGAACCACTGTGCGCGCAAGGGCACCCTTCTTGCGAAGTACCAGAACGCAGACATCGTATAGAACATCGAGGAACACATCGCTTCGCTTGTCGATCGGATCAAGCCGGAGAACATGTGAGGTTTCTAGAATGCGCTTCCTCAAAGCCGTGAAATACGGTCCCCCGACAAATGACATGGGCACGATCAGGCAAATTACTCCTCCGGGCTTTACCCAACGAATAGCCTGCTCAAGGAAGAGAGCATAGAGGTTTACGTACCCGTCGCTGATAACGGGGGCAAAAGCGTTCAGTATCGTTTTCGAGGGACGAAAGATGCGCCCGTAGGGAGGGTTTCCGATCACAGCGTCGTAGAGCCTGTCAGGAGGCGCCAATTTCAGAGTGTCCGCGCGTTGAATAGATATGTTCGGCTTTCTGCCTGCTGCGTCAATCTCCGTGCGAAGTAAATCAAAAAGCAACGCTTTCGACAGCGTGGCAAGGCCTGGCTCGATTTCGACTCCCGCCAGGCTGGATTCAATCGCTCGCAAGATTGTTTCCCCACGAGCGCCGCGCTGCCGCGCCTGGTCGGAGATCCGGGCGGCGAGGGGCACCAAGAACGCTGCACCGCCGGATGCCGGATCGAGAATGCGATGCTGGCCCGGCTTAATTCCTGCCTCGATTAGGGTATCTATCGCATAATGGGCGAGATGAGGAGGGGTGAAGTAAGCCGCAAGCTTGCGTCTGCGTGCTTTCGGCATCAGCAAGGCGTACAGACTGGCGATCCAGTAATGTTTCTCGTCCTCGGGCAGACCGGAGAAGAAAGACCTCGTCCCCGAGTCGAGCAGACGATCACCGATTATTGACTGGCACACCTGCAGAGGCATCATTCCGGAACGCTTCAGTGCCGCAGCAATCTGACGAAGGTCGCGAAGACGTCGGCTCAGTGCGGACTCCGGCGCCTCAGGATGAGTGGCTCGTTGTGCGGGCATCATCTTAAGTCTTGTAAGTTCATGTCCACACAGCCTAGCAGCCTCAAGAGGCTCTGCGGAAATGGCTTCTGAGCTGCTCCCTGCCGGCGGCCAGAAACCAAATGAGCCCCGGAGGCCGTACATCGTTTGCGTAGTACCACTACGACGTCCCCCCGGTTATTCGGTTTCACCGAGTGAGTGTAGTCACTGAATGGGTAATTTAATAGGCCTAACTAATGACATAAGCTTACTGAAGTCATGCACAACAGCGGGAGGAGGTCAGTCCTTCGGATGGCATGGCCATTCAAGAAGATCCCAAGAGAGGTCTACACTCACGGTTTCTTTCGAGAGGTCGGCCTTTGGGGTGAACACGTGCTCGTCAGTCGAAAAGAAGTGGCTGGCCAACGGTTCGTTCTGAGTCCCGAAAGTTGCTCAAACCAATCCCCACCAGCCGGTAATGTTGGTTTGGACTCAGGTCCACTCTCTCCCGCAGCATCAGTGCGATTTCGGTCAATTCCTGGGAGGAAGAGGGAGGAGAGCTAGGCGTATTGCTGCGCGTGAGAATCTTGAACTCGCTTGTCTTCAATTTGAGGACCACCGTTCGTGCGGTCCGAGTTTCTTTCCGCGAGGCAGACCATAGCTTCTCCGCAAGGCGGCGGATCATCGACTCCGTCTCTGCCAACGGCACGTCCTTCTCAAAAGTATCCTCGACGGATATCGATTGCGTAGGCCTGTCCGGAACAACTTCATTCTCGTCGATACCGCGGGCAAGTTCGTGCAGGCGCAGACCGTAGCGGCCGAAATGGTGTTCGAGGGTGGGTAAATCCAGCTTTCTTAAATCGCCCACCACCTTCACCCCGAGCTTCGTAAGTTTCTCCCCGGTCACTTTGCCCACACCAGGGAGACGTCCGACCGGCAACGGCAGCAGAAATTCATCTACATCGTCGGGCTGAATGACGAAGAGCCCATCCGGTTTGTGCCAGTCAGAGGCAAGTTTTGCCAGGAACTTGTTCGGCGCCACCCCAGCAGAGGCGGTCAGATTCAATTCCTGTCGGATTTGCTCGCGGACTGTGCGCGCAACCAGAGTGGCGGTCGGCAACCCGGTCTTGTTCTCGGTGACGTCCAAGTACGCCTCATCGAGGGACAGCGGCTCAATCAGGTCGGAATGGCGCTTGAAAATCTCCCGCACGCTGCGCGAGACCGCGCGGTAGCGTGTGAAATCCGGTGCGACAAAAACCGCAGCCGGGCACAGGCGTTCCGCTCGCACCGCCGGCATTGCTGATTGCACACCGAAAGCTCTGGCCTCGTATGAAGCCGCACACACGACAGAACGGTTGCCCTTCCAGGCGACGATCACGGGCTTGCCGCGCAACTGTGGAACATCGCGTTGTTCGACTGAAGCATAAAACGCGTCCATGTCGACATGGATTATTTTTCGCACAGTTCTCTGGCAACAATACTAGTCCGGGGATGAGACCAGTGTGAACGGGCATCGGTTCGGCCGCTCCGGTAAGCTGAAATGTCTGATCGGCCGTCAGTCATCCATTCTGGTTGACCCCTTCTCACCGTTGCACCACCAATGAGTTGCTTGGATGTTGTCAGGATGATCGTCTCTCCATGATCCTCCCATGCCCTTGGGATCAATGTGGTCTGGAACGACGTCTTGGTAGTCGGTGAATAATTCATGGCAGAGGGCGCATTCCCTGCCCTGTTCCACAATCTTACGGTTGAGCAATTTCCGCATCTCCGCTGGCGATCTGAGTTCTCGATATCCCCTTGGGTGATGCGGATCTTCGACCCGCCGAACGCCCAGGCACACTCTCCGCTCACTCGGAGTCTGTTCCCTACCACAACAAAACCGGGATCTATGGATCGGGCAGTATTGCTTGCGACGGAGTTTCATAGACACCTCCTTGCGAATCCGTTCGTGGTCTGGTTGATCGTGAATTCGTTGGAAAAAGGGGACAACAGAGTCAGACAATGGAGGCTGGCTTGACGCACTACTAGCAAGCGGATACTATCGGGCCGAAACCGTGGCGGCACCAACTGTGGTCCGTGGCGCGCTCGTACCGCGGGCCCGCGCTGCTCACAATGCCTAACCTTTCCGCTGCGGCATTACCATGGAGCGAGTTGACCGACTCCGGCATGAATCCTCTCGCAGCCAGATGTCAAAGTTTGGTTGGCGGATTAGTGCGACCCTTTTCTGCATTGCTCTTGCCATCCTGGTCGCAACGCTTCTTGCGACGAGGCTCCACACAATTGATCTCTCGTCAATGTTGTTGGGGATTGCTCTGGCCACGTTCTGCGTAGTGCTCTTCTTCTTTTCGAGATTTTTGTTGATGGCGCGCGAACAGCACTGGCAAGCTGCTAGCGCTCTCGATACTACCGAGACATCTCTTTTGGAGAGTGAGGAGCGGTTCCGGCAGATGGCCGACAACATTCAGGAAATCTTCTGGATGATCGATGCGGACACCAAAAAGGCCCTCTACGTAAATCCGGCCTACGAGAGCATCACGGGACGTCCTCGCGAAGCACTCCAGGCGAACGCGCTTTCCTACGAGGAGCAAATCCATCCCGAGGATCGTGCCCAGGTGCTCTTCAAACTCGATGAGGCCACTCGGACTGGAGATTTTGACGAAAGGTTCAGGATCGTGTTGCCCAACGGAGACTCTCGCTGGGTCTGGGTGCGCGGATTTCCCGTACGGGATGGCAAAGGCAGAGTCCGCCGGCTTGTTGGAACCGCGCTGGACATTACCACGCAGAAACACGCGGAAGAGGAAGTCACCAGAAACTTATCGCTGGCCGAATCCGCTTGGGCCGAAGCAGACGCGATGCGCAAGGCCACATTGGCGCTCACTCAGGACCTCCGCATGGACAACGTTCTGGACACTTTGCTCCAGTCTCTCCTGGAACTGGTCCCGTACGAGTCCGCACAGATTTTGCTTCTTGAATCTGATTCCCGATTGTTCGTGGCACGGGAAGCTCCACGCCCTGACGCCGCGAAGCAGGCTGTGAAATACCCTCTGACTTTCGACGCCGCCGACTTCCCTGTCATGCAGCGAGTCCTGGTAAATCAAAACGGTCTCGTGCTCTCAGACACCAAGCAGGAACAGGAATGGCGTGCTCTCAGGGGATCCGGCCAATTGCGCTCGTGGCTCTGCGTTCCGCTAGTGGCCTCCCGCCAGACGCTTGGGCTGCTTTCCTTGGGGCACCCTGTTCCTGACAGCTTTACTCACGAACATCTACGGCTGGCAAAATCGATCGCAATTCCAGCCGCCGCGGCAATTCAGAATGCCCGTCTTTATGAGTGCGCGAAAATCTATGGTGCGGAACTCGAGAAACGCACCTTGGATCTCCAGAAGGCCGAGAGCGCACTCCAACGGTTCAAGAGTGATCGTCCTTCGTAGATATGTTTAAGCAGGTTGCCGTGCATCGGCGCGTGAGGCCCGAGTTGGAGTGTCGGACACAAGTAACCGTCTCGGGGCGATATGACATTGATCCTTCTTCCTACATTGCAAAATCGCAATCCTGGACCCGTTCTGCGAACTTCACCCCTGCTTGGAGTTTTTTCTTCTTGCCTGCTTCTTTATGGCACTCTTTTGGTGCGAACCGCCAATAGCTTTCGATATCGAGGCCGCAATTGCGGCGGCATCGTGGCTGTGTATGTTCTTCGCGATGACTTTGCCGGTTCCGGTGCTTATCTCTAGTTGCACGTTATTACGAGCTAGCCATGCTTGTATTCCATGCGCCACCGCCGTGACAGAAGCGGTGCCGAGTATGAGCACCAGGGTTGCGCCGAAATCTTGTGATTCACTGTCTGTGCGAGATTGCTCTGCCTCTACATCCCCCACGCGCAATTCCTGTTGGAGGCTCTGGGCATACCGGTTGGCTCGGTCTGCGGTAAGACCAGGAAAGTTCAGAAGAATCTTTTTAGTCTTTTGCAATTTGTCACCTCCAAGATTTCGGTCATCAAAACAGCCATCCTCTCATTTGAACGCTCTTAGCTTCGTGAGGTCGAGCTCCAGTGGGATCAGCTTATTTTGGGCGTTCTTGACGGTCGCTCCCACGGTATAGGGCCCAGTCGCTGTAATTTCAGTGAACGAAGCTGTGTTATCGCAGATTTTCTTGATCGATTGAACACTCTTTCCATAGCTCTCATGGAGATAGAACGTTACAGGTCCCCTGAGGCGGGTGCCGTCGGTGGAACTTACGTGTAGATCGACAAGGAAGGAATTGCGAGACAACTTCCGCACCAGAGACGAGAGCTTTCTACCGTCGCGCTCAGCTCGGTGTCCCCATCTCCCCTTTTGGGTGTCCTCTGGATCAGTCTGCGGCAATGGAAATCTGAGCAGTCCCTTTCGCCCGGGCTCATCAAGAGCACTGGCTGTTTTGCCGTCGAAGTGAGGCCTTGTGACAATCTCCATCCGAGACTCGCTGAAATTCGGGAACAAGGGTACCGTCGCAATACTGCCTTCTCGCTGATCGGGCGAATGAATCTCTGGTCTCACACCCCCACGGTCATAGCGTTGTGCGATCAAAAACCTTACCCGCTGCCCCACATCCTCGATCGAAAGTACGTCAGGTCCGTCGGGAATGCCGTGGCATAGCACATCCAAGAGGGCAGATGAGAACATTGTGTGTCTTTCGCCTGGCGGCATTCGTGATATGTCGCGAGCGCTTGAAGAACAAAGCAAGGAGGTTCCCTTCGGAGGGAAAGCGTCTTGCGTCTTGGAACGCGCCAATTCCAGAGCACTGGACTGCCACTCCCTGAGCGCGCTTCCGGCGAAGCAGCAATCGAGTATAAGAAACTTCCGCATATCCCCTGCCCAGCATTTCAGGGTTTCTGCCAAGTCTTCCATCCTTATACTTGTTGCCCCGCGATTGGCTCTCGTTGCGCGAATCGCCAGGAGGTACTCTTTGCCTCCAGCTGTAAATCCCCCGTGTCCTGAATAGAACAGTACAACCTGCTTGGCGGGAGAGCTGGTCCTGGAGAGTACTGCCTTTCGCTTCTTCAGAAACGCAGCGATTGCGCCATCGATCTCTGAAGGGGCATCCGTCTTGTCAAAGAGGTCAAGTAGATTGGATTGCGGCAACTCGAATCTGCGCAGTAAATAGTCACGAAAATCTCCGCTCGAATGTGCAAACGCTTTCGAACCGTGTAGACCACTATCCGGATGCCATTTACTCGCACCCAACAGCACGACAAGGGTTTGCGATGGACTCGTTGACTGTGGTTTCAAATATCGAGAAGTTGTGCGTGCATCGCCCTTGGGCCTCTCGGTAGTGCTTGATATTGTCGGCCTGTGTAGAGGGTCGATCAGTTGTGCAATCCCTGCCGCCTGCTGCTCGTTGATTCGGAAAATCGCACCCTGGGAATTCGAGAATATCAGGAGCGTCTTCAATTGCGGCACATCCCGAATTCTCGTTGCAAGCACCGGGAGCGATAGACGTCTTACTTCGCCGGCGTCCACTCCGTACTCTAGATCTTTGTCTCGCGGATACGCTTGGGAGGTTAACTTCCCCCATCCGTAAACTCCTCTTATTTTCGTGGAGCCAGCCAACCAGAAGAACACTAGATCACCGGGTGACATCTGTAGTGCACCCCGCTAGAACTGGACACGGAAGTTAGTTAGGCTTGGGGCCTCCGCCAGGAGGCGAGAATGTCGAGAAAGCCGAGAGTCCAGAGAACCCCGGAAGAGAAGTGGCAGA
>Ga0075018_10000100_pt1 | contig 20514 bp, 21 predicted proteins | sample ColStrG_CSR_2014_FD_71471 | JGI IMG/M metagenome (GOLD analysis project Ga0075018, IMG submission 71471) | Freshwater sediment microbial communities in response to fracking from Pennsylvania, USA - Cold Stream Run_MetaG_CSR_2014 | ecosystem: Environmental > Aquatic > Freshwater > Creek >... | reverse complement strand
CATCATCGTGCTCCAGTTCGACTACGCCAGTTGGCATAGCCGCAAAATCTGGCCGTCCCCGAGGGCATCAGGCTGATCCAGCAGCCACCCACACTCAGGAGGCCAGCCGCGCGCTTGGATCGCTGGTCGATGAGCCCCTCGCCAACAAATTCTTCGACACCATCGACGATCTCGATGCTGCTGTCGGCGCGCGATGCTGCGATCTCCACCAAGACCGCCCCCGCCTTGCTCACCACACAGGATCCTACTGGCGGCAACAATCGGCCGCTCCGAACTAATCGCTCCGAAATGTATAACGCCTTATTCCTCACTTCCGGCCTAAACATCACCCCTAAGCTATGCGGTACTACCTGCATCAACCGTGAGCACAGTTCCGGTAATACTCCTTGCATGGTCTCCAAGAAGGAATTTGACCGCATTCGCCACGTCATCGACGTCGGGAAAGTGGCCTAGCGCACTTCGTCGCTCGATCTGTTTGCGCTGCTCGTCTGCTAGGCGTTGGGTCATATCCGTTTCCATGTAACCCGGTGCGATCGCATTCACATTCACCCCCAACCGTCCAACCTCCCGTGCTAGCGATCGGGTAAAGCCCATCATCGACGCCTTGGTCGCGCCGTACACCGAAAGACCGCTATATCCAGTGAAGCCAATGATCGAGGCGATGTTCACAATGCGTCCTCCTCCATCAGCCATCATGTGGCGTACTACATATTTGGTCAGGACGATCGGCGACAATGTGTTCAGCCGCACCAATCGCTCGATTTGGGAATTGTGCATATTTGCCAAAGCACCAGTCAGACCCAACGCCGCATTGTTGACAAGCCCATAGATTGGTCCAAAATCCTGGCGCAGCTTCTTGACCAAGTTAGGTATGTCTGCGATGTCGTTGAGATCGAAGGGGATGAATCTTAGCGACCCCGAACAGGATCGCTCAGCATGCGTTATCGCAGACGCAAGTATATCGCTATGGTGTCGCGCAACAGCTAGGGCGCGGTACCCGTCTGCTGCAAGGCATCGGGCAATGCTTAACCCTAGACCTCTGCTTCCTCCTGTCACGACGACATTACGCATAATCACGAGCTACTTTGCCTGACGCTGAGAGGGCCAAGTCAGGGACAAAATAGATTGCCGCTGGAATCTTGTGTCTGGCCAGTAATTCACGACAACTCTGCAGGATCTCACGCTGGAGTCCCACAACTGGAGTGTTCGGGCCTTCACAGCCCGGCTGCGGCTTCAAAACGATGTCGGCAACTACGATCGACCCCGTGATGGGGTTTTTTCTTGACCTGACGCGGGACATACGTACCTGGGGATGGCGGTTGATGACTGCCTCAACCTCCTCAGGATGAACCTTCAACCCGCCAACATTGATGACTCCGCCCCTTCGGCCAAGAAAATAGTAGCGTTCCCCGCGCAGCTCCACCATATCGCCTGTATCGACGAAGCCCTCATCGTCTGCGAGTGTCGAGATTTTTTCTCCTATGTAGCGCTGTGCAATCCGAGCGGATCGAATCCGAACTGAGCCGTTGTCGACCTTCAATTCTACTTCTCCGCGCCTGCCGACCAAGTGCGCGGGAAACCCTTCAAGACCGTCATTCACTTCAAATCCCACGCCCGCTTCCGTCGACGCAAAGGCATGGGTGATGCCAGCCTGCAAGTAAAACGAACGAAGTTTATTCAGAATTGCTTGGTCCGCAATCTCTCCCGACAAGCGAACATAGCGTGGCGCAATTGCGTGCGCGAACGGACTCATGACGACGCGACGCCAATGAGACGGGGTGCCCAAAATGTGGGTCGCCGCGTGCGCTCCAAGGCGAACAAGGTAATCCCCCAGCCTCTCACCGACGCTCGAAATCACAAATGATGCGCCGCCAAGAACAGTGCGCAAAAATATCTGAAGTCCACCATAACGACGAATATCGTAGAACGTTCCCCAAATTATGCGGCTTTCCTGCGTCACGTCACCTTTGATCGCTCCCGCTAGGCTCGCCAAGCTGTGCACGAGCATTTTTGGCGAACCGGTGGTGCCAGATGTTAGAAGCACCCATTCGGTTGGATACCGATCGAGTCGCACCTCTTCAGCCGAAAGAGTGTTTGAACCGCAGATCACATGAAGGCAGTTCCTGAGGCAGTTTTGCTCGAGGCAAGCAGTATCGCTTACAATTGCGTCAACGCCAGCACGCGCGACCAGCGCAGGAAGGTAATTCGCGGCCATCTCTGGTGGGCAAATGACTACTCGACGTGCAACTCCATCCAGCTCAATGAGCGACCAGGCGGTCGCAAGCTGATCGTGGGTAACAATGAGCACAGAGCGTCCTGAGAGCTCCGAACGACGCCCCCCAAGAATTGTCCCGCGCAAAAGATTGCCTAGTGAAATCTCACCCTCAGCGCTCCACAAAAACCGGTCCGCCCGGCTCGAGGCATCGATCAATGCATCCCGAAGTGACCTAGGGTCGCGCAACTGCATTTTCGTAGAACTCAATGAAATCGCGGAGAGTCACGGGATAGCACCCCTCGTCAGACGTGGTGAACGGGTCCAATCCCACTGCGTCCTCAAGTCGAGCAACGAGAATAGCAAAGGCAAGAGAATCGAAACCTGATTCTAGCAAGACCAAATCATCAGTCAGAGGAGCCAAATGTTTGTTTTGCTCCTGAGCAATCTTCCTCATCTCCGACAGAATTGTCTCTTTGATGTTCATTGCGAATGCCCTATGTAAGCCTGTTTTTATCCCACTCAACGATTGAGGTCAAGCTTGTGTTCCGCGTCCGTGGTAAGAATACTCGATGCTGTCAACGCCAAGAGAGCTCTGGAATTGAGAAAAGCTCGCCACTGCCAAGCGCAATTCGCTGGACGGTAGTCAATCAGCTTGTCCGTTCCAAATCGGCGGGCAAGGACACTATTCGCTGATCGATCCCTTCCAGAAGCAACTCAGTTTACCACCGACAAGCTATACTGGATGGGCGCGTAAAACGTTGATATATGATGTTGTTATCCTAAATATGAAAAACTAAACATCTCCGTCCAAATTGCGCACGCAGGGATAACCCTCCAGCGACAGCAATGGTAAACTTTAGCAGACTTGGGACAGACGACTGGACGATATTGGCAAGAACCGCGGGTGTGCGACCATGTCGAGAACTTGGACATTCTTTGACGGTGAGTGGCGGGAAGGTAACGTACCAATCCTGGGACCGCGCACACATGCCGCTTGGCTTGGATCGATGGTGTTCGACGGGGCGCGCGCATTTGACGGTGTAACTCCCGACCTCGAGCTCCATTGTGCACGGGTAAACGATTCCGCCGTGAAGCTCTCCTTGATACCCCTCGTGTCGGTCGATACTTGGACGGCGCTCGTGGCCGATGGCTTGACGCGCTTCGACAGAAATCCACAACTCTACATCCGTCCAATGTACTGGGCAGAGAGTGGGCCGGCCGGCGGAATACGCCCGGATCCCGAATCGACCCGTTGGTGTCTTTGCCTCTACGAAGCAGCTATACCCATGCCGACGGGCGGCGCGATCACACTGTCGCCGTTTCGCCGGCCGACCCTTGAATGCGCACCCGTCGACGCCAAAGCTGGGTGCCTCTATCCTAACAATGCACGTGCTTTGATCGAGGCGCAGGCCCGCGGGTTCGATAATTGCCTCATGTGCGACATGCTCGGCAACATCGCTGAGCTGGGCACTTCAAATGTGTTTATGGCAAAGGACGGAGTAGTCTACACCCCCACTCCAAACGGAACCTTCCTCAATGGAATCACACGTCAGCGTGTGATCAAGCTTCTACGCCATTCCGGGGTGACGGTCGCCGAAACGACTCTGAAATACTCCGATTTCGTCGGCGCGGATGAAATTTTTTCCTCTGGGAATTTCTCCAAGGTCTCACCGATCACGCGCATCGACAGCCGTTCGATAAAGCCGGGGCCGCTCTATCAAAAGACGCGCGAACTCTACTGGGCGTTTGCCCACCACCGAATTTTATAGCGCAACCTAAAAATCCTACATTGATCTTTGCACCCATGCCCATTAAAATACTCACCCCGCCACTCCTAGACTCTCCCTAACCGCTGTCGGCCACTGTCGGAAATTTAATCCGTGCCTTACGAAAAGCGCTAAAGCAAGTCGATCCAACCCGAAAGCCACGCAGGCCGTGTGCATCGTCTCACCGTCCGCCTTTCGCAATTCCCAGACAGTTCCAAAATGCTCACGATGGTAATTGAAACTCATGCAAGCTGTTGGTGACTTTTCGGAGCGGATGGGACTCAACAATTCAAATTTCAACGATTGTTCAATTTGGTTAATTGCCATTAGGTTGCCAGCTCGCCCGAAAAATGGATCACTCGCTTGCTCTATTTGGTATGACAACCCCAGAATATCCGCCAGTTGCTTTGCGCGCGAGACCCAGCGAGTTCTAAACTCGACAACATGGTTCGGTGATCCGACGCAAACAAACTCGCGCATCCGAAAGCTTTGCAGCCGTCCGACCTCTTGTGATGCTTCATGACGGAAGCAATCGCAGGCGACGTCGAACATGAGACCGTTTTCTGGTACCTGACCACGCGCGGCGAGCAGCGGGTAAAGCGGATAACAGGCAGCCGGAGTGAGCACCAAGTCGGTGGGCATCAAAGAAGCTGCCCAGCCTCCATTTGATTTTGACCGATCGACAGTCGCGCGAATCTCCGCTTCGGAACCATTTAGACAACTGACGGCGCCGAGAAGATGCGGAAAACTGTGCAGGTAACCGGATCTCTCAATGTGGCTCCGGCTCATGACAGGGGGAAACCGCAGGATCTCTGTTTGGGGATCGCGGTTGCGTGATATGAGAGTAGAGAGACCCTCGACAATTTGTTCAAATATGGCGGTTCGAGCATAAACCCCATCGGCGTTCATTGGATGAAACAGGATGGCAACAAGTGACTCAAGCCGATTTTCCACGGCGGTGTTCATATGTGCGAGTCCCCTACGTCTGACGAACTTGGGCGCTGTCTCGCGCTGCATATTTGCGAGCACAAAGAGCAAGATCCGTCTAATCCCTAAGCGCCTTAGGAACTTCGACGAGCAAGGCGGCGCTGGTGGCATTCGCGAGTATTCGATCATTGTTGATCATGATCGGCGAAGATAGAATGTCACGAAGGTGACGAGTGATGCTAAATTCACCGTCGTTTCGGTAGCCGGCCAATCCGCACGCCTGCAGAGAACTCATGACGGTTGAAATAGCCAGTTCAGATGCGTTCACCTTAAGCAGATTCATCGTGGTTTGGAAATCGAGTGACTCGGGTTCACTATCATCGGAGGAGATGAACTCGTACCTTTGCAGTGCCGAAGCCACGACCCCTCTGAGCATCCGTAACGACGCGCTTGCTCGCGTGAGGTGAGCTGCGCCTGGCGGTAGCTGGCCCCGCCCATGCCGCGCCGCCTCGCGGATAAATCTTCGCGCTCGATCAACCGCATCGGCGGCAACTCCCGCCCAGACTCCACTCCAGGTGAGATGGGCCACCGGCATCATGGTGTGCGCGTGAACTTGCTGGTAGGACACAGGCAATATTTGATCGACTTCGCCGTTTGCTTTGAGCATGAAACCCGCACTGCACGTTCCGCGCATACCGAGTGTATCCCAGCCAACAAGGCGCTCAAGCCGATAGTCTTCCTTCGAAAGAGCCACGAGGACTTGGTCCGAAGATTCCGCCTCAAGCGAACGGCGTGCCGTTGTTAAGATACCGTCCGCCTGTGCGCCGTAGGACATGACAGTAGCGCTCTTTGTTAGCGTAATGCGGGACTCCTGCTGCTCCACGGCGCAGACACTCGCACGAAGGTCCCCTCCTCCTTGACCTTCGGTGGTCGACGAAGCCAGAAGCTGCTGCTTGGCGCAGAGATGCTGAAGGAAGCTGGTATGCCACTGGCTGCTTCGTCCATGACGAATCAGGCAAGCGACCATAATTTGATGCATCGCGTAAATCATGGCAGTGGACGCGCAACTGCGGCCCAGCACATAACAGGTGTCGACGACATCAGAGATGCTGGCACCTTCTCCTCCAAGGTCGGGTGGAACCAAGATGCCGAGCAAACGCTGCGTCCGCGCACTGGCAATCGCCTCGTCGGGATACCTTGCGTCACGGTCAACCGCAGCCGCATTGGCAGCGGCCACCACAGCGGTAATTTCCGCGCGGGACTTAAGTTCGTTCCTCACTGGAAGGCTTTGTCTGGTCACCCAACCCTCATATTGGCACTGTTCAGCGTCGAATTCGCGGCGTAAGAACCCGTTCCAAGCCCCAGCCACCTAGCAAAGTCTAAGTCTACCACGACAATAAGAAAGAAATATGAGCCTTTTTGTGAGATGGTTACTACGGTTAAAGTGAGCGGAAGTTACCCTATTTACGGCTCGCGGCACAACTATTCGCGCGCATGGCTCCTGTAGGCCCCCAGTAAATAGTTGACGAATGGGTTTGGTGCCGACTACTATCATCGCCACTTAGCAGCAGACCTTACCATTTTCTCGGTCGGGGAATTTTCAGCAACATGTTGGATAGCATTTCGTTAGAGGCCAGAGTGGCGGTTCTTATCCGTGAAATTCTCGTTGAACGTTCTATTGACCGATCGGTTTCTGCTGATGACAACTTACGTGACGTAGGCCTTACATCAATCGACATGGTAAACCTTGTGCTTTCGGTCGAGGGTAAATTCAACGTCGAAATTCCTGAAAGCGAAATTAAACCCGCGAACTTCCGATCAATCCGTACGATATGTACAATGATAGGACGGTTGCTCAACTAAGCAGCGGCATTACGCCGCCGAAATCCTCCGATGCCTCTATCCATCGGAATACCTCAGAGCGGCGATGCTGGTGCTGCCGCGGGGCTAGATACCTGCGATCGAGGTGCGATAAGCCCCTGTACCATCTGTGGCTCGGTACGGCACATGCGCCGGGGTTTTTGAGCAGACAGAGGATGACGACCATGACAGATCGGCTCGAGATCGAGCGCCTGCTGCACAAGCTCTACGCTGCTAGATTGCGCGGCGACCTCGATACAGTCTGCCAAGCATTTACTGATGATGCCACATTGCAGATTGCGGGTGCGAGCAACGTAAGTCCCGTCGGAGTCAAATTGGTTGGCGTTGACCAGTATCGCCCATTGCTGGGTCTGATGATAAAGTCATTCAAGCTTAGCAATCAAACGATTCTCTCAATGATGATCGATGAGCTGAAGGCTGCCGTGCACTGGCGGGTCAGAGTTCACTCGAAAATCACGGGCACGACGGTACTAACTGAGTTGGTCGATCTTGTGGAAGTCAAGAGCCGCCGCATTGCATCTTATATCGAGTTTTTCGTTCCATGCTCATCGCCTTAAAAACGAGCGGCGATAGAAATCGCGTGGCCACATTTAGGGCGATTGCAGGATGGCAATGAAGTCTCTCGATCTCCAGCCGCGTTTAATACATGTCATGATCGGGATCGCCAACGTTCTCCAGAACTATGTTGGTTCAAAATGCGCGGAGGTCGAGCATCCCCTGCTGAGCAAATCGCAGCCAAGCTACGTGAGTAATATTCTGATCTTTACTCGCAATAACGAGGGTAAACGTGCCGCTTGATCGTCACGCCAAGAGGTTGTTGGATATGTTTGCAGCTGCCGGGACGCCAGAGGTATCCAGGCTTGCTCCGCGCGAAATGCGCCAAGCTTTTTTTCGGTTGGCGCAGATGGTAGACACAAAAGACGTGCTCGTCGAAAAAGTGGAAGACCGCGAATTGCCGGGACCTGCTGGGCCGCTGTCAATTCGAATCTATACCCCGTTGAAGCCTGACGGCGAGACATTGCCTGGTCTTATTTATTTTCATGGCGGCGGGGGGGTATTGGGCAGCCTCGACACACACGATGGCGTTTGCCGCATGCTCGCCAACGAGAGCGGGTGCCGCATCGTTTCGGTAGCATATCGGTTAGCGCCTGAGCATAAGTTCCCGGCTGCAGTCGAAGATAGCTACGCCGCGACCAAATGGGTGGCCGAACATGCGGAAGAGCTAGGGATCGACCCTAACCGCCTTGCCGTTGGCGGAGATTCAGTGGGCGGTAGTTTTGCTGCCGTAGTATGTCAGAGGGCGAGACAAGCCGCCGGCCCTTATCTTACGCTCCAGGTTCTATTCTGTCCGACAATGGACATGAGCATTGAAACTAGCTCCCGTTGTGCTTTTGCGGAGGGCTACTTCCTCGACAGGGCGACTCTTGACTGGACGCTCAAACACTACTGTCCACCCGATATTGACCTAGAGGATCCGCGCATATCTCCACTTCGCGCCACTAACTTTGCTGGACTTCCGCCCGCGCATATCCACACTGCGGAATTCGATCCGTTGCGCGACGAAGGCGAAGCCTATGCCAAAGTCCTGGAGCGCGCGGGAGTAACCGTGCACTACACGTGCCACGAGGGTATGATACATAATTTTTATTGCATGAGCGGCGCCATCCCGTATGCCCGCGTCGCAATCAGGGCAGCTGGCCTCGCTATTAAGGTGGCGCTCGCAGATTTCGATTAGTATTTTTCATGTCAGTTGGACTTTCGCCCCGACTCAAGCTGGAGATCCCTGGTGCAATCCAATTCGATGAATGGTGCAGAAAGTGTAGTACGTACGCTGGTGGCCGGAGACGTACGTGTCTGCTTTGCAAATCCCGGTACGTCGGAGATACATTTCGTCGCTGCCCTCGACCGCGTTAAGGAAATTCGATGCGTGCTGACGCTCTTCGAGGGAGTTGCGACGGGAGCTGCAGATGGGTATTTCCGGATGTCTGAAGTTCCGGCTGCCACGCTCCTACACTTGGGTCCAGGATTGGCAAATGGTCTTGCCAACCTGCACAATGCGAAAAAGGCCCGCTCGGGAATTGTCAATATCGTCGGGCAGCATGCAACGTATCATATCAAGCTGGACGCACCCCTCTCTTCCGACGTTGAAGCGATTGGCCACCCGTTTTCCGATTGGATCCGCGTCTCCGACAATTCGGCAAATGTCGCAAATGACTGTGCAGCCGCGATCGAAGCGGCACGGCGGCCGCCAGGCCAAATTGCCACATTGATTCTTCCGGCCGACACGACTTGGGGAGCAGCGGCAGGCTATGCGATGTCAAATCCACCGTCAGCGCCCCCTAAAGTTTCTGGCGAGGCAGTGAATATCGCCGCTACCGCGCTTCGCAAGGACTCTCGTTCGGTTCTAATTCTCGGTGGCGGGGCAGTGCGGGGACGCGCACTTGAGTTGGCCGGACAAATTGCGGCGAAAACCGGTTGCGAGCTGATGTGCGAGCATCTCAATGCGAGGGCAGAGAGGGGTGCTGGTCGTGTCCACTTTGCTCGGATTCCCTACGTGGTTGATCAGGCCATCGAAGCACTCCGGGATTTCAAAGAGGTCGTTCTTGTCGGAGCAAAGCTTCCCGTCGCTTTCTTCGCCTACCCGGACAGGCCCAACGTACTTATCTCCGAAAATGCGACGATTACGCAATTAGCGAACATCGACGACGATCTAGCGTCTGCGTTGGAGTCGCTTGCATCCGAGGTTAACGCCCTCGGGACACCGCCGCGGGTTGCATACCGAAATCCAATCGCTCTGCCGAGCGGAAAGGTCACCCTGGACGGCATTGGAGCGGTCCTTGCTTCTCTAATGCCAACTAACGCAATTGCTATCGACGAATCTTTAACAACTGGCCGAAGCTTCTGGTCGCAAATGGCGGGGGCCAACCCACACGACTGGCTCAATAGCATGGGGGGCTCAGTTGGATTCGGGTTACCACTTGCGGTTGGCGCCGCCATAGCTTCACCCGATCGAAAGGTGGTCGCATTGGAAGGCGACGGCAGCGCTATGTACACGTTGCAAGCCCTTTGGACCATGGCGCGCGAACAATTGGATGTCACAATTGTGATCTTTGCGAACCGCGCCTACCGCATACTTCAGGGCGAACTCGCCGCCCTTAGCGCCGCCACACCAAGCAGTCGCGCTATCGACCTTTTAACGCTCAATCGCCCTAACCTTGACTGGGTTCATCTCGCACGAGGTCACGGCGTTGAAGCGGGGCGCGCGATCAACCTCGACGAATTTGCCCGGGAGCTCGGACGCGCGTTCGACAGTACCGGTCCATATCTGATCGAGTTAATTATCTAGCGCGATCAAACCTGCGAAAGGGGAAGAGCCGAAAATGAACCCGAGCGGCGCGATGCCTTACCACAGACCTGGCTTGGAGGATGTTGGCGTGTACGCGTTTCAGCTCGTACTTCCGCGCCCTCAGCCGCACAAATATGAACCGCCGGTTCCTCTTCCGGATCTTTGCACAGATTTGCCGATCAGATCCGCACTTGTCCGCTCTGGATTCGCTCATAGAGCACCTCGTCGACCGGCACAAACAGCTGCTGTTCCTCGTCATTGAAATAGATGATGTCGCTGGTAGTGGTCGGATCATACGCCCCCTGAACAAGATCCGTCTTTTTAGTCTTGAACGTCGTTGTTACCTCGATCTTGCTGCAAAGGCGAAGAAATATTGGTTGGGCATAACCAGGTAAATATTTGCCCAAGTGCTGCCGGAATGCTGCAAGGTCGAAACCTTCGTCGATCACAATCGCGGCCATTCCCGCGCGACCGTCCTTTCCCGGTATTGCGACGCCATAGACACTTGCTTCCTTGATGCCGGTAAATGCAGCAATGACCTCCGACACCTCAGAGGCCGCCACGTTCTCACCCTTCCAGCGGAAGGTGTCTCCTATGCGGTCGACAAAGAAAAAATAGCCACTTTCATCCTTCCGCATCAGGTCCCCGGTACGAAACCAAGCGTCTCCTTTATTGAACACATCGTGGAGGACCTTCCTATCGGATTCGCTTTTGTCGGTATAACCTTCGAACCCCTTCCCAAAGTCCGATGGATCATTGGAAATCTTGCTGATCGCTTCCCCCAGCTCATTTGGTGCACAACGAAGGCAATGTCCCTCTTGGTCTCTGAATGGCATATCCTTCTCAAAATCGAATTTCACCAATACCAAATGAAATCGGTGCGCAAGAACTTTCGGAATGCGACCGATGGCACCCGGCTTGCCTTCAATGTTGTAAATGGAAACGTTGCCTTCAGTTGCCGCATAGAATTCAACAATTTGCGGAATCCGAAATCGAGTTTTGAAATTGCTCCAGACATCCGGCCTCAGCCCATTGCCGCAGCAAGCCCTAATCCGGTGCTCCCTCTCCCGTGGGTGAGGAGCGCTGTTCACGAGATACCGACAAAGTTCACCAATGTATTGGAACAACGTGCAATCCCATCGCGCAATGTCATCCCAGAACTGGTGCGCAGAAAATCTTTCTCGGATCACGGCGGAGCCGCCGCTGACGAGCACCGCTCCGAGTGCCGCCACGCCGCCTATGCTATGATACATTGGCAGACAATCATACATCCGATCACTAGACCGGGTGTCTAGCATGCCGGCAAACCAATAGGCCCATAACATCACCCGGTAATGACTGACATTGGCAGCCTTGGGCAATCCAGTCGTCCCGGAGGTGTAGATATACAGCGCACGATCCCTGATCGTCGGCGGCCGATGTTCGGCTTTCGATAATCTCTCGCCCGAGTAGCTCTCAACCTCGCTGTCGATGCGCGGAAGCTCATGGCCGCAATTGCCGTGGATCCACACTTTTGCATCGCTTGCCAGATACAACTGCGAAGCCGTAAAAGGTGCCAGGAGCTCCGAGGCGACGATAACGTGCTTGGGTGCAACGATGTCGATGCAATGCGCCAGACCTGGACCAACGAGATTTGTATTAAGGAGCGAAACGACGCCCCCAACTCGGGTTATGCCGATCCAAATCGCCAGGTATTCTGGTCGATTCGGCATGAATAGACCGACGGCCTCCCCTTTGCCAAGGCCCTGAGTTAATGCCCAGCGTGCATATTGATTCGATCGCTCCGCGAGTTCGCGATAGGTTAGGCATTCGCGCTCTGAAAGGAGCGCCTTGGCGTGGCCAAATCTTTCGGCTAGGTCATCGATTACGATCGAAAAAATGCGGTCTGGGTTTTGAGCAATAGGTGCCGTCATCTCGAGAGCACGCAGCCACGCTTTCGCAGGGGATATCGGAGGTTCGGCCGCATTCATGACTATCTCGGTTTTTTGCGAGGACCATACTGATCTTTTGACAAGACGCGAGATCACTAAGCGTATTCCCAAATACCCTCACAGTTAACCAAGCGAACTTGCTCGCAATCACCCGGCCCGAGCACCCTTGGGGACAGCAGCCACGACCAGTGCAAGCCACCGGTTATCCTTATTCGGCTTGAATTGTTGCCTAAACGAGAGGATTTCTATAACATCTTTCCGCTCTAGGTTTCTGCAGCAATAGGACGAAAATCGCATCTAATTTACACCGAGCGTTAACGCTGGACAAGTCATGATGAGAAGCGCACGCGTAATGTTGCATCTGCCATCGCCTTACGGCGATCGCGCGGTAGTCTTATTGCTCACCAGATCTGAATTTAATCTTCATGGAGTTCCGTTCGAAAGCTCTGGCGCGGTCGCCAATTTCCTAGTGTCAGGCGATTTTTAACATGAGAAGCGAGACCATAGCCATCCACGGCGGCTACGAAATCGAGCCAACAACTAAGTCTGTGGCAGTGCCGATCTACCAGACAGTTGCATACGCCTTCGATAGCGCCGAACATGCTGCCGCTTTGTTTAATCTTGAAATCGATGGATATAGATATACTCGGATAAACAATCCAACCACTGACGTGCTTGAACGACGGGTTGCAGAGCTTGAGGGTGGAGTGGGAGCGTTGAGCGTAAGTTCGGGACAGGCCGCGATAAATTATTCGATTACTAATATCGCAGAGCTGGGCACAAACATTATATCGGTTCCGCAGCTTTATGGCACCACTCACACGTTGTTCGCTCATATTTTTCCTAAGCAAGGCATTCATGTGCGGTTTTCCGAAACCGATCATCCCGATGCCGTCGAGAAGCTAGTGGATGATGGCACCAGGGCGGTTTTTTGCGAAAGCGTCGGCAACCCAGCAGGAAATGTCTGCGATATTGAAGAACTGGCTCGTATCGCGCACAAGCACGGCGTTCCCTTAATCGTAGACAATACCGTGGCCACTCCCCTTCTTCTAAAGCCGATAGAATACGGCGCAGACGTTGTTGTGCACTCGCTGACGAAGTTCATGGGGGGCCACGGCACCACTCTTGGTGGAATCATCATTGATAGCGGAAAATTTCCCTGGAAAGTGCATAGCGATCGATTTCCGATGTTCAGTCAGCCGGACCCCTCTTATCACGGTCTGATATATACTGATCATTATGGTGACGCTGCCTACATCGCCCGCAGTCGCAGCGTTTGCCTCCGGACCACAGGTTCCGTTTTGTCGCCTTTCAGCGCTTTTCTCCTGCTTCAGGGAATCGAGACGCTTGGTGTGAGAATGGATCGACATGTCGAGAACGGGAGGAAGGTCGCCGAATTTCTGCATGGTGATTCTCGAGTCGAATGGGTTAACTACTCAGGATTTCCGGGGAGTCCCTATCACGCACTCGCACAAAAATATTTGGGTGGCCGCGGGTGTTCCCTTTTGAGCTTCGGCATTGTTGGAGGCTTTGAGGCGGGAAAAAGGTTCTACAATGCTCTGCGGCTGTTTAAGCGCTTGGTGAATATTGGCGATGCAAAGTCTCTGGCGTGTCATCCGGCGTCTACGACGCATAGGCAGATGTCCGTTGATGAACAGCAGAGGGCGGGCGTCAGACCAGAGATGATTCGCCTCAGCGTTGGCATCGAACATTTCGAGGATATTCTCAGCGACCTCGATCATGCACTCGACGCGGCACAATAAGGTCGACGAATAGCCGCCTGCTGTTCGGGAAAAAACCACTGATGCCCATTTTGGTAGAGAGCGGTGCGTACCATCCCGGTGAAGGAAAGAAACGTCGGCGCGACAGACCGCTCTTGCAATTCGGTGATGCCGGAGCGTACAGTCTCACTATCGGACTCATTAACAATATGCCGGATTTGGCGCTCGAGGGGACTGAACGTCAGTTTATTAAGTTGCTCGAATCTGCAGCTGAAGATATCTGCGTTCGTTTAAAGTTGTATTCATTGCCAGACCTGCCTCGAACTGACTGGGGGCGCAAGTACTTGAGCACCGATTATTCCGGTCTTGACGATCTTTGGAATAGTCATCTTGATGCGCTGATCGTGACGGGGACCGAACCGCGCGCATTCGACTTGAGGGACGAGCCATACTGGGCAACTCTCACGGAGATTGTCGACTGGGCCGAACTAAACACAATATCGACGATCTGGTCCTGCCTAGCGGCCCATGCGGCTGTTTTTCATATGGATGGCATCAATCGGGTCCCGCTCAGCGACAAGTGTTTTGGTATCTTCCAATTTGCAGAAACTTCAAATCATCTCATATTGCGGGACGCGCCAGCGCGCTGGCGGAATCCGCATTCACGGTGGAATGATCTACCGGAGAGTGCGCTGACTACATCAGGGTATAGCATTCTTACGAAGTCAAGCGAAGCGGGCGTCGACACGTTCGTGAAGCAGACGCGAAGCTTGTTCATATTCTTTCAGGGTCACCCAGAGTACACTGAAGACACTTTAACGCGCGAATACCGCAGAGATATAGGGCGCTTTCTCCGTGGGGAACGCGAAAGATATCCGAATATGCCGCAGGGCTATTTTAATGAAAAGGCAGCGGACCTATTAGACAGTTTCCGAGATCGGGCACTGGCGAATCGGAGCGAGAAGCTGCTCACCACTTTTCCAGACACTCTACCCGCGCTCAAGGTAACAAACACTTGGACCTCGCAGGCCACGCAAATGTATCGTAACTGGCTATCGTACGTAATCGCGGAGAAAAAGAGGAAAGGTTGAGCGGTTCCGGTCATTAAGCTCGCCGCTGACGCGCTGCACGTGCCGACACCCAAAGTTGAGGCAATCTTGCGCAGCCCAGTCCTGTTCCTTTTCTTTAGGGGCTCGGACAGCGCGTTCGGCTTGCTCTGCACTTTTCGGAGGCCCAGCGTCTTGCCTCCGCCTTCCCCCTGCCAGCCCGGCGCGGACGCGCTCCAGGGTCATCGGCCGTTCTTGAGGCGGCCCCAACGGGCACCGTGTCTGAACGGAATCGCAGCTATCAGCGAGCCGGAGGGAAGGTTAGACGGGCCCAGGAGAACAAGGAGCACGTGTTGGCAATCTGGCGCGAGACGCGCTCGATTCCGGTAGTATCGCCGCGCGCTATCTTGCGTCGCGCGATGTGATCCGCAACGACTGAGTCTTGCGCTTCCATCAATCGTGCCCATACGGTGGGACCCGGCGACAGTGCCCGAGAAAGCATTGGATTGCAATTAGCAATGGAGATCGGTAGAGAATACCGGCTTGGATCATTGGCTCGTTGGCAACTGGAACGATGGATCGGCATGCGTCGATATGAGTTTGTTTGTACTTGGAATTTACAGCGTCCATTCGATCGTTTTGTCAAGAACTGGTGGAGCTTTGAGTGAACGATCAAGTCCGCTATCGCGTAGTAGTTCTAATTGTCAGCTTTCACAATCCGGACGACGTATGCGCGTGCCTGACCGCTCTTTCCCGTGCAACGGTTCAACCAAGCTTCGACGTTTTCATTTGTGAAAACGGCGGAAGCGAATCCTTTAACAAGCTATGTATGGCGTTGGCGGGACCGCAAGGACCGTGTACCACCATTTCGGACGACCTGCCGAAATCGACCATCTCTCCCTCAGGGCGGATGGTGGACGTCAGATGTCTCGCGCTGAAAGGGCGTTCGTCCCGACTATGGATCGGTTGTGCCGCGCAGAATCTAGGCTACGCCGGCGGCATCAATGTCTGGATCGAGCGTTTGCTGCAATTCACGGATTGGGAGGGAATCTGGATTCTCAATCCGGACTCCGAACCGGAGCCCGGTGCCCTGTACGAACTGGTTGATCGTGCCGTCGCGGGGAGGAAAGGCATGGTGGGCAGCACGATCTTAGAATTCGGCGACCGGAATCAAGTTCATTGCCGCGGCGGCCATCGCTGGCGAATGCTCATGACCAAGCTTACCATTATTGGGTCCCGGGAGCCGGCCAATGGACCAGTCGATGTCCAAAAGATCGAAGCAGCTCTCGATAGCATCTCCGGTGCATCCATGTATGTGACGCGAGCCTGTCTCGAGAAAATCGGACCAATGGATGAGCGGTTTTTTCTTTACGCCGAGGACGCGGACTGGTCTATTCGGGCAAAGCGTTGCGGTTTGGGATACGCGAGCGGCTCCCTTGTGCCGCACAGGGGAGGCACGACGATTGGACACACCCAGAGCCGCACCAACAGATCTCGACTGTCGGTGTATCTCGAAAGTCGAAATCGCATCCTATTCGGTCGGAAACATTTGCGCAGAATTCTTCTTCCTCTGGCAACTATCTTAGGCTTTTTATACACCATAGAATATCTCTTAGCTGGCTCACCACAAAATTTCAAAACAGCCCTAGACGGATTAGTGGCCGGGCTGAAAGGTGAAACCGGCCAGCCTTCAAATTTACACAACGAGGCTTTAGCGAGGCCCATGCCAGAGGTCGGACAAGCCGGACGAGGGCCGTCATCTCCATGATAATTTGCTCTTGATGGGTCAAAGCCCTACTCAAGCCGGTATTATTTGGTCCCAATGTTGATCCCTTTCGTAAGGTGCCATGGACTGATCAAGTCTAAGCTGATCTTCCCAGCCCCGAAGACGGATTGGCAGCCTTCAGAGCTGTTGGGCGGCGCGCGAGCCGTCAGTGCAAAACATAAGATCGCAACGGAGGCGTTCTTTCGGCCGATGCGCGTTGGTTTTTGCGCACTGCACTGACCACAGTCAATGCCGCGGGACTGTGCGTGTCGGAAGTCGTTCTCCTAAAGATCACCGACATCGACGGCCAACGGCTGGTGATCCGCGTCGAGCAGGGCAAGGGCGGCAAGGATCGCTACGTCATGCTCGCATGAAATCAAACATTTATTGCTCGCCCAAGCCGCGCCAATCGATGCGATGATAGCACTCAAGTACAGAATGCATGGAAAGGAATTGATTTAGCGCCACCGCTTGTAGAACCGAGACATCGTCTGACTAATTCGAATCTGCACGGGCCGCGTTGCCTCAAGTTCGCGCAGTATGTCCCGTGCTTGCATATCGGCGTCGAGCGTCTCGCGCCGCTTCATCTTGGCTTCGACTCGGGCGGTTCCCCGGTCGCTTGTGTAAATGCAATCCCATCGATCTCGCTTCAGCCACCTCAAGACCCGACGATCGTATGAACCGAAGGGAATTGCGACCGTAGTCACAGCCCGCCCAGTGACGTCCTCTAAAATGCGCCGGGCGTTGACAATCTCCATTTCTAGATCTGGCGTGTCGAGCCCACGCCAGTCGCGATGATACATTCCGTGGCTACCGATGCTCATGCCGCTGTCCAGAAGGGCGCCAATCATCGCTTTGTCCAGGTAGTACTTTTTTCCGATGCGGCCGGCGCACACGAAGAAGCTAGCAGTAAGTCCACGTTTAGCAAGTTCGGGAAGCGCCACTACGGCATCGCTGGCGTTGCCGTCATCAAGTGTGATAGAGATTTTCGGACTGACATCCGCCGGACGATCCAATATCTGATCGAGCAAGCGAGCAAATGATATGGGGCTCCACCAATATCGCCTCTCTTGTGCATCGACCAGGGGATGAGGTTCACCCAGGCCGTGAAGGTTTAGGATGAGTTCGCGCACGAGGCTGTCCTCTCCCGTTGTCGATGGCATGCCGACGCTCTTTGGGGCCAGCCACGAATTTCGTCCCTGTGATGGGCGCGATCTTATCCGCTCCCGGTCTCTGAAGCTCTATGTGATGTCCGTCTTCATGAGTCCCGCATTCTCATTCCCCCCTCCTCCAGTCCGTCCGGGCTGCATCGACTTCACAATCTCGAACGCCACGGGTAAACTATCAATCATCGGGGCTCCCCATGATATTATCACCTCGTCGGTGGCGCTGCCAGGCACTCCGTCGGCGAACTACTTCCGCCAAGTGTAGTACCGGCCGGTGCACTCGTCACCGGACAAGGGAGCCCGGGGAGCCTGGGGCCAGCACGACGGAGAGAGCCCCCAATTGGATTGCTGCAATGGCTACTGCGGGCACCGGCAACCGCTACGGCGCGGTGCGCTCCATGATCAGCGGCCGCGAGGGGATGGAATCCACCGTCCAAGAGGGGTGGTATGGGTGCCAACAAGACCAATTTCTCCCGGCCTTAACCTAGCCTATTAAATTCTCTGCTTAAAGAGAGCACTCTCCCCACAAAATGTCTCCGAGTATCTGGCGCGTTGGGGCTACACGCCGCAGAAGGCGGCGCGGCGCGCGTATGAACGCGACGACGAGGCCGTAAAACTCTGGCTGTGCTGTCGCACGCGCGAAGCGGGAAAAGGCCGGATGGCTCTTGGGTTTCCACCTCGAACATCGGGTCGAGATTGGGCAGCCCCCTGGGGGTATCTGATGGATTTTGCGGATTAATGGGGACTCTCGCCGTGTCCCCGTCTGATTTGAGATAATTGTAAGCAGCAACATTTCGTCGCTCAATCAATGTCATAAACTGGATTTTGCGAACTCGGCATTCCTCGGCCGTTTCCACCCAGCCCGCCCTGAGCAGGCGATCCATCTCCCTGTGGATGGTGCCGGACTCTTCCTTCCAGCTGATGAGAGCGCCTTGCGACATTGCACACCTCGGCAAATCTAGTTTTTCTTGCGCCCCGAACTGAGGGGTCTGTGGGCATGCAAACGTACACTCCGAGATCATCGTACGACGGCGGAGAGCGCGCAATAGGGCCCTGGCGAAGTGTTGGGCTTGTGGAAGAACATTGTTGCGGGAGGCACGTGGATGCCAGTGCGTGACCACGTTGCCCAAAATTAGTTATCCACAGGTTTTAACTTGGATCACCGAGGGATGCCAACACTAGACATGCCGCCGGGAAGGAATTGAGCCGGCTGACCCTTAGAGAGCGGCCAAGATTGCCGCCGCGATCAATGCAAGTGCCAGAAGAATGCCAGCGTATCGCGCCCGCCTCCGCGCATCGGCAATCTCCGTTTCCTCCAAGTAGCGGTATGCGACGCTCCACTGCAATTTCATCGATCCGAGAGCCCGTCCACGGCGGAAGCCCATAGGCCATGAATTCCTCTAAGTGAGCGCCCAAGTGGGTAGTGTCGCCCTGTTGCCCTCAGATATCATTGATAATTTTGGCTTCGTTTCGCCAAAATGCGCCCTACAAATACAATTATTGACGGTTTTACATATCTATTGCTACCTAAATTTGGACCCTTCAGGTCGCGTTCGCATTGAATGTGTCCAGTCTCCCGATCTCGTCTGTCAGCCCGCATTTCGCCTGCCCAATCGGAGGTCTCCTGATCTGGTCTTCTGTTTTTGTTCTATCACGATTACGCGGCGCCCCGTCGACGCACATCATCCATTTCTTGAATTGCGAGCTTGCGCCGCGACCGTGCTCGTCGCTCGTAGCGGTCCATCGCAATGTTTAGCGAGATTGGATTAAGGCGGCGCTCATCGCATTCAATCACATTTGACGAACGTTTAGAGGTTGCACTGCGCACATCATTACCGGCAACGCGGCCGGTCCTCGCCGCCACACCCTTGAGAGCGCAATTACCGGCAGGTTGACCGAGCTGCAATCAGCCACGGCTGGCGCGGCCACCTGCTCGATCAACAATGGAAGTGCTTTCAGCGAGTGAGGCAAAGTCTGTACGCGGTGAGTTGCTGTTCAGCGATGCTTTTTCCGCGATTATGAGGCTTCTCTGGCTCACTTTTTTAATGACCGCTTTGTCCGCGCGGGCATGGGCTCAGACGTACGTTGGCCGACCTTCAAGGTGCTGTGATTGATGTGACCATTGAGTATCACGGGTGGGCAAAAAAGAGCGGTCAACATTTATCAGGTCGAAGCCAGGTCTTTGGCCCGGCGACGATACTGAGAGCCTGACCCAAAAGGCGCTGGCCGTCTATCATCGGCTGTGATTCACCGAGCCGGTATCACCGGCGGGTGATTCGGCATGTGGACGCGAGAGCATCGAGCAATCCATCGTCAGTCTGGCGAGCGCCTTCCCAGCGATCTGACGGACGCCCAGTGGGCGCACTTGGAGTCTCTGATCCCGCCGGCCGATCCGGGCGGGCGTCCGCGCAGGACCGACATGCGCGCGGCGATGAACGCGATCTTCTATCTGCTTCGGACCGGCTGTCCGTGGCGCTATCTGCCGCGCGGACCCTTCCCGCCGCGCTCAACGGTCTACAACATCTTCCGCAAGTTCCAGCGCGAGGGAGCCTGGGAAGCGATCTGGGCTGAGTTGCTTTTCGCCCTGCGCGAGCAGGCCGGTCGGGAGGCCAGTCCCACCGCCGCGATCATCGATAGCCAGTCGCTGAAGTCAGCGGAAAAAGGGGCTGTAAAAACAGGGGTGAAGACGACGCAGTGGGTTACGACGCCGGAAAGAAGGTCAAAGGACGCAAGCTCCACGCCCTGGTCGA
>Ga0075018_10000099_pt1 | contig 20631 bp, 19 predicted proteins | sample ColStrG_CSR_2014_FD_71471 | JGI IMG/M metagenome (GOLD analysis project Ga0075018, IMG submission 71471) | Freshwater sediment microbial communities in response to fracking from Pennsylvania, USA - Cold Stream Run_MetaG_CSR_2014 | ecosystem: Environmental > Aquatic > Freshwater > Creek >... | reverse complement strand
CATGCAGCTGCGTGACAACGACATGAAGCTGCTGCGCGACCAGGTACAGACCCAGAAGGCCATGATTCGCGAGGCTGGCCTCAGCACCGACTTCCTGATCAGCCCGCTGGGGATCGATCCGGACAACAGGCTGCTGCCCAATGGGAAATGGTACGAGCGTATGCTGTTTCGAATGGCCTACAAGCGCAGCGTAGCGGTAGGCGGTGCCATCCACGAGTGCGGCGGGGCGCGCATGGGGAGCGATCCGAAAACCTCGGTGCTGAATCCGATGAACCAGGTCTGGGACGCGCCCAATGTCTTCGTGACCGACAGCAGCTGTTTCGTCACCAACGGTACCTGCGGCCCGACCCTGACGACGATGGCGCTGACCGTGCGCGCCTGCGAGCACATGGCCAGCGAGTACGGACATTCACCTGACCTGCGCGCCTGAAGTCGAAAAACGGGGGTACAAGAACGATGGACACGCCACGCCGGGCTGGATGGCCACAGGGTCTGATCATCGTCATGGTCGGCATCCTGCCGATGATGGCGATCGTCACACTGATGCCGATTGTTCCGGCATTGGTAAAGAATTTCCAGCATGTGCCGGGGATCCAGACGCTGGCGCCGCTGGTGCTTTCGGCACCGGGACTTTGCGTGGCGCTGTTCTCACCCTTCGCTGGCATCCTGGCCGACCGCATTGGCCGACGTCGCCTGCTGCTGGTATTCACCACGCTCTATGGCATCGGCGGTGTCCTGCCATTCTTCCTCAGCAACTTCGAAACCCTGATGGGCAGCCGCCTGCTGCTGGGCGTGGGCGAAGCCTTCATCCTGACGCTGGGCAACACGCTGCTGGGCGACTACTTTGAGAAGGATGAGCGTGCCAAGTGGTTGGCAGTGCAGAGTTTCGTCGGTCCCTTGCTGGGTGCCCTGCTGCTGGCCGTCAGCGGCCGACTGTCGACGATCCAATGGAGCCTGCCCTTCCTCATCTATGGCGTGGCGCTGGTGATGGCCGCGTTCGCGTATTTCACCGCCTTCGAGCCGCAGCGCGTCGTGACGCGCCCGGCCGGCGCCGTGGCATCCGGCACCGCGGAATCCGGCACCGCGGCCGTGCCGTTTCCCACTGTGCTGATGAGCCGGATCGCCGTGACCACCTTCGTGCTGGCGGCGGTCTATTTCGTCTACACGCTGCAGTTCTCACTGGCGCTGGACGCCATGGGCGTGAAAGACGGCGGCGCCATAGGCACCTACTCCGGCATCGCCGCCATTGGTGTGCCGATCGGGGCGATACTCTTCAGGTTCGTTTCCCGGCGCAGCACGGTATTCCAGTTCACGCTGGTATTCACGCTGCTGGGACTGGGCATGATCGGCATCGGGCTCAACCTCGGCGTGCGCGCCACGGTTGCGCTCGCCTGGATACAGCAGCTGGGCTCGGGCATGACCATTCCCGTACTCATCAGCTGGAGCCTGCGCGAACTGCCGTTGCAATTCCGCGGCCGCGGCATGGGATGGTGGGCCAGCGCCTTCTTCCTGGGCCAGTTCGTGTCGCCGCTGTTTGTGAGTTTCGTCAGCCGCTGGTCGGGTAGCCTGCTCAACACCTTCGTCGTCGCAGGTAGTCTGTGTGTCGCGATCGCAGTGGGCAACGCCTTCCTTCAGCGTCGCAGGTCATGACATGAGGTGAGTGCCTGCAGCCCGCCCTCTTCCAGGATGTGCGTGGCCGTGGGGAGCGATGGACTCACGCCCAGTCGGGTTCGTTCTCAGGCCGCCATTTGATACTGCAGCCGGCACTGGGTTTCTGGTCGGCCGGCGGCGGCAATCCGGCCAGCAAGCTGTCGCAGGCGCCACGCAGGTCCGCGCCGTCGCAAGGCACCGTGTTGCGCGGCTTGCCAAGCTTCACGTCCCATTCGGTGTAGGGCCGGCTACCATCGAAGTGGCCTCGGTAGTAGAGCCGACCCATCGGGTCAAACAGGAAAAGATCCGGGGTGCAGATAGCCCCGTAGGCCAATGCCACCTTCTGGCTCTCGTCGTACAGATACGGAAAAGTGAAACCATGCCGCTGCGCGAACTCCACCATGAGTGCCGGGGCATCCTCCGGATGGGCCGCCACGTCATTTGAGGAGATGGCGACCGTACGGATGCCCCGGGTCGCATGATCCGCAGCGACGCGGGCAAAGGGCGCCGCGATGTGCTGCACGAACGGGCAGTGGTTGCACAGGAAAGCCACGACCAGACCGCGTGCGTTGTTGAGCTCAGCGAGCCGGTGCAGTCGCCCTGCGCCGTCGGACAGCGCGAAGTGCGGGGCCGGGCTGCCGAGCTCGAGCATGCGCGAGTGACGCAACATCGGTAGGTCCTTTAGTTGCAGGAATTGAATTGGCCTGCCACGATAATAGAACAGATATTCTGATACGTCCAACGAGCGCCCATGCCCGCGCGCGGTTCTCGCCGCAACGCCTGCCCCTCAGCTTGCGCGACGTTGGCAGTAACACCAACAGCGAGAGCCAGGCGCGACAAGCGCCTGGCGCCCCCGGCCGCAGCAGTAAACCGCAGAATGACTCGGGGAAGACACTACCTTTCGAACCGGCGATCGCGAGAACGCGACACTCCCCCAACTGAGCTTGCGCCCCACACAAGGCGCGCCATTCCAGAGCAGCTGCCAGCGCTGCTGCATTTTCATCTTGTGCGGCAACCCTACGCGGAGCTCACCCGCCAGCAGGCCAGCCGCGTGCGGGCGCTGCAGACCCAGGACCGCCTGATTGCCAGTGCGCCGCTGTGCGGTCCGGCGCCGGTTGTGGCGCCGAATACATGTGAACTGCCTGGCCGACGCACGTCGGCTGCGATGCGAGAGCCGCGAGGGCAGTGGCGCATTGCTCGGTTCCTCATCGGCAACAGCGCGATGTGGCCTGCGCAATTCTTCGTAGTGCGCAACAGTAGACATTCGCCGAGCAACGATTGGCATCATCGCCTCCTCCAACATTGAACTGATACAAAGCCACGCACGCGTTCGCAGCGCATGTTAGCTGCGAGCGCGCCGCCTCGTCTCTCTTCGCCGACATGTCTGTCGCAACGTGGCTACACACAACACACACATGTGTGTGTGTGTGTGTGTGTTCGTCTCCGTACCGACCACCGTTCACGACAATGTTCCACTCAACGTGACGGATGAGCTGGAGCACGCACAGCAGAATTCAGCTCTCCATCCGGCGCCGGCGCTCGACTCGAAGTGGCACGGGACATTGTATTGCCGGGTTTGATCGAGTGCGGATTGGGGGACGCCGCCACACGGTCCCTGTTTAGACTGAGAAGGAAAGGTATATGAAGTTTCACATAGGCATGACTCTGGCTGCTTTGCTTGCTGTTGGTGGCACCGCGCAGGCCGGCACCAATCTCACGTTCAACGCCGCCACAGATGGCACGTTTGTATGCAAGGGCTACTGCGTTGGATACGTGGTGGACAATGCTGCACACACGGTTGATTCCGTGTTCCTGCAGAGGCGCTCCGGCAGCTATTATGTTTTTAATGTAAGCGTGGACGGAAAGATTTTCACGGGCGCTGGCTGGTCGGTGATCCCGTCGGTCCTTATGGCCAGCGATGGGTCGTACATCATCGCCGCGACGACCTCGTACAATCAGCAATATGTTTGCGCGCATTCCGGTCGCGTCGCGGTATGCGTTACGAATTACCAAGTGTATACGGGGACAATATCGATTCCGTAGCGAAGCCAGGCCCGGTTGTGAGCCGGGCCCTGTCGTGTGACGCAGACGCGGGCGGGCAGGCTAGCGGCGTCCGGTTCATAGAGTCCCACCAGATGCCCGGCGTGTCGTCCCCGTTTGGGTGTCTGACAAATCTGACACGTGACACCCCCTCAAATATTCCAGGATCTGCGTCGGCTATGCGTAGATGTCTGTGGACACGATTGAACTTCGCTGAAACTGGGCAGTGGCGACTTTCGGCTCTGAACATCGCAGTTGCACGAGGCACCGGCGGCCCATGGATGTTCCTGGACGCGCCTGGCTGTCCTTGGATGGCGCCCCGGCCGGAGTGGAAAACTTCAACATCTGCCGGGGCATCGCTATTTCTCGAGTCTGATATCGACAGGTCCCCCGGTCGAGTCCCCGTCTAAGTAGCGGATGTTGGCAGACATCATTGGAACATCGTAATTGACGCGGTGAACGCTCAATCCTCGACAGGGACGCATGCGGCTCCTCCACGTCCTGCGATCAAAGGCAGAACTTGTGGAACTGGCTTGGCGGGGCCGGGCACTGACCCGTTCAGGCTCTACGGCCATTTCACGGGCCTCCTGCCTCACGTCGGAGAGAACTCTTGCATATCGTCAGTAACGGCTGTTTTTGGTGGATGGCGCGGGACGTGGACGGCAATGCGAAGCATTGTCGTGTCTGGGTCAGCCTGGCTGGCGCTGGCGCTGGCGCGGCGGGCGGGTGGGTATGGACGGACTCGCGGGTACCGCAAAGAGCTGACGGATGGCGCCGGCCGCAAGATTCTCAACCCTGCGGTACAGGGCCGCGGAGCGCTGACGCGTGCCAAACAGCACCGTAGTCCCTTCCGAAATCACGTGGACCAGAAATAGCAGCGCCTCCGGATCCAGGTTGCCAGCGCCGGGATGCAGTCCAAGCCGGCGCAGATGGCCACGGACCGAGCGTGTGTAAAACTGGTCCATTGCAGTGGCTGTTGCGGCATCAGTGGCAGCGAGCGCCCACAATTGTCGAAAGAGCCGACTGGTACTGCCACTCTTCGCGTCGCGCATTAACCAGCGCAATACCGCGTCGGCACCCGCCGGTCGCGAACTCGCAGTTGTCATGGCCTCGATTGCCCGCGTGCGCAGCCGATATTGTCCGAGCGTATGCAAGATGAGAGCGCCGAGCAGCGACGCCCGGGTGGGAAAATAATAATTGAGGTTGCCGGGCGATATGCCCATGGCTTTGGCTACGCGTTGCACGCTGAACTGCGCCTGACCCTGCTCTACCAATACAGTGCCGGCGGCCTTGATGATCGCCTCGCGCGTGGCCTGGCCGGCCCGGAAGCTGCGTCGGATCTTGCCAGCGGCGACCGTGTGAACCTGGGGGCGCGGTGCGGCTTGGGGTTTTCTGGCCATCAGCAATCATTGTAGCGGAACCGTCCGGAGTCCCTGGGGTTTTGACACTTTAGGCGATATCGCCTAAAGTCTGGCGCGCACAGGGTCAGCGCACAGGCTGCACGTCGGACCGTTACCACGCCGGGGAGATCCACCATGACACCGATAGCAAGAGGGACCGAGGCCTCCCGATGCGAGAGCCTTCTGAACCGGCGCCTGCGCGTGGCCGCAGTGTTCGCGCTTTGCGGCACCGGAGCCACCGTAAACGCAGCGGACGTCGGGATCACCGACAGTGGTCTTGAGGAAGTCATCGTGACGGCTCAGAAGCGCACCGAGACCATACTTACGGTGCCGATCAGCATCACGTCACTCGGCGAGGCAGCGCTCGAGAACCGCGGCATCAAGGACCTGAACGATATTGCTCGCGCGACGCCGTCGCTCTCGATCACGTCCAACAATGGATTCGGCTATTCCAATGTATCGATTCGCGGGATTACCTCGGCGACCGGTGCTGCGACAACTGGCATGTACGTTGACGACACACCGATTCAACAGCGCAACGACAGCCTGGGTCCGCCGGTCGCTCCCCAGGTGTTCGACCTGGAACGCATCGAGGTACTGCGTGGCCCACAGGGCACGCTGTACGGCGCCGGCGCCGAGGGCGGCGCCATCCGCTTCATCACACCGGCGCCCAGTCTCGACAAGACCAGCTTTCGTGCGCGGGGCGAGCTAGCCTATACGAACGGTGGCGATCCGACCTATGAGGCTGGCGTCGCTGGCGGCGGTCCGCTGATCGACGGTACGCTCGGCTTCCGTGCCGGCGCCTGGTATCGCAACCAGGGCGGCTACATCGATCGGGTCTCGCGCGCCGGCGGCCAGCTCGTGGCCGGCAATTCCAACAGCAATAAGGCGCGCGCAGCGCGACTGGTACTGACCTGGCAGCCAGTGGAAGGGCTGAAGATCACGCCTTCGGTGTTCTACCAGTACTCAAAACTCGCCGATGCCGATCTTTACTGGCAGGAGCGGCCGAACTTCCAGTCAGAGGCGAAGATCGCGCAACCCAACGAGGACAAATGGACGCTCTCCAGCCTGACAGTTGACTACGAGTTGCCCGCATTCTCAATCCGCTCGATCTCCTCTTACATGAAACGCAGCAACTTACAGATCAATGACTGGAGTTACGTCGAGCCTTCGCAGCTCTCCGCTATCGGCATCCCCGGCACCACCTCAGCGCCGGGCTCGATTGACGTGCCGGGGCTGCCAGACTGGACGGCTGCCATGCACGCCGACATTGACGAACAGGCCTACACGCAGGAACTGCGCTTCACATCCAATGACTCGCGGCAAGCGCGCCTGTCGTGGGTGGGGGGTCTTTACTTCCAGCACAGCAGTCTGCACCGTCTGCGCAAGGAGTTCGAAGACCTCGATGCCCTGACCGGTGCGCTGTTCGGCATTCCGGCCGCCGCTTTTTTTGGCGTGCCCTCGCTCCCCGGACCCGTGGGCTACGCCGAAGACACCACCAATACCGAACAGGAGGCGGCGGCCTTTGGCAACCTCTCGCTCCGACTCGCGCCGGCCCTCAAGCTCACCGTTGGAGCACGCGTCGCGCGCACCGAATTCAGCTCGCGCAACTTCCAGGACGGCCCATGGAACGCCGGCCCTGGCCTGGCCAGGGGTACCCAGAAGGACTCGCCGTTCACACCCAAGCTGAACCTCACCTACAGCCCGACCGATGACCACATGCTGTACGTCTCTGCGGCCAAGGGCTACCGGGTGGGCGGCGGCAATCCTACCTACGCCACCAATCCGGTCTGCCAGATCGACCTGCAGGGCGCTGACGCGCCGACGGTCTACCGCTCCGACACGGTCTGGAGCTATGAAGCGGGCACCAAGAACAGGCTCGCAAACGGCCGCGCCGACGTATCTGCCAGTGTATTTCGCATCAACTGGTCGGACATCCAGAGCCTCATCTACATGCCGACCTGCGGAAACATCTACTCTGACAACCTCGGCAAGGCCGTGAGCCAGGGTGCCGACCTCGAGCTGCATGCTCAGCTCGTGCGCGGCCTGACACTCAGCGTCTCCGCCGGCTATACCGATGCGCACTACGTCGAAACCACCATCCGTACCTTTGGCACAGGCCCGGTCACGCTCGCGCAGAGTGGCCAGAATCTGCCGATTCCGAAGGTCACGGGGAGCGCGGCGCTGTACTTCGAGCATGCACTGTCTGGCGCGGTACAGGACGCCTACTTCAATTTTTCCTACGACTACGCGGGTGCCTACGAGCGCGGCGTGCCGATCGGTGTATTTGGCGCTGATCCCACAACCAGTAACGCGGCCGCCGTGCAGTCGCTCTCGGCGCGATTGGGTGCGCGCGTGGCAAAGTTCGACCTCTCGTTGTTCGCTGACAACCTGACCAACGCGCACCCAGAGCTGCTCCGATATCACGAGACCACGGCCTCGTCCGTGTACCGCGCACGCACGCTGCGTCCACGCACGATTGGCCTGAACGCCAGCTACGCGTTCTGAGGAGTCAGACGATGCGCAGCGCACGGATCACCGCAGTGGCGGCTTGGGTGTTGGCGCTGTGGACGGGCCCCACGGTCGCTGCCGCGCCAGTACCCCGCGCGCCGGCGGATACCGTCTATCGACACGGCTTCATCTACACGATGAACGACCGGCGACCACACGAGCAGGCTTTGGCCGTGCGCGCCGGGCGGATCGTGTACGTGGGCAGAAACGCCGGCGCTCAAAGCTATATCGGCACGCACACCGTGGTGCACGAGCTGCATGGCCGCATGCTGATGCCCGGACTCATTGATGGGCACATGCATCCGCTCGCCGGCGGACGTTCGCTCGTGAAGTGCAACCTCAACTACGAGCGGCTCGATGTGTCTGGGCTCCAGGCGCGCGTGCGCGCCTGTCTGGCCGCTACGCGCGACCGCGAACCTGACGGCTGGCTGGAAGTCGCCAATTGGTTCCAGGAGGCCATGGTGGGCGGCACGTCCACCAGCAAGGCGGTGCTCGATAGCCTGGATACGCAGCGACCCATCCTCGTCTTCTCCTCTTTCGGACACACGGCGCTGGTCAACAGCCGCGCTCTGGCGTTGGCCGGCATCACAGCGGAAACACCCGACCCGGTCGGGGGTGTGATCGAGCATGATTCCGCCGGAGCGCCGACAGGCATCCTGCAGGATGCGGCCTTCGAACGCGTGTTCGACGTCGTGCCAAAACCCACGCCGGAGCAAGACATCGCTGCGGCCGAAGCGGCCCTCGATGCGCTGCGCCGCCAGGGTGTCACTACGGCACTGGATGCCGCCGCTGATGAGCAGACGATCACGGCATTTGCGGGTGCAAAGCGCGCGGGCAAGCTGACGGCACGATTGCACTTTGCGGTGCATATCCTCCCGGGCGCAGCCGACAGCCCGGAGACCGCTATCGCGCGCGCGCGCGCCCTCGCGAACCGCTTCGACGCAGGAGCCTTGAGCCCAGAACCCGGACTCACGGTGCGCAACATCAAATTGTTCCTTGATGGCGTGATCTCCGCACCAGCGCTAACCGGGTCCATGATCGAACCCTACTTCGAGAACCACGGCCTCCCCGGTCACCCTCACTGGGTACCCGGTGCCAACCGCGGCCCGGCGGTTTACTTCAACCCCCAGCAGCTCGCAGCTCTCCTGCGAGTGGCGGCAGCGGCCGATCTGGAACCGCACCTGCACGCCGACGGCGACCGGGCGGTACGCGCGGCGCTCGATGCCATCGAATCGCTGCGCGAGCAGTACCCCGAAAACAAAATCCGCGCCGCCATTGCGCACGATGAGATCGTGGATCCTGCAGACTACGCCCGCTATCGCCGGGTCGGTGCGATCCCGGTGCTCTCCTTCCAGTGGGAGAAAGCGGCGCCGGACACGGTCGAGGGCGAGCGCGATCAAATGGGGCCGATGCGCTACCGCATCGTCGAGCCTGCGGGCCTGCTCGCGCGCGCCGGGGCCCATATTGCGTTCGGCAGCGATTGGCCGGTTGATCCGCTGGATGAATGGCTGGCCCTGCAGATCGGCGTCACGCGTACCAACGTGCCTGAGGCCGGTGAGAAGTATCGTTGGCGCCTGGGCGAAGACCCCGGACTCACGCGCGACCAGGTCCTGCGGGCCGCGACGCTCGGCGCCGCTCGTGAGTTGCACCAGGAACGCGAAACCGGATCACTCGTACCCGGAAAGCTCGCCGACTTCATCATCATCGACCGTAACGTGCTCAAGGTTCCGGCCGAGCAGATTGCGGGCACGCGCGTCTTGGAGACTGTGGTTGGCGGCCGTACAGTGTACGAGGCCCCGCAGCCCTAGGCTTTCGTCCTGGCGCGGGTACGACCTGTGCTCACAAGCCAGGCCAAAAGCAACAGAGCAGCGACAAGCAACACACCAGATCCGGCGGCGGCAAGTGGGTAGCCACCCTGCCGCTCGAGCAGCGCACCGGTGAGGATAGGGCCGACAGCAAGGCCCGCGCCCATGACGCAGCTGGCGGCCCCCATCGTCTCGTCCGGCTGACCCGCCACCGCCGCTTGTGCAAGCAGAAACGGAGCGGTAAAGGACCACGCGAACTGCAATAGCAGGGCAAAGACCGCGAAGGCGATCGCGCTATTGGCCGACGCGAGCAGGCCCAGCACAATTACCATTTGACCGTGCCCGGCCACTATCAGCAGCGTGCGTGCACGCGACTGGCCGATCCATGCAGCCAATAGAGCGCCACCGATTCCCGCGATATTGGCGGCGGCTAGCCACGCTGAGACTTGCGAGCTCACCAGACCAGAGGTCGCTCCGCGGTCAGCCGCAAAGGCCCAGGTGCCACTGGCTACAGCATAGAAAAGGCCAAGCACAGACAGTGCGCCCAGGGTCTCGCTACGCCGTCCGGGTTCGGCCGGTCGTGCCGCGGTGGGCGGTGACGGCTGCCGCCACAAAGAGCGCAACAGTGGCAAGGCGAGGACCGTGGCGAACGCCATCAACAAGTAGACCGACCTCAGTCCGTGCGTCTGCAACAAAGGAGGTAACAGGTCCAGGGCTGCCGCGCTCGCCAACGTCTGGCCTGTGACCCAAATGGCGTAAACCCGGTCTGGGTTCTGGCATCGGGCTGCGGTCGCAAGTACGGCAACCAGCAGTGCGCCGCCTGCAAATCCAGACAGTGCGCGCCAGATAAAGAGAGCGGGAACAGCTGCGTCGAAGCCGGCACAGAGATTTGCCAACAGGAACGTGAGTGCCGAGATCACCGCCACCCGACGCGGCGAGGCCCGGCGGCACAACATTGCGGCCGGCAAAGCGGCGAGCATACTGGCTACAAACTCTGTACCAACCAGCAGCCCGGCTACATGCGAGGGCAAACGCAGTTCGCGCTCCAACTGCGTTGTGATCGCTGGTTCGGTGCCGAGGCTCAAGGTCGTGATTGCCCCGAACACCACCACCGCCATAACCATGCCGGGCGGGCTACCCAGGACCCTATCCATTCCGCTTGTCACGGGGCGGTCTTCCAAGATGGACTTGCCCATTCACCATACTGTCATGGGAAGTGATTGGATTGGCGATTTTCAGTTACCGCACGGCTGCTCGAGAAGCACAGCCTCAGTTCGACGTTTCCCTGTCTCCCGCCCTGGCGGCTGCCGCGTCAGAACCCTCTGATGAGCGCCACAAAACGCGATGTCGGGTGATCATCGCCAAGCGTAGATCAAGCAGCGCTAAGGTGAAAATCAACTCCTACAGCCGGAGTCCAATCGGCTCCCGGCGACACCTACTCTTCCGTATATCCGGCTTCACGCTGGTGACGCACTGCGAGGAGCAGGCCGACCTCGTCCGCCGGCCACCAGCGGTACTTGGCGATGTACCCGTATCGCCCTCGCGAGAGCACGAGTTCGCGTCGGCCGTCTTCGGCAACACGCCCGAGCAGCGGATGCTCGGCCAGCAATTCGAAGGCGCGCCGCACGCTGGCAATCTGCTCACGCGCACGGTCCGGATCCACCGTTGCAATGAAATCAAACAATCGCTCAAGATCGAGCAGCGCGCATGCCGCTATCTCGACGCGCGCCATGACCGCGCCTTGGGACGGCGGACCTTCTTACCTGCTGCGCGCGACTCGAGATAGTTAAAAGCCGCGTCCAACGGGACCGCTGTGCCCGAAGCGAGGGCCTCGCGCTCCGACTCCTCGGCCTCGGAAGCGAACCGCTCCCGCAATTCCGCACGCGCCGCCTCGCGAGCCAGCGCATCGACCATGAAGGCATGCGGCGTCAGCCCTGCCCTCGTGGCCATGCGGAGGATGCTGCGCTTCAGTTCGTCTGGTAACTTGAGACTGGTGGCTGACACGACGGCTCCGGGGTGGTAGTCAAAAAGTAATACCCTGGTTTGCGGCTGTCAATTGGCGCACCAATTCCAAGCCCGGCGCTGAATTTTAAAGCATTGTTTTTAAAGGGTTTTTATTGGCGCCCCCCGGCCGGAGTCTCAAACTACAGAATTCATCGGGGAAATGGCTCCATTTCGCTCACGCGAGAACCAGAGTACCCAATCGGGTACCCCGCCGATTAAGGCTGTCCTCGGACCTTGCCGGATGAACTGGGTCGACACTTGCACCGGGTGCTGGTTGGCGCTATGGTTATCACATAGTTATTGTTTTTGTGTGATAACTCATGATCCGGCTCCATGACGAAGCCCTACGCACGCACTATGCCGAGCTCAAGGAACGGGCCCTGGTGGCAGGCGAACTGTTGCCCGGCACGCCCGGGAGCCTCGTCACGCACAAGGTCAAGGGCAATCCCTACCTGGCCCGGGCTTACTACATCGAGTCTTCACGACGCGTGGAAGATTATCTGGGCCCCGCTGACGACGAGGCCCTGAAGAACGCGATCACTGAGCGCATGCAGTTTGCCGACTGGATGCAGCAGAGGGTCGCCCAGCTGCGCAAGCTCGGATTCCAGGTTGCGGACCGCAACACGGCCCGCGTGCTCGTGGAACTGCACAACCGGGGCGCCTTTGAGGCCGGGTTGGTGCTCGTCGGTACGTTAGCCTACATGGCGAGGCTCAATGACCTGGGCGCCGCGATGACCAGCAGCAGAACCATGGACATCGACGTCGCCATGGAAAGCCAGGTGAAGCTGGCGATCCGGCTTGAATTGCTGGCGACCCTGCAGGGCACACGCCTCCCATTCGTGGAAGTGCCGGGCCTATCTCCCAGGACGCCCGCCACTTCCGCGAAACTCCGGGGTGCCGGCGGCCTGCGAGTGGATGTATTGACCTCGGGCCACAAGCTCGGTGCTGCGGTGGCCATTCCGGAACTCGCATGGCACGCCCAGGCGGTCCCGTACTACGACTATTTGCTGAAGGACCCTGAGCCGAGCGCCGTACTCGCGGGTGGGCACTGCATTCCCGTGCGCATCCCGCAGGCTGGCCGCTTCATCTGGCACAAGCTCTATTCGAGTCACAATCGCGCCGGACAACCCGAGAAGGCACAGAAGGACCATCAACAGATCGTGACACTGATTGCCGCCCTTCAGGACGAAGCCCCCGGGGAGCTCAGAAGCGCGTATCGGGCGGCCCCGCAGGAACTGCGCAAGAAGATCGCGAAGCGGATCTCCTCGCTCGCTCGTGAATTCAAGACCAGCCTGCCGGAGATCCATGAAACGCTTGTGTCCCTGATGGGGGCCAGCAAAAAGCAGTGACTGCCTGTGCAGGCGGCAACACGCCAATCCCAAATGGCCCGCTGACAGCACGTTCTCGAGCGGCTACGCGGCGCGGGCTACTATTCACGCAGCGCTCGCGGCTATCGCGCGCCTCCTCAGACTCGACTGGATGCGACGGCGGAGAGCAATATCGGTCACAGACTCGCTGCCAAGGATATTTTCTGGCGCCCCCGGCCGGAGTGAAAAACGTCGAAGTTACTCGGGGAAATCGCTATGTCTTGGGCGCGACATCAACAGATACCCCGGTTGGGTCCCTGGTAGATGTGCGGATGTCTATGGACACTACTGGACGTCGTCAGTACCTGCGACTGACGAGCGATCGGCAGGCTACCGCCCTCTCCCCCTATAAGACTCCAGGAGAGCCGGGGCGACCTGACACCTCGCCGTTGTCCCATCTGGGAGTAGAGTCTGCTCACTGGTGACCTGAGTCCCGATTTTCCAGCTTTGATCGGACCTAAGGCGGGACCAATCTCAACTTCTGGACTATACGAACCCAGAATCGGCACTAAGATCGGGGGCAGGTCAAAATGGGAAGCGCAACACCGGCCAGGAGACAACAGGCTCCCGGCGACTATACTATAGTCGATGCCTCAACTGGCTTGGTTGGACGTGTCTCCAACTTCGTCCAGCCATCACTGAAGTGTTGTGTTCATTGCCAGCAACGCACCGGCGCTCGCACTCGTTAGGCGGGTAAATCAGTCGAGCCACCGCTATATCTTAAGGAATAGACTCGTGAGCACTTTTGAGCTTCTTTCCAAGATTTCTCATCAGGAAAAGATTCTAACTTTTGCGAGATTTGACGAGGACATTGCCTGGGCGCTGGGCTGCCAAATCAGACAATGGGCGCGACAAGCCGGCTGGCCCATTGTCATCGATATCCGTCAGTTCCACCGACAGCTTTTTTTCGCCGCCCTTCCCGGCTCTACTCCCGACAATATTGAGTGGGTACGACGCAAGATCAACGTTGTTCAGCGGTTCCATCGTTCCAGTTACGCTGTAGGGTGCGAGATGGCGGCTAAGAGTACGACCCTCGAGAAGTGCTATGGCCTGCCGCTGCACGATTTTATAGATCATGGCGGAGCATTTCCTATTACTGCGGACGGCTGCGGCACGGTCGGCTGCATCACCGTGTCCGGTTTGCCGCAACAGGACGACCACATGCTTGTCGTGCGGGGACTCTGCGAAATTCAGGGCAAGAACTTTGCCGACCTCAATTTAACCGGTATGGGCGAACCGGTGCCCGCTAGCGGTGATGAATAGGCACGGATTCAGAACACTCTGAACACGTATCGGTTTCTTATCCAGATCGTCTAACTGAAATTCCAGACCCTTTCCTCGTAGCGGCGCGAGGACAAACGGTGGTACCTGGTAAGTGCCCAGTGTTTGAACCTGAAACCTGCGTGACAATCTCATGCCATTCGAGCTTGCAATGGGGAAACGCAGGGTTTTCGTGACTTTTCCGGGCCAAGATGAAAGCTACCTAAAATGTAGGTTTTATCTTGGTGCCCAGAGGGCCCGGACAACTTGCGATCGCCTTCGGTGCGCAAAACCTCACGCACGACGGAGGCGTGTATATGGTATATCGCTTTCTCTCCAAGATTGGATTCAAAATCGAGGTTGCAAACAAACTTCAGTTCAAGCATCGGAACAATCGCTACAGCATTGGCGAAGTGTTGTTGGCCATTCTCTACCCGATGATCCTCGGACTCGAACGGCTGGAGACGACGCAGCTTCTGAGACACAACGGTGTCTCTCAGTAGTTGACAGGACGGCCGAACTACCCCGACGCGACGAGCCTCCGAAGGTTTCTGCTGCGCGCTGCAACTCAGATGTTGCCGCGGTTGCGTGCCTTGCACGACCACTTTCTCCAGCGCATGACCGACCGGCCGCACCGACCTGCCCGACTCATCTTGGATGTGGACTCCACGGTACTGGATCTCTATGGTCGACAAGAGAATGCGCGCATGGGTTACAACCCGATCAAACGCGGCCGTCCTTCCTATCATTTGTTGTTGTGCTTCGAGGGGCAGAGCAAAGATTATTGGCGTGGGGAACTGCGGCCACGCGATGCGCACAGGGTGGCAGGTGTGCAAACTTTGCTGCAGGCGTGCTTTGCCAAACGCACCGAGCCGCGGCAACGCGTGATTGTGCGGGCGGACATCGGATATTACGACCGAACATTCGTCCGGTGGCTCGAGGAGAACCAAGCTCACTTTGTGATCGTGGCGAAGCTGACTGCTCCGGTCAAACGCAAGCTCCCCGGTTTGCGTTACCACATGGTCAGCCGCGGCATCGAGGCGGCCGAATTCGAGTATCAACCCAACACTTGCCGCATGCATTTCGTATTGTGGTGATCTGCAGACCCCAGCCCGAAAAACTTACCGCGCAATTTACTTTGTTCAAACTGGGGCGATATCACTACCAGGTAATGGTGACAAATCTGGAACTGCAACCTTTGAATCTCTGGCGCTTCTACAGCGATCGGGCTGGTATCGAACTCATCATTCGCCATCTCAAAGGCGACTGTGCAATCGGCGCCATCCCGACTCGTCACTTCTTCGCCAACGAAACGTACTTCCGCCTACTGCCGCTCGCCTACAATCTTATCAATAAAGACATTAAGAGCGGCTAGTCGCTGGAGTATTTGAGCCCTATCTGAGCGCGGACGGTGTCAAGTGTGCGCATGATCCCGACAGTCTCCGAGGGTGGAAGTATTTCGCCGGCCAGCCTTCCAGTTTTGATCAGACGCTCAGCCTCCTCGGCCTGGTACTGCATGCCACGTCCAAGGACGGCCGACTTGAATGCCTCCACGATGTTTCCCTTATTGTCGTAGACCCGGAACTCTGTGGGGCAGTACCAGACGGCATCGATGTCAATCCTTCCCTCGGTGCCGATAATAGTCGCCACATTAGGGCCTGGCGAGTCGCTCGCCGAGAGGGTGAGGGATATCGCGTCTCCGGCATGGCGACAAACGGTCGCTACTTCCGCGTCGACTCCTGTATTTTTAAAGCGGGCAGTTGCCTGTACTTCCACGGGCATCCCCAGAATGTCCCATGCGAAAGAAATTGGATAGATTCCCAGGTCCAGAAGTGCGCCACCGCCTAGCTCAAGGGCATTGAGTCGGTGCGTCGGGTCGTCAGGCAGGTCCTGGGCGTGGTCAGCAATGATTGATCGAACATCGCCCAAAATGCCAGCTGCCACGATCTCGCGAAGTCGTACCATGTGCGGCAAATAGCGCGTCCACATCGCCTCTAATGCAACCAATCCTTTCCGCTCGGCCAAATCCATCACCCTCTGGGCCTCGACAGCATTCATCGTGAATGGTTTTTCGACTAGGACGTGCTTTCCCGCCTCAAGTGCTGCTATCGCATTGGAACAGTGAAGCGGGTGAGGAGTCGCAACGTAGACGATGTCCACTTCCGAGTCCGCGACTAGTGCTTCATAGCTGGCATGAGCCTTGGCAACTCCAAACTCCGCCGCAAAACAATTGGCGGTCTGTTGAGACCGGGATCCTACGGCCACGACCTTATGACCCGTCAGCACCAAATCCGAGGTGAATAGACGGGCGATGTGGCCAGTTGCCAGAATTCCCCAGCGCACTTGTTTGGTCATGATCCATCCTCGACGAATTCGGTGGCCGTCGGCGGTGCGACGCGGTTCGGATTCTGCTTTGCCGCCTGCTCCCTGAACCGAACCAACACTCCTGCGTTGACAGGGGCAGTCGGCCGAGCGCTGCAGCGGGCACCGGTCGCCAGCAGGGGTCGCACGTAGCCGAGGGCACCGCTTGGAAAACTGCTACATACTTCAAATATTGGGGTCACTCTGGCAATCCGTTATTGCGGGCAATCCGACCGAACGTCTGTGCGCTTGCCTTGGGCGTTCGTTGTTGAGTGAGCCGGTCGACCGCTACGAGCCCAAACTTTGGTGTATAGCCAAAAATCCATTCGAAGTTGTCAAGCAATGACCAATGAATGTAGCCAAGTACGGGCACGCCGCTTTGAATTGCCCGGAGCACTCCTGAGACGACATCGGGGATGTAGGCAACGCGACGGCTATCGTCCGTGGTAGCGATGCCATTTTCGGTTACAAGAACCGGTCTGCCCGAAGCCTTATAGGCGTAGCGGATGGCTCCTTCTAGCGAAGCGGGATAGACCTCTGTGCCCATTTGGGATAGCTCTGCGCCGGCGAGCGGAGTCAGAGGCCCGGAGGCATCTATGCGCTGGCGTCCATAATTCTGTACACCCACGAAGTCCGCATGGCTCTTGCACGCATCCATCCAGGATCCATAGGCGTCTCGACGCTTCTCATCGCGCCTGCTGCCCCCATTAACTTCTTGATCATCGTCAATGGCGAGATTCACGCCAACCGACAGATCAGGGCGGGCACTCTTGATTGCGTTGTAGGCCTTTTTGTGCGCCTCCAGCAGATTGGGATCCATTTTCTGGGTGTTACCGCCTATGAACGAGGCGAAGTGCTCCGATCCTGTTGTCTTGCCAGCGTCGACGAACATTCGCTGTAGCCGCTGCTGAAAGTCGGTGGGTAGGGCCGTGGACTGCCACCGCAGCAGGTGAGGAAGCTGTGGCTCATTTAGAGTGGTTGCATAGCCGATCTGTGCGGCGAGGGCTTTAGCGGTCCGTTCACAGTAACGTGCGAAGAGTCCAGCGGAGCTGGGCGCGTCCCAGCCACCCCTGGCTGCAAACCATCGCGGAATCGCGAAATGGTTGAAGGTCACAACGGGCGTCAGTCCCCTTTCCCGACATCCTGAAATGATCGCTTTGTAGTAATCGAGCATGGCATTGGAGAATTGACCCTCGTCGGGCTCTATGCGCGACCACTCCAGAGAAAAGCGATAGCTGTTTAGTCCGAGACTTCGTACCAGGTCGAGATCCTCTGGCCATCGATTGAACGAATCGCAGGCGTCGCCCGCGCGCTCCGCAAATATCGTCGGTTTCAGGTTCTCCAGCAGCCAGACGTCGGAATTGACATCGTTCCCCTCGACCTGGTGACCGGCGGTGGCGGCACCCCATAGGAATCCCTTTGGAAAAGCACCAGCCGGCGCAGGTTCGGCGGCGGACGATTGTATGGATGCCGACAGTCCAATTGCGGCGGCCAGCACATCCCGGCGACTCCAGTCCGAGTGAGTAGACATAGTGATGCAGTTGCTCCAGCAGAAGTTGTTAGTTGCTTTGGGTGCTATCGACAAGCCACGCGGGCAGCGGCATATAGGCCAGCCTGTGGGCCTCGGAGTCAGGCAGTCCGTACATGCGCAGCAAGGCCTCGACCAGCTCATTGGAGGACTCTGGCTTCGCCTTGCCTTCGAGCTGGCGGCGCATGACCGCAAAAATGGCAGCCAGTGTAATGGTCACTAAGGTGTCCACTCCCTTGAAAGTGACTCGACCGGCCTTGACAGCGCGCTCAAGATCGCGCTTCGCGGCCGCCCGCAGCGTCTGCTCGACCTGATCGAGGGCCAGATCGGCATGAATGATGAACCATCCCCAGACCGGATCGACGCGTCCGCGTTCCACAATCCACCGCTGTACAAAACTGACCGCAAGGGCCTGGTCCTGTACGCGGGCAAAGATGACCTCGATCTGAAGGGCCAGTTCCCCGGCGTGCCGGTCGAATAGCACGCCGGCAATTTCCTCCTTCGACTTGAAATAGTCGTAAAAGGAGCCGAACCCGACGTCTGCTTCGGCTGTGATCTCCGCGATGGTGGCCGCCTCGACACCCTTGCGACCCATGACAACCTGGGCGGCCTCGATGAGCTTTTGGCGTGTACGCAGGCGGGTGCGCGTCAGCCGGTTGCCAGGGATGACTTGCTTCTCGGCAGCGGCGTTCCCCTTGGACTTGCTGCTCGGCTTGGGCGCGCTAGAGGTCATGTTATTTCTGTTTTCCGATAAGCGGATCGGTTTCATTGTACCCAGTTGAGCCCCTGCGGTAAGGATCGGAAGACTGGGCAGGGCCATTCCGCATTGGCTTGTATTCACAAGTAACAACCTTTTCTCGGGCCGATCCATTAATGCGCCGCACCATCGTGTTCTGAGGTTCCGGTGTTCAGGCGGTTTGCGTCCAAGTTCATAATCCGATATTATCATCGGATCCGATTTTAGTGTCGGATTTTGAGAATGATCCTTCCGGGCTCGACCGGAAGCCAATTCACGTCCTTGGGGGATATAACAGATGAAGCTTCAAAGCGCCCTGATCGCGGTCGGCGTACTGCTGAGCACCTTTGCCACCAATTCACGAGCGCAAACGGCGGGTGGCCAAGCCACTGAGCCAGCGCTCGAAGAAGTCGTTGTTACGGCCGAGCGGCGCGCCGAAAACCTGTTGAAGACGGGCATTACCGCTTCGGCCCTGTCGGCGGAAGATCTGGCAAAGGAAGGCGTAACGCAGGTCGATCAGCTCCAACTTACGACACCCGCTCTGTCGATCAACGACACGGGCTTGGCCAAGTTCGTGAACATCCGTGGCCTGGGCAAGAGCGTGGATGTCCCCAACCTGCCGGCCGGTATTGCCTACTACATGGATGGTGTTCTCGTCCCGAACCAGATCTTTCTCGACAATCCGTACTTCGATCTGCAGCGGGTCGAGATCCTCCGGGGTCCCCAGGGGACACTGGTGGGCATGAATTCGACCGGAGGAGCGATCCTGGTCGTATCGCAGACGCCCAAACAGGGCGTCACGGAGGCCTCCATCGAGCAGACGGTGGGAAATCATTCCAATCTCGAGACCAAGGCGATGATCAACTTGCCCCTGGGCTCGAGTTGGGCAGTGCGCCTTGCAGGCGACTATGAGAAACGCAACAGCTTTTTCACCAATATTTCCGCAAATCCCAGCAACCACACGCCGGGTGACGTCAACAATTTTGCCGCCCGCCTTACCCTTGCCGGAGCCCTTTGGGCCGGCGCAGACCTGGCGCTGCGGTATGAAGTGGAGCACAGCGATACGGGCGGCCCAGCGGGCAAGCCTATTCCGGGTGGAATCGCCAGCGCGACGTTCGCCCAACTGGCCCCGGCCAACCCATACACCGTCAACTATGACGTCCAACCCTTCCGCGACAGCGATATGCAGCGGCTCAGCGCAGAGCTGACGTGGGACCTCACCAACACCGTTCGGCTGCGCTCTGTGAGCGGATACCAGTACGGCACGATCGCCTACCAGATCGATCAGGACGCATCACCCGCCAATACCGGCTACCTGCGTATACCAATTCGCGAGCCTGTCTTCTCGCAGGAAGTCAACCTCTTGTCTATCAATACCGACCGGTTGGACTGGGTGGCGGGCCTCTTCTATCTTCACCAGGATACGAACGGCGAACCCCATATCGTGAACGTCCTGGCGCCGATACCCAATCCACCCACGTTGGTCATCGATGTCACGGGGCGCGGCCGCAACAGAAATGACGGTGCATTCGGACAGGTGGGCTACAAGCTCTCCGACGTGCTGAAGATCACGACCGGACTTCGTTACAGCGAAGAGCGGCACTATGTACGTGGGCAGGTAGCGCTGACGCCACCGGGGGCGCCGCCGGGAGCAGTCGTCATTCCCGATCCCACAACCACCAACAAGAGCTCGGCGGTCACGGGCAAGGTGGCACTGGACTACACGATTTCCCCGGATCACTTGGCGTACGTATTTGCTTCCCGCGGGTACAAGGGAGGCGGCATCAATGAGAATAACACAAGCTACCTGCCGGAATTCGTGTGGGACTATGAGGCCGGCTTAAAGTCCTCCTGGCTGGGCGATGAACTGCGCACTCAGCTGGGTGTGTTCCGATCCAATTACTCCAGCATGCAGCTTGCGGTCTACGATCCCATCCTCGGAGGGAGCACGGTCAGCAATGTGAGCAGA
>Ga0075018_10000098_pt1 | contig 20660 bp, 16 predicted proteins | sample ColStrG_CSR_2014_FD_71471 | JGI IMG/M metagenome (GOLD analysis project Ga0075018, IMG submission 71471) | Freshwater sediment microbial communities in response to fracking from Pennsylvania, USA - Cold Stream Run_MetaG_CSR_2014 | ecosystem: Environmental > Aquatic > Freshwater > Creek >... | reverse complement strand
AGCTTGATCAGTGCAGTACCGAAGCGCGCCACCGGTTCAAATGCGTAGGCGCTCCAGGCATACACGGTGCGCTCGCGGCAGCGCTCCAGATAGGGAAAACGCCGCTCGTTCCAGCGCCAGGCGTCGGCTTCGACTGCCACGCGGGTAGTCGACAGGCCGAGGTCCAGCGAGCACTCCACGAAATCCGACGCCGCTGCGCGCGCCGCGAGCAGGCGCTCGTGCACCTCCAGGGTCAGCAGCGGCGGCAACGCCGCGCTCATGGCGCGGCGCTCACAGTGCGGCGATCTCCGCAGCGCTCAGCCGCCGCCACTGTCCTTTGGGCAACTGGCCCAAAGCCAGCGCGCCTATCTTCACGCGCACCAAGCGAAGTACGAGGAGGCCGTGCGCCTCGAGTACGCGACGGATCTGCCGGTTGCGCCCTTCATCCAGCGTGATCTCGAGCCAGGCATTGCGTTGGCCCGCGCGCAGGCAACGGGCTGACTTGAACCTGAGCCGCTCGCCGTCGACGAGCGTGTCGCGCGTCAGCGCCGCGAGCAGGGTTGCGTCCGGCACGCGATCGATCTGCACGTGATAGGTCTTGTCAGGTCCGGTTGCCGGATCGCCAAGCTTCGCGGCCCAGGCGGGGTCATTGCTGAACAGCAGCAATCCTTCGCTCGCCTTGTCGAGGCGCCCCACCGGCGCGAGCCAGGGCAGATCGGCGCCAGCCAGGCACTGATAGACCGTCGCGCGGCCGTGCTCGTCCTGTCGCGTGGTGACCAGGCCGCGTGGCTTGTTGAGCATCAGCACGACGCGATCAACCGCCGTGGCGGTTGCGTCGTCGATGTGCAGCTGATCCACGCCCTGGCGAACGGGAAATTCCGGATCGCGCACCACGCTGCCGTTGACGCGCACGCGCCCGGCCTCTACCCACGCCGCTGCCTGGGTACGCGAGGCCAGGCCGAGTTTGGAAATCACGCGCGCCACACCGTGGCGCACGGAACGCGGCGCTTTGCTCGAGGGTGTCACCATGTTGTCGCGCCATTATGCGCTCGCCCCCGCGGCGGATGCCTGCCGCGTGCACGGCCCGGGCTTGCGCTATGCTGCGCTCCCACGCCACCGGACGTTGCCCATGAATGCCGAGAAACCCAGCGTCTGCCCGCTCGATTGTCCCGATACCTGCAGCCTGACGGTGACCGTGGCGGATGACCAGGTCATCAAGGTGCGCGGCTCGAAGGTCAATCCGATCACGCACGGCGCGGTGTGCGCCAAGGTCGCGAACCAGTATCCGGATTTCGTGCACGGCGAGAACCGGCTGCGCTATCCCCTGAAGCGCGTGGGCACGAAGGGTGATGGTCGCTATGAGCGCATCAGCTGGCAGGAAGCGCTGGACACCATCCATGCGCGCGTCAGCGCGATCATCGCGCAGCATGGGCCCGAGGCCGTGTTGCCGCTGAACTATGCCGGTCCGCACGGCATGCTGGCGGGCGATTCGATGTCGCTGCGCTTCTTCTATCGGCTCGGCGCCTCGCTGCTCGAGCGCAACCCGCTGTGTGGTGGCATACGCAGTGCCGCATACGCGGGTACCTATGGCAATGCGCCCGGCACGCCGCTGCAGCAGGTCAGCCTCGCGAAACTCATCATCGTCTGGGGCAACAACGCCACGGCCTGCAACCTGCACCTGATGCGCCAGATCAACGCTGCCAAGCGCAATGGCGCGCGGCTGGTGGTGATCGATCCGCGGCGCGTGAAGGTGGCCGAGCAGTCGCAACTGTTCCTGGCGGTGCGGCCTGGTACGGATGTGGTGCTGGCCTGGGCGCTCGCCGTCGAACTTGAGCGACTCGGCGGTTTCGATCGCGAGTTCATCGCCCAACACGTGCAGGGCGCCGAGAGCTACATGGCGCTCGCGCGCGCCTACCCGCCCGAACGCGCCGCGCAAATCTGCGGTGTGCCGCTGGAAGACATCCGCACGCTGGCGCGCTGGTATCAGGAGGCGTCACCGGCAGTGATCGCCTGGGGCAATGGCCTGGAGCGCAACCAGAACGGCGGCTCGGGGATGCGCGCCATCGCGGCCCTGCCGGCGCTGGCTGGAAAATTCGGAGTTGCGGGTGGCGGCATCGTCGGTGGCGCAGGCCACGCTTTCCCGAAGACCGGCGACAAACTCACGCGCGCGGATTTCGCGCCATCGAAGGCGCGCACGCTGAACATCATCGATGTCGGCGGCTTGCTGCTCGATGACCGGCTCGCACCGCCGCTCAAGGCGCTGTTCATCTACAACCACAATCCGTTGATCGTGCACCCGGACCAGAACCGCCTGCGCAAGGGGCTGGCGCGCGAGGATCTGTTCAGCGTGGGCATCGAAGTTGCGATGACCGACAGCATGCACTACGCCGACATCATCCTGCCGGCCTGCACGCACTTCGAGCACGCGGATATCTATTCGGCCTATGGCCAGCAGTTCCTGCAACGTGCGCAGGCCGTGATTCCGCCAGTGGGCGAGAGCCTGCCGAATACCGAGATCTTCCGGCGCCTCGCGGCGCGCTTTGGCTTCAACGACGCCGCCTTTCGCGAGAGCGACAGCGAACTGATGGATCAGGCATTGGATGCGGACGATCCGCGCATGGCCGGCATACGACCGAGCCAGCTGCCGCTCGATAAGGCGCTGCGCATGGAGTTCGGCGGCGAGGAGCCGGTGCTGTTCAGGAATGTGGTGCCGCGCACGCCCAGCGGCAAGATCGAACTGGAATCTGCAACACTGCATGCACGCTATGACGCAGCGCTCCCCAGCTTCCGCCCGGTGCAGTCAGGTTTCCCGCTGACCCTGATCACGCCGGCTTCAGACCAGCGCATCACCTCGACCTTTGGCGCTCTGGCGGCCAGCAATGGCACGCCACTGCTGGAGATGCATCCGGCCGACGCCGACGCGCGTCGCCTGAGCGATGGTGCGATCGTCAAAGTGTGGAATGACCTGGGAGAGGTGTTCCTCAGGCTCCATGTGACCGCCGCGGTACGTCCGGGCGTGGTCAGCTCCGACAAGGGCGCGTGGCTGCGCACCAGCAGCAATGGCCAGACGGTCTCGGCGCTGGCACCTTCGCACAAGGCGGATCTGGCCTTCGGCGCCTGCTACAACGACGCGCGCGTCGAAGTCGCCGCGCACTAGCGCACATGGCAACGCTCACTTCACTGCGGCAACTGCAGTACCTGGTGGCGCTCGAAGACAGCTTGAGTTTCACGCGCGCGGCGCGCGCCTGCCATGCCAGCCAACCCACGCTGAGCGCCGGCATCAAGGAACTCGAGCAGCTGCTGGGCGTGCGCCTGGTAGAGCGCGATCGCCAGTCGGTGCTGATGACACCGATCGGCCGCGAACTCAGCCAGCGTGCGCGCGCGATCCTGGCCGCGGCGCGCGACCTCACGGAGTTCGCCGCCGCCGGCGCCACACCGATGAGCGGTGTGCTGCGGCTCGGCGTGATACCCACCATCGCGCCCTTCCTGTTGCCGCGCGCGCTCGCGGCGCTGCGCAAGCGCTATCCGCGGCTGCAGCTCGCGCTGCGCGAGGATCTCACGGCCGCACTGCTGGCACGCCTGCACGGTGGCGAACTCGACTTCGTGCTGTTCGCCCTCCCCTTCGACGCCAGCAACCTGCTGGTGGAGCCCCTGTTCGACGATGAGCTGTGGATCGTCGGGCGCAGCGACGAGCAGCAACTGAAGCCGGCGCGCGTCGCCATGAGCGCCGCGCTTGCCGATCGCCTGCTGCTGCTCGAAGAAGGCCACTGCCTGCGCGATCACAGCTTGCATGCTTGCGGCGCGACCGAACCACGACGGCAAAACGGGCTCGAGGCCACGACCCTGCTGACCCTGGTGCAGATGATCGAAGCCGACCTGGGCGTGGGGCTGGTGCCGGCGATGGCCGTGAAGAGCGGCCTGACCAAGAGCCCGCGCCTGCTGGCCCGGCCGCTCGCCCGGCCCTGCCCCAGCCGCAAGATCGCGCTCGCGGCGCGCCGCTCCACCTCGCGCCTGGCCGACATGCAGGCGCTAGCGGACGTGCTGCGCGACAGCATTTGAGGGCCCTGATTTGATAGGCAGGGCGCCCGGCCCGTATAATCGCCGCCCTCGACGTGCCCCATGGCACGCCGGTGCCTCAAGGGGCGCTGCGACTGGGATAGCCCAGCCAGGCTTGAGACATCGTGGCTTCAATGCCAACGGCGCTCACAACCTTAAGCTACTTAGGAGTTGGAGCCCGCCATGACTGCCCAGAAATCCGCTGCCCAAGCCATCGCCAAGACCACCACCGATTTCCACGTTGCGGACCTGTCACTTGCCGATTGGGGACGCAAGGAAATCCTGATCGCCGAGACCGAGATGCCCGGACTCATGGCGATCCGCGAGGAATACGCCCCGCTGCAGCCCTTGCGCGGCGCACGCATCACCGGATCGCTCCACATGACCATCCAGACCGCGGTGCTGATCGAGACGCTGCAGGCGCTCGGCGCCGAAGTGCGCTGGGCCTCGTGCAACGTATTCTCGACCCAGGATCACGCTGCCGCGGCGATCGCCGCGCGCGGCACGGCGGTGTACGCGTACAAGGGCGAATCGCTGGACGAGTACTGGGATTTCACGCATCGCATCTTCGAATGGCCGCAAGGCCAGCACGCCAACATGATCCTCGACGACGGCGGCGATGCCACGCTGCTGCTGCACCTGGGCGCGCGCGCCGAGAGCGACAGCTCGCTGCTCTCGCATCCGGGCAGCGAAGAAGAGACTGCGCTGTTCAAGTCGATCAAGGCCACGCTCAAGCGCGACCCGCATTGGTACTCGGTGCGCCTCAAGGCAGTGCGCGGCGTCTCGGAAGAGACCACCACCGGCGTCAAGCGCCTCTACCAGATGGCCAAGGACGGGCAGCTGGCTTTCCCGGCGATCAACGTCAACGACTCGGTCACCAAGAGCAAGTTCGACAACCTCTATGGCTGCCGCGAGTCGCTGGTCGATGGCATCAAGCGCGCCACCGACGTGATGGTGGCCGGCAAGATCGCCGTGGTCGCCGGTTACGGCGATGTCGGCAAGGGCTCGGCGCAGGCGCTGCGCGCGCTCTCGGCGCAGGTGTGGGTCACCGAGATCGACCCGATCTGCGCGCTGCAGGCCGCGATGGAAGGTTATCGCGTCGTGACCATGGACTATGCAGCCGACAAGGCCGACATCTTCGTCACCGCCACGGGCAACTTCCATGTGATCACGCACGATCACATGAAGCACATGAAGAACAACGCGATCGTCTGCAACATTGGCCACTTCGACAATGAGATCGACTGCGCCGCGCTCAAGCAGTACCAGTGGGAGAACATCAAGCCGCAGGTCGATCATGTGATCTTCCCCGACGGCAAGCGCATCATCCTGCTGGCCGAAGGGCGCCTCGTGAACCTGGGTTGCGGCACGGGCCACCCGAGCTACGTGATGAGCTCCTCGTTCGCGAACCAGACCCTGGCGCAGATCGAGCTGTATACCAATACCGCGAAATATCCGATCGGCGTGTACGTGCTGCCCAAGCACCTGGACGAAAAGGTGGCGCGGCTGCAGCTCGCGAAATTGAATGCGCACCTCACGGTGCTCAGCGATCGCCAGGCGCGTTATATCGGCGTGGATCAGAACGGTCCGTACAAGACCGACCAGTACCGGTATTGATCCGCGACATTTGACATCACGGGCAACGACTCCCGAACTGTGGCGCAGTTCGGGAGTCTTAAGTCTCATGGTCCGCGCAAACTTGAAACAGATCACCGAGACTGCAGGCGCTCGCTGGTTACCATGGCGGCGATGAGCAACGATCTGCGCCTGCTGCAGTTCTCCGATCCGCACCTGTCGGCGCGTGCCGACGCCGTACTGCGCGGCGTGGCCACGCGCCCGGCGCTCGAGGCGGTGCTGCGCCATGCGCGTGCGCAGCACACCCATGTCGATGCGCTGCTGCTCACCGGCGATCTGGTCAATGACGATGCCGCCGGTTATGCGGGAATTCGCGAACTGTTTGGCAGCTTCGGAAAACCGGTGCTGTGCCTGCCCGGTAACCACGATGAGCCGGAGGCCATGAAGCGCGAACTGCCGGCGCCGTTGTTCCAGGTCGGCGGTCACACCGACATGGGCGCCTGGCGCATCGTGATGCTCGACACCTGCGTGCCCGGCAAGGCGCACGGACACCTGCGCGCGAGCGAACTGCAACGCCTGGCCGCAGCCCTCGACAGCGCCGGCGAGCGCCACGTGCTGATCGGCCTGCACCACCACCCGGTGCGCCAGGGCAGCCGCTGGCTCGACTCCGTGTACCTGCAGAATGCCGACGAATTCCTGGCCGTGACCGATCGCAGCAGCGCGGTGCGCGCCATGGTCTGGGGCCACGTGCACCAGCAGTTCGACTCGCGCCGCAAGGGCGTGCGGCTGCTCTCGGTGCCTTCGACCTGCGCGCAGTTCCTGCCGCACGCCGATCAGTTCGCGCTCGATCCGAGTCCGCCCGGTTATCGCCGCCTCACGCTGTGCGCAGACGGCAGCATCGATACCGAAGTGATACGCGTGGCGCTGCAGGTTGGACAGGCGCTGAACCAGCGCGTCGCGGGCAGTTAGCTCGCAGCCTGCCTCTTCAGGGTGGCGAGCAGACGCTCGTGCAGGCCACCAAACCCACCATTGCTCATCAGCAGCGCATGATCACCGGTACGCAGTTCAGCCGCGAGACCGGCGAGCAGCGCATCAAACGTGGGCGCCGTGTGGGCGCGCTCGCCCAGCGGCGCCAGCACCGCAACGGCATCCCAGCCCAGATCCGGGGGCGCATAAATCCATACGCTGTCGGCGCCCCGGAGCGACTCGGCCAGGGTGTCGAAGTGCACGCCGGCGCGCATGGTATTCGAGCGCGGCTCCAGCACGGCGACGATGCGTTGTTTGCCGACGCGCCGGCGCAGGCCTTCGAGCGTCGTGGCTATGGCAGTAGGGTGATGGGCGAAGTCGTCGTACACATGGACGCCAGCGGCAGTGCCACGCAGCTCCATGCGCCGGCGCACGTTGGCGAAGCTGCACAGTGCTGCGGCGGCGCGCGCGGGTGGCACGCCAGCGTGGCGCGCGGCACCGATCGCGGCGAGCGCGTTGTCGATGTTGTGCATGCCGATCAGTGGCCAGCGCACCTCGCCGCAGTCCGCGCCAGCGGCGCGCACGGTGAACTGTGAGCCGTCAGCGCCGGCGGGAAACTTCGCCGACCAGGTGATGCCCTCGCCGCCAGCGCGCGCGAAGCGCTCCACCTCGCTCCAGCAGCCCGCTTGCAGCACGCGCCCGAGGTTGGCATCAGTGCCGTTGACCAGCAGGCGGCCGCTGGCCGGCACCGTACGCAGCAGGTGATTGAACTGCCGCTCGATCGCCGCGAGATCCGGGTAGATGTCCGCGTGGTCGAATTCCAGGTTGTTGAGCACCAGCGTGCGCGGCCGGTAGTGCACGAACTTGGCGCGCTTGTCGAAAAAGGCGGTGTCGTACTCGTCGGCCTCGATCACGAAGAAGGGCAACTCGCCGAGGCGCGCGCTGACCGGGAAATTCCCGGGCAGGCCGCCGATCAGGAAGCCGGGCGCGAGGCCGGCATCCTCGAGTATCCAGGCCAGCATCGCCGCGGTCGTGGTCTTGCCGTGCGTGCCGGACACCGCCAGCACCCAGCGCTCGGCCAGCACTTCCCGCGCCAGCCACTCGGGGCCCGAAGCATAGGGGATGTCGCTCTCGAGCAGCGCCTCGATCACCGGCACGCCGCGGCTCATCACATTGCCGACGACGACCACGTCGGGTCGCGGCTTGAGCTGCGCCGCATCGTAGCCTTCGGTGAGCTCAATGCCGAGCGCCGCGAGCTGCGTGCTCATCGGCGGATAGACGTTGCGATCCGAGCCGCTGACGCGATGACCGGCGGCGCGCGCGATGGCCGCAATGCCACCCATGAAAGTTCCGCAGATGCCGAGGATGTGTACGTGCATAATCGCGGCAATTGTACACGTCCGCCCGCGCCGACCCCGGTGCGCAGCGCGGGAATGAGAACTGCGGAGCAGGAATGATTGCGCCCATCACCACAGCGAGCGATCTGGCGGCGGCAGCCGCGACACTGGGCGGCGGCGCGGCCATCGGCATCGACACCGAGTTCATGCGCGAGCGCACCTACTATGCACAGCTGTGCCTGCTGCAGATGGCAGGCAACGGCGTGGCGCTGTGCGTCGATACGCTGGCGCTCGAGAACTTGAGCGCACTGCGGCCGCTGATGGCAGCCGCTGAAGCCTGCAAGATCTTGCACGCCGCGCGCCAGGATCTCGAAGTACTCGCGCCGGTGGTGGGTGCGCTGAACAACATCTTCGATACCCAGGTGGCCGCGGCGCTGATCGGCTTCCCCGCGCAGATCGGCTACGCGGACCTGGTGGGCGAGCTCACCGGCACGCACCTGCACAAGAGCGAGACACGCACCGACTGGTCGCGCCGGCCCCTGTCGGCGGCGCAGCTCGAGTACGCGCTCGATGACGTGCGCCACCTGTTGCCGCTGCGCGAGCGGCTGATCGAGCGGCTCGACAAGCTCGGGCGCCTCAGCTGGTTCGCCGAGGAGATGCGCGAACTGGGCACCGATTCCTTCACGATTGATCCGCAGGAAGCCTGGCACCGCATCAAGTCCTTCGCGGATCTCGACAGTGACCGCAAACGCCTGGCGCAATCGCTGTGCGCCTGGCGCGAACAGCGCGCGATCAGCAGCAACCGCCCGCGAGGCTGGATCCTGCCGGACGCCGCGCTGCGCGACATGGTGTTCCAGGTGCCACGCGACAGGTCAGCGCTGGCACAACTGCGCGAGTTGCCGGAAGGGATTTTCCAGAACAGCGGCGCGCAGCTGCTGGAATTGATCGACGCTGCAAAAGTGCCCGACCCGGCACCGCCTCTGCCGCCGCGCCGCCGACCAGACCCCGAACAGCTGGCCGCGGTCGCACGACTCAGTGAGACCACGCGCCGCACTGCGCAGCAACTGTCGCTGGCGCCCGAGCTGCTGGCCACGCGCCGCGAGATGGAACAACTGGTCAATGGCGAGCGCAACAGCAGTGCGCTGAGCGGCTGGCGCCGCGAGGTCATCGGTACGGCTTTGTTGAGCGCGCTGTAATCGGCCGGCGCAGCACGCGCTGCGCCGTCAGCTGTTGATTTTCAGTGCCTGCAGCAGCCGTGCCGTCACCTCATCGACACTGCCCTGCGCATTGATCGTGCGCAGCAGCCCCTGCGCACGATAGTGCGCGATCAGTGGCCTGGTCTGCTCGTCGTAAACCGCGAGGCGCCTGGTGACAGTCTGCTCGTTGTCGTCCGGGCGTTGCGTGAGCAACGCTGGCGGCACGCAGGTCTTGCAATGCGTGATGCCCGGCGTCGCCGCATCGTGCACGTTGTAGATGGTGCCGCACTTGGGGCAGGTGCGCCGGCCGGAGATACGCCGCGCAATTTCGCCGTAGTCGACTTCGAACAGCACCACGGCATCGAGCGGCTGCCTGATGGATGCCAGCATGCTGGCCAGCGCCTCGGCCTGCGCCAGGTTGCGCGGAAAACCGTCGAGCACAAACCCAAGCGCCGCATCGCCCTCGGCGAGTCGCTCACGGATGATGCCGAGCACGATCTCATCGACCACCAGTTGCCCGGTATCCATCGCCGCCTTGGCACGCAGGCCAAAGGCGGTGCCGCGCGCGACGGCCGAGCGCAGCAGATCGCCAGTGGAAATCTGCGGCACGCCAAGGCGCGTCACCAGACGCTGTGCCTGGGTGCCTTTGCCCGAGCCGGGTGCTCCAAGTAACACGATACGCATCCGCCAAAGGTACCGAGCGCGCGTCAGCCGGTCAAACGCCGACGTCCGCTTGGGCTTCAGGTTATCCTTGAATGCCGTCGGCACCTCATTCCACTGCAACGCCGGAGCCCTGACACCATGCCCACCGCCAAGCCTCGCAATGCCGTCTACGCCCAGTCGGGTGGCGTCACCGCCGTGATCAACGCTTCAGCCTGTGGCGTGATCGAAACGGCGCTCAAGCATCGCCGGCATATCGGCCGGATCTACGCCGGTCGCGATGGTATTGTCGGGGTGCTGACCGAGGATCTCATCGACGTGGGCGCCGAGGATCGCGCCACGATACGCGCGCTGCGGCATACACCCGCGGGCGCTTTCGGTTCCGCGCGCTTCAAGCTCAAGGGGCTGGACGAGAACCGCGCCGAGTACCAACGCCTGATCGACGTGTTCCGTGCACACGATGTCGGCTATTTCTTCTACAACGGCGGCAACGATTCGATGGACACCGCCAACAAGGTGTCGCAGATCGGCGCGCAGCTCGGCTACCCCATTGCCTGCATTGGCGTGCCCAAGACGGTCGACAACGATTTGCCGCTCACCGATTGCTGCCCGGGTTTCGGTTCGGTCGCCAAATACATCGCGGTCTCGACGCTCGAAGGCGCGCTCGACGTGGCCTCGATGGCGCGCACCTCCACCAAGGTATTCGTGCTCGAAGTGATGGGCCGGCACGCCGGCTGGATCGCCGCCGCGGGCGGCCTGGCCGGCCGCAAGCCCGGTGATCCGCCGCATATCATCCTGTTTCCCGAGATCGCGTTTGATCGCGAGCGTTTTACCGCGCGCGTTAAGGAATGCGTCGAGAAATACGGCTACTGTGTGGTCGTGGTATCCGAGGGCGCCAAGTACCCCGACGGCCGCTTCCTCGCCGAGGCGGGCAGCAAGGATGCCTTTGGCCATACGCAGCTCGGCGGCGTCGGCCCGGTGGTCGCCAACATGGTGCGCGAATCACTCGGCTACAAGTTCCACTGGGCGGTCGCCGACTACCTGCAACGCGCGGCGCGTCACATCGCCTCGAAAGTCGATGTGGACCAGGCCTACGCCGTGGGTCGCGCGGCGGTTGAATACGCGGTAGCCGGCAAGCATGGCGTGATGCCGGCGATCAAACGCATTTCCTCCAAACCCTATCAATGGAAGATCGTGCCGGTGCCGCTGGACAAAGTGGCCAATGTCGAGAAGAAGGTGCCACGCCATTTCGTGACCACCGACGGCTTCGGCATCACCCCGGCATGCAGGCGCTATCTCGAGCCTTTGATCGGTGGCGAAGACTACCCGCCCTATCACAACGGCCTGCCGAAATACGCGCAGCTGCGCAAGCGCGCGGTGCGCCGCAAATTGAACGTGCCCTACAAACTCTGAGGAGGAATCATGAAGATCCACACCCTGTATGCAATGACTGCGCTGGGACTCTGCGCCTGCACGCTGGCCACCGCAGCGCCGCCGTCCCGATCCACTTTGGATGAGTCGGGCTTTTACGTCGGTGCGCAAGCCAGCCAGGTGAACTACAAGGAAGACGGCTTCGCCGCAGCGCACCCCACTGCCCTGAGCGTGATGGGTGGCTGGCGCGTGAACCCTTGGTTCGGCGTGGAAGCGCGTCTCGGCGCCGGTGTGGCCAGCGACAGCATCGCTGTGCCAGGCGTCGGCAGCATCGACCTGAAGCTGCGCTCCTATTTCAGCCTGCTGATGCGCGGCACGTTGCCGGTCTCCGATCATTTCGACCTTTACGCAGTGGGCGGGCGCACGCGCGCCGACTTCTCCGCCAGCGCCATGGGCGCCAGCGTCTCCGGGACCGATGCCAACTGGACCTACGGCGTTGGCATGGAATTCCTGCTGGGCGCTTCGCATTCGGGCGTCAGCCTCGAGGCTGGCAGGTTGCTCTCGGGCTCGGGTTACGACGCCGACATCGTTTCCATTGGCTTCCGGCACAACTTCTAGCGCCGCAATCAACGCGCAGGTGGCGATGAACGAGCTCGAGCGCTTCGAACGGATCGAGACCAAGCTCGCCCATGTGGAGCACACGGTCAACGAGCTCAACGATGTGATCGCCCGCCAGCAAAGCGAGATCGCGATGCTGCGCGCGCGCCTCAAGCATCTGGCCGAGCGCCTTGCGGGTTTCGAAGCCCCGCAAGGCGCCAGCGCCACCGCCGACGAAAAACCGCCCCACTATTAGGCGCCGCCGGTAGCGTAGCGCCGCCTGCATTGCGGTCCGCGGGCCTGCGGGCCGCTGCAGGCCCTATGTGGTATATTTCGCGCCCCCGCGGACCCCGGTTTCCGGTTTAAGTGGGCTCTAAATAATCAGAACTCGTTGAAATCCGGAGGTTTCTTCATGGATGCCGCTAACTGGCTGTGGCTGGCTGTAATCGCCGGCGTTCTCGCCGTGCTCTACGGGGTGCTGTCGATGGTCTCGATCCTGCGCCTGGATGCCGGCAACGCCCGCATGCAGGAAATCGCCGCGGCGATCCAGGCTGGAGCCAAGGCCTATCTCAACCGCCAGTACACCACCATCGCGATCGTGGGTGCGGTGCTGTTCGTGGTGCTGGGTTTCGCGCTCAACTGGGTCACTGCCGGCGGCTTCGCGGTCGGCGCCGTGCTCTCGGGCCTGGCCGGCTATATCGGCATGAACATTTCGGTGCGCGCCAACGTGCGCACCGCGCAGGCGGCCACCAAAGGCCTCAATGCTGCGTTGCAGGTCGCGTTTCGCGGCGGCGCGATCACCGGCATGCTGGTGGTGGGCCTGGGGCTGCTGGGTGTTGCCGGTTACTTCCTGTTCGCGCGCGCCATCCTCGGCGTGGGCGCAAGCACGGATGAAGTGGCACTGCACTCGCTGGTCGGCCTGGCCTTCGGCGGCTCGCTGATCTCGATCTTCGCGCGCCTCGGCGGCGGCATTTTCACCAAGGGCGCCGATGTCGGTGCGGACCTGGTCGGCAAGGTCGAAGCCGGTATTCCCGAAGACGATCCGCGCAATCCCGCGGTGATCGCCGACAACGTCGGCGACAACGTCGGCGACTGCGCCGGCATGGCGGCCGACCTGTTCGAAACCTACGCCGTGACGATCGTGGCCACGATGTTGCTCGGCGGCCTGCTGCTCAAGGAAGCTGGCATGTCGGCGATCGTGTTCCCGCTGGCGCTCGGCGCCGCTTCGATCGTCTCCTCGATCATCGGCACCTTCTTCGTGCGCACCTCCGACGGCGGCAAGATCATGAACGCGCTCTACAAGGGCGTGATCGTTTCCGGCGTGATTTCCGCAGTGCTGTTCTGGTTCATCACCAAGCAGATCATGCCCGGCAACTTCAACGCGATCTTCGGCTGCGAACTGGTGGGGCTGGCCCTCACTGCAGCGCTGATCGTGATCACCGAGTACTACACGGCCACCGAGTACAAGCCGGTGCAACTGGTGGCTGCGGCCTCGCAGACCGGCCACGCGACCAACATGATCGCCGGCCTCGGCGTGTCGATGAAGTCGACCGCGCTGCCGGTGATCGCCGTATGCGCGGCAATCTACGGTGCCAACGCCCTCGCCGGCCTCTATGGCATCGCCATCGCCGCAACCGCCATGCTCTCGCTCACGGGCATGATCGTGGCGCTCGACGCCTACGGCCCGATCACCGACAACGCCGGCGGCATCGCCGAGATGGCGGGGCTCGACAAGAAGGTGCGCGACATCACCGATCCGCTCGACGCGGTGGGCAACACCACCAAGGCAGTCACCAAGGGCTATGCGATCGGCTCGGCCGGTCTCGCGGCGCTGGTCCTGTTCGCCGACTACACCCACAACCTCGAGACTCACCTGATGGCAACCGGCCGGGCGATGGTGGGCTTCTCGCTCTCCGACCCTGCGGTGATCATCGGCCTGTTCATCGGCGGCCTGGTTCCCTATCTGTTCGGCGCCATGGCGATGGAAGCCGTGGGCCGCGCGGCGGGCTCCGTGGTGGTCGAAGTGCGCCGCCAGTTCCGCGAGATCAAGGGCATCATGGAAGGTACCGCCAAGCCCGACTATTCGCGTGCCGTGGATCTTCTGACCAAGGCGGCGATCAAGGAAATGGTGGTGCCTTCGCTGCTGCCGATCCTGGTGCCGGTCGTGGTGGCCTTCGGCATGAACGCCCTCATGGGCCCCGGCGCCGGCATCAAGGCGCTCGGCGGCCTGCTCATTGGCACCATCGTCACCGGTCTGTTCGTGGCGATCTCCATGTGCACGGGTGGTGGCGCCTGGGACAATGCCAAGAAGTACATCGAGGAAGGTCACTTCGGCGGCAAGGGCTCTGACGCCCACAAGGCCGCGGTCACCGGTGACACCGTGGGCGATCCTTACAAGGATACTGCGGGCCCGGCGATCAATCCGCTGATCAAGATCATCAACATCGTGGCCCTGTTGCTGGTTCCGCTGCTGTAGGACTGACACCATGAAAGCTGTGAACGGCGCGCTGTCGATTCTGATTGCAGCGTCGCTGCTGCACGGCCATGTACAAGCGGCGGACGCAACGCCGCCCGCGGCGACGCCAGCGGCGACGCCAGCGGCGACGCCCGCGGCGCAGGGCCTGCAGTGGCGCATGATCGGGCCGTTCCGCGGCGGCCGCACGCGTGCGTTGGCCGGTATTCCCGGGCATGCGGGGAGCTTCCTGATCGGCGCCGTGAACGGCGGTGTCTGGAAGAGCGACGACTACGGCCGCAGCTGGCGGCCGCTGTTCGATGCGCAACCCACGCAGTCGATCGGCGCGATCGCCGTGGCGCCTTCCAATCCCTCGATCATTTACGTCGGCAGTGGTGAAGGCCTGCACCGGCCAGATCTTTCGGTCGGCAACGGTGTGTACCGCTCGGACGATGCGGGCAAGACCTGGGCGCACCTGGGCCTCGAGGATGCGCAGCAGGTTCCGGAGCTGGCGATCGATCCGCATGACCCGCAGCGTGTGTACGCGGCGGTGCTCGGCCACCCCTTCGGTGCCAGCAGCGAGCGCGGCGTGTACCGGAGCGTAGATGGTGGCGCGCACTGGAACCGCGTGCTGTATCGCGACGCGGACACCGGCGCCTACAGCGTGATGATCGACCCCTTCGATGCCCAGGTGATTTACGCCACGCTGTGGCAGGCGCGCTCGGGCCCCTGGGAAGACAACAACCAGTACGACGGCGCCGGCGGCGGATTTTTCCGATCCACCGATGGCGGCGAACACTGGCAGCAGCTCGGCGCAGGCCTGCCCGAGAACCTCTCGCAGATGCAGATCAGCGTGGCGCCAGGCAAACGCGGCCGCCTGTTTGCCACGGTCGGCACCACGACACCAGGTGATTACAGCTCGGCGGCCGGTCTCGGCGTATTCCGCTCGGACGATGGCGGCGAACACTGGGCTCGCATCACGAGCGACCCCCGACCAGCGCTGCTGATCGGCGGTGGCGACCTGCCCATCATCCGCGTGGATCCGCACAACGCGGATGTGGTGTACAGCGCCAGCATCGTGACGATGAAGTCCACCGATGGCGGCGTGACCTGGCATTCACTGCGTGGCGCGCCGGGTGGCGATGACTACCAGAACCTGTGGATCAGCCCGGATGATCCCAGCACCATTGCGTTGGTCTCGGACCAGGGCGCGATCGTCACCGTGAACGGCGGCGCCACCTGGAGTTCCTGGTTCAACCAGCCCACGGCGCAGCTCTATCACCTCGGTGTCTCCAATGGCTTTCCGTATCGGGTCTGCTCCGGCCAGCAGGAGAGCGGCTCGGTGTGCACCAGCAGCCGTGGCAACGATGGCGAAATCACCTTCAGGGACTGGCATCCGGTCGGTGTGATCGAGTACGGCTATGCAGTGCCTGATCCGCTCGATGCCAACATCGTCTACGGCGCCGGGCGCAATGAAGTCACGCGCACCGATCTCGCCACCGGTCAGGTGCAGAACATCTCGCCGATTCCGCTGCGCGGACCCGAGGTGCGCGTCGATCGCACCGAACCGCTGTTCTTCGCGCCGCAGGATCCACACAAGCTCTACTACGCCGCCAACCGGCTGTACGAGACCCAGGACGGCGGACACCACTGGAAAGCCGTCAGCCCCGATCTCGCGCGGGAGAAGCCCGGGATTCCTGCGAGCGTCGGCGCGCTGCGGCTCAAGAAGGCCGAGGCGCAGCGCGGCGTGATCTACGCCGCCAGCCCCTCGCCGCTCAGCGATGGCCTGATCTGGCTCGGCACCGACGACGGCCTGATCTGGCGCCGCGATGCGGGCGAGAGCGAGTGGAGCAATGTAACGCCGCCCGCGCTCACGGCCTGGAGCAAGGTGACGCAACTGGAAGCCTCACACTTCGATCCGCTGGTGGCCTATGCCACGGTCAGCCGCTTTCGCATCGACGACCTGGCGCCCTATATCTATCGCACGGGCGATGGCGGCCGCAGCTGGCAGCTGATCGTGAACGGCCTGGCGGCGGATGAGCCGGTGAACACCGTGCGTGAAGACCCGGAGCGGCGCGGCCTGCTGTACGCGGGCACCGAAAAATCGGTCGCCGTGTCTTTCGATGATGGCGCGCACTGGCAATCGCTGCAGTTGAACCTGCCGCACACCTCAATGCGCGACCTGGCGGTGCACGGCCAGGATCTGATCGTCGCCACGCACGGGCGCTCGTTCTGGATCCTCGATGATGTGAGTCCGCTGCGCCAGTACGACGCAGCGCTGCAGCAGCGCGAAGCCGCCTTGCTCAAACCCGCGACGGCGCTGCGCGTCCAGCGCAGCACCAACACCGATACGCCGATTCCGCCGGATGAACCGGCCGGCCGCAATCCGCCCGATGGCGCGATACTCGACTACTTTCTGGCGCACGACGCCAAGGGCCTCGTGGCGATCGAGATCTACGATGCGGCTGGCGCATTGGTGCAGCGCTACTCCAGCGACGAGCCCGCCGGCTTCCAGCCCAGGGACCTCGAGCAGGAGATCATCCCGAGCTACTGGCTGCGCGAACCCAGGGCGCTCGCGACCAGGGCGGGCATGCACCGCTGGGTCTGGGACCTGCACTACGCCTCGCCGCGCACACCGCAGCGCGGCTATCCGATCTCGGCAGTGCCTGGTGACACACCGCGCGTTCCGCAAGGTCCGAGCGTGGCGCCCGGCAGTTATCGCGTGCGGCTGCTGGTGGGCACGCAGCACTGGGACCAGCCGCTGGAGGTGCAGGGCGATCCGCGTCTCAAGCTCAGCGCGGCCGACTATGCGAGCCAGCTCAGGCTCGCGCAGCAGCTGGCCGCGGGCGTGGATGGCAGCACCGCAGCGCTGCTCACGGCGCGCTCGCTGCGCGCGCAGATCAGGGAACGCAGCACGGAACTGAAGACCCCGCCGCGCGGCAGCGCGCTCGCCAGGGTCGCGACCGACCTGCACGCGTTCGATGAGCGGCTGGAAAAACTGCTGAGCGGACATGAGCCTGAAGCCAGTACGCCCAATGCGGCGCCGGCGGCGGCGGCAACGGCCGGCACGAAGCCGCCTGGCCTCGAGGATCTGAACGGCGAACTCGCGACGCTCTACGACCAGGTCCTGCGCGCCGACGCCGCGCCCACCGCGGCGCAGAGCGCTGCCGCCGGGCACTCGCTGGCCGACTGGCAGGCACTGGAACCGCACTGGCAGCAGTTGCTCGCGACGCTGACCCCTGGCCTCAACAAGAGCCTGCGACAGGCTCGTCTCGCAGTGCTGCGCCCGGAACTCGCGCCGCCCAAGGATCCTGACCTCGCCGACAATGAATAAAGCCCTGCGCACCGGCGGGCAGCAGTTGTTGCTGCTGCTGCGGGTCTACGGCTTGTGGCTGCTGGTGTGCATGCTGGGGCGCTGCGCATTGTTTGCCTGGCAACACGCGCGGCTCGACGATCTCGCGCCGGCCACGCAGGCCATGGCCTTCGTGGCCGGCTGGCGCATGGATACCCTCCTGTTGTGTTACCTGCTGGTGCCGCTCGCGCTGTTGATGACGCTGGCACCGGCATTCGTCGGCGGCATCGCCGCGGCGCTGCTGCGCGGCTGGGTGCTGCTGGTGCTGCTGCTGCTGATCTTCATCGAGTTCGCCACTTTCCCCTTCTTCGCCGAATACGACGTGCGCCCCAACGTGCTGTTCGTCGAGTACCTGCGCTATCCGCAGGAAGTGCTCTCGATGCTGTGGAAGGACCAGCGCCTGAACCTGTTCATCTCGCTGGCAGCGGTGGCACTCGCCGGTTACGTTTTCCACCGCCGGCGCGCTTTTGCCAGCGCCAGGTTGCTGCTGGCCTCGGGCGGGTGGGCGCGCGCGCTGTGGTGCCTGCCGCTGCTGTTGCTGCTGTTCTGCGGCATCCGCTCCAGCACCGGCCGCCGGCCCGCCAATCTCTCCGATGCGCTGTACTCCACCAACCGGGTCGCCAACGAGATCGCCAAGAACTCGCTCTACAGCATCACCTACGACAGCCTGCGCGCCGCCGATGATCTGGTGCGCCGTGCGCCGCGCTACGGCGAGATGGGCATGGATGAGGCTTACCGGCGCGCGTACGCGCTGCTGGGCCGCAAGCGCGAGGATCCGGCGCGCCCCTTCCTCGCCACCATCCGGACTACGCAGCCCGCTGCCAGGCCGCGCAACCTCGTGATCATCCTGCAGGAGAGCATGGGCGCGCAGTTCGTCGGCTTCACCGGCGCGAGCCACAGCCTGACGCCGGCGATCGATGCACTGGCCGCCGAAAGCATCGCCTTCACGCAGCTGTATGCCAATGGCACGCGCAGCATCCGCGGCATCGCGGCGATGACTTCGGGCTTTCTGCCGCTGCTCGGCGACGGTGTGGTCAAGCGCGGCAAGAGCCAGCAGGGGTTTTTCACGCTCGCGGCGCTGCTCAAGCCCCTGGGCTATCACGCCAGTTTCATCTACGGCGGCGCGGCGCGTTTCGATGACATGAAATCCTGGTTCCTCGGCAACGGCTATGACGAAGTGATCGAGCAGAAGGATTACCCGCACCCAGGCTTCGTCAGCACCTGGGGCGTCAGCGACGAAGACCTGTACATCAAGGCCAACGAGCGCTTCACCGAACTCAGTGCGGCCGGCCGGCCTTTCGTCAGCCTGCTGTTCACCTCTTCGAACCACACGCCCTTTGAATTGCCGGACGGCAAGATCAGCTGGGAGCCGGGCGTGCCACGCAAATCAGTCGAGAACGCGATCAAGTATGCCGACTACGCGGCCGGACGCTTCTTCGAACTCGCGCGCCACTCGCCCTACTACGCCAACACGGTGTTCGTGCTGGTGGCCGACCACAACGTGCGTGTGTACGGCGACGATGTGGTGCCGGTGCCTGGCTTCCACATCCCCGGCCTGATACACCTCGAGGGTGTGCCGGCGCAGCGCTACGCCGGTCTCGCTTCGCAGCCGGATCTGCTGGCCAGCGCGCTTGGCATGCTGGGCGTGGACCTGCGCGCGCCGGTGCTGGGTCGTTCGATCTTCGATGCCGATCGCACGGGCTTCGTGCTGATGCAGTTCAACGATACCTACGGCTTCATGCGCGGCGATGCGGTGGCCGTGTTGCGTCCCGACAAACCCGCCAGCACCTGGCGCGTGGTCGGTGATCACCTGCAAGCAGCAGCGGATGATGTGGAACTGCAGCGCGACGGGTTGGCGCTGCTCACGGTCACGGAAGACCTGTACGAGAATCGCCTGTATTCAGGCGGCGCGACGCACTAGGAATTGCCCAGCTCCGCGCGTAGCTGCGCGATCTCCGAGAGCGCCTGCTGCAGGGTCTCGGTGCTGCGGGCCGCCAGCGCATCCGCGGCAGCGACCTTGGCGTAGCCACCCAGCAGCGCATGCATGAGCTCCACGAGGTCTTCGATTGCATCGGCGCCGGCGATGGGAGGCATGTTCAGGGAGGCGGCGCGCGCGGCCGCGCAGGATTCGGTCAGGCGTGCGACCGTCTCGAAGGGCAGTACCATCGCGAGCGGATCACCCTCGATCATCCGACCGACGCTGAAGCGTTCGTATTCGCCCGTCAGGGTCAGTCTGTGCCTGGTGTCTGGCATGGTCCTTTACCTCCGTGACACAGCACCATTATGTGAACCACGGGCTGCGGGTACTGAGACGAGCTTCGCAGTTGGGGCAGCGCAAAGCGGTGCCCGGCCGCACTCCCGCGCTTCGGTCACCCACAATGTGAGGTCGCGCCACAAGTGCGGGCCCGGCGCTGCGCATCATGTGCGCATTGCCACCCCAGGGCCTGAGCGATGATCAACAACGAACTGATTGGCGATGTGCCAGAGACCGCCGCGGAAGCTGCCAGGCAATGGCGGCAGCTGCGCACGCGCATCCACGACGCCTTCGAAGACGCCCGCACCGGTCCGCAGCGCGCGGCACTGCTGGCGCTCAACCAGTCTTTGATGAACCTGGTCGAGAAGGGCCTTGACCCGAAGGACCTGGAGAACTTCCGCGAGATCCGCGGCCACACCTATTCCATGATGATCGCCAGGGAATGCCTGGTGAACGAGCAGGTCGACCTGAAACTCGCGCAGGCGGTGGTACAGCGCGAACTCAGCGCCGGCCGCATGGCGGCGAATCATCCCCTGCGCGACCTGAAGCAGCTGGTGGCCTTCGCCGGGCACATGCAGCGCAACCTCGCCAAGGCGCAGCAGCTGGCGCCCAAGCCCCAGGGCGCATTTCCGCGCCTGTTCGGCTGGCTGCTGAACTGAAGCGACGCGCGCCGCCGCCCAGCTTCAGCGTCAAGCCGCAGTGGCCGCCATGGCCTTGAGCGCGGCCACCAGGCGATCGACATCGGCCACGCTGTTGTACAGCGCCGGCGTCACACGCACGCAATCGCCTTGCTCAAGTCCGGTGCGACGCACGGTGAACAGTCCGTAGCGCTTGACGAGTTCATCGACGATGCGCTGGTTTTCTT
>Ga0075018_10000094_pt1 | contig 20792 bp, 23 predicted proteins | sample ColStrG_CSR_2014_FD_71471 | JGI IMG/M metagenome (GOLD analysis project Ga0075018, IMG submission 71471) | Freshwater sediment microbial communities in response to fracking from Pennsylvania, USA - Cold Stream Run_MetaG_CSR_2014 | ecosystem: Environmental > Aquatic > Freshwater > Creek >... | reverse complement strand
CCCCCCACTGTGCCAGGATGCGCCTGCGGGCTGCCACACAGCTTGCATCCTACCGGTCTTAGCCCCGCCTTGGACCAGCCTCGGCGGGGCTTTTTTTCCTAGACATGAAAGAACGCCGCATTGAAGGGCTCGTCTCGCCCGCCAACAATCGATTCCAGAATCAATGCTGTCGCGGCCGGCGGGCGCAAGCATGGAACAACAATCCGAACAATCGTGTCCACGTTGCCGCGCCCAAATGCGGCGTCTTCGCGCCGTTCCGAAACTAGGCCCTCATCCGGAATTGACGCGCCGAGCCCGTCGATGACCACAGGGCCAGAGTCGGGCGGCGGGGTGCCCGTCGGCCTCGGGTGGATATGTACGGCGCTCGCCACGGCTGCCCTTGAACCGAAGACCAGGATCAGCCGCCGGATCCCTCGTCAGCCTGGTCAGAAACTCAGGCGGGGTGAGATGTACCCGAGGGAGTGACGGTTGATATCATTGCCTCAACTGGATGCCGAATGTGCTTCAATGATCCTATCGGCACCCTTGAGCCGGCAGTCCTTGGGGCTAACTTGAAGCAGAGGTTTCCCAAAGCCGACAAGGCCAAAGACATGAAGCCTGACCGTGATGTGCCATTCCTACGGGCTGCGGAGGAGATGCTGAATGGTGCGGCGTCCGTGGTCGTCACAACGCTGCGGTGGGCAGTGAAGGCTGGCTATCGCAACGGCAGGACCGTACAGCGTGCCCTCAATACCGGGCTTGCGGATCGGCTCAAGGCGCGCGGCATTGTGGTTGAGGCTGTGCCGGGTGTCGGGCTGCGACTTTCGCGGCACCCATGACACGCCGTCATAAGACCTCGCCCTCCCACTCTGCGTGCGACGATACCTCTCGTAATGCGCGGTCGATCTCGCGCTTAATTAACTGAGTTTCGACGGGCCGCGGTAAGGACAATCGCCCCCCTAGCGAAAGGACTTGAGCCGTGACATCTTGCCGGGGGCTCGGCCCTACTGCAATTGTGCGAGGTTCGGTTCAATGATTAACAAGTTGGAAATTGCCGTCTCGGCGGTCGTCATCCTCGCGGTGGCTTCGACAGCGCTCGCAAAGGATGGCGGACTTCCCAAAGTTGACGTTGAATATGCCTGTCACTCTTCCGAGAGGGCGGTCTCGGCGGTAATTAGCGTAACCACTGACATCTTCACGTCGTGTCTGGACGACGAGAACTTAGCTCGTGAGCAACTGGACAAGAATTGGGCAACTTTCCCGGCTTCCGACAAAGCTCGGTGTATTCACCCAGAGGAATATCTACCCGCATATGTGGAATGGCTCACATGCCTTGAAATGACAAGGGATGTGAAAGAGATGCGGAAAGGGCGACCCGGCCCTACGAGTTCTGATATCAATGAGTGCCCGGTTGTGCGATTTCTTGAAGATGGCACGATCACCAGTGTCAACACTGCTTGCTAGCGGTTCAGACTTATTTGGGATCGTTCGCCGCCTGCAAACCGGTCGAGATCACCCGAATGCGGATCACAGACGTAGGCCGCCGGGCGCCGGCGGGACGGCAGGGGGTAAGACGCCCTTAACTTGGCTCGGTCACGATCGGCAAAACTAACCTCATCCCTTGACTTCGCGGCCCCGGTTTGGACCAGCTTACCGGGGCCATTTTTTGCCCCGCTGAGACCGCCAGCATTGCGCCATTCATCATCGCTGCCCTACCACAGGGCTCCGCGTCCAAGGCTGGTCTGCCAAGGAATTGCCGATGGACGGCGACGCCTATGAGGCGGTCACCTGCGTCATGTGCCGGCGCGTCGATCTTGTGAACCCAGCGACCGGCAAGGTGCTCGGGGTCGATGACGAATAGGCTATGCCCGAATCCAAGCGCTTCATCGACGCCGCTCGCGAGCCGAGGCGGATGAAACCGAGGAAGGCGCGGAGCGCGCTTTTGGGAAAGTTATCATTCGACCTTCCCGTCCCAACCCTGTGCCAAAAGCCGCTGGCGAAAATTCGTCAAAAGACGAATGAGTTCAGGCATGTTATCTTTGCCATAGCGGCGTGCGATGATCCGACTCTTGTCCGGGTCAAGGGCGGTCCAAGCGCGGCGCGGCGTCCCGGTCGGGTTTTTTTAGAAATTTGCCGCCTTCATACGCGAGAACATCGGCGGCTTGCAGGGGCGGATAATCCGCCTTGCTGCCGAAACCCATCGTCATCGGGATATTGTGCGGATTTAGGTAGGTCTTAACGTATTCGAATGCTTTGAAGCATTCGCCTTTATAATCGTTGACTTCATGGACAAACGCCATACGCTCGCCTTTTCCGTGCTCGGTCGTAATATCCATGATGATCGAAATGGCCCACTGGAAGCACGCCGTATATGGCGTCCCGAACATCTCCACCAATTCCGGGAGTTCTTTGAAGGCGATTTCGAGATCGGCCAGTTGAATGCCGATGACAATTCCTGCAAGCTCATGGGCTGGGATTATCGGCAATAGCTGCGCCACATAAGGATCGCGGCGCTCCTTGTCCCAGCCATCAAATTCGCCGTGAAAGGTCGCGCAATCCGTCGCGTGAAATATATCGATCGGCCTTTTTGCCCGATTCCAGTCCTTGGTCCATGCGCGCCATGCCTTGGGTCGCGCGATGTACCCGGCAACGGCCACCATATCCGAATCGTCGTGGATGCCGGTTTCATCCATGAAGGTCTTAAGCATGGTCACGACGCACCACCCCGGCTCCTCGTTGCGGAAGGCGCCGCTAAACTCCCACACTTGTTGCGCGCTGCCCACCGATCACCCGCGATACCTATAGGGGGTGGGTGCGTCAATTGAAACGTCGCCGATTAATATCGCGGGTGGAGTTGCAGCTTTTCACTTGGGGATCCCGAGGCGCTGAGACCCCCGAAAACCTCAAGCGGCGGTTCGTACTCGTGCGTTCTCTCGGCCCCGAATGTTTCTTCTGTTGACGGGCTGACGGCCCGCACCGGTCCTGATTCTGCCTCTGCTCCGAATATGCGGCACAACGCCTCCATAGCGGCCTCTAACTCCTCCACCGGTGCGGGACGACATTCAGGCTTGTGACGGTCGCGCAGCGTGCCCCGGGAGACCAGCAAGGAGTAGTGGTGCAAGTCCACTACGATGAAGGAGTAGCGATCCACATCGGCCCCGAGCCGTGCGCAGGCGCTCGCGAGGGCGTTAGCGAAGCGTCGGTAGGGGAGTGCATAGGCCACGTGATTGAGGGGTAGGTGCGCTGAGTTCCGGCGGCAAAGTTGGCGACCCGCGCCTCCTCGAGGAGCTTGGGCTCGCCGCGCGTCCGACTGACTGGCTGAATGCTCGCATGGGACCGCTTGGGTTCTTTTGCGGACAATCGGCGGTGCGCCGGCACTCTTCCATGAAACGCAGCGGCTGATCTCCGTCGAGCGGGGCCAGGACAAGAAAGGTAGCCGAGTGCCCGCCAACCGTTATCAGGGTGGCTATTGGACGATATTGTTGGACGGACTGACTAGCATGTCGATTGTTGGACCGAAGTCGATGGTCGAGCCATCCGGGAACGTGAGCCGCACATCGCGATGTTCATCGCCGGTCGCGGCCAAAAAATCCGCCGCAGGGCGTTCTGGGTCGGCAGGGTGCGTCTCCATCCACCCATCGATGTAGCGCACAAATATCTTTTCCACGAAATTGGATGCGTCAGTGCTCGTATCCGAAACCATATATACTACCAAGCATTACATCCCAACTCGGCAAAGCCTTGTTCGGTTCCAAATTTAGCCGCTGAGTAGCTGCAAACTAGAACCCGGCGACCTGTTTCCGGGACCATAATTCTGACGATGATTTGAATCGACGCCCCGCTTTAGCGCGGGGTTCTTTTTTTAGCGAGCATGATTGATTGAGATTGGGCATCCATTCGGGCGGCTCAATCCCGCCGCTGAGCGATCAGTAGCCCTCCGCTTGACACACCCGGCCCTACATCCACGGCCGCAACCTGACAGGCCGTCGCGCAACCTTTGGGCTATGCGCCTCGCAGATGATGGTATATACTTATTCCGTTGGCGGCCTCGGGGTGTTCTCTCTCTCTCCATCGCCTAACCCAACCCTGAGATCACCGGAGCCCCGGCGGGCCACAGCCGGGGCTTTTCGTCGGACTTAGCGCGACAGGCCGGTGTCCTTGTCGATGACGATTTGCCTGTCGCCGTAATGGTCGCGGCCACCTCCTCGATCGATGAGCGGCTCGGGGCCCTCGATGCCAAGCTCGATGCTCAGGCCAAGACGGTGACGGGGACCTATGAAAGGCTCGGGGGAGATCGACGCGGCGATTGCCAAGTTGACCGAGAAAGCCCGGCCCAGCGCGGCGCTGGACACGATAACAAGCCAGCGCAAGACGTGGGAGGGTCTGAGCGCGGACCGGCGGAGGAGGCTGTCCTGGCCCGACCGGAGGCTTCGATGCTTGGGTCGGGATGCACGGCCCTACGTATCCTCCGCCGGCACCGATCCGCGGGCCGGCGGAACCCCCGCCGCCGAAGCGCCAACCGAATCCCACCTACGGTTCTGGGAGCGCCCGGAGGTGAAAGCCCCGTCAGCGCCGACCAGGCAATCAAATGAACGGTGGGCGGTTGCTGGCTACCTTAGGCGCCGCGTTCCCGAGTTGGCTGGCCCGACGCAATCGAGTTATGACTTTCCCCGGCCGGCGTATCCACTCGGAGGGGCGGGCATGACATCTGGTTTCGCGAAAGCGCCGCCCGCTGAGGCCCTGCGGCGGACCGCGCGTCTAGCCATGGTCGCCCTCGCCGCGGCTATCGCAGATCCCGCGGGCGCCGCGAGCAGTTATGCCCAACGCGCAATCGAGGCGGTTGCGTCGCGCGCCGCCGGCGCGCCGATTATGGCGATCGTGTCGCTGAAGAGCCAGCAGGTGACGATCTACGACGCCGACGGCTGGATTCTGCGCGCGCCGGTGTCGAGCGGCCAGAAGGGACGCGAGACGCCCGCTGGCGTCTTCAGCGTCATCCAGAAGGAAGCGGAGCATCACTCGAACCTCTACGACGATGCCTCCATGCCTCACATGCAGCGCATCACCTGGTCGGGCATCGCGCTGCACGGTGGCCCCCTCCCGGGACATCCGGCGTCGCACGGTTGCGTCCGCATGCCCTACGGCTTCGCCGAGCGCCTGTTCGAGAAGACGCGGCTCGGCATGCGCGTGATCATCGCGCCCGGCGACGCGGCCCCAGTCGAGATCGCCCACCCGGCGCTGCTTTCGCCGAACTCGGACGTTGGCGCCCATGCGGCCGCGCTCGTTGCGGAGGCGGCCGAGGCGGCGAGGAAGGCGGACGAGGCAAGGATCGCCCTCGTGACCGCCGTGCGAGAGGCGGCGCGCGCCGCGGTGTCGGTGCGCAGGCTGGAAGATCTCAACGCGGCCGCCGAGGCGGCGCTCGGCGCCGCCGTCTCGGACGAGGCGAGAGCGCGGGCCGGGGACGCCAAGGCGAAGGCTGCCGCAAAAGTCGCCGAGTTGCAGGCGCAATGGGACGACGCCAAGGCCGAACTGCAACCGAAGCTCGACGCGGTCGCACCGGCCCGCGAGGCCGCCGCCGCCGCGGAGAGCGCGCGGGCAGCAGCAACCAAGTCCGCGAGCGAGGCGGCGCGCGAGCTCGAGCCGGTGTCGGTCTTCATCAGCCGCAAGACGCAGCGGCTCTACGTGCGGCGGGGTTTTGAGCCCATCCTCGAGAGTCCGGTCACGATCCTCGATGCCGACCGTCCGATCGGCACGCATGTCTTCACCGCCGTGGCGCGGACGGACACCGGCCTGCGATGGAGCGTCGTCGCGCTCGACGATGGACATCCGCGCGCCGTCGTCGAGGTGCATGCGCGGCCACAAGCAGACGGCGGCCGCGACCTTGAGCCGGTCCCCGCCTACGCGAGCGTCGCAAGAAGCGCGCTGGATCGCATCGTCATTCCGCAGGAAGTGCGGGACCGCATCTCGTCGACGGCATCGCCGCGATCGTCTCTGATCATCTCGGACGAGGCCTTGAGCACCGAGACCGGCAAGGGCACGGAGTTCGTGGCCGTCCTCAGCAACGAGCCGCAAGGCGGCCTCGCCATGCGACGGCACGGCCCAGGGCCCGAGTTGCGCTACGTGCGCCAGCGCGACCGACAGTTCTATTGGCGTTCGCCATTCGGCGCTCCGTTTTCCACTTGGTGAGACTCAGTCGTTCGGCAGCGGCTGCGCCAGCGCGCCCGGGCATCCGAGCTCGTACGAGGTGTCGGGACGAGCCCAATAGCAACATGACGGACCCGGCACGGCCCCCCCTTGCCGCAGCACCCAGACTCGCGCTTGACCTTCGGCAAGGTTCGGTAATTGAGCCGCATACAGTTGCCGGGCCGATAGTGCAGCGCCTGATTGACCCGACTCACGTCTTCATTGAGTATGGCCAGATCTCCCGATCTCGTCGCCAGCCCGCGTCTCGCTTGCCAAATCGTGCGTCTCCCCATTTGGTCCTTGTTTGTCTTCTCCGATCACGCGACATCTTGTCGACGCACAGCATCTAATTCATGAATCGCAAGCTTGCGCCGCGACCGTGCTCGTCGCGGACGTTTTTGCTTGGCGGCCATGGCTACCTCCATCACCGCCGATTATCACAGAATCGGATTCTGCTCCAGTTGCCGGATGAACGAAAGGCAGCGTATGCATCAGCATCGTCTGCGGCGATACCAGACACACGCCGGCCGGGCTAGGTTGACGGCGGCCAAGCGGTCAAAATCTGGAGCGGTGAGCTTCGATGTCCTGAGCCAGGAGGCCGCCCATGCAGCCCGTCGACCGATTCTGCACGGTGGATTGTCGCGCGGCTGAGATCCGCAGCGGCCCAACGAAGGAGGGGCGCGCCCGGACCCGCTCCGATAAGCCCTGTCGATCACCGGCGGTCGGCGGCAAGAAGCGCTGCGGCATGCATGGCGGAGCACCGGGGTCAGGCGCTCCCCGCGGCAATAAGAACGCTCTAAAGCACGGACTTTGTACCCGCCACGCCATCGCCCAACGCCGGCACACGCAACCTGATCTCAAAGATTGAGTGATCCCCTCCCTGGTGATGTCGCTCAACGAATCCCGAACATCTTGGCGGCCACCGCTGTCCCAGTTTGTCCGTATTTGGCGCGGGCGGTCCCGCATAACCTCCCTGAGCAGGCAGTCTGACCCTAACCCGTCTCCCCTTCCACTTCCCTGTTTATCAGGGAGTTTACAGGCATTTCCGAACCACAACGCAGCGACGTATTGATGCCATCCTCCGAAAAACCTCAAACAACATCTGCATCTTCCAACATTTTCAAAAGAAACTACAATCGTAAGGGGCGACAAGAAACAGGGAATTTCAGCGAGAGATCAGGGATTATTGCGCAGTGAACCGAGCAAGTTCCTGGGTTTGACGGAGGTTTGAAGGCATGGTATTTTGATCATGCCGATTCCGCATCCATTGGACGGCCCCCGTAGCCCGATGAAGATCCAGACTCGAAACTTGCTGAACAATTGACGAAAGACGCAGATTCACGAGATCGAAAGCGCAGAAAGCCAACCAGAACATTCGACATCTGAACGCGCCAAATCCTAATCGTTCTCTTGCCTAGCCTCGATCGAGCTTGTGGCGAGCAATACGCGTTGCGCCGTCAATCCCTCACAAAATAGTTTGTGATCGTGATTTTGGCAGCTTCCTGACCTACAGGCAGTTCCCCATTTGCTGATCCCTTCGAGCACGGAATAACGAAGCATTTGGCAGTTTTTATCCGTTGCCATTCCCGATCCCGCACATCATCGCCGGACCATCGCCTGAAGTTGTGACCAGATGTTGCTGAGCTCCCCAACCTCGGGAGCCGGACGTCGCACGCCGTGTCGATGCGGCGCGCCTATTCACATACCCGCCGAGGGACCTGCGTGTGAAGACGCAATCAACCGTCGAACCGCAGCCCTTAAAAGATCTGGGAAACGGGAGATCTATCATGGCTGACCAATCCAAGCCTCACCACCCGGCAACCGAACGTCCCGCCGAACAAGGCGGCCCCATCGGAGGCCCCTCAGCTGCCGCACCGACTGATGGCTATGCGGTCGGCTATAAACGTCCGCCGCGCTATACTCAATTTCGGCGCGGGCAGAGCGGCAACCCCAAGGGCCGCCCGGCAAAGTCGCGCAATTTGCGCAAAGATCTTCTCGACGAGCTTTCCGAGCGGATCCGGATCCGCGAGGGCGATCGGCACCGCAAGGTTTCCAAGCAGCGAGCCCTACTCAAGGCCGGGATCAATCGAGGCCTTGGCGGTGACGTCAAGGCCATCGCCTGGGTCTTTAGCCTCGTCGCTCGTTACTCCGATGACACGCCGCTTTCGGAAAACGAACCAGCGCTTGAGCCTTCCGACGTCGCGATTATTGAGGACTTCCTCGCACGAAAATTGGCTTCCCAAGGCTCCAGAAAAGAGCCCGCGACCTCATCGCCCGATGACGAGGAGGGCGTCCATGAATGACGTGACGCTCTTCTACGCAACGCTACGCAACGATTTGCTGGCCTTTGTACAGAAGGCCTTCCACACAATGGAGCCCGGGCGAGATTTTGTGATGGCTCCGTATGTCCAATTGCTCATTGATGTGCTGATGGCCATTTTCGAGGGACGGGAGAAAAACGTCAACATCAATCTGCCACCGCGCCACCTCAAGTCGTCGATAATATCGGTGGCGTTTGTCGCCTGGGCGCTCGGCAGAGATTCCACAAAGCAATTCATGTGCCTGTCGCACACTGAAGCTCTGGCGCGCGAGCTCTCGCTCAAATGCCGGCGCATCATGGCGTCAGCATGGTATCAAAAAACATTTCCAGGGACACAGCTTCGCTCCGACGCCAATCGGATCGACGAGTTCCAGACAACCAAGGGCGGCGGCCGTTACGCGGGCTCCTTCAACGCGTCGGTCATGGGTCGTGGCGCGGATTTCATCATTCTTGATGATGCTCAGACCCCCAGTGAGGTGATGTCGCTGACAGAACGTCACAAGGCCAGGATCATCTACGACAGCTCTGTCAGCTCCCGTCTTAACGATCGTCGAACTGGATCCTTCATCAATGTGACGCAAAGACTTCACGTCGATGATTTGACGGCCTATTTCGAAACTAAGGGATTCAGAACTATCGCCCTGCCGCTGATCGCGCGCGACTGCGAGGAGATCCAGCTGAGCACGGGCCGGTGGAAGCGAGAACCGGGCAATGTCCTCAACCCGGCCATGTTCCCGCCGGACGAGATCGAAAAGCTCCAGGTCAACTCGCCCATGTACTTTTTTGAGGCACAATATCAGCAAAGGCCACTCCGCGAATCGGGATCGATCGTTGAACCAGGCTGGCTCCCGCGATTTTCCGGTCCATTAAATTACGCGGACTTCGTGCTTTCGTGGGATACGGCAGACAAGGCTGATGGTACTGGTAGCTACTCCGTTTGTCTCGTGTTTCATATTGGCGATGGGGTCTACAATCTCTTCGATGTGGTCCGACAGCGATTGGAATTTCGTGAACTCCTCGATGTCGCAATCGATCTGGACAATCGCTATCGGCCGCGAGCCGTCCTTGTCGAGGAAGCCGCCTCCGGAAAAGCACTGATTTCGGCACTGAGTGATGCCCGGTTGAAGGAAAAGCGGCTTCCATGTGTGCCGATGCGGACGGGCGGATTCAGCAAGACCGAGCGCCTTCAAGGGCAGATCGTCAAACTCAAGTCTGGCTCGGTCCGAATTCCGGAACACGCGCCTTGGCTTGCCAATTTCCTTGATGAGGTCTGCTCGTTCCCGAACGTGCGCCATACCGACCAGGTTGACGCGTTGTCGCAATTCCTTGCGTGGGTCAATGAAGGGCTCCCATCGAAAAAGGACTGCGTTACGAATCCAAGCAGCAATTTGAATGGCGGTTACTTCAGCAGACCGCAACCACGGCATCCGGACCGGGATCCGAGAAACCGCAGTGGGCTAAGGTGGTCGCCATGAGAGGTGGAGATATCGTCCGCGATCGCGCCAAACCGCACGCAGGATTTTCGAAAGGCTTGCGCCTTATGGACCGAGTAAGCGTCGCTTGCCGTCACGTTTGCGTCGATTGTCAGCAAAACACGCGCTGAGTTGAGTTGGAGAGGTATCAGATATGAGTGACTTCCGCATTGAGCAGGTGGCGGTCGAACAGTTACTGCCTTACAAGCGAAACGCTCGCGTTCATCCAAAGAAACAAATCCGCCAGATCGCCGCATCCATCAAGGAGTTCGGGTTCAACAACCCGGTGCTTGTCGATCGCCGCGGCGAAATCCTGGCTGGCCATGGACGGGTGGAGGCCGCCAAGATCCTGGGCCTGCGAGCGGTGCCGGTCATCCGCATCGAGCACCTCACGGAGGAACAGAAGCGCGCCTTCGTTATCGCCGACAACAAGATCGCGCTCAACGCCGGCTGGGATCTCGACATGCTCGCCTTGGACCTTAAGGAGCTGTCGAACCTCGACTTGGCGTTTGACCTGGAGATCACGGGCTTTGATACCGCCGAGATCGATTTTCTCGTGGATGGGCTGACCAAGCAGTCGAAAGCCGACCCGTGTGACAATCTCCCTCCTGTCGAGCGTAATGCCGTCACGAGGTATGGTGATCTTTGGGTTCTGGCAGATCACAAATTGCTTTGCGCGGACGCGCGGGACAGCCAAGCCTATGCGGTGCTACTGGGGGAAGAGAAGGCCAGACTGATTTTCACCGATCCGCCCTACAACGTCCGCATCGATGGAGACGTGGGTGGTCATGGTTCAATCAAGCACCGCGAATTTGCCATGGCGTCGGCCGAGATGAACGAGGCCGAGTACACCGGCTTTCTCGCCGCCATCTTCGGGAACATGGCGCACGTCAGCGTGGACGGCGCGATCCACTTCATCTGCATGGATTGGCGCCACATCGGCGAGGTCATGGCTGCGGGCAAGTCCACCTACTCCGAGCTAAAGAATCTCTGCGTTTGGAATAAGGACAACGGCGGCGTGGGCTCATTTTACCGCTCCAAGCACGAACTGGTCTTTGTCTTCAAGGTCGGGAGCGCAGCGCATGTGAATACCGTCGAACTCGGGCGCAGCGGCCGTTATCGGACCAACGTCTGGGATTACGCGAGAGTGAACACGCTGCGTCCCGGCCGCAGCGAAGACCTGGAAATGCATCCCACGGTCAAGCCCGTCGCTCTCGTCGTCGACGCGCTCCGGGATTGCTCGCGGCGTGGTGAGATCGTGCTCGACCCCTTCTCCGGGTCGGGGACGACGATCATCGCGGCGCAAAAAAGCGGTCGGAAGGCCCGGGCCATGGAGATCGATCCGCTCTATATCGACGTTGCCATTCGTCGCTGGCAGACATTCACAGGCAACGCCGCGATCCTTGCCGGGACGGCAGAAACGTTCGTCCAGGTCACGGAGAACCGCGCGGACTCGCTGCCCATGCTCACTCCGAAACGCTGAATTTGGCGATGTGGTCCTTGTCGAAGAAGACAGTCAAAGCTCTTGCGCTTATCCTGACGCTCATGGAATGATTTTGGGAATTGAATTCGAACGCACCCACGCTGGTAACCGCGGCTGAGTTGACTGGTGTCATGGTGTCCGCTATTTTCATATTGCCTAAAACTCAAAGTCAACCTTTACGAAGCGATTCCTCCCACTTAAGGAGAATCGTCATGTACAGCATAGAGCTTGTTGCGTTAGACCTAGAAAATGCGGCCTCGTGGCGCCGTCGATGTGCTGAGCGATTTCCAGACGATGCGGCCCGCAATTTGCAAGCTGCTGATGCCCTGGATAGACTCGCATCGGAAGTGAGGAAACCTCAATGCTCAGAACTTCACGCTGAGGTCGCGAAATTGTCCCGTGAGGACCGAAACGATTGCTTCGCGGCAGCCCTGTCGGAACTCGCGCGAGGCATCGGTTTCCGCGCCAATGTCAACAGCGGGCGTGAATTACTCACGCTACTGCGCGATCTCTGCGCATAACTCGGGCCGAGGACGTCGGCGGCGAAACCGCCGACGTCCCTATCCGAAACCTATTCGTGGCACAAACGTCCGCTGATTCTAGGTGCATTACCCGGTGGCTCCTGCCAACTGAGTCGATCCGGATCGATCCGCGACATCCGGGTGGTTCGCTTGATCTTGTGCGCCTTTTTCTTGTATACACAAAATATGGGAAAAAGAAGGAAGAAAAAGCGGGGTCGCCCGGCGACAGGACATGATCCGGTGGTGCCGGTGCGCATCCCGCCAAAGCTGCTCCGGGACATCGATACTTGGGCAGCAGTCTATCGCGATGCTTACGATATGAGCCGTTCGACAGCCGTCCGGTGCCTGATCCTTCTCGGTCTGCAACAGCCGCAGCTCCGCGTTATCGACCCCAAGGACCAAGCAACGTTCGAGGGCGCAACGTTCCCCTTGCTGAAGTTCTTCAAGGGGGCGCGCGTCCGGAAGTGGTTCGCTGAGGGCACAGCAAAAGCCGCAAAGCGGAAACCACCGACCGCATACAAGCCTACAAGGCGTGGTCGCGCACTAACAAACGCGGAAGTGGACGCGGCCGTCGAGCGTGCGATTGCACGATCGAAAGACCGCCGGCCATGACCCCGTTATCGGGTTGTCCCCACCGCAAACCTAGACCATCCGGCGAGCAGGAGCGAATCGGTTGATGCTTGCTGAGTGATGAGGGACCTTTGCAGGCAAATCTGGGGCGCAGGGTACGAACGAGATCCTTGGAGTTATATCGACGAGATGAGATGCGGTGATCTGAGATCGAATTGCGATAAAACCACCAATAGAAGTGTGGCGGGGTGAATTGGAGTGTTGCCCTCCGAAGGCAAAGGTCAGAGGTTCGAATCCCCTCGGGCGCGCCATGAAATCAATGACTTATGCTTAATTGATCAGACGAGTGTCCCGGAAGTGTCCCGCCGGGCAACCCATTTGCCCCGCTTCCTGAGCCACTTGGGCTGAAGACCCTATCGGCATCCGCAGCGACGAGGCGGGGCCGCATCTGCTCGATTCGGCGCGGCGCAAGGCCTATACCGCGGCCAGCATGAATGCGCGCACCAGCGCGGCGTCGAAGGCTATTGACGAGCGCACCGGCGAGCCCGACCCGCATTTGATCTATCTAAACGACGTGCTGCTGGTCGGCGGAGGCGTGCCAATCCGCATCGGCGACGAAATTATCGGCGCGATCGGCGTGGCCGGCTCTCCCGGCAGCATTCACGACGAGGAATGCGCCGACGCCGGAATCGCGCAAAGCGAGCGAAGCCTGAGGTGACCCCAGGTATGAATATCTGATGGCTCCTCCCCGCAGTTCGCCGCAGCGCAGCGATGCGTCAGCTGGGAGAGGTGAACCCGACACTCGGCTGTCGCCCCTGCTCCACAGTGGCAATCCAGGGCATTCATTGGACCCTGGGGGCGCTGCTCACGGCGATCGAGATGCTGGAGGATCATCCGCTGCTGCGGGTCGATCGCGAGGTGAGGCTACCGCTTCTTACGCCGTTCAACAGCTCCACCCCGAAGGAGATTGCCCAAGAGGTGGAGCAGCGGCTGGAGGACGGCTTCCGCACCTTCAAGATTAAGGTCGGCAAAGATGCGGACGACGACGGGAGGCGTGTCAAGGCGATCCAGCAAGCCCTCTGCGGTCGCGCAACGATGCGGCTCGATGCCAATCGTGCCTATAGCGAAGCGGAGGCCTGTCGCTTTGCCGCCGCGCTCGACCCTTCTGGGATCGAGCTGTTCGAGCAGCCTTGCGATTCCGAGGATTGGGAGGCCAATGCCAAGGTCGCCAGCGCGTCGCCCGTTCCAATCATGTTGGACGAGCCGATCTGCGCGCTCGCCGACGTGGAGCGTGCAGGCGACACCAAAAATATTTGGCTTCTGCAAACTCAAGCTAAAGCGGCTCGGTGGCCTCGACTTGGTGCGCGAGGCGCTCGACGCGGTGCGCGCGCACGGTATGGAGCCGGTGCTTGGCGACGGGCTTGGGATCGAGCTTGGATGCTGGATGGAAGCCTGCGTTGCGCGCGTCACCATTCGCAATGCTGGCGAATTCAACGGGTTCCTAAAGCCGAAGGTCCGGCTGTTCGTCGAGCCGCTGCAGTTCACTGCGGGTGAACTTATCCTTCCGCTGGGATTTCGGCCGCTGATCGACCGCGACGTCCTCGCGGCGCACGAGACGGCACGCGAACGGTTTACGCCTGCGCTGGCCTTGCCGATTGGCAATTGAACTGGTCGGGATGGCCGGTTACGGCACAACTCAGACCTTCCGCAGGCTTAACTCGAGTCCGCAAAGCGATCAAATACGGACATTCGCCAGCCGTTGCCGACACATCTCGATGTATGAGTTCACGCCTCCGGTTATACCTTGGAGCGAGACAATTCCATGCCGAGACACGCTGATCCATTCTGGGTCCCGACACGCGGATCGTTCATCAGTGTCTCGGCGCGCGGCACTGTTCGATGTCCCTGAGTCAAAGCAATGCCTTAACCCCATCTGACATCACTCGGGTCGCCCTTTGGGTTTCAGCATGGTAAGGCGCTCAGAGCGCCTGATTTTGCTCCCGCGGACCATGTGGCACCGCAATTGAAACTTGGCTGTCTCGGCCGCCAAAACGGCAGAGCAGAAGATCGTCGTGCCGGCGCTCACCTCGGAGCAGGCGCGGATTTTGGCCCCTAAGTCTGTCCTGGCTGAGCCTCGTCGAGAGCATTATATTAGCTGAGGAAGCGCGCCGCGAAGATTGGATGCTGGAAGTCCAGGTCTGCGGGCGCGCGTGTCATTGTTTAGCATTGCGTCCCTGCAGCCCGTCACCTTGGCGGGCTCTTGGCATTTTGGAAATTCTCCGATGACCCATTCCAATCGGCACGATCACATCCGCCTGACCTCGCACCCTGACCCGAATGCGAAGCCGCGCTTCCCGATCCTATGGGGCGCACCGAATGCGCGCGAGCGCGGTCCGATCATCGGCACAGTGTCACGTCCGCAGGACCGCAACGTCATTGGTAGCCACGGCGGTTCCTATGCGGTCTATCGGGCGCTGGCCGTCTCCGCCGGGGCGCTTGATCCGATCCGCCGGCCGGACCTGACCAACACGCAGCCGGCGGCGAATATTGGGTCGTCTGCTCAATGGACGGAGCCGCGCCGCATCGTCTCGCTGGATCCGTGGGGGCATTTGGCCGCGGAGACATTCAGCCCCGAAATCGCCGAGGGCATCGACGTCCGTCCGAGCATCGCTATCACGCGCGCCAGGCTCGATCTCCCCGAGATGCGCGACGCGCTGGCGGCGGGCCGCCTGCGCGCGGATGGCAACGTGGTCAACGCCAGTGGCTCCCTGTCAGTCGTCAAGATCGCGGTCGACCCGGTCTGGTATCTGCCCGGCATCGCCGAGCGTTTTGGCGCGTCGGAGACGAGCCTCCGGCGCTCGCTGTTCGAGCAGACCGCTGGCATGTTTCCCGAACTGGTGACCCGCCCGGACCTGCAAGTGTTCCTGCCGCCGATCGGCGGCCTGACGGTCTATCTGTTCGGCGAGGTCGAGAAGCTGAGGGACCCGCGCACCATGATCGCGTGCCGGGTGCACGACGAGTGCAACGGGTCCGACGTGTTCGGCTCGGATATCTGCACCTGCCGGCCCTATCTGCTGCACGGCATCGAGGAATGCGCTCGCACCGGCCAGAGTGGCGGCCTCGGTGTCATCGTCTACAATCGGAAGGAAGGTCGCGCGCTCGGTGAAGTGACCAAGTTCCTGGTCTACAACGCACGTAAGCGCCAGGAAGGCGGTGACGGGGCAAGCACCTATTTCGAGCGCACCGAATGCGTGGCCGGCGTACAAGACGCGCGCTTTCAACAGCTAATGCCCGACGTCATTCACTGGCTCGGGCTGCGACGGATCGATCGCTTCGTCTCAATGAGCGATATGAAGCACGGTGCGCTGACCGGGCAGGGAATCGAAATCGTGGAACGCATCGCGATACCGGACGATCTGGTGCCCGCCGATGCCCAGGTGGAAATCGCCGCCAAGAAGGCGGCCGGCTATTTCACGCCGGACCCCCCACCCAAACATGCTGATCTGACGAAATCCGTCGGCCGTTCGCTCGACAAATATTGATGCCGCCCATGTGGGCTCCGACCGAGAATACCCCAACGGCTGCGGCCTTGTGCCTGCTCAGCGCGGATGCTGTACGCACGCGCGCGCAGCGCATGCTGGCCCTTGGGCTCGAGGACCATCTTCCTCACTTTCGCGTCGAGCTCGATCGCCTCGACGTGGCCGTAGATTTCGTTCTCGCGGTCACCCGCGCGACCTATCCGAACCTTGACGTGCCGCTCCATTCGCGCTGGCGCCACTTCGTAGTAGACGGCGAGGATCGCTGGGCTTCTCTGGACGCCGCGACCAAGTGGCCGGATCGCGCCGCGCGCGCGCGCGCCGCGTTCGATCTCGCCACCGTCAGCGTGCTGCTCGATGCCGGGGCCGGCCCCGACTGGGCTTACGTCGATCCGCGGACCGGCCGGCGCATCGGTCGCTCAGAAGGGCTTGCACTCGCCAGTTTCGATATGTTTGCACAGGGCGCATTTTCCGCGCGCCGCGGCGATCCCTTGCGGGCGGATGCGGAGGTATTGTCGCGGCTGCCGAACGACGTCCTCCGTGACGGCTTTCAGGTAACGGATGGCAATCCGCTCGTCGGCCTCGATGGCCGTGCCGACTTGCTGCGCCGTATCGGCGCCGTGGCGGCGGCATCGCCGAAAATCTTCGGTGGGGCCGATGCGCCGCGGCCGGGCGGCCTCTTCGACCATCTCGCCCGAGAGGCGCACGGCGGCCCAGTCAACGCACCAGCGATGCTCTCCGCGGTTCTACACCATCTCGGTCCGGTCTGGCCGTCTCGGATGACGCTTGCCGGCATCGCGCTCGGTGATTGCTGGCATCATCCTGCCTTGACCAGCACGGAGACGGCGCGGCACGAGGAAAAAACCGTCGATCCAACGTGCGGCCTCGTGCCGTTGCACAAGCTTTCCCAGTGGCTGACCTACTCCCTGATCGAGCCGATGCAGGCTGCTTGCATTCCCGTGGTCGACATCAACGGGCTCACCGGCCTCGCCGAATACCGCAACGGCGGACTATTCATCGATATGGGCGTCCTGGTGCTGCGCCACAGCAAAGAAGCCGCGCGTGCGCACGACGTGTCGTCGACGCTGGTGGTTGAATGGCGTGCGTTGACGGTTGCCCTGGTCGACCGGCTGGCCGAACGGTTGCGCGAATGCATCGGAATGGATGCGATCTCGCTGCCGCTCGCCAAGGTTCTCCAAGGCGGCACCTGGGCCGCCGGTCGCGAGGCGGCGCGCACACGACGTGCCGGAGGCTCGCCGCCGCTGCGTGTCATCAGTGACGGCACGATTTTCTGAAAGAAGAGCGATACATGATGGAAGGTGTCACGATCGTCAGCCATCCGCTTGTCCAGCACAAGCTCACCCTCATCCGCGACAAAGCGCGCTCGACCAAGTCGTTTCGCGAACTTCTCAAGGAGCTCGGCATGCTCCTGTGCTACGAGGTGACGCGCGATCTTCCGCTCGCGGATGTGGAGATCGAGACGCCGCTGGCGCGCATGGCGGCTCCCAAGCTTTCCGGCAAGAAACTGGTTTTCGCTCCGATCTTGCGCGCCGGTATGACCTTCGTCGAAGGGATGCTCGACCTCGTTCCAGCGGCGCGCATCGCGCATATCGGCATTTACCGCGAGCCCGAGACGTTCGGCGCGGTCGAGTATTTCTTCAAGGCGCCCTCAGACCTTCCAGAACGCCTGGTCATCGTGGCCGCGCCGGTCCTCGCCACCGCGAACACCGCCGTGGCGGCGATCGACCGGGTCAAAGAACGCGGCGCCACGGAGGTCCGCTTTGTGTCCCTCATTGCCGCGCCCGAAGGCATCGAACGGCTGCGCGGCGCGCATCCGGAAGTGCCGATCTGGACCGCGGCCATCGACGATCATCTCGACGAGCGCGCCTACATCGTCCCCGGCCTCGGCGACGCCGGCGATCGAGCGTACGGGACGCGGTAGGCGGACACGTTGCGGAACGCGGTCGAGTTGGTATGAGTACCGCTTCCCAACTCGGTCGATTGGGGCACGTTAAGAGTCCCAGTTGGTCAATGTCCGGTCTTTGTCGCTAAGCGGAGTGAAGTCGGGCATTTCGCTATGTCCGAGATGGGCCAAGGATCGGGATAGGGGGGAGCCTCTCGGCTCCGCCCCTCCCACACCACCGTACATACGGGTCCGTATACGGCGGTTCGAGAAGTTGCGCTAACACGCTCCAAACAGGGACGGAAGGCCGAGCGATTTGAAGTAGGCATTGGAAAACACCACGGCGTCGTCGAGCGGCACTGGCCGCACTGCGAATCTCGGGGGAGCTGCGGAACACGGCAGCAGCGGCCGTGGCCCTTGGCCTATCGCACGGAGCAAAGCCCTCTGCTTCGGGCTCTCCCACTGGCGCCAAAGAGCGGCCCGCAGCCGCAGCCGACCCAGCGAGTGAGAGCGATCAGCACCTCGGGCGTTTCGCAGAAGCCGAAATAGCCGCGCCAACCCCGCATATCCTGTTCAAGGCTGCGGCCGAGACGCTGATCACCATCGCGGCCGATCCCAAGCATCGCGTGGCCTGGCGGGAAACTGAGTGATGAGGAAATAGGAATTCGTCAACCGCGGCAGCCGGCAACTGTCCAAAGATCATCAAGACCGACAGCGAAATCGAATTCTATCAACAGCGGGCTTCGCTTGTGACCACAGACATGCAGGGTAATGCCCTTGCGATGCCTGACAATGTTCGGCTTTTTTTCCTGTCGAATCTGCAACATTATTCCCTTGCGAACGACAAATCCGTACTCACCAAGACATTCGCCTACCCGACCAACCCGCTCAATGCTGGTCCGTCCGTGCGGGCGCTGCTGGTCGCTTTGGACGCCTGGATCAGCACTGGCACATTGCCACCAGCGAGTCGATACCCAACCTGTGTGGTTGAATGTCCTGCTGTGCAACGGGTCGCAGCACCCTGGCGTGAAATAGAGCGCGATCATATGCAGTTGGAGGTGCGCAATCTCTTGAGGTGGAGGTGAGCCATGCAGCGCTGCAGTGAATCGATCGGCGCCATTGCGGGCGCTCTCGCCAAGGCGCAAGCCGAACTCGCCAGCCCGGAGAAGTCGCTGACCGCGACCATCCGGTCTCCGTTTCCGAGGGAGAGCGATCGGACGTTCCGCTATGCCTCACTTTCGAGCGGGCTCGATATCGTCCGCAAAGCGCTGGGCAAACATGAGATCGCGACCGTGCAGACCACGGCGATCGATGAGGCGGGGCTCATTCGGCTAACGACGGTGCTCGCTCATTCCTCCCGGGAAGGTGAGCCGGCCCGAGTCCAAGAGACGCGCTCGGACAAAGTGCCGGGGTCCGTGCTGCGTATTCCTTCGCTAATACGCTTTCCTCGCTAGGATCGGAGATGCATCTTTTATAATTTACAATCAATAGGTTAAGACCGATCTGGCGCGGACTGTCTCAAGCCTGAAAACGGGGGCAAACACCTGAGATACGCTCCGTTTACAGCTCGAAAACGGGCCCAAAATCAGGTGTATTCTCGAGGGCTCAAATACAAAACTTCATTTCAAGATCGGGGCAGCGATTGGACCGAAGCGCGTTGTTTCGCAGCCCGGAGGCTGGCCACGGGGCTGGCAACATTTAGGCTATGGGGCGCCCCGCTGACGAGCTGCGGAAAAGGCCGGCCGAATGCGCAGGCCTACCCGCCCCCGCAGGAATTCATCAACCGGATCAATGAAATTCGAAGAACCCTCGCCGGGGGCGGTTGGAATCCGCTCTGAACGGAGCCGGCGCGGTGGCGCGCGTGAGGTCTGGTGCCCGCCGTGATCGCCTTATGCGGCATCAGGATGATCCGGAGCAAATTCATCACCCGGATCAACGAAGTGCGAAGAAAACCTCGCCGGCGGGCGGTCGGAAACGGTCGGGCTTCCTTGGAAGGATCGAGAACCGCGGGGCCGATCTGCTCGGGGCGGCCCTGACCGTCTGGCGGTGGGGCAGGCAAAACTCAGCAAATCTGGAAGCCGGCCGCCGCTCGGCAGCTTCGAGGATTGGGTCGAATGGTGTCGGGACCCACTCTTGGCGCTTGGCTGTCGCGATCCCGTCGACCGGATCGACAAGGTCAAGGGCGATGATCCCGAGCGTCGCCGGATCGTTGAGGTGTTCGAAGCCTGGGACACGCACCATGGCAAGCGTTCGATCAAGGCGGCGGACTTGGCTGAGCCGGTGCGTGCGCTCGTCGATCCGCAGGGACGTGGTCGCCAGTTTGTCGCAGCGAGACTCATCCAACTCGTGGGCACGCGCGCAGGCGGTTTGCCGCCGCGCAGAGACGAGTCTGCTGTCAGAGGAGAACCCGACGCTCGCTGCAATGGCCAGCACTCTGGCGTAGAGCTCACCAGGCGGTCGCTCAGCGCGCGCACTTCAAAGCAAAACAACAACTGTAATGCTAGGGCCTGTCTTCAGTTGAGGAGGATCATAGCGGCAGCCAGTTGAACCCCGGCAAGGAAATTTCTTGCCAGTTTGTCGTAGCGTGTGGCGATAGCACGAAAGTGTTTGAGTTTGTTGAAGAAGCGCTCGATGAGATTGCGTTCGCAGTAGAGCGCAAAGTCGCATGCGCGCTGCACTTTACGGTTGGCCTTGGGCGGAATCACTGCGGTGATCTCTCGTCGCGCGAGGGTGTCGAGCAACGGATCGGCATCGTAAGCCTTGTCGCCGAGGAGGGCGCGCGGGTCGGCGTTTTCGAGCAACGGTTCGGCGCATGTCAGGTCGTGATC
>Ga0075018_10000088_pt1 | contig 21322 bp, 21 predicted proteins | sample ColStrG_CSR_2014_FD_71471 | JGI IMG/M metagenome (GOLD analysis project Ga0075018, IMG submission 71471) | Freshwater sediment microbial communities in response to fracking from Pennsylvania, USA - Cold Stream Run_MetaG_CSR_2014 | ecosystem: Environmental > Aquatic > Freshwater > Creek >... | reverse complement strand
TTCCATCCGGATTCTCCACAAAATCATTCCGTAATTCGGATTCAGGAATTCGAACTCCTTGGGTCCGAAGTCGCCAGTCCCGGTAGGCTGGAAATGATTTTAGGTCGGAGGGTGAAGGCGACGGTGGCCTTTGCATCGCTTCCGGCAACTTGCTACAGAGCGCATCGTAATCGGTCCAGTCGTCTGTACCGTCGTGCAGCGCATCCAGGTACACGAGTCCACCGATCCGTTCATGATGGTGAATGCCCAGTTGCGACAGCTCATCCCCCGCGACGGAGTGGCCTACAATAACCGGCGCAACCAGCTTCAGAGCGTCGAAGACACGCAAGTCATCTTCTGCTCGGCGCTGGCCCGTGTAACCCAACGCTGGCCGACTGGAGGCTCCGTAACCTCGACGCGTGATTCCGTACACGTGATACGAGTCGGTTAGTCTTTCGGCGAAGCCGTCGAAAACATGCGCGGTGAATCCGAGGCCGGCCAGCAGTACAACGGGGCGGCCTGAACCGCCCCAATCGAGCACCTCCAGTCGGACGCCATCTTCCACCGTTACGAACTGCACTTTATGGCTGGACAGATCATGCCAGGGGGCAGACTCCTGTGCATAGCCAGTTGCGGTGACCGCCAGACCTAGGAGGAACAAACGAATCGTCATGCGTCGATTTTTATTCACGGGCAGCACTCCACCTGAAGACAGGCAAAAGCCCAACATTACGCTGAATCTGTCACGAGTTCCATTGGCGTGAGCCAGATAGCTGTCTAAACCAGGCCATAGCACTGACGACGAAGAGGGGGTGGGTCCGGATTCTGGTCGTGTCATGGGCAATCCAGAAGTAGTTTCTGGAAAACCTTGCCCCGACAATTAGGAACATGCGATTCCGACTGCCCGCCTGAACTGATCCGCCGACACGGCTTGCAAGCTCACGTCTGGCCTACTCACCGTTCCTCCTTCCTAATCGGCGAGATCCACATAGCGATCGGCGTCCTGTCGCCAGGCCGCAAACGATGGATAGGGCGTAGGCAATTCAGACTCCCAGACCTGCTCACAGTGATTGCAATATTCCATTGTCCGAATGGCTCTGGGATGATTGCGAGCGGAGACCAAAATTGCGTCGTACCAACCTTCTCTCTTGGTCTCCTGAAAGAAGTGATCGCCGATCCAAAGCATCAGGCGATGCCAGTCTTGGGGAATCCGGCGATCTGTCAACCGTTCTTTGTTGTTGAATTCCACAAAACCGGGACATCGTGAATCGAGCTCGCGTGCAGGCTCGCTAGGAAGGCAAGTGCCAGCTTCGAGCGGCAGTCGCACCCAGTATGCGAATGCTTCCCACTCAACGAACAGCGAGACCGCTTGGGCTAGGCGTTCCGGGGCAACCAGCTTGAAGCATGCTCTCTCCTTGCGAACCCGGGGCAGCACATGGGCGGTCTCGTCACATTGCGCGGCCTCACGGCGCCACTGTTCAAGTGAGGGGTACTGGATTGGCCTCGCTTTTCGCCACTTCTGTACGGATTCCAACCAGCAAACCGATGCTTTTTGGTACCGCGACTCTCGGACAGCATAAAAGGTAATTGCGAGAAGCCAGCCTCCCTCCTGAGCAAAGCTGAAGATGTGCTCGTCGATCCAATGGCCCAGCCGAACCGGCGTTAGCGAAGCTTCGTTCGGATGCCTGACCAAGTATTGCTTCTCCTCTGTCAGAAATTCAGGACACAGTTCATCTAGCTTCTTGGACAGCCAGTTGGGAATGCCATTTTCGCTCTCCATGATCGACCGCGCCCAATAGTAGAACTCCTGCCAGTCCAAATACTGGTTGCGAGCGCCCAGGAGAAGCTGCCAAGGGACACGGCGAGCTTCCTCCTCGGCTTGTTCACGTGCGTGCCGCTGAACGCTTGCCGCTAGTTTGTCCGTATGGAGACGTCTCTTTTTTTGCAACCGCCGCCCCCTTGATGGCGACTTAGAACCGCTGTCACGATCTACAACTCTCGCCGAAAAGGCCGCCCTTAGTTTAGCCAACTCAATGCAGGACGCAAGAGAACGTTGGGGCCAGTCGCTTTGCGAGCACCAAATCTACTGCTCAGAATCTGGCAGCGACAAACAATGTCAGGTTGTATGTGGCATGCATGAACGCAGCTGCGGTAGTGGTCTGAGAAACCAAACGCACGCAGCCATAAGCGACACCCGTGGCGGTAAACCAAAACCAATGCGCTAGATCGGTCGGACCGTGGAAGACGGCAAAAAGAAGCGCCGTGGCAATAACAGCGAAGACACTTCCGAACGTGCGCGCTATTACCGGAAGCAGACAGCCGCGAAACAGAGACTCTTCGAGGATCGGACCCAGAAAGAGCCCCAAGACTAGAAAATCGATCACAGGCATTGACGGGATGACTTGGCGGCGAAGATGAGTGAAGAATGCAGTGCCCAGTGCAAACGCGATGCCTGCAGCCAGCGCAAGTGTAGTCTGGAGAGCACTGGGAACGACCCATCCCAAGGGCCGCACAACCGGTTGGTGGTGGCGCCACTTGAGGATTCCGTACAGAGCGATGGTCAAGAGAACGATGATGGATCCCTGCACGCCCAAGCTGGGAGTTACGAGCTCCGATGGGCTCAGAAAATGGGTGCGCACGGCAAGACGAACTAAAGCAGCCAAAAGAACGAGGACGAAGAAGAAGATTCCAATGTGTTCATAGCCCCAGTAGGGTTGAGTTACCCGGCTTTGCGCACCCGATTGTGCTTGCAACGGCATCGTCACGCCTCCGATCTCACGGCGACAGGTTGCGAGCGCAATCATCACACGCTCTCTCGGATAGGGCAACAACCCCTCGCCCGCGTGCCGTCCCTTAAGACAACGTGTTCATTGCCTATTGGTTGGGAAAGGTCGCTACCGGCGCGGGGACAGATGGCGTGGATGCCTTCAGACACTTGCTTGACAATATTACGTCATAGTCGAATAATTATTCGACTATGGTTGAGTTGCAGAACGACTTCACTCACTGTCGCCAGCTACTGCTTAAGCGGCTCCAGGAGCCTGCCCCCGGGCGAATTCAGCTATTGACCGGGCCGCGTCAAGTGGGCAAGACCACCCTGCTTCTTGAGATCGCCAGGCAGTTCGGGGATGCGGCCGTCTATGCTGCCGGTGATGAGCCGGACGCCGCACTGCCCGGATTTTGGGAGCGTCGCTGGACGGACGCGGAAGCGCGTGCCCAGCATGGAACGACCGTCCTGCTGTTGGACGAGATTCATCATCTGTCTGACTGGGCCAAACGACTGAAAGGTTATTGGGATCGCCAGCGTCGCAACCATGTGCCCATACACGTTGTGGCAACCGGTTCGTCGGCGCTGCGGGTGGCCAGCGGCTCGCGTGAAAGCCTGGCCGGGCGCTTCGAACGCATGGTTCTAAGTCACTGGTCGGCTGCCTCGCTGGCCAGCGCCTTCCAGCTTCCAGCGCGAAAAGCCGCTTTGACCCTCATCCGATTCGGCTCCTATCCGGGAGCGGTTGAGTTGAATAACGATCTCGCACGTTGGCGGGCCTATATCAGAGACGCCATAATTGAGCCGGCGATTGGACGCGACCTGCTGGCACTTGGGGCGATCCGACGGCCCGCTTTACTTCGACAAGTGTTTGCGATCGCCGCGGGATCCCCGGCACAGATCGTTTCGCTCCAGAAGCTGCAGGGGCAACTTCAGGACAAAGGGGCTCTCGAAACAGTGGGTCACTATCTGGCCCTGCTGCAAGACGCATACCTGGTTGCGCCGTTGGAAAGGTTCTCAACCCGGGCCCATCGGCAGCGAGCTGCGCCACCCAAGCTGGTAACGCTTAACAATGCCCTTTTGTCGGCCGTCCACCCCGATGGCCCTCCTGATCCCGCCCGTGAACCGGGACGATTCGGCTTCTGGGTAGAGAACGCCTGCCTAGCGTTTGGCGTGAATCAGGGCCAAAGGGTGACCTATTGGCGGGAAGAACCGTTAGAGATCGACGCCGTTTTTGAGGGGAGCTGGGGTGAATGGGCGATTGAAGTCAAAACTGGCCGGTTCGATGCTCAGGCGCTCAAAGGACTGCTTGAGTTCTGCCGCAGAAATCCAAAGTTCGCTCCGCTGGTAATCTCTGCACCTGGGGACGAAGACATCGCGCGTCGTCACGGTATCCCCGGTATCAGTTGGGAAGATTTCCTCGTGTCTGGCCCGCCACAGCGTTAAGACAAGACCGTAGATGCTTCCACGCCGCGTTCGAAGTGTCAATATCGTTCGAGGATGGAACTATATTGACACGATTAACGATTTACGAATCTTTCTGGAACATTCCCATAAACAGTCATGCTGAAGGCATTCCTTAATCCGTTGGCCGAGCTTGGCACGGCACATCTCGTATCCTAGATTTCTGGGCCGTGGACGCTGGTTCCGGATTCGTCCGTGCCCCAACTCTTCGTTGGAAGGAGTGAAGAAGCAAGCTCAAGCCTCTCGCAGAAATTCGAATTCAGGAACAACTCGAAAGGGCTCGTCAGGACGCCGCACCGCTTCACCAGCGTGATCGATCAGCATCGAGGACGAGTTCCCAAGAAACTTGGACGCTTCATGAATATGAGTGATTCGATCTGGCTCCAAACCCATTAGCCTGGCGCACGTGGCATCGGCGGCGACTGGGTCATCGGCGAGAACAAGACTCCAGAGGGGGCGTGGCGTTCCGTTCAGTGGGCCATTGCCTTCCATAGCCATAATCGCGTCTGCGATCACAAAGTGAATGGGCACAGTGGCGCAGACATCGAGAATGCTTTGCTGGATGCCGTGCCAGTGGAGAATGTTCTTGGGCCAACCGTATCTGTTTCCCGGAACCACACCGAACATGTTCTTCATGCTGAGAGTGACGCCCGACCAGTGATGCGCCTTTACTTTTGGCATCGAAACAAGAAAATCAGCTTGTACCGTGGTCCTCGGCAGCCAGAGGTACTTCATTCTCGTGTAGCTGGCGCCGAGCTTTGCGCGTATCAACTCGTCACGGTTCAAATCGATGAATCGGATTCTATTGTCCCGGAGAATCGGAGCGTAGCCGCTTTGCGAGAGCACGAGCTGCGTATCTCGCTGATGCCCTGGTCCCTCAGCTACGACCACCTGTTTGGCTCCCAACCGGCGAAAGCACTCCGCAGCGGCCGCAACGAGGACTGGATGGGTATTGACGGCGTTGCCGGCGATGTAATCGACCAGGTTGGGTTTGAGAACGACGTTCTTGCCCTGGACGTCCAGCGGAAAGAGTCGCAGCCCGGCAAAAAGAATCTCAGCAATTTTCTGGGAGTAGTCCTCGACGTGAATGATGGCGACGCGCGACCGCTTCGGCCCACGAACTTCATGGTATCGCGGCGTGAAGAAAGGAACCGAGACAGTAGCACCGGCGGCAACCGCCGCAGTTCCAATCAACAAGTCTCTCCGGCTGATGCTCATGCGGTCACTCCAAGAGCAGCCAAGCCGCTCGGCCAGTCTAGAGCCAAGCAGACCAACGCAAGAGTGCTGGTGTCTTCGAGCCGGCTCAGGTCGGGAAAGTGCGAAAGCGACTCTAGCAGCGGGCCAACCGAGCGGCGATAAGCCGCGAGCGCGAGGATGGACCAAGCTAGACTCCAAGGCGCGCCCAGTGTTGGCGCGGCCTCTTCCAACCACTCAAGGCTCATTTCGACCGCTGGTTCTTTTGGATGGCCGTAAAGAGCGAGGAGAGCAATGGCGGTGTCATCCGGGTGAGGACTGAGAGCAGCGCCATACACGACGCCATTGCCGGCATTCCATCCACCGCTCGGGCACACCCGATCAAGCAGCATCTCGACACCTAGATGTGCACGGGAGGGCGCAGCTTCGAGACCGCACGTACATGGAAGTTGATTGATCGCGAGAATCGAAAATGCGGTGGGCACGACCCAGCTATTTGTATGCGGTACCCATGGCCAACCGAACCTGTCCGGATCGAAGCGCACATGTCGATCGGTCGTGCGGAACTTCCATTTCCACAGCCAATTTGACTCTTCACCGGCCGACTCCAGGAGCCAGCTAAAGCCCTTCAATCGCTCAGGGATAGCTTCAACTCGGTCATGAAGAGCAATGAGTGCAAGAGCGGTAACCCATGAGCCTTCGTGGTCGTCTTCAAGAAAAACAGGCCAGCTTCCGCTCGAGTTCTGGGTTCTCAAGAGAAACTGTGTGGCACGATCACGAGCGCCATTGAACGCGAGGCCGAGGGCAAGGCAGGCCAAGGCGGTGGGTTCAAGAACCGGTTGCGACGACGAGGAAAGAGCGGCCCAGCCGCCCGCGGGGGACTGCCTCTGTACCAACAGTGCTCGGAGTTCTTCGAGCGCAACATCGATCGTCGTCACGATGGCGTTGTTGTATTGCCGGCCGCCGATCCTGTCAAACTGCACTCGAAGAACGGTCGTCGCCAATGCCATAGGTTGTAACCGCGGACGTTATGGCTCAGGAATTCACCGACTGGAAGCGCGAGCGACGATGGAAGAGCAGCCCAGAACTGTCACCACCCAAAGTGCCTACGACAGAGAATTCTAGGCTCGCGGCACGGTCGCCGGTGAGCCGAGCAAACCCCGGAGTAGCGTCTCCACCCAGTTTGCGTGCGGCCGACAATTTCCAGCTTGGATTTTGGGGTCGCGAAGTGTGCAGTTCGTTCCAAACCGACCCAGGACAGGGGCACCACCCAGAATGCGTACGGCAGAGAATTTTAGGCTCGCGGTATGGTGACCAGTGAGGCGAGAAAACCCCGAGCGGCGTCTCCACCCAGTTTGCGTACGGCCAACAATTTCAAGCTGCCACTTTGGGAAGGCGAAGTGCGTAGTTCGTTCAGAGCCGACCCAAGACAGTGCTCACCACCCAGAATGCGTACGCCCAAAAAGTTTGTTGAAGCTTCATTGGAAATCGGCAACGCGGTTTAACTCGTGCTGCGTGATCATTTTCGGGAAGGAGTAGTTGTGCCCGGACGGCATTCCTGCGTGCGGCGCGCGGCTTTGGCTGCGAGCAACCGGATTGTCTCAGGTGTACTCTTCACGACCGAAAGGCAGTCGCCGTGTTCTCGTCCGCAGAGGAACTGTCGGAAAAGCTACGGGCCGCACGATACATCATCGACCCGGTGACGCTTTCTGTTGTGTATCTCGCGGCCCGTTTGCAGAAGCCGCTCCTGATTGAGGGACCACCGGGATGCGGCAAGACCGAACTTGCATACGCCGTGGCGGCGGCTGCGAATGTAAATGTGGAACGCCTCCAGTGCTACGTGGGAATCACGGAGGAGAAAGCGATTGGAAAATTCGACGAGGCGCTGCAGGAGCTGTTCCTTGAGACGCAGGGTGAACATCTCGAAAAAGACTGGGTCGAAGTCCGCCGCCGATTACATACTCTAGATTTCTTTGCCGAGGGACCTCTGCTTCGCGCGCTGCGTTACGAGGAACACCCTTGTGTGCTCCTCATCGATGAACTCGACAAAGTAGATCAAGGGTTTGAGGCGCTGCTGCTTGAGATCCTCAGTGCATGGCAGATAACAGTACCGAAACTCGGAACCATAGCTGCGACCACAGTGCCGTTTGTCGTGCTCAGTTCTAACGAAGAACGTCGGCTTGGCGATCCCCTGCGGCGACGATGTTTCTACCTGCGCTTCGAATATCCCTCAGTCGAGCGGGAAACCGAGATCCTGAGTGTCCGCAGTGGAAGCGACAGCCCGCGACTACGCGGTCAACTTGCCGGGCTGGCACATGCGCTGCGTGGCTGGAACATGGAAAAGTCACCGTCGATCGCGGAAATGCTGGACCTGGCGCGAGCTCTCGAAATCCTGGGCACGGAAGAGATCTCCCACGAGCAGCGGGACTTGCTGCTGCCGCTGTTGGCAAAGACGGAGGCGGATCGCAAACGGTTGCTGTTGCGCTCTGGCTTTGAGGGACTGGTCGCGGATTCGAAGCGATATCGAGATGAGCTAACGCCGCGGGTTGGACCAGTCAAAGTGGGGCCGGGCAGAGTGCCGGCTCCAGCTGCGGAGGCTGTGGCTTGAGACGCGCGGGACTGAGTTGCCTTCTACTGGCTTTGTTGCAGGTGGCAGTCGCACAGACAGCGACTGGGACCGGCAAGGTGCGCGGCCTTTCGACACGCTGGGCCGAGTATTACGCAAAGGTATATCGAGTTCCCGTGGATCTCGTGGATGCAATTATCGACGAAGAGTCGGGCTGGAATCCCTATGCGGTCTCCAAGAAGGGCGCCGTGGGTCTGATGCAGCTTATGCCACAGACAGCCGTGCGTTTTGGCGTTCGAAACCGTTTTCGGCTAGACGAAAACATCCGTGGCGGCGTGGCCTACCTGGCTTGGCTGAACCATGAGTTCCAGGGGGATCTCAGATTGGTTACAGCCGCTTACTGCGTTGGCGAAAATCCAATCCTTCTGAGAAGGCTGGAATATTCTTCCGCCGATGTGCAGGGGTATGTGAACCGGGTGGCGAGGAGGTACCGGGCCCGGCGAAGACGGAAGGCAGAGTTCGAGTTGGCGGAGCGCAGTGAGCAAGAGGTGGACGATGAGCATCCCTAAGGCGGCTTTGGTGTTTTGCTGGTTGTTGTCGGCGACGGTAGTTCCGAACGCGCAGATGCCGAACGTGAACCCGCTGGTGCGCACAAGAGCCACAGCGGACGGGAAAGTCACGGTCGTAGAAATAGCGCCGCATTTCGTAACGGCGATCCGACTACCGGAAGCGGTGAATGCGGTCGCCGTCGGTGATCCTGCACTGTTTCAGGTGGAGCATTCGGAGCGCGAACCGGAACTGGTGCTGGTGAAAGCGCTCACTGAACGAAGCGCCGAAACCAACTTGCTTATCTCAGCTGTCCACGGACGGCAATACAGCTGTCTTCTGGTCAGCCGTGGAATTGGAGCGGTGCCGGCGAAGGTGGATTTCCTTGTGCAGTACAAGTCAGCCGGCAGTTTTCTGGTTGAACCGGAGGTCGTTCCCTTCCCATTGGTTGGGCAAACCGCTCCCCTCGTGAAAGCGCAGCCTATAGCGAGTGGCGGAGCGGCGAAGAGCGCAGACGGACAGCCGTCATTGATGCCAACTGCGTTCGGGCTGAGCACATCAAATGGACCGAACTCACAGTCAGAACCGACAACGAACCAATCGGCACCGAAATCGCTGGATGGTCTGCTGCGGCGCCAGCAAGAGGCCCCTCTCCCCGCCCTGTATGGAGAACGGATGGAAGGAGAGAACGTCAAAGGGGATCGCCTGCGAGCAGGCATCAGCGAAGTGATCGACGGCGGGCAGGAAGTGATTGTGCTGTTCTCAGTCGTAAACACGAGCAAGCACGCGATCTTACTCATGCCGCCACAGGTTCAGCTCGGCGGCAAAAACAAGACGGGAAAGATTGTTAAGCATAATCGCTGGTCCGCGGCAGAACAGTTAGCCGTTGCCGACTTCCGGCTCAGCCGCCGCCGTGTGGGAACCGGAGAGCGGGCGGACGGAGTAGTGGTGTTCGAACGTCCGCCTTATAAACAGTCGAACGAGACGCTGTTTCTGCAGATGGCCGAGTCAGGTGCAGTCGATCGGCCGGCTCTTGCTCCAATCGGCTTTGGAGTCAGCTCACTTCGGCAGGAGGGAGACCATGGAACGCCAAGAACCGCAAACTAGAAAGATCCAAGAGCCCGTGGCCGCCAGCGGAGACCAAAGGCAAGCAACGCCTGCGGAACCAGACCACGAAGAGCCCGTAACACCGCGTCCCCTACAGCGGTTCCGTGCTCTACTGGACAGCGCCCGGCCGAATCAGAACCCCGTCACCAGTCGTCGTGAGCTTGGCCGCGACAAGAGCAAGTCACTGTTCGTGCTTGTGGGAGCAAGTGTCGCATTGCTCCTGCTTTTCTTCGGCGTGTTCTCGAGCCCCAAGAATCGCGGTCTACTGCCGGGCGAGACCGCGCGTGGCGGCCCTAGCCTCGGACGCAAGGTCGCTCCGGGTCAAGAGCAGATTGATCCTGCGAAGGCAGTGACGCCCCTGCTCAGTGCAGACGTGAATCGGGGGGATGTCGGCTCCGGATCACAAGTCACAGCGGAGGACGTGGGTGGAACCTCGCCTCGTTACAACGGAACACCAAGGTTGCCCGCTGGAAACCCCGCTGCGCTGGAAAAGCCCTCACCGGGCAGGGCACGAGGTTCCGGAGAATATGCGCTCAAGAACGTGGATTTCTCCGATCCCGAAGTTGCACAGGCAGCCGCGACCCCTAATCCACCTGCCCTGCATTCCGCCGAGCCAGATTCCGACCTGAAAAAGCCTTCGATCGTGTTTGTGCGCGCTGCGCAAAGCGCGACGCCAGTCCTTCAAAATCCCCGCAATGAAGACAACACGCTGGCAGAGCTTCTGCCGGCCGGCACGAGACTGGTGGCGCGTCTCGAAGCCCCGGTTAGCTCAGCCGTCCCCGCGCCCGTGATAGCCGTGGTTGAGTACAACTATGAGCACAATGGTGAGATCGTGTTGCCGGCTGGCGCACGGGTGTTTGGCAAACTCTCTCACGTCACCCCGTCTGGAATTGTGGGTTTTCAGTTCGATCGAGTCGAAACGCCCGATGGGATGGTGGAAAAGATCGATGCTACCGCCATGGATCTCAAGTTCGGGCCGCTGAAGGGTGACGTTTCCGGAAGAAACAGAGGAAAGAATTTCTTGGTTCGTTCAGTGACCGGCATCGGAACCGTGGCCGCATACATTATTGGGGGGCAAGGTGCGACCGGATTCAATGGCCCGATTTCAGAGAATTCGCTGCTGCGAGAGCGCCTGGCGGACAACATAGGCATGGCCGGGCAGGATGAGATAAATACGCTGTCAGCGAACCAGACGATTGTGGTCACCGTACCAGGCAACACTCGCTTTTACATCGTGGTGGAAAAGGAGAGTTCAGATCAACAAGCCGAAAAGCCAGGAATGCGGCCCGCTAACGCCAATAGCGTAAGCCTTTCCGGAGGCAAGGTTCCCAGCCTCGAAGAACTGCGAGAACTGATGCAGCTCAAGAATGAGCTCAACCAGATGTACTTGCAGACGAGTGCCCAGCCAACATCGACAGAGCAATGAGCAAGCGAGGAGTTGTGGAAGCGAACTGGAAACCGTTGGAGAATAGGCTGGGCGCAGCACGGTGCGCGGGGTTCATGTTCATGGGCCGCGCCAATGGCATCAATCTCTACAAACACGGAATCAGTCGCAGTTATCTGTACTTGGATGATGATGGGAACTGCTATGTCGCGGGCCAGCCTGGGTGCTACGTCCCAGCGGACTTCGACCAGGAGATTTCCAAGCTAGCGGAGCGTTTGAGAGCCTTGCGAGCGACTCTGGAGACGTTCTACGACGAAAGTTTTATCGCGCAAAAGCGGGAAGTCCTGCGCCAACACGGAGTTTCCTTGCTGACGATTCAAGTCGAACCAGACGAAGTGACGATCCACTGACCCTCCCACTCGCCTTGCCTGATCAGCAACTGCGCGGATCTGGCATCCAGCACGAAAATGGGCTAAAGTAAGCCATTAGAAGGATGGCTACGTTTATGCCTCCCTGGCCAGAGTGGCAGTTCGAATACATGGGGTCGCGGTTCTTGGGTAGGCTCTTAGGCCTGTGGTCGAGTCTGTGGGTTTCCCTGGTCAGGAAGCTGTTTCAGTTGTTGACAAAGAAAGCCAGAAATCGACGCGACCATTTATCCCGCAACTCCCACGGATATAACTCACTCGCCGACACTCGACCGTCGGAGACCGAGTTCTCCTTCGCCAGAAAGCTTTCCAGGATGGCGATCTCCACGTTGTTGACGCTAGGAGTCTGGAGAATAATCACCCTGAAGGCAGTCTGGCTCGCTGCTGGTGCAAGTGGAGATCGGATCCTAGCGGCAGTCCTTCTGGTTGTAAGCGCCTCTTGGGTAATCTCGTTGGTCTGGATCTGTTTCTCGAAGTCAAGACAAACGGAAATCCCTGCTGCTACTGCCCGCCCACTGCGCAAACGCGGATACGCCGGATCAACTAACGCTCGGGCGAGCTGATCTCTGCGCCTTCCCGCCTACCATGCGGTTTTCAGTTCTCGGAACACGATCTACACCTATGCTCCGTTGGTGCCTGAGCTGGCGCTCGTTTAATCACGGCTGCTTCGTTCCACTTTTCTCTACCTGAATTCGTACGTCTCCCGAGGATTTGTTGGCAGTCGTTTGACAGAAATTTCTTTTGGCTCTACTTTCCCGGCGCAGCGGTCGTTCCTCAAGCTGGTTTTCGAGCGATTAAGGAACGGCGAGCAGGAAGGAGGGCATAGTCGATGAAACTCCAAGCCAATGCGAGGGGAAGGACACTCCTTGCATTCCTCGCGCTTGCGCTCATCACAATTGGGCAGTTCATGTGGGCGCAGAACCTGGGTTCTGCTCCGGCCTCAAACGTGGCAGTTCAAGGGCAAACGGGCGCACAACCAGAGGGTGCGTTTCTCAACTTCATCAACTGGGTCGGTAACGTCATAGCTCCCGTCGGAGCCGGCGGTGCAGTCTTGGGTGCGGTGGTTTCCTGGCTGACCGGACGTGGCTTCGGTCGCTGGCTGTTCGCTGCCGCAGCTCTGTTGGCGATCTCCGGTGTCACTCGACTCATCGAGTTCTGGGTCACGAACGGAACAGGCGGAGTGACATAACCAAGCACAACCAACGCAAGTTTGATGCGCAGGCAGCCCGACAGGCCAGATCACGGCAAATGACGGCTGCCTGCAGAATTCAACCAAAATCGCACGTTCATGGCTTAGGCATATGCCGATACCTCAACTGCTGAACGACGTAATCTCGCTCCTGCTCTTGCTAGCGCCGTCTGCGGCTCTCGTTTCACTAGTGCTGGCTGGAGTGACCCTGCGACGCGAGGGAGGGACGGTATTCGCCATCGGTGGCGGCTTCACGAAGTGGATGTTCTGGGCGGTCGTGTTTCTTACTCTGCAGCCGCTGCTGACCTGGTTTTCTTCGTTCGGAATCAATATGCCACTGCCAGGCGGCGGAATTAGCACGCCATGGCTAGCCAGCATTCAGTCGGACGTGGCGTCGTTTGTCACCAATCTTGTCGTAGGGCGGATCGTGCCAACGCTGGCCGCATTCTTCGTACTTCGCGCGATTCTGGACACCGCATCTGGTGAACACCCGCTGCCGTCGATTATTGCGGCGATGTTTTTGCTGGGCACGCAGACAACTTTCAACCTGATCCAGAGCTACAACACTCAGACTAAGTTCGCGACAGCGGACGTACTGGACAGCCTGTGGAATCACCTGGCCGGAACGATCATGCCGATCGCTGCGGTCCTGGCTCTGGTGGGCGCGATCTTGAACTTCGCGACGCGCAAGCCATTCAAGCGTTTGGTTGCGGTCGCGCTGGCCCTCCTTTGTGTTTCGGGAATTTGGAAGCTCATAGTGGCGATGGTGTCGTAAGGAAAAAAGATGAACTTTTCTCAAATGTCGCTCGACCACGGGATCTTGCATCTCGCGAACTGGGTCGGAAACGTCATCATGCCGACGATCGCGGCTGTGTTCATCATCATGGCGATCCTCCAGTTTTCAAAGGGACAGGAATTCTCCCACAGTATGTATGGAGCATTGGCGTGTTTGATGGTTTCGGGCCTCACACGCGCTCTCGAAAGGTTCGCATCCCAGGCGGCATGGAATAACCCAGACGTCTACTGGATGGCCCTGACGACGCTGATCAACTGGGTAGGAAATGTGATCTTGCCGGTGTATGCGGCCGCCCAAGTGGCGTTAGGAGCATTGCGGATCGGAATGTTCTCGTACATCCATCCCACAAGCAGCTGGATGCGGCATTTCTTGGCGGCCGGACTCTGCCTGATGGTGTCAGGGCTGCTGCGGCTAGCAGAGTTCTTTGTGAGCCACGGCACTGCCGGGGTGACTTAGAAGGAGAAGAAGACAATGGCTTTGGACGTGACGCCCGTCTACCGAAATCTCCGGACGCAGGTAACTTTCGCTGGGCTCGAGGCAGAGGACCTGTTCGCGATCCTGGCAGTGGCCGTGGTGATGAACATCTTCGGGAGATTCTTGAACCGCGAGATGTTCGGGCTACCCATGAACATGGTGCTGCAGTACATCGTTCCGATTATGAGCGTGCCGGCTCTGATGTTGTTCAAGTACGGCAAACAGCGAGGGTATCTCTTGGATTGGGTGATGTTCCACACCAAGCCGCACGTCTATTCGGCGCTTGAGCGGGACCGGGAACTGACGCGGGAGTACATCAAGGACTGAGGAAAAGAAGATGCCGCTTACGGGCCAAGAGTACAACAGGTCGCTAAGCCAACCACCTTTGTGTGAGCAGCTAAAAGTGCGAGACATCACCGACGACCTGTTCATCCAGGTGAACGGTTCCTTCGTGGCTGGCTACAAAGTAAGCGGGATCAACTCATATTACGCCAGCGACGAGGAACGTAACCGTACGAAGTTAGCACTCGAAGCGCTGGTTCGGTCGCTGCCCGAGCGCTCTTTGCGGATGCAGGCCCGATTTGAAATCTCAGAGGGGGCTGGGAACCTGATTGGACGGTACAACCGTGAGCAGAGAAACCCGAGTCCGGTCTTGCAAGCTCTGGATCGAGAGCAGTATGACGCTTGGCTGAAAAAGGATGCCGAGGGCTTCTACCTCCGCCATTTCCTGCACTTCTACTTCAATTGGGACCCGAGGATACATCACCAGTCTCCCGATCTCGAATGGAAGAAGAAGATGCGCGGCAGCAGTCTCAGCACGTCAGCGACTAAGTGTATCGAACGAGGTCGTCGCGAGCACGAAGACCTAGTCGCCGAGTTCCGCAGCTTGATGTCCGGGGTGGAAGCAACGCTTCAATCGACCAGCATGACGCTCTCGCGAATGTCGGGTGATGATCTCTTCGTCGAAATCAAGAGGGCGCTCCACCCTCTCGGGAACGATCGGGTCCCTTATCGACGTCCGGGAACGTTGGTTACTTACGAAAGCGCGCGAAGCCAAATAGCGAACGTAAACATTGAGGACGAACTCGATGAGTACCTGAAAATCGGCGGGCTGCTCTATTCGTTCATCAGTTTGAAAGACTTGCCGGACGCTACCTTTCCGGGTGTGCTGCGGGAACTCGTCGTCATCGACTTCCCGATTGTGATCGCCGCGGAGATCGTCCTTCCGGACCAGGCGAAGTCGGTGAAGCAATACAAGAGCCGCCTGCGAAAAATGACAGCCGCGCAAAAGGATATCCACGGCGGATTCCGGCTGAATGTCGATGCGCAAGTGGCAGAACATCAACTGATCAAGGTTCTGCAGGATCTGATTGCAAGCTCGCTGAAATCCTGTCAGATGAGCCTGACCATCGCGATCCGGACTTCACATCCCGCACGCAACCGCATGGAAACCGAGCAAGCGGAACGCATTCTTGCCGACCGCCGTCAGCGAGTTCTGCATGCCATCGGCCGGATGAACGGCGCCCGCGGTATTCCGGAAACGCTTGCGCAGAAGCGATTCTTCTTTTCAAGTCTGCCGGGGCAGGGTGAAACCAACAAACGGGAACTCGACGTACTCACGCTGCACGCCGCGGATCTGTTGCCAGTGGAAATGCCATGGGGCGGCACACCAAACTCGCCCTTGATGTTGTTCGAGACGCCGTATCGTCAACTCATTCCATTTTCGCCATTCGATTCAACTCTGGGTGACGCCAACCTGCTGATTATGGCCAAGAGCGGGGCTGGAAAGACTTTCATGACTGAGGGATTTCTGCTGATGATGGCCCGCGCCAAGCCACTGATTTCTATCCTGGAGAGGGGCGATTCGTACGAACCGCTGGTCGAACTGATGGGCGGGCGTGTCATCAACGTGGACCTCGATGGCAGGGAGACGTTGAATCCCTGGGATCTGCCGGCAGGAGAAACCGCACCAAGCAACGAAAAGACCGCCTTTCTGAAAAACCTTACACGGCACATGATCGGCGAGAGCCCCGGATCTGATACCGCACTCCTCGACAATGTCCTAACCGACGCGATCCCGAGGGTGTACAAGCGCTGCGCGATCCGCTATTCGAATCCAATTCCGACGTTCAACGATTTGCGTGAGGAACTGGCCAATTGGCGGGACGCCGAGAAGATGCAGCGAACCATCGATGAAGCGCGTCTTGCCGCGATCAAATTGCGCTCGTGGACGGGAGAGAGTGGCATCTACGCGAACCTCTTCGACAGACCCACCACGATGCAACTGGATAGCGACTGGCTCTTCTTCAACGTCGAAGGTCTCAGCTCCGATCCGAGGCTTGAAACAGCAATGAGTATGCTCGTCGCGAGCGCGATGGCCTCGCGAGCGACTGGAAAGACAGGACGACCGAGCATTACCGTCCTGGATGAGTGCTGGTTTTTGTTAGACTCCCCGGCATTGGCGCCTGAAGTAGTACAGCTGTTCCGGACGGCCCGCAAGCGAAACTCGAGCGTCTGGGGCATCAGTCAGACTGTAGAAGATTTTGTTGGGACCGAGTCCCAGCCCCGCCCGCATGGACCAGGCATCCTCAAGAATGCAAGTACGAAGATCATCGGTCAGCAGCCGGGCGACGCCAGCGTGCTCGTGAATCACCTCGGATTAAATCCAGTGGCAGTGGGCCAGGTCAAGGAGTTTGGCGCGCCCCGTAAAGGCCGAAGCGCGGATGTATTGCTGGTCATCGGGGAGAAAGCGGAGACGACGCAGACGATACGCATCGTGCCCACGCCGCTCTCTTATTGGATATGCACTACGTTCCCGCGCGAACGGAAATATCGTACTTGGTTTCTAAACAAATCTGTCAGCCGCTCACTGCTCGAATGCTATCAAGATCTCGCCCAGCGGTTTCCGCAAGGACTCGCGGAGGTAACTCCACTGCCGGAGGAGTTGTCGGGCACAGTGGCGGCGACCGCTAGCGAACGCAAGGAAAGACAAGTAGCCGAGGGAAAAGCGTAATCGGCCGAAGGAGTGATCGGAGCGCAACAGGGAGTTAGGCCAGTGCGGTTGGAGATCAGGAGGCAATGAAATGCACTACTTGGTATACGCCGTTTTGTTTTCAGCATTCGCGTGGATGGTTTTGACCGTGAATGGTCGCCGCCGCGTGCTAGCCCTGACGCTGGCAGGCATCATCGTGCTCACGTTGGTGGTGATTCCACCGCAAGCGAAGGCGCAAGGCCCAGGGGGGATCATCCAAGCGATTCAAGCGGTACTGAAGGTGCTCAACTCGCTGATCCTGCCGGTAGTGAACAGTATCCACGGTACTCGCAGTGCGAACAGCAATTTCTACCAAACCACCGTCTGGCCGGTGCCGTCGATCAACCAATCCAATTCGCTCGTGCTCCAGATGATAGGCCAGTATCGCAATCTCATGTCGGGCATTCTCAACATCAACCTGCGGAGCGCTACGCTATCGGCACCGCAGTCGATGGAAGGCTTGATACGAGATCACCAGGTAAACAATTTTCGCGGCCTGACGCAATCTTTCAACAGCACCTATCGAACGATTCCTGCGTCAACCGATGCGAATCAAGCCGATCGAGACATGTCGGATTTTGACGATGCCCTGACACTCGACAGTTTGAAGACGCTCAAAGCCGCGGATAGCGCGACCGACCTGGAACTGCAAGCGGCGGACTCGATTGAGAGCGCAGCCGGCCAGGCAGTCCCAGGATCTAGCCCGTTCTTAACAGCGACCGCGACGTCATCAAGCATTCGAAGCCAGGCACTGACGCAAAAGATGTTGGCTGCGGAACTGCGCCAAGAAGCCGCACGAATCGCGCACCAGAACGGACTACGGAAGCGGGGGGCGATGTTCACAACCCAATTGCGAGGCACCATCATGAACCTCTCGCAACACAACTGATTGTTAGAAAGGAAGAGTCTTATGACAAGCGTCTTGGCAGCTCTGAAGCGGAGTGAATCTTGGGTGTGGAGTCGGAGACTCCGTATCGCCCTTCTCTCCATCGTTCTGGTTCTAACTGCCCCATGGCCAGCCAGGGGGCAAGCCGTCAGCCCCTGCTGTGCCATTCTCGCGGCGGGTCTCTCAAGCATCGCCAATTCACTGCAAACCATTGCCCGTTCGCTGAACGCGATTCTCGGTGTGGATAAAGGAATGCTGCAATTCGAGCAGACCGTGGTTTGGCCGACCAGTGCCATTACTCAAGCGCAGGCTTTGGTCGGAAGCCAACAAGGCATCTTTACGCGAATTCAGGCCTTGATCCACATCCCGGTTAACAGCGCAACACAACCAAGTCCTCAACAACTTGAGGTGACTCTTCTTTCCCGTAATCCGAGTCTGATCCCGCAAACCTCGGCAAATTACACCGCTCTGTACGGGCCAGTCCCAACGACAACGGATGCGTCACCGCAAGTCAGAGACCTCGTCGATATGACGGACGCAGCGGCCCAGGATGCGATGAAAAGGGCTATTCAGATCGATGCGTTGTCAGACCTCGAGATTCAGGCGGCCAGCCAAATCAACCAAAGCATCCAGACTGCGGCCCCCGGCAGTGCGCCGATTATCGAAGCGCAGGCGGATGCGTGGCTGGTTCGGGCCAATGCCTACACTCAGGCCGCGACGGCAGATTTGATGCGGCTGCGAGCCATCGATCTCGCCAATTCAAGCGCGGACATCAAAATGGGCGCGACGAATACGACCAACCTTCGCCAGCAATTGATGAATCTGCTGCAGCACAACTGAGAACGGTGGGAGGGGCTTATGCCAAGTTTTTACTTCGAGCAGGTACTCCAGACGGCCCTCAATGGCATCGACCAGAACGTCACCCGGCCGGTGTTGCAGCTCGCGGGCGTGATCCTCATCCTCAGCTTGTTGTGCGCAGTCTACGAAGCCTATAGCAATGGCGGAGACGTACGAGCGCTTGGAGTAGCGGGGATCAAATACCTGGTCCTCGGCTTGGTCTTCCTCAACTATCAACAGGCCTTTCGCTCCGTCAACGGCATGTTCAACAGCGTCGCGGATTTTATCTATAACACCAATGGCATCGGGGACGTAATACAGAACTGGCTAAATTCCGTCAGTGCCTACATAAGCCAGCAGGGCCTATCGAGTTTTTGGACGCTAGTAACAGGGGCCATCTCCGGACTTCTGGACGTGCTCTTGATTCTCGTTGGGCTGATCATTCTGCCAGTCAGTTACACGTTGTTCACACTCGCCTACGCGATGTACGGATCCATCCTCTATCTCGTTGGGCCCTTTGTGCTGGCCTTGTGGCCAAGTCGAGCCATGGGGCAGCTCTCGCGCACCTACTTCGTCAATCTGATGATCTTTCAAAGTTGGGGTCTGCTTTATGCGATTCTCCAGGTTCTAATCACCGCCTTGCAGATGAACAGTGTGAATGCCGTACTGGGTGGGAATGGCGTCCTCAACGCCTTCGTTGGCTCAAGTCAAATGATTCTCTTGGGAGCGGTGAGCGTTCTGTTCTCAATCGCGATAATGCTGATTCCGTTCATCGCGAGTCGACTAGTTCGGGGAGAGGTCGGCAGCACAGTCTTCGCCTTGGTCTCGGCGGCAGGATTCTATGCGGATGCTACTGCCAAAACACTTCTTGGTTCCGGTTCCGCCTCGCAAGCCGCGTCCTCTGGCCCTCCCCAGGCCATGTCTGACCCCGGCTCACCCTCCCCTGGTGGGCCGGGTTCGGCTGGCAGTCCAAGGGCAGGCGGGGACGGGAGTGCTCGTGGCGGTGGATTTGCCGAATCGAAACCTCCCATACCTCCAAGCTCAGATGCAGCAGCCGGCAGCACGGGCTCTGCCAGCGGGATTGGAGCATCTGGGGCCGTTCTTGCTGTGTGAGGAATGAAAGGCGAGTGTGACCCGAACAGAGATGGATTGGACGCGATGAGAACATTAGCTGAATCGAAACCCGTTCCCGAAATCACGGCTTATACGAAGTATTACGAGCACGACGGCATGCTTCGGGCCTACGCCAATCGTGCCATGTTCCTTGCACTGCTGTTTGGCGTGATTGCCTGCGGATCGTTGGGGTTCGCGATCTACGTTCGTATCCAGCCCCCTACGATCATCCGAGTCGACAAAGACGGGGCCGCGACGGTGGTCGGCGCACGAAGCGCAACCGATCCCACGTCGAAGCTTGAATTGATACTATCGGCAGCGGCGGCAACAGGCGGTGCAGCGGCGGATTCAACAGCCCCCACCGATCTCGAAGGAAGGGCCGTGCTACGACGATTTCTCCAGCACTACCTGTCGTACACATCCGATTCCGTCACCCGTAACTTTGCCGAGTCCCTCAACATGATGACTGGCAACCTGCGCAAGTTGACCATGGACAAGTTGCGGGACGACGACACGATTGGAAAGATCCAGCAGGACCAGATCATCTCGGATTTCCGAATTCGATCCATCGAACGATCCAAAGACGCACCCTGGACTTACGTGGTGTTTGGCGTGAAGGAAGTTCACCGAATCAAGAACGGAACCGAGGTGACCGACCGGATCGTTGGCCAGTACAACCTACGCCTGATGGAAGAGCGCCGTACGGAGCTGAATCCGAGCGGACTGCTGGTTGCCGACTACTCCGAACAACAAATGGTCGGTGAACGCGACAACAATCTTCTGCAACGAAGCGAGCTGGATAAGTGAACGTCTTCTCTCACGCCCGTATTGAAGGAGGCAAGAGGACGGCTGGCCAGGGGCAATCTGGCGTGATAACGGACCGCAGCCCGGAGAAGCGGAGCTGCAATGGAGGGAGAAGATCAAGATGGCAACCATGATCGCATCTCCGCCCGATGCGAAGACGAACCAATTGGGAAGCCACGCGACTGGCAGGGGTTCCCGACGGGCACGCCCCGCGGCAGAGGAGGAAAGCGTGTTAGGGGCACGCTTCTTCTTGCCCAAGTCAGGAGCCAACGGCCACGCTCCGGAACTGGGCCGGGAGTTGCCGAACGAGGGCGAGGCCCGGGTCGAGGCGCTTAAGTTGGGCGTGACCTATTACAGCGTTCAAGAGTGGCGCCCTGTTGCAGACTTTGCCGGGAGGAATCCCGAACTGAAGCGCGAGGCAGTCCCTAGAAAAGAAACGACGTGACAAGCGGGATAGTTGGACTTCATAGCACACGGTTTCATCACAGACGTTGGTCTGTAGTGAGCGATCCACAAGCTGATTGTGGATGAGTGCTGGTCCGGTTCTTTCGCGAACTTGGCCGGAAACCTAATGCGTTTCGACCAGGACAGCGAAGAGAGCCGCGCTAGCGCCCTCCTATCTGTTCTGGTTCCAGACAGAAAAGGAGGAAGAGAAATGGTGAAGCAACGGTTCTTGACACACTTCAAACCGTGGCTTTTTGCCGTGATCAAGGTCGTCGGGCTGATTGTTGGGTACCAACTCTTCGATCAGGCTCGTACGTAC
>Ga0075018_10000084_pt1 | contig 21566 bp, 21 predicted proteins | sample ColStrG_CSR_2014_FD_71471 | JGI IMG/M metagenome (GOLD analysis project Ga0075018, IMG submission 71471) | Freshwater sediment microbial communities in response to fracking from Pennsylvania, USA - Cold Stream Run_MetaG_CSR_2014 | ecosystem: Environmental > Aquatic > Freshwater > Creek >... | reverse complement strand
CGGCGGTAGCCCTTGCATTATCACTAGGCCTTCACCTCCATCAGGTCGGCCAGAGGACTTTCACCTCCAAGTTACTGAGCATGCCCAGCACACGACGAAGCCGCTGGCGCGGCGGACGCTTCGCGTGTACAAGTCTCATACGCCGGTGGAGTCTTGAACGACTGGCCGTGGCGCGTTACGATGATGTGAACATGGACAGCGACGTTAGCAGTATATCGATGAGCATCAATAACGGGCTCCTCGCGCAACTCCTATCAATACAACGACTTCCAACCCAAAGTCGATTCAAATCCCATAGCTCCACGCGTCCGCCGCAAACGCCAGCGGCTTCCTCCTAGTCTCCTTATCGAAAACGCCTCGGATCGAGATTCCCTCCGCCCCAAAAGTCTGCCCCGCAGCGTTTCCGATCCAGGCTAGCGACTACTCATCCAGAATCGTCGTATCGATGAGCACCGCTGCACGACAGAGCCGGGCTGATGGCCGAGATGCCCACACGACCGATCGCAACAACGACAAGGGATGTATGGCAGTTTGGTGACTGTTCAGGCTCAGTGCGGGTCGGCCAGCCTAACCCCGCCCTAACTCATGCGTATTCCCAGCGTTCCGCGATCTTGCGGGCGATGACAAAGAGCACAACGCCAATCGCGAGAAGTACTAAAACCTGCGGCCACAGGTGAGAAATCGGCTCATCCCGCCAAAACACTTTGGTGAAGCCGTCGATCGCCCACGCATTGATCGTTAGCAATCCGGCTTTCTGCATCGCCTCAGGCATAAGGAACCGCGGAAACATGCTGCCGCCGACGGAAGACATGATCAGAATCACCAGCGTCGAGAGTGCGCCCAGCTGCGCCCGCGTGCGGCAGATGCTGGCCAGAAGCATGCCAAACGCGCCCACCGAAAAAGCAGTACACATGCCCATGACCACGAAACCCGGTATATGGTCCAGGAAATCGAGCTTGAAGACAGCCCAGGCCCAAAGAAACATCAGCACAAGTTGTGAAAACGCCAGCAGGGTGTTGAACGCCAGTTTACCGGCCAACAGAGTGGTCATGGTCACACGCGAACTGAGGACGCGCTCCAACGTCCCGCTTTCGGCTTCATCCAATAGCGACCCGGCCGCGCCGCTCGCGGTGAAAAGTAGGAACATCACACCGATCGCGGCTGCGTAGAAAGACACCATGGGATTGTTCTTGTTTTCTCCGACGACAGCCCGCGTCTTCACCGCAATGATTCCACCGCCGCTTGGCCCATTACGGGTCGCCGTTTCTCCGCTTCCTCCTCCGGCGTTCTCACGCTGACGCAGCTGTTCAAGGCCAGCATCCATCCGCCTGCGTTGTTCCGGCGTAAATCCGCCGACGAACCGATCTGCGTACTTTGATCCCTGTTCCGCCATCACGGCCGGCATGGAGGTCATGGCAGCCTTTTGCAGCAGGCCCGCGACCATCTGCCACGCCACCATGTCACTGCTGTCGTTGAGGAGCTGAATCGTTGGACGGTCCTGGTTGTCGCGGAAGGAAATTGGATTCTCGCCGAAGCCATGGGGAATGATCAGCGCGACTGGCGCGTCGCCTGCTTTCACTGCGGCTTCTGCAGCTGCCGCAGTATATTCCGGCGGTGGTACACCTTTGTTATTGGACGCGGGCCTCGTTCTGATGACTAACGAGCCTTCGCGTTCCAGACCCTTGACTAGCTCTCGCGATGCGCGGCTCTGGTCTTCGTCGACCACGAGGACGGTGATTTTCGCTATGGTGTCGCGCCGGCTACCGAAGATGACGGCAAAAATGCTGAAGAAGACGATCGGCAGGATGAAACTCAACGCCAGCGCGGCCCGATCACGGCGCAGCGAAACCATGGCGGTGCGGATGATGGGGATGATCAATCGCGCAACTCCCTTCCCGTCAAGTGCAGGAACACCGATTCCAGGTTCGGTCGGCGCAGCGACACGTCCACCAGTTCGAGGCCGGCCTTGGCCGCATCATCGAGCAAGCCGGCAATTTCCGTGGGGTGCTCAACGGTGAACTGGGCTGTAGAGTCAACCAGACGCCCGCCGCGCTGCTCGACCCATGCGCCAACTCCACCAGTCGGGTCTGCGAAGCGCGCCAGCACCTGGCTGCGCGAAGCGAAGGCGCTCTTGACAAGCTCTTCGTTGGTGCCCAAGGCGATGATGCGCCCGTGGTCAACGATGGCGACGCGATCACACAGCCGTTCGGCTTCTTCCATATAGTGGGTGGTATAGATGATTGCAGTCCCCTCGACATGGAGCTTTTCGATCATCTCAAAAATGCGATTGCGCGACTGTGGGTCCACTCCCACGGTCGGCTCATCCATCAGTACCAACTTGGGCCGGTGGATGAGCCCAGCTGCCATATTCAGCCGCCGCCTCATACCACCGGAAAGGTTCTTAGCCAGCTCTCCGGCCCGGTCCCGAAGCGACGCCCAGTCCAGGCACCATGCCACAGCTTGCTGCAACCCGGTCCCAGCCAGGCCATGGTAGCGTCCGAACGATTCTAGATTTTCCTTAGCAGTGAGCCGCGGATAGAGCGCCAGTTCTTGTGGTACCCATCCCAGGGCCGCGCGGGCTGCAGTTGAATCGGCCGGACAGCCAAAGACCGCGACCCGGCCGGCATCCGGAACCACGCGACCAACAATACTGCGGATCAGCGTGCTCTTGCCCGCTCCGTTTGGCCCGAGCAATCCCACGCATTCGCCGTCGCGCAGTTCCAGCGTGATGCCATCGACGGCAGTCACCTGACCGAAGCGCTTGACCACTGCTTCGATCTGAAGAGGCGACGAGGATGGAATCGGAGCGGCTGGCACGGACACCACGTAATCTCCTGGGTTTCGTGACGAACACCATACTACTCGTACGACGCAAAACTGGTGTAGAGGTCCAGTACGGTCCGCTTGTGCTCTGTTCTGCCACTCCGGGAGGCGAGTTAGCAGATCCACTTCCGGGCACATATCGGTTCAAAGGATCGGACAGGGATTCGGCCAGCTGCAATGATCGCATTGGCATCGAGCCGAATCCTCAAGCTGGGCGCGCGGTTGTGGAAGTGTCGCCGACTACACGTTCCCGATCCACTGAGTACAATTGTGCCGACATGACATCTGGACAGGATGCAATGTACATCGCAATCCGAATAAATCGGGTAGTGGAGGAAGAGCGGTTGCAAAAGTGAGTTGGGATCTGGGGTCAACTCGACCGTGCTCGTGCCGATCGCGGACCGTTGGGAGCGCTCCGGATGAAAATCGTCTTAACAACATCGGAGCCGGCGATTCGAGCGTACCCTGCTTGCCGTTTTCGAAGTCAAAAAGGAAGTGTCGGTTAAACTGCTCACCACCCTTGGAGGTGTCACATGAAACGCCCCATTCTGTTCCTGATGGTTCTGGCGATTTCCTCCAGATTGTTTGTCGCGGCCCAGGAGAAAACAGCAAACTCGGAAAAACTGGGGAAAGTTCACTTTCCTGTCTCCTGCACGCCTGCAGCTCAGGAGCAATTTGATGTGGCTGTTTCCATGTTGCATTCCTTCTGGTATCCCCAGGATCTCAAGGCGTTCGCAGAGGTCACGAATGCCGACCCGACCTGTGCGATGGCGTACTGGGGAATGGCGATAAGCCGCCGTACGAACCCGCGCGTTGGCGCACCCGACCGTGTAGTGCTTCAGGAGGGACTGGATGCGATTGCAAAGGCCAAAGCCGCCGCTGCTAAGACTCAACGAGAGCGGGACTACATCGGGGCGATCGAGACGTATTACGAAGATTGGGGAAAGCGCGATTACCGAACGCGAGTTCTGGCGTACGAAAGCGCAATGGAACAGATGTACACGCGTTATCCTGAAGATTCTGAGGCTGCGATTTTCTACGCGCTGGCTTTGAATGAAGCCGTTACGGTTCTTCCGCCTGACAAGAACTACCCCCGGCAGCTGAAGGCCGCGGCGATTCTAGAGAAAGTTCTTGCCCAGCAGCCGGAGCACCCGGGGGCCCTTCATTACCTGATCCACACCTACGACGTTCCGCCATTTGCGGCGCGTGGGCTCGATGCGGCACATCACTACGGTGGCGTTGCCCCCTCGGCTCCGCATGCCCTCCACATGCCGTCTCACATTTACTCCATGTTGGGAATGTGGCAAGAGTCAATCAACGCCAACCAGGCCGCGCTGAATGTCAATAAAAGCTACGTGCATGCCATGGATTTCATGGTGTACGCCTATTTACAAGGCGCACAGGATGGCGAGGCGAAGCGTCTGCTGGAGCAAAGTTCTGCCCTGCAAAAGACACAGCCGGCTTCGGCAGCTGCTGGAGCAACGGGAGCGGTACTGGCTGGATACACCGCTTTCGCCGCCATCCCAGCACGCTATGCCATTGAGCGAGGTGCGTGGGCTGAAGCTGCGGCACTTGAGCCTCACCCCACCACGCCGGTCGCAGACGCCATCACCTACTTCACTCGTGCCATGGGTTCCGCCCGCAGGAGCGACCTTACCGGTGCCAGAAAGGAGATTGCCCAATTGAGGCAAATCAAGGATGCATTGGTGGAATCGAAACAGGACTACTGGGCGGAGCAGACGGATATCCAGGTGAGCGCGGTGTCTGCATGGGTGGCATACGCGGAGGGCAACAAGGCTGAGGCTGTGAAGACGATGCGATCGGCCGCGGACCGTGAGGACGCCAGCGAAAAGCATGTTGCCATGGAGAACCGGTTATGGCCAATACGCGAACTTCTGGCAGATTTGCTGCTTGCCATGCATGAGCCCACGCCCGCCCTGAACGAGTATGAGACTTCCTTGCAGGCAGCACGAAACAGGTATCGCAGTTTGTATGGTGCTGCCAAAGCTGCCGAGCAGTTGGGAGATCGGGAGATGGCGAAAGGCTACTACGGGAGGCTCTTGACTCTGTGCACTCACGCCGACACTGAGCGGCCAGAGCTGGCAGAAGCGAAGAAATATCTGGCCCAAGAGTGATCGCGTCCTAGCGCCGACGGTTCGGCTGAGGCGATCACCCGGTTCGCACGTTCTCATCCCCGAACTGGATCTTGATGCAGAGAAAACGGCGTGAACGAGGCCAGATAAATCTCGCGGCCCCAACGGGTCCAAAGCTTGAGCTTGTTAAACTCTTCGGTACAAAACGTCGTGGATGACGGCCCAACCGTCCCCAATCTGGTTGTGCAAGAGTTGCCGACGGGTGATCCGTCCACGAGCTGGTCATAAAAGCATTGCCGACCATCCAGGGGTCTAAGGGCTTGCGACCAGAATCACCCGGAAGGCGCTTCTCTGATGAATGGCCAAGAATTCGACTCGAGCAAACAGTGTCAAGTGTGCGCACAATCCTTTCGCCGAGGTCTTCCCAGAATCAAAATGGAGCTCATGGGTCCAGGACAGCCCTTAGTTTGCTTTCCACAAGTCTCATGACCTTCTCGGCGTTTTCCGGCTTGACCCCACGTCCTCCAGGGCTGCGCGAAAGTGCTTAAGAAACATGTCGAAATGCGCATCGTTCAGACCGTGACTTCTGGCCAGCGCATGGGCGCTATGAATGTCTTTGCCTGTATACACTCGTCCGCCGAGGAGCATTGAAATGAACATAACCTGCCGGGAGCGGAGGTGCGCCATGTCAGTTCGTTTAAAGAAGGGACGCAGGTTATCATCCTCCAAAATTCTCTGGTAAAAGCGTTCCGTAGCGGCCGAGATGGTGCGGTTTCCGCCGATCAGGTCATATAAGTTGTCAATCATGGTGTCCTCACGCGGTAGCAAAACATGCGGATCCCGCTCAGAAATGAAAGGCGATGGCCCTCATTCTAGTCTTCTCGGGGGTTTGGTCGACGAGCGCTGACATGGTGGCGTGCCGAAAAGCTCAGACCCCACTAGCTTATATCCCCGACATTCGAAGACCGCTGGTTGAACTCGGAGACTCTCATTGACGTTTGCCAACGTGAGCGAATGCGGGCAACCCTTCCACAATCCGGTGAGGGAAGGATTGCCGACGAGCGACCGGTTTGGGCGAACCAAGCTGCGGTTGGTCCCTAGCTACGAACATTCGACCATTCGACAAAAAACCTATGACTCGGGTTGCAGGAAGCAGGTCGTGAAAGTCCCTTAGTCCCTTCTAGGGCTTGACGGAGTCCCCCGGGAAAAGTAGCATTCCCGACAATCATTACCAGCCTTACTTCGCCTGGGCTTCCACCTCTTCGTAGAGCGAGACAACGCTAGCACAGAGCGTCGCGTCGGTTGCTGGGCATGCGAGCCGAGCGCAACACGCGCTCGTAGTTTACGGGTCCCGATCACTCGTCTAAAGCAGCAAGTCAAGGAGGTTGGGCGATGCCAGTCAAGAAAATCATGCTACCAGCGACTTTGCTGGTCGCAGGGCCCCTGATACTGCTGTTCCTGCACTCGTTCAGCACACCCCTTGTGCCGGTCGCTTATGCGGCAGCCCAGGGGAATGCTGGGGAAGACGACGTTAGTCTCAACCAACGCTTGGCAGCGGTACTGCTCAACGCCGGATTCACGGGCAACATCGAGCAGACGTTCCAGGAACGGTTGCAAGCAAGCCTGGGCCGACCGATCGACCCCAAGCTGGCCAATCTCGGTCGTCTCCTTTGGTTCGACAAAATTCATTCCCTTCACCACGACAACACATGTGGCGGATGCCATTCGCCGACCAACGGATTTGGCGACTCACAGTCCATGGCCATTGGCGTGCAGAGCAACAATGCTGTCGGGCCAGATCGTGCCGGGCCAAGAAACCAGCGGCGGACGCCCCTGGTGATCAATACAGCGCTGTATCCGGCCATGATGTGGAATGGACGGTTCAATTCCTTGTCGGGTGACCCGTTCAACAAATCGCAAGGTTTCCGGTTCCCGTTCCCGGAGGACGACACTCGTTTTTCGTTTGCTCAGGACGTCGAACATCACGTTGATGTTCTGCTACAGGCACAAGCTCACATGCCGCCCACCGAGCTGATTGAAGTTGCGGGCTTCAACGGGACCTGCCCAAACGGCAATCCCGACCCAACTCTGGGACCCGCTTTTTGTCAGTTCGATGACGGCAAAGGTGAGATCGTGCCTTTACCGGACGGCACCGGGTCACGCAACGAGCCTATACGGCAAAAAGCTTTGTCGGTTTTGAACGCAAGCCCGGCGTACCAGAAACTGTTCGGAGAAGTCTTTCCCGAAGTAAAGGCCGGTGCGCCCATTGATTTCTTCATGTTCGGCAAGGCCATTGCCGAATTCGAATTCACACTGGTCTTCGCCAACGCGCCTATTGACCAGTTCGCGCGCGGAGACTGGGATGCAATGACGCGCTCTGAAAAACGCGGGGCTCTGCTATTCTTCGGCAAAGCCGGATGTGTGCAGTGTCACGCGGTCGCCGGCAAGTCCTCGGTCGGCGATGCCAACGAGATGTTTTCAGATTTCCAGGAGCGCGTGATCGCCGTCCCGCAAGTTGCTCCCTTCTTTGGCGCTGGATTGGGCAACGTGATCTTTGACGGCGCGGGAACGGATGAGGACTTCGGGCTGGAACAAATCACGGGCAACGGTGCCGATCGTTACAAGTTTCGCACGGCACCGCTGCGAAACTTAGCGGTATCGCCCGCGTTCTTTCACGACGGAGCCTTTGTCCGGCTGGAAGACGCTATTCGTCACCACCTGGACGTCGGGAGGTCAAACCTGAACTACGATCCCACGGTTGCCGGGGTACCTGCGGACTTGTCACACCGCGATGGCCCGGCTGCTCCGGTTCTGGCGCGACTGGACCCGCTACTGGGGTCTCCGATCCACTTGACCAATCGCGAATTCGCCGATTTGGTCTCGTTCGTCAGAAATGGCTTGTTGGACGAACGGGCGAAGCCCGAGAAGCTTTGTAAGCTAGTGCCGCCCCGAGTTCCGAGCGGCCTGCCCGTGCTTCAGTTTCAAGCCTGCCAAAGAAGGTGAGGGTAAGCGCCCTGTCAGGCGCAAGTATCCAACACTGCTTGCTGGACGGGCCCGCTGAAATTCCGGACTACAGGATCCTGGCCTGCAGGCAGCCGTTATGCAGGAGGACGACCGTTACCATGCACGACCTGTCGGATGAGGCCGAACGAAATCAGTCGCAGCGGATTAGGGAAAGGGAGGCAGGAGAGACCGCCCATGCGACAGGTTGTGATCCAGTAGTTGGAGTGCGCCGGTCTACACTGCGGCGTTCTTGGCGGGTAGAGTATTAAATGGTTGTCGATTATCACGCCATCGGCCCTTGAACGGATTCGTGAATTTGGTTCCAGCGACTCCAACCGACAATTCCCAATTCTGGTTGCGGGGAACCAGGCAGCATCGAAAGCAACTCAAGCATATTCCCATCTGGGTCACGGAAATAGAGAGATACAGCAGGCATCCATCCAAGCACCACCGGTTCGTCGGTCGGCTGCCCCTCAATGCCGAGGGGAACAACATTGCCTGTCCGAAGACGCGCAGGGGCGTCCAGCAGGTGCGGGAGATCCGCCCGCAAGGCAATGTGAAGGCTCAGCCTCTGGGGGCTTGTCCCGACTTCCCACAAACCGGAAACTATCAATCATGCCAAACCCATCGTGAGATCTAGGCAGAGTCTTTAGAAGCAACTTTCTCGAATCTCCGCTGCGGCATACAAATTCGGATGGTTGCAGGGTTCGCAGAAGCTGCTGAAAGGAAAGAAGTTTTGGTTGCGGGGGCCTGCAACCATCCGAATTTGTTAGTCCTGCCGTTCAGCTTCCCTTTGGTTCGCGTAGCTGCGTAGTCACACGGCCTCTGCCGTGACAGGGCAACAATGAGACGTAACTGATTGATATCAAACGGTGTCGGCGGACGTCGTTTGATACAAAATGATACCGGACAGCATCTGGTATCGTCCCCTTAACGTCCCCAGAATTGAAGTGCTCAAATGTCAAATCTGCACAAGGGCGTTTCCCGATAGTAATCCAGCGAACGGACCGATTCCTTTCGGGTTGCCCGTCATCTTTAAACTAGAGGTCGAGGTCGCTTAACCCTGGGTGGTCATCGGGACGACGCCCGAGCACCCAGTGATATTTGCGCTCTGATCCCAGAATGGGAATGTCATTGATTGATGCAAACCGTGAAGCCATGAGCCTATCATCTTTGAATTCCCAGTTTTCATTGCCGTAGGAGCGATACCAGTGATCCGAGTCGTCGTGCCACTCGTAAGCGAAGCGTACCGCGATCCGGTTCCCGGTAAACGCCCACATTTCCTTGATAAGCCTGTAGTCGATTTCTTTGGCCCACTTGCGAGAGAGGAAAGCAATGATTTCGTCTCGTCCGTTGATGAACTCCGATCGGTTCCTCCAGTGTGAATCGATCGTGTATGCCAGAGCTACTTTTGCAGGATCGCGAGTATTCCAAGCATCTTCAGCGAGGCGCACCTTTTGTATCGCACTGTCGCGTGTGAACGGCGGGAAAGGGGGGCGGGCCGGCGTCGTCGCTGTTCCCATGATTTCTTCTCCTCGGATTGATTCCTTCGGCATATCATAAACTCATGTACTTGTGCGGCGATCCCGTCTGAGACGGTGTCGAGGGAGACATAGCCGCCGTCGACAATTTGAACCTGCGCCAAGCGGCACTGTTGCAGGATCTTGTGGCTCCGGTTCCGACTGGTCGCCCGGCTATTGTTTGTGCGTTTGTACGGTAGCCATTGGCCCCAAATTCTTGGGTCCATCCCACTGGGATTGCCTGCGTGCCAGCAAGAGATAACTGACAGCCAGCGCCATCACCGTGAGCGCATCGACAAAGAACCAGCCATATCCCAACACGAAAATGTGACTGAGAACTACGCCACACAACAATCGATCCCGCTCCCAGTCTGGCTGTCTTCGGGATCAGGAGCAGAATCGCCACCGCCGTCTCGAACACCCCTGACCCTAGCCGGAATACAGGCTGAGATACCAACCCGTGGACCGCTTGCGACATCTGCGTGAATAGGGTCACCGAATCTGGTACCCCCGCAAACTTGAGAAAGATGGCGGCATACAGAAGGTTCAACGACACCAACACGCGAATTGCCAATAGTGTGAGTTTTTTACCCATAAAATCCTACCCCCTTGACCATCTCGGACCGACGAATGCCTAGCGAATGGCAGTACTCATTTCTGCGTCTCCATGAACTGACTTATAAGCACCGCGATTTCATCTGCTTTGGTATCAAGAGCGAAATGCCCAGCGTCGAGAATGTGCACTTGAGCGTTCGGAAAATCCTTGCGATAGCGCTCCGGTTCGCCGGGGTCGAAGGAAAGGTCATACTTGCCCCAGATCACCAGCAGGCGCGGCTGCTTCTCGCGCATCCAGGTTTGCCATTTGGGATAAGAGTCCACATTGGTTCGATAGTCATAAAACAGATCGCTTTGGATTTCGGCTTGGCCGGGTTGGTTGAGGAAATAGAATTCATCGGTCCACAGATCGGGGTCGTAGCCTTCCACGTTTGGATCGTTCCCGACATGGCGGGTCTGCGTGGTCGCGAGCGACAGGAGATTCGTGCGCAACGCACTTTCGTTGGCCGCGCGATCAGCCCAAAAAGCTCGCCGCGTCCTCCAGTTCGCCCCCAAGCCTTCGTTGTGTGCCACAGCGTCTTGCACGACCAGCGCCTCGATTCGGTCCGGGTGGGTTAAGGCCATCCGAAAACCCACGGGGCCGCCGTAATCCTGCATGTAAAGGGTGTAGCGCGAGAACCCTAGAGCTTCGATGAAGTGATTCATGGTTTCGGCGATGTGATCGAACGTGTACGCGAATTTTTTCGGGTCTGGCCAGTCACTGTGTCCGAAGCCGGGGTAATCGGGCGCGACAAGGTGATAGTGATCGGAAAGCCGGGTGAACAGAGGCTCGAACATCCGCGAGGAAGACGGGAGTCCGTGCAACAGGAGAAGCGTCGGCGCGTCTTTCGACCCGGCCTCTCTGTAGAAGATGGAGAGTCCATCAACCTGTATCGTGCGATAAAAAGTCGGGTGTGTCACGGAACGTTCCTTTCCCCGGGCTTGGGCCGGCAGTTGAAATGTTGTGACCATCATAAAAACAACCAATGCCATGCGGGAATTCTGCAAGAATTGGGGCCAACGGGACGAGTGGAAAGGGTGCATAGTTTACCTCCGCTTTAGAAATCCTGTACCGTTGGGCGGATGACCATCTCATCGACTTCCACTTCGGCCGGCTGCTCGATTGCGTAAGCGATCGCTCTCGCGATCGCGCTGGCCGGGATAGCCATTTTCATGAACTCGCGCAAATTCTTTCTGGTCGCTTCATCCGAACTGCTCTCCGACAGTTCTGTGGCAATCGCGCCCGGCGACATCATCGTGCAGCGGATATTTTGGGAGTGCAGTTCCATCCGCAGCCCTTCAGTCAACGCGCGCACAGCCGCCTTGGTGGCGCAGTAGACGGTCCCGCCGGGAGCGAACATTTTGATCCCGAAAACAGACGCGATGTTAATGATGTGGCCGCTCTTCTGCTTCTGCATGTGAGGCAGAGCTGCGGCAACCCCATACAGAAGTCCCTTGATATTGACGTCAATCTGCCGGTCCCATTCATCTACCTTAAGCGCCTCGATCGGCGCGATGGGCATAATACCGGCGTTGTTGACGATCACATCGACGCGGCTGAAACTGTCGACTGCCTTTTGGATGAGCGCTTCCACTTCTGCGCGCTTTGTCACGTCGCAGGCAAATCCGATGGCCTTGCCGCCGGTGGCCGAGATCTCTTGAACCACTGCGTCGATTCGGTCGGAACGTCGTGCTCCTAGTACAACTTTTGCTCCTTGTGCTGCGAGAAGCTTCGCGGTGCTTTCTCCAATCCCGCTGCTGGCTCCGGTGATTACAACAACTTTGCCTGTGATATTTGACATTTTCATTCTCCTTGTTTTTTCTTATTTAAGAATTTGCATTTCAAGGCGGGCTGCGCTCCACTGAGTGATGGGCCCCGCGATTTCAGAAATCTCCTCGACCAATGAGGTCAAGAAAGCCGATACATCGGTGGAAGTCGAAAGATTGGCACTTTGCCCAGCCCATAAGGGCAGGAGATCCGAGCGTCCTGCGGCCTCTGCCGGGATCGCGAGGTTTCTGACGAGTCTTCGTTGCAACGGATAAGGCAGAATCGCTGTTCCCTCCTGGTTCAACTCCTCCAGCAAGCGATTGTGGATTGCCCGCGCGAGTCTTCCGGTGAAGCCCTTTGTCAGCGCGGTGTGCCCAGCTTTTTTCTCTCGTAAAACCTGGCGATGAAGGAGGCTGGCGCCGGACTCCTCGCACGCCAGGAATACCGTTCCCATTTGCACGGCCTCTGCGCCAAGGGCCAGGGCGGCGATTACGCCGCGCGCATCTGCGATGCCACCGGCAGCGATCACGGGGACATCGACCACGTCGGCAATCTGAGGGACGAGCGAAAAGGTGCCTGTAAGTGAATCCTCCGCAGCGCGGAGGAATGAACTGCGATGTCCTCCGGCTTCGAAGCCGGAAGCGACGACGGCATCCACGCCAGCCTCTTGAAGTGCAGCACCCTCTTCGGGTGTGGTCGCCGTGCCAATCGTGACGATGTGTTTCGCCCGGCACTCTTGCAGGATTTCTTGTGGTGGGATTCCGTAGATGAAGCTGAACACAGGTACCTTTTCGTCCAGCAAGACGCGAGCCTGATCCTCAAATCGTCTCCACGGATAAGGTTTGTACTCTGGACGCGGCGCTCCCAAGGCTGCGATATGGACAGCAAGTGGCGCAAGGCTTCTGTTGAACGCGTTTTCATCCGATGTTCGAGCACCTTCGTCTTCCATCGATACCCACAAGTTCATTGCGAACGGTTTCGATGTAAGGGAGCGAATCTCTGCGATCACGTCTTTGATCGCTCCCGGCGTCAAGCTATGAGCAGCGAACGATCCGAGTCCGCCAAAGTTGGAGACCGCAGCCGTCAATTTTTGTGATGACAATCCGCCGAGCGGACCTTGAATGACGGGATAGGCGATCCCGAGTTTCGCTGTGAGCCGGTTCTCATTCCAGCGGGGCATTACGCGGATACCTCAAAAATCAACTCCAGCTCGACTGGCACGCCGAGCGGAAGGCTGGCTACGCCATATACCAGCCGGCTAGGGTTTTTGTCTTTTCCGAAAACGTCCTGCAGCAACTCTGAAGCGCCATCAGCGACTTTCGGGTGATCACGGATATCGCCCGAAGTGGCCACTGACACGCCGAGCCGGACGATCCGCGTCACTTTGTCGAGCGATCCCAAATGCTGCCGGGCGACAGCGAGGGCGTTGAGCCCTGCCAGGTAAGCGGCTTTGTGTCCCGCTTCCACATCGAGTTCCGCGCCGATGCGCCCGACGAATTTCACTTCGCGGCCTACAGTGGGAAGGATTCCGGTGAGAAAGAGCAGGTTGCCCGTCTGCACCGCTTCCGCGTAGATGCCGAACGGCTCCGGCGGCGTCGGAAGCTTGATGCCAAGTTGTGTTAACCGCTGCTCGGCAGTTTCAAGAGGAGAGCCATCCCCCCTTAAGATTTTGTCTTTCGAACCCGTATTCATTGATCTCGCTCCAGTACGTCTGTTTGATCGTCCACGTTCTACTTTTTCACACTCCCAATTGGGAGGCTGCGCTGTTATTGGTGCTCAGCGCTTTCCCACGAAATCTCCCAAGCGATTCTCTGCATCACCGGGTTTGCAAAAGCCTCGCTCTATCAGCGTTTTGATTCTCTGCTGCGTAGCCGGTCGTCCCATCGAAGCAACGCACGCGTCCCACCCGGATTGGATTTCGACATCAGGCGGCAAACTAGCAACGTTGACCAGGCGCTTGGTATCCATGATTGTCTGTTTGTCGAAGGAGGCGATCCGGGTGGCAAGCGCATCAACAAACCCGTCAAGGTCAGCATCCGGCAACGACCGATTCACATAGCCGTAGCGCTCGGCCAGGTCGCCTGAGGCGTCGTCAGCGCTTAGAATTACTTCCAGGGCCCGTCCTCTTCCCATGATGCGCGTCAGCCGCGCCATAGGGCCGCCACCAGGCACCAGACCGGCGCCAACTTCAAACTGCGACAAGATGGCCTTTTCCCGACTGGCAAAACGCATGTCGCAGGCAAGGGCAAGCTCACTTCCCATACCAGTCGCCCGTCCGCGAATCGACGCTATCGATACGACAGGTGCACGGCTCAGGCGCACCAGCATCTCGGGCCATGGATGCAAGCCCGTAGGTCCAGGAGGGAGATGCGCCAAATCTTCAAGGTTTTCAAGAAAATCCAAATGAATCAGAAAGAAACCTTCAACAGCACTGTCGAAGACCACTACCTTAACCTGCTCGTCAGTTTCGATTGCCGTGACGATCTCGTTCACTTGCGGAAGCATCTCCGGACCGAAGATGTTGAGTGGCGGATGGTCAATCGTGACTCTCCAGTACTCGGGAGAGCGCCGGTCCAGACGTACCTGAGCATTCTTTGTTGTTACGTAACTCTGATCCTTCATGTTTGTTGTCTCCTTATCATCTGGTCGTATGGTCTTATGTTTGAATTTGCATGGCAGTCACTCTATCGGGCGCTTGCGTCGCGCGGCTCCGATGAGGTGGTCCCACATAGGGAAATTCAAGCAACAGATCGCCGTGGGGCCCTACTTTGTCTTCCGTCACCCTTCCGTTTGTGAGCATGCCAATGAAAGTATCGAACGCATCGTCGGTGAGTGTCCGGCCATTGTGGGGAAAAGCCGCCGGGCGCGTTGGGTCATAGAGCAGAACGTCTGGCAGCAATGTCCCCGCCACGCGCTTCGCCTCGGCCGTCGTATATCCTCCCGTGTGCTCCAGCGCGTGCGCGAAGCCAGCAAGGAAACGCCCATCGTCTGCCGGTTCACCTCCGAGGTAGGCATCTCTTTCTTCGACAAGGATGACCGCTTGCGCAGGCCGGGCTCCGCGCTCCACTTGAATCCAGCGGCCGCCATCATCTGATGACGTAAGCGTGCGCGCCCACAGGCGAACCTCTTTCGCACCTAGAACAGAGTTAGGCACTTCAAGAGCGATGCTGCACACATCTTTGCCAGCGAAGAAATCGTCGCCCGTGAACTGCAAGCTGTTCTTCGCGCCTTCCACGTCGCAGAAGAATGGGTCGCTGCGCCAGCCGGCGAAGAAGCAGGTATCGCCGGCCACTGTAACCCTCGCCGCGCGCCCCATTGAAACTGGCGCCCCATCAACGACCACCCGCCCGCCATCACCGGTACCGGCGGCTTGCGGGCCATCAATGCGGCGGACAGTCGCGGTTTGTACGCCGCCTTCGAAAACTGCGAAGCGCACCCGGTACGCGATATCGGCAACAGCATCACCGTCGGTGTCAATTTTGAGCTCGTACAGCGCTTCGGGTGCGAAAGGCTCGCTTGTAGTAGGCCCAGGAGGATTTTCGCCGGCAGACGGATGCACGTTCATGATCAGAATCGATTTCTCAGCGTCTCCCGGCTTGGGAAAGGCATACAGATCAGTGAAGTCCAGTCGGGCGTCCCCTTGGGGAAAGCTGAAGTCTGGACCAGAATAGTGATGCGACATAGACGAGTTCTCCTCTTGCAGGTCTGCCCTGCCCGGCGGCGTTAGAACGCGGCGGCACCGGCCGCGGCGACGGCATGATCCTGATCGCCGGAACCACCGCTGACGCCGATCGCCCCGACTACTTTGCCCTCGCGTTTCAGCGGGATGCCGCCAGCGAAGATCATGATCTTGCCATCGTTTGACGCATGAACACCGAAGAACTGGCCTCCTGACTGAGCATGCTTTGCCAATTCCTTCGTTTCAATTTCAAATGCACGCGACGTGTAAGCCTTCTTCAGAGCGATATCGATGCTGCCAAGCCAACCGTTGTCCATACGAATGTGGGCTACGATGTTTCCGCCTTCGTCAGCCACTGCGATATTCATCGGCTGGCCAATTTCACTGGCTTTCTTCTCCGCCGCGCTGATTACGCGGCGGGCATCTTCTAATTTCACTGCGGTCATGGGTTCTCCTTTTGTGTGTTCTGCGGCGACTCCTGAGCTGTGCGGATCTACTTTGTCTCCGTCACCGTCCCATTTTTGAGGCTTCCGGTTTTCGCGGCCGCTTGCTCGATTAGGTCTGCGACTTCTTTCGGGTGCGAAAGCATTGGAACGTGGCTGGAGGGAACAGTGATCGATGTAGCCTTGATTGCCGCCGCTTCGGCTTTCTGAAGCTCCGGAGAAACAGCGCGATCGTTGCTGGCGATTACGCACCAGGATGGCTTGGTTCTCCACGCGGCGGTGGTGACTGTGGCCCCAAAAACGGCGGCTGCGGTGGGACCCTGTGTCGCTGTCAACACTTGCTTCTCATTGTCTGGCAGATCCTGCGCGAAGTCTTCAGCGATGCCCTTTGGAGTGAGTGTGAGAAAACCTTCAGCATCCTCCCGGACCTCGCTGCCCAGCGGCTCTGGCGGATATGGTTTGGTGACAGAAGCAACGGACTCACCCTCTGAAGGCACGAGCGCGGCCACATAAACCAACCCGACTACCTTTGGATCGTTTCCTGCCTCCGTGATAACCACTCCCCCATAGGAATGGCCTACTAGGAGCACAGGGCCATCCTGCAACGAGATGGCGCGTTTGGTAGCGGCAAGGTCGTCCGCCAGCGAGGTCAACGGGTTCTGCACGGCAACCACATGCAATCCCTTGGCCTGAAGCAGTGGAATCACTTTGGACCAGCTTGATCCATCGGCCCACGCACCGTGAACAATGACGATGTTTCTAACCCCTTGAGGGGGATTCGCCTGGGCGACCGCACTCGTGTGAAATACCGCCGTCAGTAGGAACCCTGCGATTGCAATCAAAGTAGTTCGATATGTTTGCGAAAGTGTCATATTTTTCTCCTTCGGTGTTTCAAGATTGAAGTCATAGTTCGTCAAACCCTTGCCGCAATCGCAACCGGCGAGAGCCGCCTACACCACGTTGAGCGTAACGTCGATGTTGCCCCGTGTAGCGTTGGAATATGCACATGTCGCCTCGTGCGTGGCGTCCACAATGGCCTGGGCGACTTCCCGCTCCAAGCCCGGCAGGCTGACGTTAAACCGTGCTTGGAGGAAGTAAACGTCGCCAGAATTGCACAGGTCGATTTCGGCATCGATGGCTACGTCAGCCGGAAGTTTGACCTTCATCTTGCTGGCCACAAGTCCCATCGCACTAATGAAACAAGCCGACCAACCAGCGGCAAACAACTGCTCCGGATTGGTGCCGGTTCCCGGGACTCCGGGAGCGGAGAACTTAACATCTAAGCGGCCATCATCACTGCGGGAGACGCCGCCGCGTCGACCGCCCAGAGTGTGGGTCTTGGCGGTGTACCGCACCTTCATAACATCCTGGGTTGAACCAGCTACTGTGTTGGTCTCTTGATAAGTCGTCATCCTTGTTTTTCTCCGTGCGCCGGTCCAAACCGGCAAGGTGTAGTGAATGAATGTTTCATACGTTGAAGGACTAGCCAGCCAGAACGCCCCCAGTCACATGGAGCCACTTGCGAGGCGGCAACGAAGCGTTCCGGTCACCATTTGCCCGCGTGCGCGCCGCCATCCACGTGCAGGATTTCCCCCGAGGTGAACGTGGCGTCGGTCAGAAACAAAGCTGCGTCGACGACTTCTTTGACCTCACCGATCCTGCCGACCGGGTGCAGCCCTTTGAGAAAGTCATGAGCTTCCGGTTTATGCATGGGAGTATTGATCACTCCCGGCGCTATGGTGTTTACTCGAATGCCTTCCTTCGCGTATTCAATGGCGAGGGCACGTGTCACAGCATTCAAGGCGCCCTTCAGCATGATTTGAACCGCCGCCCCGACGCCTGCGATCGGTTGGTCAACCAGGGTAGTTGAGATGTTGACGATGCTGCCCGATTTTTGCAGCACCATTTGCTTTACCGCGAGCTGTGACACGTAGAGAAAGCCTGCAAGCGTCGTGGAGACCAAAGTGTTGAAGTCTTCGGTCGTATATTCGGTGAAGGGCTTCGGAATAAAAACACCCGCATTGTTTATCAGCACATCAATTCGGCCAAATCGCGATACGGCGGTATCCACGATCTTTGCGGCCGTGCGCGGGTCGCCGATGTCTCCATCAACCAGTGCAAGATTCGCGGACGCCGCGAACGGATTGGTTTTGGTAATGTTTCGCGAGTTTGCGACTACGTTGTAACCTCGTTGCAGGAACGCTTCGACAAGGCCCGCTCCGATCCCTCGCGAGGCACCAGTAACAATTGCTGTTTTCGCCGTACTTGCCATTTGTAAGCTCCTTTACTATTCGCTTCAGGCCGCGATTGAACTGCCTCGGGGCACCCGAAGCTGCTGCAACGTCTTGAGAGCGAGCTCCTGGTTTCACCCCAAAAACACCTGCTAGCAGAGCAACCATCGCGAGCCGGTTTGTTGACGCTGTTGCTCTGTGCACAACGTTGACGCTGTTGCTCTGTGCACAACTCTGAGTAAACTGCAGATCGCATAAGGAGTTGTGCGGGTTTCTGCTGGGATGGTCGGAATCTTGCTACATTCACTCCCTCAGAATCTGGCACTCTCAGGGCGGCGGATTCAAATGCCGTCATAGCGGGAATATCCGCGTTCGGCCCAGTAGTCTCTTGGCTCCTCCGCGACATACGTAATTTTGGTAATCGCCTTCACATTCTTCAAACCAAGTTTCACAGGCACCAACAGACGGAGTGGGGCTCCATGATCCACTGTCAGGGGCTGACCGTTGAAGTGTGTGGCGAGCAGCGTCTGTGGATGGCGGGCCGTCGCTAGGTCGAGGGACATAAAGTAAGGGTCGGGATTCCCCGAGGCATCGAGATTGACCGACGACTCCACGCGCGCCCATTTCGCTTGCGACATCGGTGGGTAGGCACCAAACAGATCCTCAAATCTCAGACCAGCCCACCATGCGATCGCACTCCAGCCTTCGACGCAAACCAGCCTCGTAATCTGCTCATGCACCGAAAAGCGAGTCAGGAGATTCCGAATATCGAGAGAGATGCTCAAGCCAGAAGCGAGCCCATCCAGAGTCAATTTCCATCCAGGGATATAGCCGGGATCAGGAGTCCCTCCGTTGTAGTTGTTTTTGAGCGGGGTGATCTGCGATTTGGTGTAGGTGGACACGCTACGATTCGCCGAGTACAGAGCTTCTGCAACGTCATCGTCGACGCGCAGTGCTTTGTTCAGGAACCACTCCTTCTCTGGAGAGTCCATGTTTCCATGAATACCTATGCGACTGAGCGTTTCCTGCGGTAGGAGAAATCCGGCGCCTGCAAGCGCTGCCAGCGCGCCAGCCCCAAACACCAAAAAGTCGCGCCGGCTCTGATAACGCACGATCCGGGGAGCCATTTCAATTGCCGGGAGAGGACGCTCTCCAAGAAAGCTTTGCAGCTTTTTCACGGAGACAGATTTGACTTCCGATTCCACACCGGTCGAAGGTATGTCTTTCCGTTGCAGCGGATCGCCCTTTTCCTCATTGTTCATTTGCGACGACCTCCGACCGCTCTACTCTTGTTGACCAACCCACGATCATGCTGCGCAACGTATCCCATCCGTCAGCGAAAACCACAATCAAATGCGGCACGACGAAGAAGATATAGATCCACATCAGCCAGAAATGCCAGACACGCGCTGCGTTGTACCCTCCAAAAAGCGCTGCCAGCCAGTGAAGTTGCATGGGCTTATGAATCGCCCATCCCGTAGCGACCGAAAGGAACCCAGCGACCGGAACAGAGAAGTATGCTGCGCGCTGGAGGGCGTTGTACTTTGTGTTGAAAAGGGGATGCGGCCATTGGCGGCGCGCCAGTTTGGCGAAAGGAAAACCGAGGTAGTATCGAAACATCCGGAGCGCGTCAAACAGATCAGTTCGGCGGGGCAGCAAGGAGCGCCAGCCTCCCCCGCTGACCAACCCTGCAACGTACACCATGCCATTCAGCATGAACAGGTACGCGCAAAACCAATGCAGGCGCAGAGCCAATCCCAACATGCCCGGCCCAAGACTCATGTGGTTGTAAATCCAGTCGGGCGGACTGCTGTAGTGATGCAGTCCAGGCACGTGGGCGCATATCCAGATTCCAATATCCGCCGCCACATCGACGTTTCCTGTATTCGGATCTGGCTTGTGTTGATAGATCGGTGATGCCCAGTAAATAGAGATGCCACTCAGAATGAGGCCGAGAAGGATCGGCACATTCAGCCAGTGACCCCAGCGCACCAGGAAATGATGTTTCCTGACGACGAGCACGCCCGGCTGTTCCGGCAACGTGCTCGTTGATTTCGCTTCACAATCAGGAGGTGTTGAATGGCTCATTGACCGGAACCCATTACTGCTTGTTACCCGGAGACGCGGCTGCAGCGATGAGAAGAATCTTGTCCGTCACAAGTGCTCCGTTTGGCATCTTCTCAGTCGTCGCATAGATGACATCGCCCACAGCGAGTGTCACTTGTTCAGGTGCGACTTTCACCACCGGAACATTTGCAAGCACGGAGATCGTCTTGGAGCCGTCCTGATACTGGACTATCAGGGTGGTGCCGCCGCCTTTCTGCACCGTGCCGTTCGTCATACGTGAGTGCGATTCGGCAGGGCGGGAGACGGAGCCATTGGTCATTCTGCTGTGAGTAGTTGCGCCCGGCGGGTCTGTCAGAACACTACCTTCTGCCGCCCCACTCAGTTCCGCCGGAAATATGATGATCTGCTTCGCCACTTCCTTTCCGTCCGCCTGCTCAGTCGACGCCACGCCGACATAAGACGCGGACGTGACATGACTCAAATCCGACGGTATCTGCTTATAGGTTGTGAGGGGCTGTTTGACATCAACGTGGACCACGCCCGAAGGTGTCTGAACGTCGAGTGAGCGCCCTGTAAATGACTGGACTTTCCCAATGACCCCGGCGATTGGAGGGGCAACTTGCTGCGCCTCGGTCGCACCGACGGCGAGGGTACAGGCGAGGAACGTTAAGCCGAGACGTTGCATCAGCCCTCGGAGCGCTAGCTTAGACTCCTGGGGCGCCGACTCAGCGCGGTACATTTTTGAGATTTCCATTTCTTTCTCCTTAGTGATCATCTTTTTCTCCTGAATTGTTGTTCCTTCTTCTTTAGGGTTTAGGTCTTGGCGAGAAAATCTGTAACCAACTTGATGGTGGCCTGTGGATTCTCCTCCATGATCCAGTGCCCGGAGTCGGGCACGATGCCGCCCGTGACGTTGCTGGCGGCAAACTGCATATGATCGGCCATGTTCTTACTGAAAAACTTCTCGGCACCGATGGCAAACACAGGCATGGTGATCTTGCCGCCCTTGGCGAGCAACGCCTTGTTGTCGGCGGCGTCCTGGCGGAGGGCCCCAAATTGCTCGAAGGCATCGTGCATCGCATGCGGCCGTGCATACAGGGCAGCAAAGTGCTGCCGCGTATCTTCATCGATCCTCTTGGGGTCTCCGGACAACTCGTTCCAGAAGCGATCGAGGTAGATGCGCTCCCGGCCCTGCACCAGACGCTCTTCGTCAGGGCCCCGGAAATCGAAGTGCCACAGCATCGGGCTGCGAACGATGTTGTCCCAATCGCCTATTCCGGGCAGCGGTGCATCGATCACCACCCAGCGCGTGACCCGGTCCGGATATTGAGCAGCCAACGCATAG